>Ga0105245_10003460_pt1 | contig 14141 bp, 7 predicted proteins | sample KBSM54metaG_FD_81523 | JGI IMG/M metagenome (GOLD analysis project Ga0105245, IMG submission 81523) | Miscanthus rhizosphere microbial communities from Kellogg Biological Station, Michigan, USA - KBS M5-4 metaG | ecosystem: Host-associated > Plants > Roots > Rhizosphere > Soil | place: Michigan... | reverse complement strand
GTCCGAAGCCTCCAAGAACTCCAAAACGCCACAACTTGCTACAGGTGCGCCAGCCAGGCCGAAACCCGGCATTGCAAATAAATGAGTTGTTTACGTTAGTCGGGGCGGGGCGATTTGAACGCCCGACCCCCTGCGCCCAAGACATCGGAACGTGCGAAGCCGAACGCACCGGATGCTCCGTAGATTCGATGGGTTGGACGCATATCGTCTACAGTCGGGATTCTGCCTGCCTGCCAAAATAGTACACGAAGAGGTCAGTCTATATTGTTACTGATGGGGTGAATCACCCCGCCCGCCGTCAATCCTGGATATCCTCTCTTGGAGCTCGCGATTTTGTTCTTCCAAGCGCTTGGTCTTCGCCTCCGTCTGGATCATATGCAGCGTGAGTTCCTCGATCTTCGCGAGCAGCTTCACCTGCAGATCGCCCAAGCTGACTCCCTTCTCCTGAACTTCGGACTCCGAAGGAATGCCAGGAAGATGGTGATGCTCATCAATATAGCTACTGACCTCGGTCAACGACATGGGCCGGTAATCCGGCTTGAAAACGTAATCTGCCCAACCTGTGTTGGTAACGACGACTTCCTTGGTCCCGATTGTTCCGTTGACGGATAATTTGTACTGCGGCACCGTGGTTCCTATGCCGACATTGCCAGCGGGCGCTATGGCAAAAAAAGGACTCCCAATTCCAAATGTCGGGTTGTTGTTGTTCAAGGTACGCCCGATGGCGAAGTAGTCTCCGTATCCACGCCGCCCGACAACCCAATCGTCGTAGTTGCCGGAAGCGGTGTCGTTAGTGCGCATGCTGTAGGATTGAGCATTGCTTCCGAACCCCTTCTTATCGAACAACACGAGATTGGGATAGCTGCCTTCCATGATAAAGACGTCCTGACCCGCGGTATTGAATTGGCTGCTGCTGGAAGCTGCGCTGCTACCGAGAACATGCAGCTTCGTCAAGGGGGTGGTCGTTCCGATGCCGACATTGCCGGCGCTCGGCTGTAGAACCAAAGGCACCCCGGAATCGGACGCATCGACACCCAACGTGTTGGCAACCTGCATGGTCACAGCCCCCGGGCTATTACTTCCTGTAATCTTCAGATATCTCGACCAGACCGTTCCTAGTCTGGTGCTCCACTGAATATTAGCCTCGCCGCCGACATCCAGTTTCTGAGCTGGACTGGCGGTCCCGATCCCGACATTGGCGCCGCTCGATGCGCAGATGTTGCTTCCGCAAGCGCTGAAGCCTTGCCCTCGAAGAGAGCTAGGCAGGCATGCGATGCAGATGATCGTAACGCCGACGGCCAGCGATCGTGCACGGTTCCCAATCAAAGAGGATGCAGGGATGTGATCTGTTAGTCTCATTCTCTTTTCCCCTCCACTCTCAGCGTTCCGCGCTCTTTTCGAGCCGCACAATTCTCGCTTCGATCTCCCGGTCGTGTTCCTGAAGCTCCCGATTCTGTTGTTCCAAGCGGGTGTTTTTCTCATCCGCCTGAATCAGATGTAGCGTGAGTTCCTCGATCTTCGCGAGCAGCTTCACCTGCAGTTCACCCAAACTGACTCCCTTTTCCTGAACCTCTGCTTCCGAAGGAATGCCAGGGAGATGGTGATGCTCATCAATATAGTTACTGACCTCGGTCAACGACATCTGCCGGTAATCCGGTTTGAACACGTAATCGGCCCAACCCGTGTTCGTCACGACAACCTCCTTGGTTCCGATTGTGCCGTTGACGGACAATTTATACTGCGGTACGGCGGTCCCAATACCTACGTTGCCTGCACTCGTAATCCGCATTCGTTCGGTAAGGGACGCCGCCGCGTTCGCCGTAGTAGCTCCGGAGCCGGTCAGAAACTTGATCGCCTGGTAGTCGGTGCCGCAGTCACGAAACATAATTGCGGCAGCGCCGGCCGAGCCGTGCGTATTGCTGTAGTAAAAATTATTGTCATTGCTGAGATAGGCATTCGAACCGATAGCCGCGAGGCCACAGGCACTGCTGTTCATGTCTATCCAGGCATTCACGCGAAGTGCGGGCGCGCTCGGCACGTTGTACGCCGTGTCGATTTCGAGCTTGGCTGGTGGATTCGTCGTCCCAATCCCGACGTTCCCGTTCCATTGCACCCTGAATTTTTCGACGACTCCGCTACCAGGGTTGTTATACACAGCAAAAGCTGGATTGACCGCGCTCGAACCGTCCGAATTATTCGCGACTCCAAAGCCCAGGGCTCCGGTGCTGTTGGTGGTAACCCATCCACCGTATGTTGGCGAGTTGGCAACCAATCCATATCCCCCAGCAGGAATGATGTTGTCTCCGATTTGCAGTTTGTTGGATGGGCTCGTAGTCGCGACCCCGACACTAGCACCAGCCGACGAGCAGAGATTACTCCCGCATGTTTGCCAGGACTGGCTCCACAATGGGCTGGCCAGGCAAGCCATCGCCATACCAACGAGCACGCGGCTCATTGAAGAACGGATTAGCCATACTGATGTCATTCTGTAGTTCTCCTCTGGTTCGAGCTATCGCAAGCGTGAGCGGGCAGCCAGCATTACAGGTCTAAGTGGCGCGTTCTATTCTTCCCCGAGCAGTCCGGAAGGCATTGGGCCAAAGATCAGGTGAGTCGTGCTGGCCAGAAAATGTGGAGTCCAGGAAACATCTTTCTTACGCGTCTGGGGTTTCACACTATGGCCTGCTTCCAAATTCGCGATCCGCTCGCGAAGTTGGCGATTCTCCTCATCTTGCTGAATCATGTGAAGCGTAAGTTCTTCGATCTTGGCGAGAAGTTTTACCTGCAGCTCACCGAGACTGACACCCTTGTCTTGAACTTCAGCCTCTGAAGGAATGTCCGGCAGGTGATGATTTTCTTCGATGTACGCAGCGACCTCATGCAACGGTCGCAATCGGTAACCCGGCGCGAAGACGTAATCGGCCCAGCCGGTATTGGTCACGACAACTTCCTTAGTTCCGATCGTTCCGTTGACAGCCAACTTGTATTGAGGCGTCGTGGTGCCGACGCCTACGTTGCCGCCCGCCAAGATCGTGACTTGGTCAGCATTGTTCTCTCGGAATCGAATGTCCTTTCCGTAAGGGCGATTGACGAACAGATTTTGGTCCGCGTTCGAGGACAGCAGGTTGTAGGCGCCCAGGGTGGACGTAAGCCCGTTAAGATATAGGGCATTGTATGTACTGCTAGCGCTCCACACGCCAAGCGTTATGTTCTTCGCGGTGCTGTTGCCATATATGTCCAGGAGCGAAGACGGCGTCGTTGTCCCGATCCCGACGTTGCCACCCGCGGACTGCAGTATGAGGGGTACGACCGAGCCGCCGTTGACGTAGGCTTGGATCAAGCCAAGATTGTTCGCCGTATCATACCCCAATGCCAACCGCTGATTTGTGTTAGTCTTTCCAGTGACGAAAAGCTGGTTGTAGGCGCTGTAATTCGTTGATACCGGGCCGTCAGCGGCAACATCTAGAGGTCCAATCGGACTCGTCGTCCCGACCCCGACACTAGCACCAGCCGACGAGCAGAGATTACTCCCACATGTTTGCCAGGACTGGCTCCATATTGGGCTCGCCATGCTCATCGCCACCAGGCCAATCGCTACCCGCATGGTAATTGAACGGACCATCTTTCCTGACGTCATTTCTGAAGTTCTCCTCCACTTTCGAACCATCACAAGGGCCGGCACTTAACGCCTAGTCATCTCGGCGGCTGACGTTATGGACCGATAAATGCGTGGAAGGTGACTCCGGTGGTACCCGCTGTGGCGTGAAATCCGTTTTCCAGCGAAATGTGGTTGCCGGCTGCGAACGCAACGGCAGCACTGCCGTTAGCGATAAAATTGTCCGCCGTAATCGAATTGCTCGCCTGATAGGAAGCCGTGCCCGATCCAAACGTAAGATTTTCCAGCAGCAGATCGCTCGAGCTAGAACCGATGATGTATGGTGTGGCCGCGACCGAACTGTCTGCCATCCCGGTCTTGTACGCGATGGCTTTCAACATCAGGCTGCTACTGACAGTGACCGGCCCCGAGTAAATCGTTCCGCTCGAGGATGTCGGCGTGGTTCCGTCAGTCGTATAGCGAATCGATGCTCCTGATGTCGTCGAACTGATGGTCACCGACTGCGTCGTACTGTACGTTCCTGCTCCCGGGCTGAACGTCGGCGCCGCTACGGTACCTCCTGCTGAAGAAATAGTGTAGTCTGCACTTGCCACCGCGCTATCCGTCATCCCGGCCTTGTAGGCAACCGCCTTCAGCGTCAAACTACTGCTCACCGGCACCGCGCCGCTGTATACCGTCCCGCTCGAGGATGTGGGCGTACTCCCGTCAGTCGTGTACCGGATTGTGGCTCCCGACGTCGTGGTGCTGATGGTCACCGATTGTGCTGAACTGAAGGTCCCGGCTGCGGGATTGAAGGTTGGCGTCGCTACGACTGGGCTGATCGTATACGCCGACGACGCCACCGAGCTATCAGCCAGTCCCGATTTGTAGGCAATCGCCTTCAGCGTCAGATTGCTGCTCACCGACACTGGTCCGCTGTAAACAGTTCCCACGGTAGAACTAGGCGTGCTGCCGTCTGTGGTGTAGCGGATGGAGGCTCCCGAAGTAGTCGTGCTGATCGCCACCGACTGTGCCGAAGTATAGGTCCCCGCCGCCGGGTTGAACGTCGGCGTCGCCACCTGGATCAAATAGTCCCCGGAAGCCACTGAGCTGTCCGTCATTCCGACCTTGTACGCGATAGCTCTCAGCGTCAGATTGCTGCTTACCGACACTGGTCCGCTGTAAACAGTTCCCACGGTAGAACTAGGCGTGCTGCCGTCTGTGGTGTAGCGGATGTTGGCTCCCGAGGTAGTCGTGCTGATGGTCACTGATTGTGTCGAACTATACGTTCCTGCGGGCGGGTTGAACGTGGGGGCTGCCACGGTCGGACTGCCTGGCGGATCGAAGAACAAGCCGCCGATGGTGGTGTTCGTCGATCCCGTATTGGTAACGCCGAGGACCACGTGCCCGGTCAGATTCCATACCAAGTATTTTCCGTTTTGAAAACTAGTTAGGTTCTGGGTGTCGAGCACCGCGTTGGTGATGCCATTCAAAACGCTAACCGTGCCCGCCCGGCCGAGCGAGTCCCAATCCAGAGCGTAAACCGCCACCTGGTGTTGAGCCCCATCCTTGAAGTTGAGATCGAGCGTAAAGCTGCCGTAGGTATACCACGTGGAAGCTATCCGGTCAGTGGCAGAGAGTGCTTTTTGCAGCGCCCGGACATCGCTCGTCGAGCCGGCCCAAACGTAGTCCAACTGATTGGCGGGCGTCACCGTCACGTAAGACGGATACGACACGGTGTCGTCGAATACGTTGTACCCGTTAACGCCATACTTTCCTTTCCATGTCCCTTGGGTAGCGGTATCAGTGTTGACGAATGCCGCCGAGATGTTCGCGCCACCAGGTGGATCGAAGAATAAGCCACCGGTGGTCATGTTGGTCGTCCCCGTATTAGTGACTCGGAGGACGACGTGGCCGGTCAGGTTCCACACCAGGTACTTTCCGTTTTGAAAATTGCTTAAGTTCTGGGTGTCCAGTACCGCGTTCGTGCCACCATCCAGAACGCTGATCGTCCCCGCTCGGCCCAGGGAATCCCAATCCAGAGCATACACCGCCACTTGGTGTTGAGCTCCATCGTTGAAGTTCAGATCGATCGTAAAGGTGCCGTACGTATACCAAGTCGACGCAATCCGGTCAGTGGAAGCGACCCCCTTTTGCAGTGCCCTGACATCGCTGGTCGAGCCAGCCCAGATGTAGTCCGACTGATTGGCGGGCGTCACCGTTACGTATGCCGGATACGAGGTTGTGTCGTCGAATACGTTGTACCCGTTAACGCCATACATTCCCTTCCATGTCCCTTGCGTGGCCGTGTCCGTACGGACAAATACCGCCGTGTTACCGATTATGTAGCTGGCCGAGGCAACCGCGCTATCGCTCATTCCAGATTTGTAGGCAATCGCCTTCAGCGTCATGCTGCTGCTCACGGAAACCGGGCCTGAGTAAACTGTTCCGACCGAAGAAGTGGGAGTGCTGCCGTCGGTGGTGTACCGGATCGTTGCGCTCGAAGTCGTCGTGCTTATAGTCACCGTCTGCGCCGCGCTATAGGTCCCTGCTGCCGGACTGAATGACGGAGTCGCCACCGTGCCACCTCCGCCGATCGTGTAAGTTGCCTGGGCGACTGAACTATCCGTCATCCCGCTTTTGTACGCGAAGGCTTTCACCGTCATGCTGTTCGCCACAGTTACGGGTGATGCGTAAACCGTACCGTGCGATGCCGTCGGCGTGCTCCCGTCGGTTGTGAAGACGATCGTCGCGCCCGCCGTGGCGCTTTGAAGCACGACAGACTGCGTAACCGGATACGTCCCGCCTGCGGGGTTGAAAGCAGGAGCTGCCACCGACGGTAGATTGTTGACGGTAAAATGCCGCTCTACGAAGGTGACGCCAGGAGTCGGGTCCGTGTCGGTTGCGACGATCCTTATGAGGTGGTCACCGTTTGATGCTGCCGTCGTGTTCCAAGGATAGGTCCATCCGAAATTCGGACAGTCCCACCCGGGGGAAATCCCGGTTTGATCCGGATACTGGCTGCAGTAATTCGTCACCCCGTTCGGCACTGCCTGGTTGCGTTGAGCGTCACCTACTTTCGCGCCATCCACGAAAACTTCAACCTTGCTCAGCGGAGTTTGGGGGCCGGAGGCATTGTCCAGCGCCCATCCGGTCAGTTGCGCGGTGCCCGCTACAGACGCATTGGCACTGGGTGAAGTTATATCGACATTCGGAGGACTGTATCCCGGAGACGTCCACACCGCATACTGTGCGGCGGGAATGCCATTCGGATAAGGATTGTATCCTGTTGCTGGAATCCGGAGATAAATACCTTTGTTCCCCGCAAACGCGGGACGGAACAAAAGCCGCATGTCAATGAGCATGTCGTTCCCCAGTCGCCGCCAAGTGGTTCTGCTCAGATCGAGTTCGCACAGCGAATTCGCGATCACGGCGGGGAATTTTGTGCCGCCGTATTGAAACGTCCCGCTCTGGTCTGTTTCACCGCTAACGGCAGGATGGAGCGTGGGGAAAGCCTGCTGGGAGTTAGCCATGTCCCAAGTCATGAAACAGCTATTGCTGGTACTCGGCCAAGGCTGGGGAGACGTATTGGGCGTGACAAGTACTTCAACTGGCATGATCTGAAGCGGCAAAATAAACCAGTCTTTGATCCAGAGCGTGAATATATCCCAATTCGTTCCATAGTTCTGGGTCGGACTCCACAAGAGCGCGCTTCCGTTGCCGCTCGAGCCGTATGAGGTCCAGACGTTGGCGTATGCCGTGCTCGCGCCCGCCTTGGACGCGGTGATTGTGTCTGTGCACATTCCTCCGGAGTTGGAACAGGAGCCCGGCGCAGTATAGAGGCCACTCGAGGTATTTATCGTCCCGTAGTTATACCCACTAAAACCCCAAGTTGCGGTGGTCTGGCTCCCATTCAGCAACGCCGTGAACTGTTGCGAACCTGCGACAGTAAATATCCAAGAGGACGGACTGATGCTGAGCGTCCCTGCCGCTCCTCCGGCCTGACTAACTGTGTACGAATTCCCGCCGATCAGAAGCGTGCCGTCGCGGTTGCCGCCCACGTTGCTGGTCACGTGATAGGTCACAGTTCCGTTGCCAGACCCGGATCCTCCTGAAATGATAGATAACCATCCTTGATCCCCCTGATTGACGAAGGCTGTCCAGCTGGTACCTGTCGGCGCGGTAACCCCAACAGTCGGATTCTGAGCGTTCGAACTGACCGAAGCAGGACTGGTCGGGCTGAAGGTTAGTCCGCCTGTTTGTGTGACCTGCACGGCGGGGCCGCCACTACATCCGGAGACTAGGCAGATGGTACCCGAACGACTGGTGGTCGAACCCAATGGATTGGGATCGAATAGAAACGTTACGTCCCGACTGGCAGTTAAGGGCGAGCTTGGGGGCAGAACAGTGGTGTCGGCTATGTGGATCCAGCTTGGAAACGACTGAACCAACCACGAGGCACCACCCGTCGAAGTGACGTGGAAAGTGGCTGACCCACCGGTCCCGGGGACAGTCATTTGAGGTTGGTCCACCGATAAGACCTGAGAACCGCCATTCTCAGTCACACTAAAGCTCGCACCAGCGATGGTAAGAGTCCCATTGAGCTGTGCTCCGGTGATATTCGGATCAACGGAATAATTCACGGTCAGCGTCCCAGAGCCCGCAATGTTCCCGCTCTGATCGGGAGCGGGGGCGGTGAAGTGAATCCACCCTGCATTGCTGTGACCTGCCCAGCTGCCGGTCTTTACCACCTGGATCTGCCCGGTTCCACCAGCAGCTTGAAAAACAGCGCTCGACGGAGTCAAAACATCCGGCGGATTTTCGATGGCGATAACTCGGCCACCCAGTCGAATATATTCTCGCGACGGCTGCTGCCCCTTCAGGGATAACCCAAGCAAGGCTACCGCGAGAATTCGTGCGATCATAACTGGCGCCGGAATACCACGTTCAATTAAACGCGACATTGGACTCTTTTTAACGCAAATCGGGTAGCTGCAATTATCGATGGGTGTCTCGTTCTTGTCAAGATCCATCGCGAGTATTAAGCGAAAAAAGTTCTTGACCGGTCTGGCGGTATGCCTTAGCATTAAACAATCTCATCAGGCTTAATGGGAGATCGATATGGCATCCTTCAGCCGTCGAACTGCGTTATTGGTGTCTTTGTTTTCCGGATCATTTCCGCTTTTTGCCACATCTCTCATCGGACGCGTGTATTCCGACGAAGACCGCCCCGTAGAAGGCGTTGTAGTGTCTGCGCAGGCAACTAAGGTGACGCCCGACGGCTTGCCCAGAAACCAAACCGTTACGGATGTCCAGGGTAAATTCACGTTCGACTTGAAAGATGGTGATTACTCGATTTGCGTGTTCAGCGACCACAGAGGATTGTTGAATTCCTGCGAATGGGACCTGGATCACAGTATCGTTACTGTTCAATCACCACTAACCCAATTCAAAATTATCCTTAAGAACGGCGTCACGATGCGGATCCGGCTTAACGATCCTTCCAGGGTGCTGACTAGGGGGACTGCCGCCGCAAATGACGCGGCGGTGAATTTTATAGTTTGGGACGCGCTCGGACATTCTCACTATGTACGTGAAGTAGGGGGCGATGACAAGGGCAAGAACCTGGAATTGCTAGTGCCCCCTGGTGCGCAATTGCGTTTAGGCGTCGACAGCCGCAATGTCGATGTGCTGGACAAAAACGGCGCCGCGGCCTCCAAGTCGAGCGTCGCGGTCTCAGCCAAACCAGTGGATCTAGGCGATACACGGGTCTACCAGGTCGTACCGGCAGCAGTAGATAAGGGCAAGTCAGGTCAATGATCGGTGCGTCTTTCTCGAACCGCCGAGCGACGAGGCGAGGATAAAGGTCGGATGGAGAACATAAAGCTCGTTTTTGCGCCCCATTCATATTCGGACCAGAAAAGGATGGAAATGATTTCGCCGCCTCGGTGCGCTTTAAGAGAAATCGTCCTCTTGCTGATTCTCGGAATCCCTATTTGGGGACAGCCGCTGAAATTACTGAACAGAAGCGACCTCATGGATCCAGGCGGCCTTCCGCCGGGTTTGGCGGCATCTCTTCAGCAGATGGGAGGCCGAATGACGAGCGCCGACGAAGCTCAAGTGGCGCGCGTCAGCACGATCGCTGACGGGAACGGTACGTGCGTCCGATACCAGTTCAACTGTGGGGATGGTACTCTTTCTCCACCGCTGGCGGTGCGCACCACCACCGCCTCTCATACCTGGACGTCCGCCGGACCCTATACGGTCATCGTGCAGGCACATTCAGCAATCGATATTACGATCACGTCCAACCTTTCCTCGAGCCTGAACGTGACGATAGATCAGTAAGCGGAGATTGATGAACCCATGTCTTATGGACAAGATCGAAAAGTTGACTTGTATACGATGAGGAACCCGTTCTCTTTAACTAAGTATTTCGCGAGTATTTCAGCGACACCGCTAGTCGTTCTCGGCTTGCTTGTCGCCACCCTCTGCGTATTCGGGCAAGGAAACCCAAAACAGGCGCCTACGCACGATGTCAACAAACTGGAAACCCTTACAATCCCGATTCAAATCGAAGGATTCCTCAAACCCTCGATTACGATCCCTTTAGGGTTCTATTATGTTGTCGTCGACAATCATAGCGGCCGGCGAGACCTGCACTTTAGTCTTGAACGTACGCCTGGCAACGGAAATGCGAAGGGAAGCGCGGAAGTCGTTGTAGCCGGACAGTCAGCGCAAAACACCGCGCGTTTCGCGCAAGCCCTGCACCTAACTCCCGGCACCTATCGGCTAAGCGTCGTCGAGCGGCCGAGTTGGATTTTCACCATAACGGTTCAATAGGACCCATCCATATGAAGCTCATACGCTCTTGTCTGATTCTTCTACTTCTTTCATCCGCAATAGCATGGAGCCAAATAGGCGCGTTCAGTGGAATGACCCCCAAAGGACTCGAGCCTGGCTCGCCCGCCGGATCTTACGCCTTGAGCAATATCGACACGGTAAACCTTTACAACGGCTCTGCAAACGTGAGCATCCCATTATTGGAGATCGGTGGGCGGGGCGAGGATGGATACACGATCTCTAGTCGTATCAGTTCGTCCTGGAGTGAGCTCGGGCAGATGGCTCCGAATCTCGACCAGTGTGGGAGTCCCTGCAATCAGTATCCGCAGAGAACGTATGTATTGGGCGAGTGGTCGGACCTAGACTCATTAGTTCGATATCGTCCCGCCGCAATCGAGTTGCGGTCTACCGGATATGCTCCCTGGGCTTGCTTGCCAGACCTAATGCTCAGTACGCTGACCAGACTGACCATAAAACTTGGAGATGGAACGGAGATGGAGCTGCGCGATGCTCAATTTAGTGGCTCGCCTCAGTCGCCGCCTCTTAGTAACGTATTCAATTGCAATTCACCGATACCTGCGCCCATCAACCGCGGCAAGGTGTGGGTTGCCGCCGATGGGTCCGCCACCACCTTCATCGCGGATTCCGACATTCACGATTCACTCTATTTCAGCCAGGCAGGAACGCACATTGTCACCGGCACACTCTTCCTGCGAGATGGACGTCAGTTCCGGTTCGATACCAACTGGCAATTTGAAGCGACCGTCTCCTGGATTCGGGACCGGCACGGTAATCAAACTACGTTCACTTACCCGTCCACAATTGGGGGTACCGTTGCGTGTCCTGACCCGGTAGCAATAACATTTTGTGTCACCGATCCCCTTGGTCGAAAAACTCGGGTGACAATCGGTTCAACATGGAGCGAGGGTCCTGGGACCCTTGACACAATCTCTTCAAAAGACGCGACAGGAGCGTGGCGAACTACTACTATTTACCGGCGGAGCTATCTACTCGATCTACGGGAAGACGCAGTAGCCCCTACTTACTACTATGATCTTTTTTCCTTCGCGACCGATCTTCAGCCCATCACTGCATCTACGATCTCGAAGATCGTGCTACCGGACAATACCAGCACCTACCAGTTCAAATACTCACGCTACGGCGAGGTGGGCCGCATAATACTGCCGACAGGCGGAGCTTATGAGTTCGATTGGGTTAACGGGCCGCGAACCGGAACCAATTGTGCTTACTCCGACAATCGACCCGAACTCCCCCTGAATTGCGATTTTGTCGGGCTCGATCCGAATTTCCTGGTGATTTCAGTGTCCCGCCGGGTCACAGAAAGAAGGGAGTTCGCAAATGGTTATCCGGGGCAAGTAACGCGAAGAACAACCTACGCGCAGACTGAATATTTGCAGAGCGGCACTCTCGGCGATCCCCTCCAGAACACATCTATCCCTTACCGCTGTGCCGCATCTTCGGCCTACTGTTCCGACGTTCTGGTCACCGAGATCGATCCGGCGCAGGGGACTGTCGCGCGCCAGGATCACTTCTTTTACGGGGCCGCGTCCAGAGGACTCTTTCCCGCATTTCCAACCTGGTATGCGGGATGGCTGGAAGCCCGTGAATTTCGAACCGACTGGCTGCCGGCAACTGGCTCGACAGCGCTGCGCAAGCGATTGCAGACCTGGCAACAGCGGTTGGAACCTTCTTGGTGGAATCCAAATCCGCCGGACCAGAATTTTGCCTTGAATCAGGGCCCCGACCCGGCCGTAGATCCCCGAATCTCTTTCGACTCTCAGGTTCTGGACAGCGGCAAGACGGCGACTCGTCTCGTGGCTTATTCCGCCGACTCGGCGGACAACACCAACAATCCCGTCGACATTTGGGAAACAGACTACGGTCCCACCAACGGCGGCAGCGGAGCCCAGATCCGCCGTACACACACTGATTACCGAACGGACTACAACAGTCCTCAGTCTTCGCCGCCCGTATATTTGCGATCCCTTCCATCCCAGCAGATCATCTATGGCAGTGACGATTCCACAATCGTCGCCCAAACCCAATTTTGCTACGATGAAAGTTCGTCTGGGTCTGGGGCGTGTGGCGCGCCCGGGAACAAGCTCGGCGACAATTCTCGTGTGCGCAGATGGCGCAACACGGATGGAGCCTGGCTTGACACCGTTATGACCTACGATGCCAGTGGCAACGTCCTAACGGCAAAAAACCCGCGCCAGAAGACCACAACATACACCTATGACGCCTGCGGAATGAATGCATTCGTCACCACAGTGACCAACGCCGCCGGCCACCAGACCACTTACGACTATTATTGCGACACGGGAAAAGTAAAGTCGATCGTCGCTCCCGACAACGCCCGGACTGAGATGACTTATGACGTCCTGGACCGGCCTCAACAGATCGACCGCAATGTGAATTCGCCGAGCCTTAAAAACGGCACCCACTACAGTTTCGGTTCTGATCTTGTGACGATGACCTCGTTAAGCGACCAGATCGCATATGGAGACGGCCGCCTTGTCACAGATACTGTCACCGATAAATTCGGCCGGATGATTCAGGCCAAACTGCACGCACCGGAGGGCTTAATCGTCACGCAATCCGATATGGACACTTTCGGGCGCGTGAAGAAGGCCTACAATCCTGGAAGTGCGACAGACGGCACCAGCTATGACTACGACGCGCTGGGGCGAACCAAAACCGTCACCTATACCGACGGCTCGGTCGAATCTTTCGACTATCCCACGGCCGATGTCATGATACGCACTGATCCGGCCGGTAAAAAACAGAAGCAGCGTACCGATAGCTTAGGACGGCTGGTGGAAGTCATCGAAGATCCCGACAACCCAGTTCCTCCGTCGACGACTTACGTTTACGACGCCCAAGATAATCTTCTTTCCGTGACACAAGACTCGCAGGTCCGGTCGTTCGTATACGATTCCCTGAGTGAACTCGTCTACGCCAAGAACCCTGAGGTGGATCTCTTCAATTGCAATGGGCAGATGGCGAGCGTGTGTTACACCTACGACGACAACGGCAATCTGCAAAACAAGATCGCTTCCGGGGTGACCACCACGTACACCTATGACAACATCGATCGCGTCTTGACCAAGAGCTATAGCGACGGCACTCCGAGCGTGGCGTACAGTTATGACGTCGTTCGCCTTGGGTGTCTGGACTCCGTGATCAACGCGTATTCGAAGTCTGAATTCTTGGCCTACAATCCCGGTTGCCAGGTGCTGACCAGCAAGCAGTCCACGCCGACGACGGCGCCGCCTTACATTTTTCAGTATGGCTATGACCTCGCGGGTGCGATGACGTCCGAGACGTATCCTTCCAATCGCATCGTGTCCTTCGCTTATGACACCGCCGGGCGGCCGAGCCGGGTGATCAATGGGCCATCCACCAGTTCCGTGAATTATGCCAGCGGCATGTTGTATGCCCCCCACGGGGCGATCACAAACGTGACGCTGGGTAACGGCGTTGGGGAAACCACCACATTCAATAACCGATTGCAGGTGCAATCCATTAGCGCTTCGATCGGCGGGACGACGCGGCTGGCGTTGACCTATGCCTATACTCCCGCACCCGCCAACAACGGGAACTTGGCGAGCCAGACCATCAGCTATCCGGCCTCAGGCGGTGAATCGGCATTCAGTGTGACGCAGAGTTATTCGAGCTACGATGC
>Ga0105245_10003459_pt1 | contig 14150 bp, 18 predicted proteins | sample KBSM54metaG_FD_81523 | JGI IMG/M metagenome (GOLD analysis project Ga0105245, IMG submission 81523) | Miscanthus rhizosphere microbial communities from Kellogg Biological Station, Michigan, USA - KBS M5-4 metaG | ecosystem: Host-associated > Plants > Roots > Rhizosphere > Soil | place... | reverse complement strand
CGCCGTCGACGAGGTACGGGAGCGCGTGCTTGATCACGGCAAACGTGCCGACGAGGTTCACGCGGAGCACGGTGACGAAGTCGTCGACCGAGACCTGGTGCGCGGGTTGGAGGTCGGGGCCGTGGAAGATGCCGGCCGCGGTCACCGCGCCGGTGATCCGCCCGAGCTCGGACGCGGCCTCGTCGACCGCGGCGGACACCGCGGCGTCGTTGCCGACATCGCAGGGGTGGGCCGATGCCCGGCCGCCCGCGGCGCGGATCAGGGCCGCGGTCTCCTCGGCGTGCTCGGCGTGCAGGTCGACGACGGCGACCGCGGCGCCCTCGCCCGCCGCACGGGTCGCGGTGGCGCGGCCGATCCCGCTCCCGCCGCCGCTGATGATGACCACCCCGCCCCCGAGCGTTCCCATATCAGCGGAGCGTAGGTTCCTTGTATGTCACAGGCGAGCGACATGCACACGGTCGACGGCAAGGTGATCATCGTCACCGGCTCGGGGAAGGGCGTCGGCAAGGGGATGGCCGTGCACCTCGGCAAGGGCGGCGCGCGCGTCGTGGTCGCGGAGTGGAAGGACGACCTGATGGCGCAGACGTGTCGCGAGCTCGACGACCTCGGCGTGGAGAACCTCGGTGTCGTGTGCGACATCCGGGCGCACGATCAGATCGACGCGATGGTTGCCCAGACCGTAGAACGCTTCGGTCGCGTCGACGGGCTGATCAACAACGCGCAGACGTTCCGCCCGCTCGCATCGGTCGCCGAAGTCGACGCGCGCGACTTCGACGTCTTCTACGACTCGGGCGTGAAGGGATCGCTGTGGGCGATGCAGGCGGTGTACCCGCACATGCGCGACCAAGGGTGGGGTCGCATCGTGAACTTCGCGTCGTCGATGGGGATCACGGGCGGCGCCGGGTTCGCGGCCTACAACGCCTCCAAGGAGGCGATCCGGGCCCTGACCAGGACCGCGGCCCGGGAGTGGGCGATCGACGGGATCGTCGTCAACGCCATCGCCCCGGCCGCGGCCGACCACCACGGCGAGGCGGCCAAGCAGAGCGAGGGCTACCGGATCTTCGTCGACAACTGCCCGATGAAGCGCCAGGGCGATCCCGAGCTCGACATCGGCCCGCTCGCGTGGTTCCTCTGCTCCGACGCCTGCCGCTACCTCACCGGCCACACGTTCATGGCCGACGGCGGCGCGTTCATGTGGGCGTGAGCGAAGGGGAACGGGTCCTGCGCGGCGACGGTTACCGCTTCGTCGTGCCGATCGCGACCACGCCCTCCGACTTCGACGCGCAGGGCCACCTCAACAACGCGGCCACCGTGAAGCTGTTCAACGACCTGCGCATCGCGTACGTGCAGGGTGAAGTCGGCTTCGCATGGGCCGACACCCTGCGCCGCGATTCGATCGTCGTCGCCGCGCGCGAGCTCCACGTGCTGTACGAGTCGGAAGGATTGCCGGGCGAGTCGTTCGTCGGCGGGATGCGCTACGTCCGACGCGAGGGCAAGGCGTCGGTGCTCGAGGAGCGGCTCGTCGAGTCGACGACCGGACGGCCCGTCGCGCGCGCCTGGGTCGTGCAACTGCTCGTGCAGAGCGGCACGGTCATCGAGTGGCCCGACCTCTACTTCTCCCGCGTCGCCGAGATCGAGGGCCGGGACATCCCGATCGGGCCCCGCCGCCACGACGAGTGGGGGCCACCGAGCTAGGCCTGGTCAGGCGCCGAGACGTTCGAGGATCGCGCCGAGGGCTTCGACCGCGCGCGGCACCGCCGCGTCGTATCCCTCGGTGACGATCGCGTCGCCGATGAGCTCGAGGTCGAAGACGCCGGCGTAGCCCGCGTCGAGCACCCTGCCCAGGATCCGTTCGATCGGAATGTCGCCGTCGCCCGGCACCAGCCGCTGCGACGACGCGACCGTGCCGACCGTGAAGTCGCTCACCTGCACGAGGCGGATGCGGTCGATGCCGTCGCGGATGGTCGCGTCGAGCCCGCGTTCGGCCCAGCACGCGTTCAACTCCATGCACACCCCGACGTCGAATCGGCGCGCGAGATCGATCGCGTCCTTCAACGTGTGCACGAAGCCGACGTCGACCCGCAGCGAATTCGTGTGCTCGATCGCGAACGGCACCCCGCGGCTCGCGGCCTCCGAGAGGATCGGCGTGAGCGCGGCGTCGAGCGCGTCGGCCGCCTCCTCCCAGGTCAGCGGGGCGAACGGGCCGGTCGTGAACACCATGCACTCGGCCCCGACCGCGGCCGCGGTCTCGATCGAGCGGGCCAGACGTTCCTGCTGCTTCGGCCAGCTCGCCGGGTTCGCGAGGTGGAACGGACCCAGGCCGATGAGGTTTGCGATCCGCAGGCCGGCGGCGGCGGCATCGGCAACGAGCTTCGTTCCCTCGGCCCAGCCGAACCGTTCGAGCTTGGCGACCGACACGCCGACGGTCCGGATCTCGTGGCGGTCCCAGAACGCGAGGTCCTCGTCGAGCGCGAGATTGAACGTCGAGATGGCGCTCACGCACGCGCGGGGGTGCACGAGCGCCTCAGCCGAGGGTGAGCCCGCGGGCGATGCTGCTGCCGCCATCGAGCTGGAGATTGATGCCGGTCACGAACTCCGATTCGCGGCTCGCGAGGTACACCGCGGCGTGCGCGATGTCGGCCGCCACGCCGAGCCGGGTGAGGTGCATGCCCTCGTAGCGGGCCCGCCGCTCGTCGGTGATGCCGGCGTCACGCCGGTCGTTCAGCACGTAGCCGGGGCTGATCGTGTTGCAGCGGATGCCTTCGGCCGCGTAGTCGACCGCGATCGCGCGCGTGAGCCCGTTGAGACCCGACTTGGCCGCGACGTACGCCGCGAAGCCCTTGCTCGCGCGCTCCGCCTGCCGGCTCGACACGTTGACGATCGCCCCGTGCCCGGCGCGCCGCATGTGCGGGATCGCCGCGCGCGCACACCACATCGGTGCGGTCAGGTCGACCCGGAGGATCGCCTCCCATGCGTCGGTCGTGAGGTCGGCGACCGGACCGTCGGGCGCTCCGCCGCCGGCGGCGTTGTTCACGAGCACGCTGAGGCCGCCCATCAGCGCGGCGGCGGAGGCGACGAGGTCGTTGCACGCCTGCTCGTCACCCAGGTCGGCGGGCACGAGCGATGCCGAGCCGCCCGCGGCCGCGATCTCGGCCACGACCGCGTCGCCGCGCGCCCGATCTCGTCCGGTGATGACGACGGCCGCCCCTTCGCGCGCGAACTCGATCGCGATTGCACGACCGAGCCCCGACGTCGAGCCCGTGACCAGCGCGCGTTCCCCCGCGAGTCGCACGCGCCGACGCTATCTCGCCGAACGCGCGCCGAACCTCAGCGCGTTTCGCCGGGCAGGAGCGTCAGCACCTCGATGCCGCTCGGCGTGACGAGCAGCGAGTGCTCGAACTGCGCGGAGCGTGATCCGTCGCGCGTCGGCGCGGTCCAACCGTCGGGCCAGATGCGGCCGAGGTCGTACGCGCCCTCGTTGATCATCGGCTCGATCGTGAACGTCATGCCCGGCTCGATGATCGAATCAGCGTGCGGATCGAAGAAGTGCGGGACCGACGGTGCGGTGTGGAACGTCTCGCCGACTCCGTGGCCGACGAACGCGCGCACCACGCTGAACCCGTTGTCCTCCGCGTGGGTCTGGATCGCCCGGCCGATCTCGTTGATGCGACCACCGGGACGGGCGGCGTCGATGCCCTTCCACAGGCACTCGTAGGTCGTCTGCACGAGATGGTGCCCGATCTCGTCGACGTCGCCGACGAAGAACGTCGCGCTGCAATCGCCGTGGACGCCGTGCAGATAGATGGTGACGTCGCAGTTGACGATGTCGCCGTCCTGGAGCGGCCGGTCGTCGGGGATGCCGTGGCAGATCACCTCGTTCACCGAGGTGCACAGCGACTTCGGATACCCCTTGTAGTCGAGCGTGCTCGGGTAGCCGCCGCGTGCGATGTACGCGTCGTGGCAGATGCGGTCGAGCTCGTCGGTCGTGACGCCGGGCGCCACCGCGCCCTCGAGCTCGAGCAACACCTCGCGGGCGGCGTGGCCGGCCGCGCGCATGCGGTCGGGGATCTCGTCGGGCGGCACCGCGGGCACGAGCGCGGGCGCGTCGGGCGCGTACGGCGGGCGCGGGATGTTCGCGGGAACCGCGCGGCGCGGCGACAGGTGCCCGGCGCGCACTGGCCCTCGGTGATCGTGGTCGGGTCGCCGCGTGGACGCGACGCGTCGCCGGACGAGTCGTTCGCGTTCCCGGCGTTTGCTCACGTCTTCATTGTGCCCGTTCCGGACCGGCCGCCGAGTCTCGTCGTATGCTTCCCGCTTCCGCGCCACTCCGAGCCGTCCGTGCTCCGCGTCCACACGGAGGTGCCCGTGCGCCAGTCGTGGCTTTCCCCGCAAGCCGAACGCCGACCGGCCGGCGCCAAGGGCATGGGCGTGTTCGCGGTCGAGGCGATCGCGGCCGACACCACGGTCGCCGCGTTCGGGGGCAACGTCGTCGATCGCCAGGAGCTCGGGCGCCTGGGGGAGGCGGTCCGCGTGCACGCCCTCCAGATCGACGAGGAGCTCTACCTCGCGGGCGACCCGCCCTTCGACGACGCCGACTACGTCAATCACTCCTGCGACCCCAACTGCGGGATAGTGGGATCGGTGCTGCTCGTGACGATGCGACCGGTCGCTGCGGGCGAGGAGCTCTGCTTCGACTACGCGATGACCGACAGCGACGACTACGACGAGTTCGAGTGCTCGTGCGCGACCGCGCAGTGCCGGGGCACGATCACCGGTTCCGACTGGAAGGAACCGGAGCTCCGCGACCGCTACCGCGGCTGGCACTCCGCGTATATCGCCCGTCGGCTGCCGTAGTTCGGCAGCGCTACCGTCGCCCGCGATGGACGCGCGCGAGCAATTCGTCGCGGCGGTCAACCGCCCGGCCGACGACGTCCCGCTCGACGTCGCCGCACTCTGCATCGCGGCGCAGGCCCACCGCGGCCTCGACGTCGACGAGTGGTCCACGCGGCTCGATTCGCTGGCCGCGCGCTGCGCGACCGCGACGTTCGACGGCCTGCGCGCACACCTGTTCGAACACGAAGGCTTCCACGGCGACATCGAGCACTACGCCGATCCGGAGAACTCGTTTCTCGACTCGGTGATCGAACGCCGGCGCGGGATCCCGATCACGCTGTCGGTGCTGATGATCGCGATCGGCCGCCGCATCGGCGTCGACGTGCGCGGCGTCGGGATGCCCGGTCATTTCCTCGTGCTCGACGGCGCGCGCGGCGACGTGTGGTGCGATCCGTTCCACGGCGGCGCGCTGCTCGACGCCGACGGCTGCCGCCGCCGGTTCGAGCTGCTGTACGGCGGCAGCCTCACGTTCCAGCCCGCCTTCCTCGCGCCCACGCCACCGCCCGCGATCGTGGCGCGGATGCTCGCCAACCTCGAGCGGAGCGAGCTCGCGTCCGATCCCGTACAGCGCGCGTGGATGTGCGAGCTCCACCTCGCGATTCCCGGGATCTCGTACCAGGAGCAATGGGAGCTCGCCGACCAGCTCGCGCGTACCGGCGACATCATGCGCGCGGCCGACGAGTACGAGCAGCTGGCGAGCCGCATCGAGTCGACCGCCGACGATCCGGAAGACACCGCGGAGCGGCTGCGCGCACGGGCTCGTGCGTTGCGGGCGCGGTTGAACTGATCGGGTATGCCGGAGCCGCGCCTCATCCCGATGTTCCCGCTCGGCACGGTGTTGTTCCCGCACGCGCTGCTCCCGCTGCGGGTGTTCGAGCCGCGCTACCGCGTGATGACCGAGCGCGTGCTGAAGGCCGAGCGGGAGTTCGGCGTCGTGCTGATCGAACGCGGCAGCGAGGTCGGCGGAGGCGACACGCGTTTCGACGTCGGCACCGTCGCGCAGATCGTGCGCGCCCAGCAGCTGGGTGACGGCGGCTACGTCCTCGCGACGGTAGGCATCCGCCGGCTTCGCGTCGTGCGGTGGCTGCCCGACGACCCTTACCCGCAGGCGGAGGTCGCCGACTTCCCCGAGCCCGAGCCCACGTCCACGACCGCGTCGGCTGCGAGCGCGGGCGCGGCCCGGGACCGCGCCCGCGGCGCGCTCGACGAGGTGTTCGCGATCTACCGGCAGCGCGATCTGCGCGTCCCCGACCTGCCGCCGGTCGCCGACGAGGTGGTGCAGGCGTCGTACGAGCTGGCCGCGCTCGCGCCGATCGGCCCGCTCGACGCGCAACGACTCCTCGAGACGGCGGCCGCGGCGGAACGACTGCTCGGGCTGGCCGAGCTGCTCGAGGAGCACGCGCGCATGCTCCGCGAGGGTGATCGCCTCGAGTGAGGCGGCGGGCGCGCGGGTACCCTCCGCGTGCATGACGACCATCGAGCCCTTCGACGACGACGCCGTGCGCCGGCGGCTGACCACCGAGCGGGAACGGGTGCAGGGCCTGATCCAGTCGATCCACGGCGAGGGCATCGACGAGGGCGAAGCCGACGAGGTCGGCGACATCTCTCATGTGACCGACCCGGCCGACCAGGGCTCGGAGCTGTTCGAGCGCGAAAAGGATCTTGCGATCCTGGAGAAGCTCGAAGACGATCTCGCCGAGATCGAAGCCGCGTTGCAGCGTCTCGACGAAGGCACGTACGGCATCGACGAGGTGACCGGCCAGCCGATCGCGCGCGAGCGGCTCGAGGCGTACCCGACCGCGCGCACCAACGTCGACACGCGCACGTGACCGTGACGCTGCGGCTGTTCGCCGCGGCGCGCGAAGCCGCGGGGCGGAGCCGCGACGAGTACGAGCTCACGACTGCGCCGACGGTGGGTGCGCTGCTCGACGCGGCGGTCGTCGCGTACGGCGAGCAATTCGGTGCCGTCCTCGCGCAGAGCCGGGTGTGGCTCAACGGCGACGAACCGGTCGACGGCTCCGCCACGCGGCTCGCCGACGACGACGAGGTTGCGGTGCTGCCACCGGTCAGCGGCGGGATAGCCTGATCCGACCGACCGAGGAGTTGATCACCACGGAACGCGTCCTGCGTCTGCTCGAACCCGCATACGCGAGCGATCTCACGCCCCGCTCACTCGAAGAGTTGCGCGACATGCACGACGAGTGCGCGCAAGCCGAGCTGGCGCTCTCGTACTACCGGCGGCTCGCGCAGGCGCGCATCGAGATCCTCGAGGCCGAGGAAGCGCGCCGGGAGCGCGGTGGCTCGGTCGAGGAGCTCATCGCCGATCTGCCCAACATCCTCGGCGCCGACAGTCGGTCGACGGTCGCGACGACGCGCGGCGCGCCTGCGTCCGACGCGCCCACGATGGAGCTGCACTGGCCCGACGGCCGCGAGCAGCTCGTCGTCGACACGACGCTCGCACACCTGCCGACGGTCTCCGCCGACGAGCTGACCGAGACGATCGGGGCACTGCGCGCGTTCGAGAGTGAGCTCTCCGACCTGCGCGGGCAGCTGCACCTCGTGATCGACGCGATCGACCGGGTGCTCGCCGACCGGCGCGTCTCCGGGACCGCGGGATGAAAGCCGAATCGTCCGAGTTCCTCGAAACGCGGCTGCACGACCTCGGCAACTTCATCCGCGATCAGCGCCGCAACGCGCGTCTGTCGCTGCGCAAGCTGAGCGAGCTGGCCGGCATCAGCAACCCGTACCTCAGCCAGATCGAACGCGGCCTGCGCAAGCCGTCGGCCGAGATCCTGCAGGGGATCGCGCGCGGGCTGCGTATCTCGGCCGAGACGCTCTACGTGCGCGCGGGGATCCTCGACGAACGCGGCGATCCTCCGGATCTCGTCGCCGCGGTCGTGCGCGATCCGTCGTTGAGCGAGCGGCAGAAGCAGGTGCTGCTGGAGATCTACCGGTCGTTCCAGCAGGACGACCGCGAGGACGCCGCGGGCTGACACGCAGGCGCAGCCGCCCCGTGACGAACCGGTCCGAACGCGGCCTTGAGTAGTCTCCGATCCATGTCCGGCCGGGACCAGCCGACGGGCGCCGTCCGGCGCGTCGCGGTGCTGAGCATGCACACCTCGCCGCTGGCGCAGCCCGGTTCCGGCGACGGCGGCGGGATGAACGTGTACGTGCGAGCGCTCGCCTGCGCGCTGGCTCGGGCCGGCGTCGCGTGCGACGTCTACACGCGCGCCGAGGATCCCCTGCAACCTTCGGTGATCGAGGTCGAGCCCGGCTTCCGCGTCGTGCACGTCGAAGCAGGGCCCATCGGTCCGGTGCCGCGCTTCGAGCTGCCCGGTCTCGTCGAACCGTTCATCGACGCGACGACCGCCTACCTCGACGCGAGCCCGCCCGTGGAGGTGCTGCACGGCAACTACTGGCTGTCGGGCGCGGTCGCGCATCAGCTGAAGCACCGCCGTGACCTGCCGATGGTTGCGACCTTCCACACGCTCGCGCGCGTGAAGGCCGACGCGGGCGTCGACGACGATCCCGAGCAGCGCGCACGCGTCGAGCACGACGTCATCAACTGCTCCGACCTCATGCTCGCGTCGACCGAATCGGAGCGCGAGCAGCTGGTGGCGCACTACGGCGCGGTGCCGGAGCGCGTCGAGATCGTGCCGCCCGGCGTCGACCATTCCGTGTTCTTCCCCGACGATCCCACGCTCGCGAAGAAGCGGCTCGACCTCGACGGCAAGCGCACCCTCCTGTTCGCGGGGCGCATCCAACCGCTCAAGGGCGTCGGCCTCGCGGTGCGGTGCCTCGCCGAGCTGCGCGATCCCGAGGCGATCCTGCTCGTCGTGGGCGGGCCGAGCGGCCCCGACGGCGACGCCGAGCTCGCCCGCGTCCGCGACCTCGCGCACGAGCTCGGGGTGGCCGGCAACGTCCAATTCGTCTCGCCCCAGCCGCACACCCGCCTGGCCGACTTCTACCGCGCCGCCGACGTCTGCATCGTCCCCTCGCGTGCGGAGTCGTTCGGGCTCGTAGCGCTCGAGGCCGCTGCTTGCGGTACGCCGGTGGTCGCGGCCTCGGTGGGCGGGTTGCGCTCGCTCGTCGACGACGGCGCAACCGGCTTCCTCGTCGACGACCGCGACCCCGCCGCGTACGCCGCCCCGGTTGCGATGCTGCTCGAGGATCCCGAGCTCGCGGCCGAGTTCGGTGCGAGAGCGTCGGCCCGGTCGCGCACCTACTCGTGGAGCATCACCGCGGCGCGGCTGCGGCGGCTCTACGGCGACCTCGTCGCCCGAGGCTTGGTGCGCTGCGACTAGCAAGGCGCAGACCCGGCGGCCCGGTCGGTGCCCGACGCGTCGCGCGGGCGATCGAGGGCCGGAGGTCGAAGCCGCATGAATGAGGAATCCGTGAGTGGCGACCTCGCGCTCGACGAGGAGTTCCACGCCGCCAAGCACGCGCTGATCGCGGCGCATCTCGAAGGCCCGGTCGCCCGCGAGCCTTGGGTGCAGACCGTCGAGTACGACCCGCAGATCCCGCGCTGGTACGTGCGGTTCGGGTGCGAGGGTCGCGACGCGGCGACGATCTACTTCGATCTCCACCAGCGGACGCTGCGGTACGAGGTGTACTTCATCCCCGACCCGCCCGCGCACCACGCGGAGCTCTACCGGTTCATGTTGCAGCGCAATCACACGACCTACGGCGCGCACTTCTCGATCGGTCCCGACGGCGACTGCTATCTCGTCGGTCGCGTGCTGCTCGAGCATCTCGACGTCGACGAGCTCGACCGCATCATCGGCGTGCTCTACGAGCTCGTCGAGCGCTGGTTCCAGGTCGCGATCGGCATCGCGTTCCGGCGCAGCTGACCGGCGCGGGTCCACATCTGAGAACCCGTAAAAATGTGTGAAGATGTCTTGTAGTGCACCCAGCCCTAGTGCTACGGTCGGCCGCGACGGGCCCGAGGTGCACGAAGGGTCGTCCCGTTCGGGGAAGTGCGGGACGGCTCCGAAGGTTCCTCGGGCCCGGCCGCGCGTGTGTCGTGCGATCTACCCTCTGCGATGTGACGGGTGTGGGGCTGATCGGCGGCGGGAAGATGGGTTCCGCGCTGCTGGGTGGCCTCCTCGATGCGGGTTGGGACGCCGACGACCTCGCGGTCGCCGAGGTGGATCCCGACCGGCGGCGCGAGCTGGAGCGCGAGTTCCCGAAGGTGCGCGTCGTGCCGAGCCCGGCCTGGGCGGTGGCCGACGCCGACGTGGTCGTCGTCGCGGTGAAGCCGGGCGACGTGGCGGCGAGCCTCCAGGCGGCCGAGTCGTCGCTGCGCAGCGACACGCTCGTGCTCTCGATCGCGGCGGGCGTGAAGATCGCCACGCTGGAAGCACTGGCACCCGGCCGGCCGGTCGTGCGCGCGATGCCCAACACGCCCGCGCTGGTGCGGCTGGGCGCGTCGGCGATCGCGCCGGGGCGGCACGCGACGGACGCGCACCTCGACGTCGCCGCGAGCTTGCTCGGCGCGGTCGGGATCGTCGTGCGCGTCGACGAGAGCGCGCTCGACGCGGTCACCGGTCTCTCCGGTTCGGGCCCGGCGTACGTCTTCCTCGTGGCCGAAGCGATGATCGAGGCGGGGGTTCTCGTGGGCCTGTCGCGCGACGTGGCGGAGCGGCTGGTCGAGCAGACCCTGCTCGGTTCCGCCACCCTGCTCGCGCAACGCGACGACGGTCCCGAGGCGCTGCGCGCGGCGGTCACGTCGCCGGGTGGGACGACTGCGGCCGGGCTGCGCGAGCTCGAGTCGGCGCGGTTGCGCGCCGCGATCCTCGACGCGGTGAGCGCGGCGACCCGACGTTCGCGCGAGCTCGGCGAATCGAAGTGACCTCTCCATGAGTCGCGATCGCCCGCCGCGTCTCGAGTCGCGCATCGGGCCGCAGGCCGTCGCCGCGCCGCCGACGCTCGCGGAGACGCTCGAGCGCCTGCACGTGACCGGCCGCGGCGTGACGACCGGCCCGTCGGAGATCCGCCGGCTCGTCGAGCGGGCGACGAACGAACGCGAGCCCGCGGTGCTGCTCGACGACGCGTGGGCGGCGGTCGAGGCGGTGTACGGCGCGACCCGCGCCGATCCGCACATCGACTCCAGCCGCACGATCTCAGCCGCCCGCCGCGCCGTGTCGCGCATCGTCGACGTCGCAGGCACCGGCGCCAACATCTCGCTCGCGACCAGCCGGCCCGCATCGCTGATCACCGTGTACCTCGCGCTCGCGCGCCTCGCCCGGATCTCGGGCGGCGACGTCGCCGACGGCGACGACTCCGCCCCGCTCCGCGTCGACGGCCGGTCGGCGCGCGGGCTCCGCTGGGTCGACGGCGTCGCGACGGTGACCGACGGCGAGTCGCTGTGTGCGACCCGCGGCCTCGACGCTCCGCTCGAGTGGCTGTTCCTCGTGCCGAGGCCCGCGCTCGTGATCGCCGACGGTCCCTATGCCGACGCCGCCCTCGACGCCGGCATCGACGTGATCGCGCTCGGCGGCCTCGAGCACTGCTCCCTCGCGGTCGGACGCAAGCGGGGGCGCGACTGTCTGGTCGTGCCGCTGTGGACCGACCGGGCGCCCGCTGCGTACCGGCCGCTGATCGAGGCGGCGCTGGCGGCCGCGGTCGAGCCGCCCGACGTCGACCCGCCCGACCTCGACCCGCCCGACCTCGACCCGCGCGGCCCCGGCGACTGAGCCGCCGAACGCGGGCTGCGGCCGCCGGTCCGGCGAGCGCGCGAATCTCACCGATCAGGGGCCCCTTTGGTTGACCCTCGACAACTCCGAGCGCAACGTCCTACGCTTCCCCGAGCGGGTGGCGTAGGGAGTTCTCGCGTGGGCCATGGATTGAGCAAGGCGCGCTTCTTGACGGTGCAGGAGGTGGCGGACCTCATGAGGGTCTCGTCGATGACCGTCTACCGGCTGATCAAGTCGGGTGACCTCCCGGCGGTGCGCGTCGGCCGGTCGTTCCGCGTCGCCGAGAGCGACGTCGACACCTACCTCGCATCGGGCTACACCCAGGCCGGATAGTCCCGTTCGGTAGCCGAAGGACGCCGGGCCGCCGGTAGTTTCGTCGCAGTGAGCCAGGCGCAGATCCTGAGGCCCGGTCGGTGTCCCTTGCGAGTCGCGGGCGATCGAGGGCCGAAGGTCGCAGCCGCATGAATACGTTCGTCTCGTTCATCTCCGACTACGGCCACTCCGACGAGTTCGTCGGCGTGTGTCACGCGGTGATGCTCGACATCGCCCCCGACCTGCGCATCGTCGACGTGACCCACGAGATCCCGGCCTTCGACGTTCGCGCCGGTGCGCTCGCCCTCGTGCGGGCGGTCCAGTATCTGCCCGAGGGCATCGTGCTCGCCGTCGTAGACCCCGGCGTCGGCACCGACCGGCGCTGCATCGCGGTCGAGGTGGAGAACGCCGTGCTCGTCGGCCCCGACAACGGGCTGCTCGCACCGGCGGTCGCGATGCTCGGCGGGCCGCTCCGGGTGCACGAGCTCACGGCGACCGACTACCGGCTTCCCGCGCCGGGCCCGACGTTCGCGGGACGCGACATCATGGCGCCGGCCGCCGCGCACCTCGCCACCGGCGTGCCGATCGAGGCGCTCGGGCCCGCGATCGATCCCGTGACGCTGACACCCGCCCTGGTGCCGCTGCCCGACGACGGAGGCGAGGGCCGCATCGCGGGCGAGGTCCTCTGGGTCGACCGGTTCGGCAACTGCCAGCTCAATGTCGCGCCGGAACAGCTCGACGCCGCCGGCGCGCACGAAGGCGACCCCGTAGAGGTGACGGTCTCCGACGCGGCCGGCGTGCGCGCCGCGCGGCGCGCTCGTCGGGTGCGGGCGTTCGCGGATGCGAAGCCGTCGGAGCTCGTAGTGCTGGTGGACTCCTACGGGATGTGCACGCTCGCGCTCGACCGGCGTTCCGCGGCCGCCGAGCTCGGCGTGCGCGCGGGCAGCGCGGTGACGGTCGCGGTGGAAGGGTCCGCGCCGGATCGGGCGGACGATCCGGCGGTGCCGGTGCGGCTCGGCCGCGGGGAGCCGCCGCGATGAGGCCCGGCACCAGCCTCATCCTCGTGGCGCTGCTCGCCGCGATCCTGATCGCCGCGATCCTGCAGTTCGCGTTCAGGATCTAGGAACGACGAACGCCCCTCGCGGCGGCGAGAGGCGGAAGCACCATTTCGAGTTCGGGGTCCGGCCGCAGTGCAGACGCTTTGGGGCGGGCTGGGAGGCTACGTTGCGTGGTCGCCCGGGAAGATCCCGGTACGACCACACGTCTACAGCCGCGACCGGAACCCCCGATCTCGGACGAGGCGGTCCGGCGACCGGTCGAGGTTGGTGCCCCATCCCCGCCGACCCTCGGCCCGCACTCGCTGACAGGACAGGTAACGACACCGTCCGCGCGATCCTTAAGGGATCTGGCGCACAATTCTCACGCAGCGTGGGAATTGCCCGGTTCGGTGCGTCGCAGACCCACAAAACCGCGGGGCCACCGACGCACCGGGCGCGGCGCTGCGCCTGGCTAGGGTTCCGCCCGCGTGAACCTGGCCGAGGCGTTGTTGCAGGGTGCACATACATCCGCCGACGCGACCGCGATCTCGGCGCCCGACCGGGTCACCTACGGGCAGCTCGCCACGACCGCCCAACGCCTCGCCGCCCGGCTCGCCGAGACCGTCCAGCGCGGCGACCGGATCGTGCTGCTCGCGGGCAACGACGCCGCGTTCGTCCACGCCTATGTGGCGACGCTCGTGGCCGGCGCGGTCGCGGTGCCGGTCAACGCGGCGTCGCCGTCGCTCGAGCTCGACCGCGAGCTGGCGGTCGTCGAGCCCGCGCTCGTGATCGCGGCGCCGGAATTGGCCGACCTCGCGCGCCGCGCGTGCGGACAGGCGAAGACCGCGATCCCGGTGCTGGTCTACGACCCCGGCGACGAGTCCGCGCTCGGCGCGGAGCCGCTCCCGATCGTGACGCGCGAGCCCGAAGACCTCGCGGTGTTGCTGTTCACCGCGGGCACCGCGGGCGCGCCGAAAGCCGCGATGCTCACGCACGGTTCGCTGTACGCGAACCTCAAGCAGATGCAGGCGCACCCGGGCCTGCGCATCACGCCCGACGACGTCGCGCTCGCAGTGCTGCCGATGTTCCACGTCTTCGGTCTCAACGTCGTGCTGGACCTTGCACTGGTCGCCGGGGCGGCGGTCTCGCTGGTCGACCACTTCCACCCGAGCGAGACGCTCAACCGCGTGCGCGCCGACGGGGTGACGGTCGT
>Ga0105245_10003455_pt1 | contig 14153 bp, 12 predicted proteins | sample KBSM54metaG_FD_81523 | JGI IMG/M metagenome (GOLD analysis project Ga0105245, IMG submission 81523) | Miscanthus rhizosphere microbial communities from Kellogg Biological Station, Michigan, USA - KBS M5-4 metaG | ecosystem: Host-associated > Plants > Roots > Rhizosphere > Soil | place... | reverse complement strand
TCGAGTGCCTGTTCCCCGATCGGAAGATCCCGATCCCGCTGGGCGACCTCGAGTCAGCCATGCCGATCTGCAACGCCTGCACGGCGCCGCACATCTTCCGCCCCGACGAGGACTGACGACCGCGGAGGTTGACCTCCGCTGACGTGGACCTGGCTACCTGATGAAGGGATCGCCGGGTGGTGTCAGCACCGTCGCTACCCGGTTACCGCCATCGTCGGCCCATTTGAGGACGCACGGCGCCACCGGATCCTGAGGGTCGCAGTCGGGCAGGAGACCCGTGAACCAGGTCGTCCCGAAGTAGGCGCTCGGCCCGTCGGGCCAGGGATCTTCCCGAGCCGGCGAACCTGTGCGGTCGGTGAACCGGACTGGTGACGAATAGGCGACGCGATAGTCGGACGGGGCGTTGTCCGGTGTCTGATCGACGAGCGACTTGTGGATGACGATCTGGATCTCCTTGGCAGACTGCGTGTCCTCGTCGTCGTAGCTGTACCAGATCGCGTTCGGCTGGCGATCGTCGGAATAGAAGAATGGGTCGAAATCGCATGACACCTTGACGCCCGGCAGGTTGGCGGCCGACGCCCATTCGGCGCCCAGCCGGCTCTGCTGCGGGGTCGTGGTATAGGTGTGGTCGCCCTTGGTCTCGGTGAAGCTGCAGTCGGGTCCGGTACAGGTTTCGACGGTGTCGGCGACCATGAACCCCTGCGAGACCGTGGTGTCCTTGTCGCCCGCGCTGCTGGCCTCGAGCGTAAAGAGTCCTGGCGTGTCGATCGAGAGGTCCGCGAACGTGGCGACCCCGCCGACCGCGGTCGCTGTCCCTCCGCTGAGATTGCCGCGCCCGGAACCCAATCGCAGCGTGAGGGTGACCTCCACGTCCGTATCGATGGTCTTGCCCGTAACAGGGTCGTAGATCTCGACCCTGATCGCGTCGCCCTCGCTGTCGCGGCCATCCCTGGTCAGACGGCGGGTCCGGGTCGTCTTCGGCTGGTTCGCGAAACGCAGCATCGCCGGCTCCTTTAGGCGCCACGGATCGTGCGCCTTCGGCGGACACGATCTGAGGCCGGCTGACCCTACACCGCGGGCGTCTTGCGCCGCGTGCGCCGAGCGTGGGTGCTCGCCGCTCCACCCGGCAGAGCGAATGCGGCGGCCCGGGCCGCGGATACGATGTTCCCCTTGGCCTCGAAGAGCGCACGCGCCTCGGCCGCGGACCGCGCGGCGTCGTCCTCTCGACCAGCGGCCGCCTGCGCCTCGGCCAGGAACAGCAACGCGTTGCCCTGCGCCTCCAGGTCGTCCGACGTCCGGGTCTGGTCCACGGCCGACGTGGCGAGCGTGATGCCCTGATCATGATCGCCGTCGCGAGCCAGCAGCTTGCCCTTGATGCCACGCCACAGGTACTGCGAGGACACGTCGGATGGCGCAGCGACCTCCTCGCAGAACACAGCATGTCCTCGAGCATCCTCGAACCGGCCCTGCCGATAGACGGCTTCCGCGAGGAGTCCCGCGATCGACGAGATGTAATTCCGTTCGCCCATCGCATCGAGCGCGTCGTAGTCCTTGCGCAGCTCGGCCTCGGCCGCGACGGGGTCGCCCGCGAGCAGCTCGACCGGGCCCGAATCGATCGAGATGAGGGCGGCGTCGAACCGGAGGCCAAGCTCCTCGAGGATCGCGCGAGCACGTCGGTAGTCGTCGCGCGCCCGCTCGAAATCCCCGACCATCGCCCGCAGGTGAGCGAGACCGCCGAACGTGACCGCTTGCGCGCGGCGTTCGCCTTCGCCGACCTCGATCAGCGACTCGCAGCCGGTGATGCCCGTCGGTGCGGGCGTCGGGCCCAGCACGAGCACGAGCGACGCGGTCGCGTAGAGTCGCTTCTCCATCACGCGGTCGCCGGCGCGACGGGCGTACTCGATCGCCTTCTCATTCGCGGCGCCGCAGGCCTCGTAGCGTCCGGACACGCCGTGGACCAGGCTTACCAGTCGCCACGCCCGTGCTAGCGCGTTGGAATCGTCGAAGGCTTGCAGATCCTCGATGCTCGCCTGCGCCTCGCGCATGACGTCGTCGATCGATGTCGAGGCCTCGCTGCGGAACTTGAGCTGGAGACGGACGAGGCTGGCAGTGATCAGGACCGCCCGAGCCCCGACGTCTTGAGCCACGACCGCAGCCTGCACGAGCACGTCATCGGCGGTGGTGAACTCGCCGATCTCCAGATACGCCTCGCCTGCGGCGACCAAGAGCCGGGCTCGCTCGGGATCGCGTCCACCGAGGACTCGCGCCGCGCGGTCGAGGAGGTTGGCGGCAGCCGTGAAGTCACTCCGGGCGAGAGCCCGTCGACCGGCGGATGCAAGCCGAGCCGACGCACGGCCGCCGAGGGCGACGGCGTCATCGTCGAGTGGTCCGAGCTCATCGCGGTAGCGGTAGGCCTGCTCGAGGTGGTAGCCGAGGATCTCCTCGACCTCGATCTCGCGCTCCCGCTCTTTGCTTGATCGCTCGAGCCAATCGGCGAACCGCTCGTGGAGCTCGCTGCGGTCACGCTTGGGCAGGCCCGCATAGGCCGCATCTCGGATCAGGAGGTGCCGGAACCGGTATGCGTCCTCATCGGCGAAGTCGGACGACTGCGGTCGGATGAGGTCCCGCCGCGCGAGCCGGGCCAGACGGCCTGCCACGTCGCGGCGCTCACTATCCGGCAGGAGCTCGGTCAGGGCTCCGGTCCAGAACGTCCTGCCGACGACAGAGGCTCGCTCGAGCACGTGACGTTCGGACTCGGGCAGACGGTCGAGCCGTGCTGCCAGAAGCGCCCCGATGGTCGGCGGGATCGCCAGGTCGACCGCGGTCCTCTCATCGAGCGTGAGCCGTCCTGCCAGCGCTTCATCCGTGGCATAGGCGACGAATTGCTCGACGAACAGCGGGTTGCCTTCGGCCGAAGCCAGGATCCGCGAACGCAAGTCCCCAGGAGGAAGCTCGGGCGCGAGATGATCGAGCAGCGTCGCGGCATCGGTCTCGACGAGTGCGTCCAGCCGCACGAGCGCGAGGCTCGAGCGCGCCAGCCACTCGGGTCTTACGTCCTCGAGCTCCGGGCGCGCGATGGCGATGAGGAGGATCGCACCGCGACCGAGGTCGAGCAGGTGATCGAGGAGGTCCATGAGCACCAGCTCGGCCCACTGAAGGTCATCCACGACGAGCACGAGCGGGCGCTCGGCCGCGAGCAGTTCCAGGAACCGGCGGACACCCCAGGCGATCTCTTCGCCGGGCACTGGATCATCGGTCAGACCCATGATCGACGCGACGCTGCCGCGCACGAGGTCGGCCCGATCGACGCTGCCGAGGATCGCGTCGAGCTTGCCGAGGGCATCGTCGCGCGGTTCGCCATGCTCGATCCCGGTCGCCGCCTGGACGAGCTCGCGGAGGGGCCAGTAGGTGATCCCCTCCCCGTAGGGCAGACAGCGCGAGCGCAGGACCGTGGCGCGCTCGGCGACGCGGGCCAGACACTCAGCGACGAGCCGGCTCTTGCCGACGCCAGGCGCGCCGGTGACGGTCACGAGCCCGGGCGTCCGGTCGGCCGCTACGCGTTCGAAGGCGGCCACCAGCGCGTCCAGGTCGACGGCGCGGCCCACGAACGGCGTCGTCATCCGACGCTCGATGGGCTCGCCCTCGCCCACGGCCAGAAGACGCACGACACCGGGCGTCGGGCCGTCGTCGTCACCGTCAAGCGATGCCGGCTCGGTCGTGGTCGAGCCGCGGACGAGCCGCTCGGTCTCGGGCGCCAGCAGGACCTCGTCACCCTCGGCACGCTCGGCAAGCACGCCCGCGAGATGGAGCGGGGCGCCGGTCATCAACGAGCTGTGCCCGTCACCTCCGCCGGCGAGGACCTCGCCCGTGGCCACGCCGACACGGAGGACGACCTGCGTCAGGGGAAGATCCGTGCCCGCTTCGCCGCGCAGCTCAGCTGCTGCGCGGACGGCCCGCAGCGCGTCATCCTCGCGGGCGACCGTGAGCCCGAACACCGCGGTGACACCCTGGTGATCGGCGTGGTCGATGATGCCGCCGTGTCGCTCGATCGCTCGACGGACGACCTCCTCGGTACGTCGCCCGAGCGCCTCGAGGATCTCCGGGTCGATGCCGTCGCCGGTCGAGACCGAGCCGGCGTGGAGAACGGTGACCATCCTGCGCCGGCGTTGCGTCCTCGGCTCGCCGCCACCCTCCGACGCAGAGGTCGGTGGCTCGTCGGCAGGCGCCTCCTTGGCGGCTGCCGGAGCAGGTTCGAGCTCGCGCCGAGCTGGGAAGAGGGCTTCCTGATTGAGGATCGCCCGTTCGAGTTCCTGTAGCTCCGGGCTCGGGTCGAGACCGAGCTCATCGTCCAGGTATCGACGGGCATCCTGATATGCCTCGAGGGCCTCCGCCTGGCGGCCATCGCTGTACAGCGCGAGCATGAGCAGCCGCCACAGCGACTCCCGCCCGGGCGCGTCTGCCACGAGGCCACGCAGTTCGGCGATCGCCTCGCGGCCACTGCCGATGTCGATGCGCGCCTGGTACAGCTCCTCGATGGCCTGCAATCGGAGCTCTTCGAGCCGATCAGCCTCGCTGCGTGCGAAACGTTCGTCGGCCATGTCACCGAGCGCTGGTCCTGACCACTCGGCGAGCGCGGCCTCGAGCGTGGCGCGCGCGCGGTCCTGATCACCGGAGGCGCTCGCCTCGCGCGCCTGGCGGAGACCACTTTCGAAGCGTGCGACGTCGAACTCGTCATCGGCGACGGCCAGGCGATAGCCCGACGCAGTGGAGCTGAGCCGTCCGGCCTCGTCGCCCAGCACGTCGCGCAGCCGGGAGACATAGATCTGGACCGTCTTGATGGCGGTCAGCGGCTGGTCGTCAGGCCACAGCTTGTCGGCCAGCGACGCGGTCGAGACGGCTCGATCGCGCTGCAGCAGCAACAGCGCGAGCACGCTCCGTTGACGCGGCCCCCCGAGATCGAGGCGGCGACCATCGGCGAGGACGGAGAACTCGCCGAGAAGGCGGAATTCGAGCTGCAATGCGGCACCCGCGCGGCGTTCGGCTTGGCTGATCCGACGCGCAGCACATTACTCCGGCCGCTCCGCCCGTCCGTCGGCATCGACACACGAATCGAACGGCCGGCCCCCCCAGGGCCGGCCGTTCCGGTATGCAGTCGTGCGGGGCAGATATTCAGTTGTGCGTGGGTCGGGCGACTAGCGCAGGGCGCCGTGCTCGCCACGGAGGTGCTCGATCACGCTCTGATCGAGCGTCGGCATCGCATTGCGATAGCCGGTGTTGCCGAAGCCGTTGAAGCCGTTCGTGCCGGTCGTCTGCAGCTTCGGGATCTCGAGCGAGTTCCCGCGGCCCAGATGCTCGGACCGACCGTTGTCGTTCGCGAACGTCTTCGGAGCGGCGACGGTGTCGCCACGCTCGCCGCGTCGCTGCTCGACCAGGCTATCGGTCATGACCGCGTTCTTGTTCGCCGCGACGGTCCCGCCACGCTCGCCGGCACGCTGATCGAGCAGACCCGGCTCCTGCAGGGTCTGGATCGTCGTGCCGCTCGGGGCGACACTCTTCGGGGCGTTGAGGACCGCGAAAGCTCCCCACACCAGTGCGATGGCGATCGCCGCGACGGCGATCCCGGCCAGGAAGCCCTCGAAGAGCTTGCGCTGGTTCGGTGCGACCTGACCCTGGCTGATCATGTTCATCTCCGTGACCTCCTTGTGCACTCATCAGCGAGTGCTTCTGGGAGGACCATGGCGATGGCTGGTTGCAGCGGGGCTGCAGACGAGTAGCAGCCGAAAGTCGCGCTTGGAAAGCACTGGATCGGGCACCAGCGATGCGCGGCCAAGGAGACGCATCACCGATACAGGATCGCGTTCTACTGCAGTGCGCCGTTCAGACGCCAGCCTTGACCGACACGACCCACGACGGGAGACAGGCACGGGAGCGTGGCTCGTACCGAGGGAAGCGCAAAGAGAACTGGAGCTAGGTCATGGAACCGGCTGCCAGGCCGGACCGCCGCCGTCGTCCGCCACCTGCCGCAGCCCGGTTCCATCAGCGTTCATCACGGTGAGGCCGCCTGGAAAGGTGTCGCTTCGGAATCCGACGAACGCGAGGCTGGTCCCGTCCGGCGACCAGGTGAGGCTCGGCGCGCCCCCGAGGCAATAGCAGATCCCCGCCTCGTGCAGCTCGCGTGGCTCCGAGCCGTCCAGACGGATGGACATGACATGGAGCTGCCATTGGTCATCACAGGTAGTCGTCGAGGTAGCTCGATTCTCCCTGCAGACCCGGATATCGGTCGACCCGAAGTACGCGATCGTCGATCCTTCGGGTGACCAGGCGGGGTCGGACGTTCCGATTCCGGGAAGCGGGCCGAGGACGGGGGTCCGATCCGACCCGTCCCGATCGATGGTATAGAGACCCCTCCCTTGGCCGATCCACCCATTGAAGGCGATCCGGCTTCCGTCGGGTGACCAGGTCGGCTCCGACAGCCCACCTCTGCCGATAGGGTGGATCTGCCTCCAGAGCGTCGCCCGGTTGCTGCCGTCGGGATCGACAAGCTCGAGCGTGTCACCGTGGGCGACCGCGATGCGCGAGCCCTCGGGCGACCATGCGATCGTGCACCCATCGGCTCCCTCGCCGCAGCTCAGGATCTGCTCCGACGTCCCGTCTGACACGTCCATCACCCAGACCCCGCCCGGCGCCGTGAACGCCAGTCTCCGCCCATCGGGAGCCCATGTGAGGTCCCCCACCTCTGCCGAGCTGACCGGGATCGTCTTCACCGTCGTGCCAGTGACCGGGTCGATCAGGGCGATCGCGCCTTCCCTCGTCACCGCGATCGCGCCGTTTCGAGCGACGCGGTGGGTCGAGATCGCCGACGGTGATGGGACCAACGACGGTGGCGGGATCACGGCTCGAGGTGGGACCAACGACGGGGTCGGTCGTGGACCGAGGATGCCGCCGACCAAAACCGTTCCGGCGAGTGCGCCGCCCAGGATCGCCGCGACTAGGGCCAGCAGGATGAGTGCCCTCGACCCGCTCGAACCGACCCGCGGGAACCAGCGCAGGCCCGTGCTCGACCCCGGACCGCCGATCCAGTGACCGCCGACCCGAGCCAACCACGCGGCACGGGGCGAACGGCGGCGCGTGGCGTCGAGCGCCTGGTCGAGTCCACCGAGCGGGATCGGCGAGACCGCCTCAGCATCGAGCCAGTCGGCGAGCGTTCGATCGAAGTCGTCGCGAGCGGTCATGCGATGGACTCCTCGGCGATGGCTGGTCGGCGGTCGTCAGCGTCGAGTGCAGCCCGGAGAGCGTTCGAGGCGCGATGGAGCCGGGACTTGAACGTGCCGACCGCGACGTCGAGGACAGCGGCCGCCTCGGCATCCGGCAGCCCGAGGTAGTGGTGGACCACGAGCACGGCACGCTGCTCGGCGGACAGCCGACGAAAGCCTCGCTCCAGCTGGTCCCGCACGGCGGTCAGCTCCTGCGTGTCACCTGGTGCCCGTGCGTCGGGCAGCGTCATCTGGATCTCCACGACGCCGCGTTGCCTGACCCGCCTTGCCTCCCGATAGCAGGCGTTGACCAGGAGCCGATTGAGCCAGGCGTCGAACCGGTCCGGGTCGCGCACGGCGCGGATGTGCAGCCAGGCGGCCAGGAGCGAGTCCTGGACCGCGTCAGCCGCCTGATCGTCGCTTCGGAGGATCAGCCGTGCGGTCCGGTACAGCCGCGCGAACGCTGCCGAGGCGAGGGCCGTGAAGGCCTCGTGGTCACCGTTCCTAGCGCGGAGGACGAGGTCTCGCTCCATCGGACACCGGGCTTGTGGCGGCCGACTGGCCGTCGTTACCCATCATGAGTCGGACGGCAATCGAGTCGTTCCATCTTGAATGGTGGCCGTCGATCACCGCGAGGCCACGCGGCGACCTTCGCTGAGTGGCTGCGCGTCGAGGCCTGGAGGTTCACCCGAAGGACGAGCGGGCGTGAAGGAGCTGCGTCGTGTTGACCCGTGAAGGCCTCCCATCGTCCGCTACGGGATCTGCCAGACACTCGGGCCGGGCCATGTGCCGATCGATGACCATCGGAGCGTCCCGAGATCGAGCCGGCCAACGGTGAGTCCTTGCTGGTTGCCGCCATCATGAGCGGCGATGAGCGCCCGGCCATCGCCCGACCAGCTAACTGACCCGGCCTCGTCCTCGTTCTGGATGCGGATCGGTGTACCACCCGAGGTCGACGCCAGGTAGCGGACGATTCTGAAACTGTCTCCTGGCACATCCCCGCGCTCGCCACCGAGGAACGTGAACCACCGGCCATCGGGCGAGAGGGTATCGGGTGCCGGCGCGACCAGCTCGATCCCCGTTGCATCCAGATCCGAAAGGACGGTCGAGGCCCCTGACGCGACGTCGTATGAGGTGATGGTGTGCTCGCTGGCGCTGATGATGTGCCCGTCTTGGGTCCACACCATTGCCAGGATGGATCCGACCGGCGGGACGTCGACCGGTGGTGTGGCTCCGGTGGGATCGAAGATCCTGACGGCCTGGTCGCAGGCCACCGCCACCCGGTCGCCACGCGGCGACCAGTAGATATTCACGGGATAGCTCCCGGAGTAGTCGTTGTTGCACGGCTGGTCGACGCGTCGGCCGGTCGTCATATCGAGGACGGTGAGCGTCGCGACATGCGGAGTGGACCCAGGCCAGGAGTAGGCGACCAGTCGGCCGTCCGGCGAGAGGGCCGCACCCATCACCGGTTGTCCCATCCCGCGAGCCGTCAGCCGGCTGGACCCTGAACCGTCCGTTCGGACCGCGTAGAGGTCCGCGCATTCGAACTTGGGACTCGCAGGGTCCGAGCTTCCAACCCATAGGAGCGCGATCGAGCCGTCTTTCGAGAAGCCCAGAACGTCGTAGAACAGATCCTTGGGGACCGTCGGTTCCGACGTGATCGTCGCGATCGGATGAGCCGGCGCATCGCCTGGGCCGACCGCCCACAACCCGAAGGGCGAGGTGCCGACCGAACCCATGTAGACACCGCGACCGGAACCAAGGGCCGCGAACGAGGGACCAACGTGATCGCCGCCCGCTGTCGCCCGCATGGCATCGCCCGTCAGGACCTGCAATCTTTCGGTGATGCACAGTCGCGGGCTGGGTGCGCGGCTGGCAATGAAAGCGCCTGGTGACGAGCTCGGTGCGGGCGTCGGGCTCGGATGGCCGACGTCATGCTGGTTCAGTCTGGCCAATCCGAAGGCAGCCCCCACGACGATCACGACGATCACTACAGCGGTTGCCAGGCGGCGCGCGAATCCGGTCGGCGCTCCCACGCGTAGCACGCGGATTCCGTTGCGCAACCGAGCGATCGAGTCGCCCAGCCTGCCCGGGGATGCCGCTGTGATCGTGGCGAGGCTCGAGCGCAAGGCGGACGGAGCCGTCTCGTCGTCCGTGATGTCGGCGCGGTACCAGGCTCGCAGTCGCCGTTCGAGCTCTTCGTCGGTCATCGCGTTGTTCCCTTGCTTTCGGCGAGGTCGATCGCCGCGTGAAGCCGCTTGAGCGCGTAATGCAGACGTGATTGGACCGTGCCAGCGGGGATCGCAAGACGACTCGCGATCGCCTCGATCGGTAGATCGCCGTAGTAGCGGAGCGCGATCACGACGCGGTGGTCTGGCGACAGCGCCGCGATGGCACCGGCCAGAACATCGCGGTCGTGTGCCTGTGCGAAGGGGTCATCGGCCGCCGTCAGGACCTCGGACGAGATATCGACGACCGATCGGCGGCGAGAGTGCAGTCGATTGCGACAGGTGTTGATCAGGATGCGGTCGAACCACGGCTCGAAGCGTGTCTGATCCCGCAACGTCGACCACTTGAGCCAGGCCTGCTCGAACGCGTCGTGCGTCGCGTCCTGTGCCTCCGTCGGGTCGCGCAGGATCGCGCGCGCCAAGCGATACGCCGCGTCCAGATGGTCGTCCGCCAGTCGTAGGAAGGCTTGGGCGCGCTCGTTCGGCTGTTCGACCACTGTCGGACGGCTGTCTGCCATCTCGATGACCTCGGACGATCGCCTCACGATGACATGACAATCGAGCGACGCGAAACCTTCAAACGATCCCCCGCACGTCCGTGGAGAATCACCCTCCCGTTCTTGACCTCGGATACGTGAGCGACCTGTTGCGGGAGCGCACCGGGGATATGGGAGCACTCGGCGACCCGCGAGTTGTCTCCCACTGGCTAAGCTGCTTCGAAGCGGCCAGCAGTCAGTTCGCCGTCGAGGACCGTTCCATCCCAGACGTTCGGGAGACGATGGGCCACCGCTTGCGCCCCCGGGCAGTAGTACCGGGGGCCATTTCATGCACGGAATATCGGGTGTGTCAGCGAGCGCGGTCTGTAAGCCGAGTTCTGTACCGATCGACGCCGAAGCGCCATCCGGTGATGGTCATCCATCTCAGGCCGCCGGTCGCCCGACGGCTCATGCGGCCGACCCGAGGGCTGGGCAGCGCGCCTCTCCCCCGGCCGGTCGCCCGGCACGGGTTGCGCCCTCCTATTTGGCCTTGCTCCGGGTGGAGTTTGCCCGTTTCACTCCGCCACCGACCCGAGGGTCGGCGACGGCATCGTCACTGTGGCACTGGTCCTCGTCTCGCGACGGACGGGTGTTACCCGCCACCCTGCGCTGTGGAGCTCGGACTTTCCTCACGCCACCGATGCGGGTCACCCCGATCGGTGTCGCGCGACCATCCGACCGGCTCGCTGACTGGGCGATTCTACGACGGTCGGGGTCTACGACCGGCAGAGGCCACCCGATGGCATCGAACCGGCGTGGACGCCGGTCTTGACGTCCGTCAGCGTCTCCACGGTGGACCCGCCCTTCACGTCCCGGGACTCGATCAGTCCGACGTTCGGCACGTATGACTTGTGCTCGACCGTACCCGGCTCGAGGGCGGTGAACTCCTCGGTCACGACCGCATCCTGGTATGTCGTCCCGCTGTTCTTGAGGGATCCGTCGGTCTTCAGCACGCGGGCGACGTCCTCAGCCTCGCCACGCAGGTATTCCTGGCGGTAGTACTGGCCGACGCTCGGCTGAGCGAGCATCACGACGCCGGGCTGTGCTCCGTCGACACCTGCCGTCCATGCTCCCGCACGGCTCGTGATCCGGTTGCCTGCACACTCGGCCGTGTTCTCACCGAAGTACCAGACGTTCCCGGCCGCATCCTGGGCGAACCAGTCGAGCGTGTCCTCGCTCAGCTCGCCATTCGTGAACCCTCGGTCCCGAACGACCACGGTCTTGATCCCCATGATCCACTTCGTGTCCGCCGTGACCGCGGTCACCACCCGCCCGTTGCCGCTCTTGTACGTCCAGACCGTGCCCGGCACCAGTGGGAGATACGGGTTCGAGATGTCAGTCGTGAAGGCGGCGGGATCGATCGCCGGTCGGTAGGCACTCCCCTTGACCACCTTTGCCGGGTTGGCGGTCGGTGCGGGGGTCGGCGCGACGGACGGGCTCGCCAGGGCGACCGATGGCGACGGCTCGACCGTGCTCGGGGACGGCGCAACGGCACTCGCCGAGGGCGACGGCTGGGTGCTCGCAGCAGTGCTCGGGACGGCCGGGCTCTTCACGACGTTATCCGAGCAGGCGGCCAGACCGGTGACGACGGCCACTGCCGCGACGATCGCGACCCCCCGGGTTGCGAGCTGCATGATCGCGTCCACCGTACGCCCGGGTCGGGCGATCCGTTCCCCTGACCTTCGTCCTGCCGCGTTACAACCGCGTTGCGGTCACCCCGGGGGCGATCGCTACGGTTGGCAGAGGGTCGTGGGATCCGAGGCCGTCGGCTCGGTCACGGTCGCCTGGGTGAGGTGGACGCCGCTGCCGCCTGGTGGGCCTTCGCGGATCAACCCCACCTCACGGGCATAGCCCTTGTGCTCGAGCACGGTGGGCTCGAGCGCCGAGAAGTCCTCCGTGACGAGCACGTTCTCGTACGTCGTGTCGCCGACGTTCATCGTCGCGCCGACCTCGCGGACCCTGGCGACGTCCTCGGCATGGCCCTGGTAGTACTCCTGCCGGTAGTAGTCACCGACATCCGGTTGGCCGAGCATGACGATCCCCGGCTGGGCGCCGTCCACGCCCGCCTCCCACGACCCCGCCTGGCTCGTCACGACGCCGTTGAGACACTCGGCCGTCGATTCGCCGAAATACCAGACGTTGTCCTCGCCGTCCTGCGCGAACCAGTCCTCGGTGTCCTCGGTCAGCTGGTCCCCCTGGAAGCCCTTATCGCGGACGACCACGGTCGTCACACCCATCACCGTCCGGGTCGTGGCCGTGACCGTGGTGACGACTCGTTCGGTGCCTTGCTGGAAGGTCGTCGTGGTCCCAGGCACAAGCGGGAAGTACGTGTTGTCGACGACGGTGGTGAAATCCGCTGGATCGATCACGGGCGCATATGGCTTGCCCTCGACGATGCCGGCGGGGTTATCGACATTGACGGGGCCCGAGGGGCCGGCCTTCGGCCGCAGCCAGATCGACGCCCCGGCGATGATCGCGAGCGTCAGCAGCGGCGCTGCGATCAGCTGCCAGTGGGTGCGCAGCCACACCCTCGCGTCATCGATCGCGCCGTAGCCCGGGTCGTCCATCGCGTCCTCCCTCAGACACGCTCCGGTCGCCGAACGACGGAGGCCGGTCCGCCGGCCACGGTCCGATCGATAGCTTCGTTGGCGAGCGCATCAGCGACGGTGTTCTGCGCCCGCGGTACATGGGTCGCCGTCCAGCGCCGGAATCCATGGAGCGTCTGGCGGGCGGCAGCCCACAGGGGGATCAGCTTCGCGTCCTTGACACGCCAGCGTCCGGAGAGTTGCTCGACGATGAGCTTGGAGTCCAGCAGCAAGTGCACCTCGGTGGCCCCGAGGTCACGCGCGAGCTCGAGCGCCCGGACGACGCCGGTGTACTCGGCCACGTTGTTCGTCTGGATCCCGAGATAGTCGGAGATCGAGGCGTCCGGCACGGCCCGCGGATCACGCGCATCGGGGCGATCGGCGCGGAACAGCGCTGCGCCCGCGGAGGCCGGCCCGGGATTACCGCGTGCCGCGCCGTCGGTGCGGACGATGAACGCCGGTCCCTCCCCTGCCGGCGGCGAGATCAATCGGGTGCCTGCTCGGGCGCCGCCGGCTCACCCTGGAGGACGGGGAGCTCGACGCGGTCGCCTGATCCGGACCCCTCACCCCGCATCTTGCGCCACGCCCAGCGCAACGGGTCGTAGTACTCATCGGCGACCCGCTCCTTGAGCGGGATGATCGCGTTGTCCGTGATCTTGATGTGCTCGGGGCAGACCTCGGTGCAGCACTTGGTGATGTTGCAGTAGCCGATGCCGCCGCTGTCCTTCAGGTAGGGTCGGCGGTCGGCCTGGTCGATCGGATGCAGCTCGAGACCGGCAGCACGGACGAGGTAGCGCGGACCCATGAACGGGCGCTCGGTCTCGTGGTTGCGGAGCACGTGACAGACGTCCTGGCACAGGAAGCACTCGATGCACTTCCGGTACTCCTGGACGCGCTCGATGTCCTCCTGCTGCCAGCGCCAGTCCTCCTGCGGCATGTCGGTGGGCGGGGTGAACGGCGCGATCGTCTTGTTGACCTCGTAATTCCACGACACATCGGTGACGAGGTCTTTGATGAGCGGGAACGTGCGCATCGGCTCGACGGTGATCTCCTCACCGGGTTCGAAATCGGTCAGCCGCGTCTTGCAGGTGAGTCGCGGACGGCCGTTGACCTCGGCACTGCAGGACCCGCATTTGGCGGCCTTGCAGTTCCACCGGACGGCGAGGTCTGGCGCCTCATGGCCCTGGATCCAGTGGAGCGCGTCGAGGACGACCATCCCGTCTTCGACCGGCACATCGAACTCGTCGAAGCGGGGCTCGCTCCCGGGCGTGCCCCGGAAGACGCGCAGCCTGGCCTCCGACGACCCTGCCGGGGACGCCGGCGTAAGCGCTGAAGACGCTGTGGGCGCCGAAGTCGAGCCTGCCTCGGTCATCCGTTCCTCCGTCATCGATGGTCCGCCTCGAGAAGCGTACGCAGCTCGGGATCCATGTCCGGCACCGGTGCAGTGTGCACGCTCATCCGTCCGTCATCGCCCTTCGCGATGACGCTGTTCCGATGGCCCCAGACCGCGTCGTCCGTGTCGGGGAAATCGAGACGGCTGTGGGCGCCGCG
>Ga0105245_10003454_pt1 | contig 14155 bp, 19 predicted proteins | sample KBSM54metaG_FD_81523 | JGI IMG/M metagenome (GOLD analysis project Ga0105245, IMG submission 81523) | Miscanthus rhizosphere microbial communities from Kellogg Biological Station, Michigan, USA - KBS M5-4 metaG | ecosystem: Host-associated > Plants > Roots > Rhizosphere > Soil | place... | reverse complement strand
TATAGATCCGGATGTACTCTCCTCCGATGGAGTGACCAAGCAACACAACCGGTTCGTTCACCTTTATCTGCTGAAGAACCATATGCAGATCATTGGCGATCAAAGAACTGTTGCGAACGGATAGCCCTGCTCGACTACCCCGATCTTTGAGGACTAGTCTTGATGAGAATGCCCGCCATTCACAGGTGGCCCGTAATTCTTTGCTCACTGAGCGGACGGGAGAGAGTTGGATTCAGGACGACGCGGACGTCGTGTGTCAGCGCATAAACATACGGCTGCGCGATTACGCGGCACTTGGAAAGAATCCGGGGAGCGGCAACGCGTTGTCGGAGTGTAATTGATTTTCGATTTCGTCTCTTTGCAGTTGCATTCTCTGCATCGCGACTTGAATCCGCTCTAGCTCTAAGGTGGCGGTTTCGTATGCGAGACGATAGGCAATATTCTTACGAATCGGCATGTAGGCTTCCTCTACTGCAACCATAGGCGGATGCCCAAGTCCGCTCCATCGCCCGAACGTCACATTGAGATACAACTCTCTCGCTCGGTTAATCACCCAGGCCGGTCAACTGGCGGGGCCGCGATATTGCGGGGGATATTATGACGCCCACAATCTTCATCTCACTTGGAAATCTGTGGAGCACGGCGCGCTCATGCAACGCCGCGTCTCATGAGGATACGTCGACAGCCCGCTTGTGCATTCGCTCGGACCGCTTTCCAGCAAGATTATCCTCCGGCAGGAACTCAACGACGAACCTCAAGTGAAGACATTATGCGAATCCATCAGTAATGACAGGGTGCCGCGCGCCCACAGCCTAGTGACGCAAATCACATCACCTACGGAAAAGTTGCTCTAAACTCCATTTCATCATCCAACCGAGCTCGGTTCGGAAGCGGAGGTCTAAAGAGACCTCCTGCACCCATGTACGGTTGAGCCAAAATTCTGAGGTCCGGCGAGGTAGATCGTGAATCCATCCATCCGTGAATCCGTGTTGGTACTCGGAGTTCTGCAAGGAACGGGTGTTCAGTCCCCCTGTGTGGTCAGAGCAGTCAAGGTCTCCATTCCTCGACTTGATGTTTTCGAATACGTGAAGGCTGAAGTCGCCGAAGCGCCCGCTAACCTTCCTGAAGGAAATTACGAGTTGTTTTTCGAAGGTCGGAGGATGCAAGTACATAGAGCCTTCGGAGACTGGCGGATAAAGGGATTTTGAGGCTCCCGTTTTAACCATTTCGTGCTACCTAGAGTATCTGAACCGGAGGATGTCAGACTTGGCAAATAACGAATTCCCTCTGACGTTCCCGTTACGTCTTCCAACTTCAATCCGCCGACAAGCCGGTGTGTTCGCGAAAACCGAAGGCATCTCTCTCAACCAGTTCATCATGCTTGCTGTCGCAGAGAAGCTTTCGAAAATGGAAAAGAACTGGGCTGAAACGGCGCCGTCCGTCAGGGTTTAGCTTTTAAAGCCGAAGCTGGCGCTCCGCATTCCCGCTATCCCTACCACGTTTCTGGAGTTGATGCGGCTTCTCAGGCAAATGCCGATATACTTCCTGAATGATTGAAAAAATCCTTGCCGAATTAGACAACGAAATCTCCCGCCTACAACAGGTTCGATCCTTGCTCACGCAAAATGGAGCGAAACCCGCAGCTGAAGTCGTCAGGCGGAAACGCGGCACGATGAGCGCAGGCGCACGGAAGCGGATTGGTGACGCGCAGAGGAGACGTTGGGCGAAGCAGAAAGCGATGAAGTAGTCTAAAAAATAGACAAGTGATTGTACAAACGTTTGGCCTTAAATGGCCGATCATGCCTTGTTGGGTCCATGCGGAATTGGCAAACGACTGGAAGAGGCTGGTGGAGAGCCAAGTTGGAGCGCATTCGAGCGGGTACGACAGCCCTACCGTCCGGCTTTACTGGCAGATGATTGAACATCGCAAGACCTGCGAGGTTTGCCGTGTTCTGCGAGCACTCGGAGGAGGTAGAAAAGGTTTGCGCGCCGTCAGACCAAGTAATGGCAACGACCGCCTCGACCTGCTGTGACGCAGAGCACTCACAACTGGTAATTATTCTGGCACTCTCTATAAGTGCTATGGAATACTCGCAGCCTTCACTCCCGATCTCTCCCGTCGGCTCTGAGCTAATGCACCTTCGTTGCGCCCTCATGCGGCTCGAAGCAGTTGGCGACACGAATTCCCGGACCATTGAGTGTCTCAAGCGGATTGTAGCCCTTCGCCTCCTTACGCTCGAAGCTACGTATCACCACGGTGCCCCACGCCGCTAATTTGCAAGCTTCAAACAACCGCACCCCAAACATTCTGCCGACATCCTAGACCGCCTCGACCTGTTGTGATCTATCGCACATCACCCACTTAAAAACCCGTGCAACCATCTATCTCATCATGTGGGCTAAACCAAGACGTTTTCTCTTCGTTGCCCACGTGGTGTTTCCAGGCGAATCCGTAACCGACCAGCCGACCATTTGCTCTAATCTTGAAATCCGTCGGCTTCTCCACTCCCGCCTGGAAGTGCTGGAAGCTGCTTTGCAACGCCTTGCAGAGTTTCGGGACAAAGCAGCCAAGGCACAGGTAGGTTGCAATGAGCCTCTTTAGCACAAATCTGCTTCTCCACATCCTGCGCGGCATCGTCGAGGAGGTTGAGCGGGTAGACCCAAAGAGTCCTGCTCTCGTGGAGCTTAGGTCCACCATCGAGCAGAAGTCCGCAGAACTCGCAAGCTCGGGCATCATTGACAACGAGCCCGGGCGCACAGTGGTTGCCGCATGAGCATCCAGCCCGATGAGCCTTTGCTCGATTCCTTGCGCGCCGCACTCAAAAAGGCCGAAGCCGACACTCGCCGGGAGACACCCACGCTCGCCGAACTTAAACGCATTTTCCTCGAGCGCATCGCAGAGCTCGAATCCACCGCGCATCAATTGGACATACGCTGATGCCGCAAGCTCCCAAAAACAAGCCTCACACCGCCCTCACGCCCTACTCCATCGGCATGAAACTCAAGACGCTGCGCACAGAAAAAGGCCTCACACTCTCTCGCCTCGGTGCAGAAGTCGGCCTATCCACTGCGCTCCTCTCCAAACTGGAGAGCGAGTTCATGATTCCCACACTCCCCACACTCGCGAAGATCGCCCACGCCTACGGCGTCGATCTCGCTTTCTTCTTCTCTACCGTCCAGCGGCATTCGCTCGCAATCACGCGCAAGGCCCATATCAGTGCTGATCGCCGCGATCTGCCCCGAGCAAGAGAAATGCCACTGCACCACTCCACTCCCATCAGCAGGCAGGTCTCCAGGATCGTCGAGATACCTGCCAATGCCTCCTGCAATATTGGAAACCCAAACGTCAGGACAGAGCTCACCGCCTGCGTGCTTGAAGGCACACTCCACCTGACCAGCGCCGGAACAGAAGAAGTGCTCCACTCCGGTGACATCCTTGTGCTCGACACCGATTCTGCAGTCACGTGGAGCGCCCCCGAAACCGGCTGTCGAGTGCTCGCCGTCTTCGCCAGGACACGCCTCGACCAAGCAGCTAATTCGTAGCGACACACTGAGTCAAACACGGCGAGGAAGCGCCAAGAAATTGCCCTGTCATTTCCCAATCGCGGTGACCTGCGTCATTTGTTCCGTTGAGGAAGAACGTCAAAATCTACATAGAAAAGGCTGTCTAAAATGAAGAAGGTTGACCACTCGCTCAATTTTGCGTGCCCTATTTGCGCAGCACTGCCCGGGAATCCCTGCGTGACCTTTCCTGGCACTCCTCGCAATCAATCCCATCTTCGACGTCGGGACATGGCTAGGGACCACGAGGCTACTGTTCGAAGCCTTCAATCCCCGTCATTCCAGACCATCGGGTCAATCAGACCCAGTTTCGACTAGGTTGGCTAGCTTGTCGGAGTTCATCAGTCAGGAAGCGTCCTGAATAAAAGACCATAGATACAACCCACCTAGATAAACAGCTCTAGACTGCGTCCATCTGCTGCAATTCTCTCTACGCGCAGCCGGTAAAAGTCCTAGTTCACTCCCGCTCATTTTCTGTGGACAATCGAGTGGTGAGGTTTGTTCTTCTGACAGCGGAAGCGAGTACTCGTGCCACTCAGCGCGCCACCACCCGAGCCCTGTTCTCTATTCGCCAACTTTCCACGTTGTACCACCAAACCAATAAGCGGATCGATCGCTCTCGAAACCGGATTCGCCTCTCCGACGAAGTCATCGCCAGTCTGGCATCTGTCTTGGTCAACGCGCAGGACCTACCCCCACAAGACCATAGATACAACCCACCTAGATAACGAGCTAAAGAACTGTATGTTCTACTGCTTGCACAATGCCCTTTGCGTTTCTTCGATCATTGAGCGATCCATGAACTCACCACGGAAAAGCTTACCAAGAAGGCGTTGCTGGTGTGTCGTGGCCGATACGGAAGTTAGTCAAGAAGTTGACCGGGGCTGAGTAGCAAATGGTGTGGTCCGTCGCCTCACTCTCATTGAGCCCAGCGCCGATCTGGTTTCTGGGTTCCAACCGAATAGGGCAATAAGGAAGTTTGTTGAACTTCGTCCCCTCTTCGGATTGTTTCCGTATTGGCGGTGACTCGGAACGCCGTATCGCAGCCGGGCTGGGCTAGAAACAACCGCCGAAGCAAAGAGCCGCGCATGACGCGGCCCTTCACTCCAGTGCAGGGAAAGATCTCGTTAAAACATAAGCCCATTTCGACTAACGTAGGCTTCAATCTGTTCGTTTGTGATCGAGGACTCTACACACGTTTTTCCGTACGTTGGTTTGCGCCTGAGCGGACGACGAAGCCGTGCGTTGCGTAAAGGAGACGCTAGGCAAGCCCTAGCCCTGAGTTTGCCGTACAGAGGCCTCTAACTCTTGAGTATCTTCTGAACAGCAGCGGTCTGATCTGCCCCCTCCATGATCATCTTGTTGTGCAGGCAGTATAGGGCCAGTTCGAGTCGGTCTTCCACACCGAGTTTGTCATAGATTTTGCGCAAATAGTTTTTGATGACCTGTTCCGACGTTCCAATCTCAAATGCAATCTCCTTATTACGCATACCTCGTGTGATGCCAGCGATGACTGCCTTCTCTTTTGGAGAGAGGTGTACTTGACTGTGCGGATTCAGGAGGGCAGCCGCGCGTACCCGGTAGTCTTCGATGACCCAGTTCAATCCCTGGTTGTCGATCCATGTTTCTCCCGCTGCGATACGACGCACGCATCGTATCAACAGATCGGGAGAGATCGACCGTGAGATGATGCCGCGAACGCCGCGACGAACTAGTTCCACCGTCTGTCTTTCATCAGCGGTCACGCTTTGCACGATCAACTTCACATTGGGGGCGATGCGCAGCAGTTCCGGGACCACGTCAGCGGCACGGGCACCCGTCAGAAGCTCGCTTTCGACAAGGACAACATCGGCGGGATGTCGTTCAATCACAGTGCGGAGTTGTTCCAGGGATTCCGCTCGCGCTACCACCCGAATGTCATTTTCAAACGCGATGACCTTGCTGATTCCGGCGCAATAGATCGCCTGAGAGTCCGCAAGAACAAGTCGGATCGCATCCGGCTTAACGGGGCCGGTTAGAAGATCTGGTGCTTCCATTGTGCAAAGGTAAGCGAGGTCAACCCCGCGGAGGCATTCCCTAGAATGTGCAACGTGGTTACGATTGCGTTAGAAGACTCACACTGTAGGGTCAATCTCTAGGAACTCGCCTTCTATCGTCCTTCGAGTGCTTCAGCCTGCGATGCTCGATGTACTGATTCGACAGCCACACGATGATGTCCGCCGGGTCTATTAAGTCGGCTGGCGGTGTCGGCATCTTCTCTCGACACCCGGTGCAAGTTGCTGAGATCGGCCTCATCTCGCCGTCGTACTCGACGTTGAGTTCAGTTCTGCTCATCACGCCTGCTCTGACGTCCACCCGTGTGCCGTCTTGTGGACCTTCACTTTCCTGCCTTCAAACAAGACTTCGTAAGCGCCTGCTGGAAGATCGTTGGGTGCCTGCACAACGTCGACCGCGACGTACTCCCACACGTCGAGCTTGGGCAGGGATACCTTGACGGCTCTCACCACGCACTGAGCCTCCAGGTCCATTCCCCTGAGCACACCTTGGACAAGCACAGCTTCACGAACAGAGACGGACACTTGAATCCTCACAAAGCCTCAAGATAGGGAAATCCCCCTGCAACCTGCGTTCCAGAATTGCAGAGGGTTGGAATGGGAAAGCCGTTCACCGCATTCCTAAACAGGTCAGTTGGGGATGACCGTGATGGGATGGTCCCATACTGTTGAACGCCCTGCTGTGATTTGCGTCACGTCGTCAGCGGCAAGCAAAAGAGCAGTATTCAGGAGTGGAGTTGTCCATGCTAGATTCCTTGCCCACTATGAAACGGGAATACGGCGAAGTCGCAGCTGACTGTTCTCTGTATGAGTGCAAGGCCAGCCCCGAGCTGATTTCGGCCTTTGAAAAGAGAGCAGTTAAAGTTGTCTGCTCTGAGAATGAAGCGCTCTTCAACAGCGGAGAACCCGGCAAATGTGTCTACCTCGTTCTCGCCGGTGAAGTTGGGTTGTTCTTGCCCCTCAACTCGTTGGACGAGATGGGATTTCGTGCGAGGTCAGGGTCTTTTGTTGGGCTACCAGCGGCCTTCAGTAACGAGCCGTATTCGATGTCGGCGATTGCTCGGAAGGGTTCTGAGGTTGCGGTAATGAGTCGAGATAGGTTCTGTGACCTGGTGGCAGCCGACTCGGTTCTTGCTCTAGATATCCTTAGAATTCTGGCAGCAGAGACGCGTGCAGCAAGGATCACAATTGTCGAGGCCGAGATTGGCCGTCGGAGGCAGACTCTGGCTAAGAACTGATGCCTGATGTGACGCAAATCACATACGACATACAGCGGCGGTGAGACGATCCGTCTCATCCCAAGTAAATCGTTAACCGAAGTACCCCACTTGGGGTCCCCTAGACGATTGCAAGCGATAAGCCGATTCGCTCTGACTTAACGAACGGAACCTAGCCGGTCTTCTCACCGTTTAGTGGCGCACGAAAATGGCTGCATTGCGGATTGTTGCAGAGCCTCTTTGCAATGCAGCCGTTGACTCTTACAGCGAGGTGCTTCCATTGGTCCTTCCCAAAAACAGAATTCAGTTCTTTACTCATCGCAAAAACTCTGACGGCACCATCGACTCAATTTGTCGCCAATGCCTGACGACGGTTGCAATCGAGCATTTGGAGATCATGCTCATTCACAGAGAGCGCGAACACGTTTGCGATATGGCATTAGAAACAAAATCCCATTTCAGGCTCAACCGTGCCCGTTAAGGACCATTGCGCCGCGACCTTGATTCCGCAGTGGCGACGAGAACACTTCGCTGAGGCGAGAACGCAATTGCCATCACATCTCAGTTGCATCTCTGGCCCACGCAGCTGCATGCCTACAAGTGTAGTTCCTTCGTTCCGCTGAAGGTCTAGTGGCTGCGAGCGTTGCGTGGCCTCATTACTAAAGATGATGACACTCCCATTCACCTATTGATCCGCGGCCGTGAATGGACGTTTCATGATCACAACCGCAACGGGTCGAATGACTGTTTGAAACAGAAGCTCGATCAGTTGCGCGCGCAATTTGCCATGTAGAAGGAGGCTCAATGAGAAAGCCTCGGAAACCGCTCACCCCACAACGCCGGATGAATGAGGCCATATGGGTTCACTTCGGCCGCTGTCTGTCTCGTTGCATTTTCCCCATACCCTGCGATGGCTCTTGTCTTGCCCGTGAGAGCTCTCACGAATTGGCCTTGCCTTGCGAAGACGGAGACCACCTCAGAATGTACTTCTGTATTCATGAGCGCACCTATGTGCTCACGAACTACATTCCCGCCCTATAAAGGCGGGTGTTGTTGAGATACAATCTCACTGACCCATGCATGGAACATCCCAAGAAACAGTCATGGAGGGATACTCTTCGCATGGGGCTGACTATTCTTCTCATGGTCCTGTTCGGCGGAATCATTTTCAGGAGCACAGTTGAATCCCTAGAATCGAGCTGGGTGGATGCCTCGCTATTCGCGCGTCAATCTCTACTTCACGGGTGATTGGTTAGCGGGTGAGAGCAGAACATGCAGCGGCGCGCAGGGGGTGTTAAGAGCCTTTGGGCTCACTTCCATCCCAGCCAGCGTCCGCCCTCGGCTGTTCGGCGAAATGTTCCGACAAGCGATCTGCCCGGTCATTGAAGAAATTCCTGTCACAATATTTCGCAGAAGTGTACTGAGTCTCCAAATGGAAGGAGCGTATCCACCCTCGCCTTCATCAGAATGGCAGATCTCTGTCAGCATCCCAACCCGAGAATAAGCTCTTATAGGCTCGAAGGCTATCGACCTTTCGGCCGATCAAGCGGCAATGAGTTTGTGGATTGCACTATTTCTCATTCGGACGCTACTCATTTGCTCATTTGGGCTCGTCGGGAGGCGCTTCATCGGACGCTCGGGCCGAACGAAAATGTCAAGTTTTATATGTGGCAAAACAAACGGCCCTCGACAAGGATGGCCGTCTATTTGCAACGCGCGCGTATGAGCACGCAAAGGTGGAAGTTAGTAATCTTGCGGAAGAAGTAGCGTCGCGTAAGTGCGATCCCATTCCGTGATGATCCAGATGCGCCCGGCGAGACTGATCTGATAAGCGGAAAGCACCCGCTGTGCCGTCCCGGACAGCGGCATCGTTTAACTACCAATCGGTGCTATACACGTCGCCCCAATCTTGAAAACGATGCCTCTCTAAAAGTAAGGCCGGATTGAGTCCGGCCTTTTCCATTTCGTCGATCGCACCTGACCGAGCGGTAGCGGCTTTACCTTCCCGCTCTCCTCTTGCCCTTCTCCGATTTCGTGGGGCCAGCGGCTACCGGTTCGGGTGTCGCTGCCGCCTCGGGAGCCGTAGGAGCGGCGTCGGGCAGCCACCGTAGCGGATCGCCGGCGAGTTATTTCGAGCATTCGATACCGAAGAGCAGTTCTTATAGCCCCGCCGCATTTCAGATTCGTTTGCGCTCGGCACGCAAACAGAATCCGGTGCGTGGAAGGACCGCATGTACTTCTGATTGCCCTTCATTTGAGGCAGTGCCCATCGCACCGCAAAAAAAGTTGCCAAGCGATATTTCTCTGTCCGGCAGCCAGTCTTGGCTCTGGTCGGCGCCGAACATGCCTCTCGCCGGTGGCGGGAACATGGAATATACCCACGATTGGTCTCGGGATGGCAAGTGGTTAATCGGTATGACTGGAGGTCAGGTTTGGACGACCCCATTCCCGCCGTCGGCCCACGCCGAAACCGTAGCACAAAGGATATTCTCCAACCCAGACCTCGAATTGTCGCTGGAGCGCTGCTCGTCATTCCCGTGAAGTCAACCACTCCGGCCCGTTTTAAACGGGCATCGTGCCACCATCTTTCGCGATCCATTTCGTCCGAAACCGGAAGGCTAGCCGACATTTTGGTACCGATCCGGCCGAGATGCGGCGATGCAGCGAACCAAAACTTCCGGGAAGACTTGAGGAGTCTTTCCTTGGTTGCGGATGCACCCCGGGACAGTCGCGCACGTCATGCTGCTGAATGAAAGAAGGCCGTGGCTCGGAAATCCGCGCCAAGAAAGCCGTCAAAGCTCCGGTGGTAATGAAGCCGTTTATCCGGGGAGCGTTCTCTCGGAGCCGATGAGCAGCGAGGCGGTGATGACGAGAGTAGCTGCTGAGCTAGATGCCGACACCAGCTAAGCGGCTGCAGTTGCGCCCTGCCGCTTTGGCGGTATAGAGGGCGCGATCGACCGTACATAGAAATTCCTCGACCGCTTCGAGATCACGGCCACGGCTCGCGATGACGCCAACACTGACGGTCATCGAAATTGGACCTCGAGAAGTGGCAATCGGTGAACGGCATATCGCAGCCCGAATCTCCTCTGCCCGCTCCATGGCCTTCTTCGCATCACAGTTATTCAGAACCAACAAAAATTCCTCACCGCCGTATCGCCCAACAAAGTCGTAGGAACGCACGGAGCCGAGTAGTCGCTTTGCAGCTTCTCGAAGGACTTCATCACCGACTAAATGTCCGTGGGTGTCGTTGACCAGTTTGAAGTGGTCAAGGTCACCTAGCACGGCGATCGTGCATCCATTTTCTCGTCGGGTGCGGATCAATTCGCGGGCCAGCAAGTCGACAATTGTTCCGCGGTTCAACAATGAAGTAAGCGCGTCATGCGTAGCCTTGTAGAGCATCTCCTCGCGCGCTTCTAACAATTTATCTTCGAGTTGCAATATCCTCAGGCCAGTGCGTAAGCGTGCTTTCAACTCCTCAGGGTCGAAGGGCTTAATAAGATAGTCGTCAGCTCCCGATGCCAAACCGCTGACGACGTCCTGTTTAGAATTCTTTGAGGTTAAGAGGACCATGTGAACGTGACGCTGGCCACGCCGGCTGCGCACTTCGCGGCAGACGCTGGGGCCGTCGAGTTCGGGCATCATCCAATCGAGCAGGGCAAGACGAGGGCCCTCCGGGCGGCAAAGCTCGTCGACAGCCGCACGACCATTCCGGACGCAGGTGACCTCATATCCTGCGCGTTGCAGGGTTTTCGACAGCATGCGCAGAGAAACCGGTTCGTCATCAGCAATTAAGATTCGCATTTCACTTTCCTGCGATGAACGCATCCACTGCAGCGGACAATTGCGCAATCTCCGCGTCGAACGAAACGAGCTTTTCTTTGATCGCCCGCATGTTTCCGACCTGGGCAGCCGCCTCGATACTGGCGGCCATCGTGGCCACATTCTTCATGGACATATTCGCAAGCATGCCTTTGAGAGTGTGGGCCAGCCTGGATGCCTGAGGCAAATCGCCGTGGTTGATTGCATCATGCAATGCACCTTGAAGCCCCGGCAATTCCTCCTGAAACATGACGAACAGCTCTGCCAATAGCTCACGGTCATTGTCAACACGGTTCAGAAGATCGGGCATATCAACGAAATTCTCGAGCAGAGAGTCGATCGGGTGTGATCTGTTCACCTCGCCCATGACTTTCAATCCAGCGGGATCTCACCTTGGAGTCCCGACATGTACTTTTGCAGCACTGCGTCCAATTCCTCGGGACGAATGGGTTTCGCAAGGTAGCCATCCATTCCCGCCGCTTCACACCGTTCCTGATCTCCTTTTACTGCATGCGCAGTGAGCGCCACAATTGGCTGGTGTATCCCCGTTTTCTCTTCCTGCTTTCGAATTATTCTCGTGGCCTCAAGCCCGTCGACCAACGGCATTTGCACGTCCATCAACACCAGATCGAAAGAAGATCTCTGTAGATGGGTGATCGCTTCCTGGCCATTGTTCGCTACTGTTACTCGATGTCCTCGCTTTTCGAGCAATCGGGTCGCCAAACGTTGGTTGATAAGGTTGTCTTCCGCCAGCAGGACGTGAATCGCATGATGCTGAGCGATGCGGCGATCTTTGGCAGGAATGGGAGCGGCAGATCCGGCTCGCTTCGTCCGCCTGTCCAATGACCGGGCAATAGCATCGCGAAGTTCGCCCTGACGGACTGGTTTGGTCAAATATGCCGAGAATCCCAGCTCCTGACACCGGGCCATGTCTCCGCGGTGTGCCCCCGAACTCATCATTATGACGTTTGCCGTGGCAATCTCTGCTCTGCTGCGGATCTCTTCTGTGAGGCGGAATCCATCCATGTTCGGCATCTGCTTGTCTGTCAAGATCAGCTGATAGGAATCGCCCGACCTATGAGCTGAAGATAGTTCTCGAAGAGCAGCTTCTCCGCTCTCAACGCAATCGGTCCGCATGCCCCATCGGGTCAGCATCCGTTCGAGAATAAAGCGATTCGTCTGGTTATCGTCTACGATCAGCACGCGAGCGCCGTGCAGAAATTCATAAGGCAAGGTAGGTTGATGATGAGGAATTGGCGAATCTCCAGCGCCCAGGCAAACTGTGAAATGAAATTCGCTTCCTTTGCCGGATTCGCTCTCTACCCATATCTTGCCACCCATCAGGGCTGCCAACCGCGAGGTAATTGTCAGACCCAATCCAGTTCCACCGAATTCGCGAGTGGTGGACGTGTCTGCCTGCGTAAATGAGTTGAAAATCGATTCTTGTTTTTCCTGCGGGATTCCGATGCCGGTGTCGGAAACAGTAAGGTGCAAGACAATGCCTTCTCCTTGATGTGGCTCGACCTCGACCTTCACCGTAACCTGGCCCTCGTGTGTGAATTTGATCGCGTTGCCCACAAGGTTGAGGATCATCTGGCTCAGCCGGATCGAGTCCCCACGAACCGTGACAGGTACTTCGTGTGCTATATCGCAGAGCAGTTCTAGCCCCTTTGTCTCAGCGAGGTGCACCAAGGTCTTCAAAGTCGTCTCGACGCACTCTCGCATATCAAAGTCGACCATTTCGATGTCGATCTTGCCGGCCTCAATCTTCGAGAAATCGAGGATGTCATTGATTACATTGAGCAGCTTACCCGCCGACAATTGAACTGTTTCGAGATATTCCCGCTGCTCCGCGGTCAACTCTGTATCGAGGGCGAGCTCCGTCATGCCGATCACTCCGTTCAGAGGAGTACGAATCTCGTGGCTCATATTGGCAAGGAACTCGCTCTTGGTTCGGTTGGCAGCCTCGGCCAGGGTGCGCGCCATAATCAATTCCGCTTCAATTTGCTTTCGAACAGTTACGTTGCGGCCAATCCCGATGATCCCGGCGACACTCCCGTCCTTGTTGTGGAAAGGCACCTTCGTCGTGAGGATCCAAACCTCGTTCCCTTCGTTGTCGTGCATCTGTTCGGCCTGGCTCACCACCGGCAGTGCGGTGCGAATGATCTCCTGTTCATCGTTGAAAAAGGCAGTGGCAGCCTCGCTTGGAAAAAAGGAAAAGTCGGATGCACCGATCAGGTCAGCGTCTGGCCTGCCAGTGAGAAACTTCCGCTGTGCCGGATTGGCTAGAAGAAAACGGCTTTGTGTGTCCTTGACGTAAATGAGATCGGGCAGGCCGTCGATCACCGCGCGCAGCATCAGTAGCTCTGACTCGGTCGCGCCGTCTGAAGGTGTTCCTACTCGGGCTTCAGGTGCTGAGTTGTTGCCGTCCAAGTGCATAGCCGCGATTCTCCGGTTCGTCGAATGCCGAAATTCGAACAGATCCTGGCTCCGCACTCGTCGCGCGGGGGACCAATGGCATGGACCGATACCTTATCTGATGCCCGATTCTACCTTCGTATACGAACCGTAGATAGCGCAAAGAGAGCATACACAGCACCAAGGTAAACGGGGAGGAGCAGCCGACCATTCGAAACTTAACCGAGTCAGGCGGGAGCTTCGATCCGTATGGATCCGGCCAGTCCATGAGTCCGGATTGCTACCACATCGCCGACTTCACGTTACCGATTCAAGGTAGGTGAGTTTGATGTAGATTCAAGCAGACTTTTAGCATAGAGCCCTGTATAACTGGCGGATCAGTCCGAAGCCGCCCCGCCGGTCACACTGGGTTACCACCTTGACATTTTGAGGTTGTCGACGTACACCGTGTCAGCCCCGCTCGTGCCGCGTCCGTCAACCTGGAAGTTTACGACCAGACAGCCGAGAGCCCATCCGAGCGAGAACTCGGAGTTCACGGTCTTGTTGATCGGTTGCTCGACTCCGTCAAACCAGACCGAGTGATAGGTCACGTTCCCTGAATCGTCGCGCGAAGTCTGGATCTGAATGTGATGCCAGGCATTGCGGGTCCACTTGGCCGGATTGCAGGGCTGGGTCGACTTGAGCCAGTGAGCCTTCGGAGCAGAAACGGTACCCGAGTTCTCTGTGTATCCCCAGTATCCCGAGTAGCCGGAGCATTGGAAGGCGTAGATGATAGTGTCGCCGATGCGCGTTACCTGGTTGCTGTCGAGTTCCAGATTCGCGATCGGCGAGTCTGCCGTGATATAGATGTGGACGTCGTAAACGAAGTTCGAGGCGTCCGTGTCGTTTTGGAGTGCCCGGCAAATTCTGTACCAGTGGAGGTGAGACAAACTGGTATGGAAGGAGCCTTGAATGGCACGAGGGAAGCGGCATAGTCCTGAGCAGATCGTGAACGTACTTCGCCAGATCGAAGTGGCGATCGCCAACGGGAAGACGACACCGGCAGCGTGCAAGGAAGCCGGATTTACGGAGCAGACCTACTAC
>Ga0105245_10003453_pt1 | contig 14159 bp, 10 predicted proteins | sample KBSM54metaG_FD_81523 | JGI IMG/M metagenome (GOLD analysis project Ga0105245, IMG submission 81523) | Miscanthus rhizosphere microbial communities from Kellogg Biological Station, Michigan, USA - KBS M5-4 metaG | ecosystem: Host-associated > Plants > Roots > Rhizosphere > Soil | place... | reverse complement strand
GGCATCGTTCGTCTCGGCCTGGATGGCTTTGATCAGCGCGGCAATATCTTTCGTCGCGGCGCGTGAGTGTTCAGCCAGCTTGCGGACTTCGTCGGCGACCACGGCAAATCCGCGGCCTGCTTCACCGGCGCGGGCTGCTTCGATTGCGGCGTTCAGCGCCAGCAGGTTCGTCTGTTCAGTAATGTCATTAATTACGTTGACGATTTCAGAAATCTCCAGCGAGCGATCGCCCAGTGCCTTGATGCGCTTTGCGGTTGCCTGCACTGAAGACCGAATGCGCTGCATGCCTTCCAGAGTGTCGCGCACGGAGCGGTTGCCTTGCTCGGCGGCGTCCAACGCGCGGCGCGCCGCTTCAGCGCTGGCTTCTGCGTTGTTCGACACCTGTTTCATCGAAACCGTAAGCTGTTCCACGGCGGAGGACGTATTGGTAATTTCCTGGTCCTGCTGAATTGCGCCGGTAGACATCTCTTCCGACGCGATCAAAATCTCGTTGGCGCTGGATTGCACGTCAATGGCGGCCTTGCGCACACGCTCCAGCACTTTGGCAAAGTTATCGAGCATGTAATTGACGGAGTCGACCACGTTGCCCAGCGCGTCATTGCTCACGCGACCGCGCAGCGTCAAGTCGCCGCGCGCGATCTGGCTCACGATTGTCAGGAACTCAGTCACGCTCTTCTGCAGATTTTCCTGCGCTTCCTGGTTGAAGACGGCGCGAGAGGAATTTTCCGCGGCGCGGTTCAACTGTTCGGCGATGAAGCCGAAGTCGTCCGCAGAATCAACCGTGGCGCGCGTGCGATAGTCGCCCTGAGCAAAGCGCTCGGCAAAATCTGAGAGCCGCTTCACCGGGATCAGCACACGGTTGCCAATGGTGATGAAAGTCCAGAGCCCGGCGCCCGCTGCAATCACAAACGCAAACAGCAGCTTCAGGCCAGAGCCCTGCCCCAGACCGCCAAAGTCCGTGATAGGGAGTTTGCCTTGCTCGCCGGCGCTGTATGCCAGCCACAAGACTACAAATAGCGCGACCACATCGATCGTCACCATCAACCACAGGGTCGAGTTCAAACGACCTTTCATAACCTTCACTCCTGTCGCTCCGCTCCAAACCGCAGAGCTCTCAAAAAACGAATCTCTTACAAATCTCAAATCACCGGGACGGGAAATGTCTCAGTCAATTTCTTCAAATTCAATGCCAGCGCCATGCGGTCTTCATGCCTCAACATGCCGCAGCAGTGCGGCATTTCACTGGGGGCTTCTTCCACCAGCAGCGGCTCAGAGGTGCTGCACGTGCCAATCACCTCATCTGCTGCAATTCCAATCCGCAGATCGTCCTGGTCGCCTTCACCCTTGAGACTCGCTACCACCACGTGCTTTGGGTGCAGGTCAGGGCGGCGGCCCTCAGTCAACGCAATGTCTACTACCGGAACAATCGAGCCACGCAGGTTGAAGATGCCCATCAGGAACGCAGGGGCCAGCGGCACCTTGGTCAGATTGGGCCATTCCACAACTTCTTCCACATCGAGCACAGAGAAGCAGAAGCGCTCGCGTCCGGCGCGGAACAGGCAATATTGCCGTTCCGGCTCGGCCTGGGGCAGCAGTTCAAGCTGCTCAGCTTCCGGAGAAAGGGGTTCGAGTTGTTGCTGCTCTTCTGCCATTTTTCTCTGAAATCCCGAACCCGCGCTTTTTGCGGGTGAGGGACCACTATTGCCTTACGCTCTGCTTACGTTCATTAATTCCCTGTTTCGACCCTATGTTCCTTCTTGGCTATAGGGTTCCCTCGCTTCGCTCGGGTTTTCACTAGCTTTTTCCCACCAACCCGCGTACAGTCCCCAAAAGCTCTTCATTCGTAAACGGCTTCACCACGTAGCCGTCCGCGCCCTGCTGCTTGGCCCAGAATTTGTCACTCTCAGTGTTCTTGGAACTCACCATGATCACCGGAATGCGAGCATAATCGGCGTTGCCTTTCAGTTCGCGGCACGCCTGGAATCCATTGCGCTGAGGCATGACCACGTCCATCAAAATCAAGTTAGGACGCTCGATGTCGATCATCTGTTCCAGTCGCATAGGATCATGAACAGAAACCGACATGTACCCGGCCCGATCCAGGACGGACTGCATGAGCTTCACTTCAGCCGGCGAATCATCGACAATCAGAATCTTGGTCAAAACGGACGAACCCCTGCCCTTGGTATCCACAAGAAGTATTGCAATTGCGCAGCCAAGCTGGGGCAGCAAGAAAGGAATCTCAAAACCACATCAAGCTACTTGTTATCAGCAGGTTGAAAAGAATCAAGACCAGTTGCATTGGATTGCATGAGCCCCTGAGACAGAGGTTTTTGTCTCATCCTGAGACGAAATCTTATTGACGGCGCAATAAAATCCTTTGCCGCTACCCCGCCTTTTCGCATTCGGCGATCAATGACAAGAGGCGTTTGCTGGTCGCCGCCAGATTCACGGCCGCATCAATGTTCTTGGCTTCCTTTGCGGCTTCCACGTGCTGCTTCATTTCTTCAACCTGGGCGCGGGCAATATCCATGGCAGCGGCAAGGTCTGTGGGCTCGTTCTTTTTGTGTCGCTCCACACAGACATGCAAGATGGTGCGTGCCGCCACGGTGCGCTGTAATGCCTTGGAGGTTTCATCGTCCTGCACAAAAGCCTGCGCTTCCCATGTGGCGATTAACAGCTTGCATCCTCCCAGAACAATTGGCGTGACGGTGGGAAAATTTTTTGCGGGTACAGATTTTAATTGTTCGGCGATATCGACAACGCACCGAGTCAGGTAGTTATCTTCTTCGGCCTGCTCTTCCTCACCGACAGAGGAAGTTTCAGCGACGTTATCCACGGGCGGTGATACAGGATCAACTGGATCGGCTTCAACGGCGACGGGCTGCTTCTCCTGAACAACCGCCCCTGCCACAGGCTGATTATCAGGCTGTTTCGCAGGTGCGGACGCTGCTGCAGCCGGCTGGGTTTTCACGGTCCGTTGGGATGCGTTAGGCAATGGTTCAGGCGCAGAGACTGGCGCTTTGTCGGCAGCAGTCTCCAGAGTGTGTTGCAAACAGTGGCGCAACAGAATCAGTTGAAGGAATGACGATCCACCGGAATATGGCGCACGGAAAGGCGTCTTCCATTGGTGGACAACGTGCCGGACCTGCTCCAGCGATTCGCTTTCAGTCAAGCCGGCATCGCGACAATCCACACTGGCAAATCCCAGCCGCTCCAGTTCATTGACTGATTCACGAATAGCATGCAGATCAAGATGCATCGCGCGAAAAAAAGCGCGTCGTGCCAGAAAATTGAAGCGCGTGAAAGCCACCAGAAAACCGGGCTCAAAATAGTCGTCGCCCACAGCCAGCTTCAACTCGCGAACTTCCTGCAGGGCGCCGGAGTTCTGCAGCTCTTCCAGGCTGTTAGATTCATTCAGCTTGCGCAGCTTGGAGTCGAGACTGGAAGCCCACTCAGGAAAAGCTTGAGGCCTTTTCCCCATGGCTGGCTCCAACACACGGGCCACTTCCTCCAGCGCCGTTTCAGCCAGACCATGCGGTGCGCAATGCGCGAAGTACTGCACCAGCAGAAAATCAATTTTGTCCTTGTCCGCCTCTGTCTTCTGTTTCTTGTCCAGATGGCGGGCAATCAGGTAGCGCAGGTTCTCTTCATTCTGCAGGCTGGTGCTTTGCAGAAGCTGCCGCAACTGCCAGACCTGCACATGGCCGTCGATCTGGTCGAACCATTGCAGCACGCGTTCGCGCGCATCCGCTTCAGGGCTGTCTACCGCAGCTTCCAGTTCAGGACACGTAGCAATGTCGAGCTCAAAAGTGCGGTCCAGTTCAATATAGACAGCGTACAGCCGGCGCGCGATCCGCCAGAATTCCGCGACTTCATCCAGATTGAGCGTAGCTGTTGTTGTTGTCATTTTTGTTAAACCGCTGCACTTTTCGTTTTCATCGAGCTATCTTCAGCTCCTGAATGAACTTCCGGCGTGGCTTGGCCATCAGCCTTAATGATCCAATTCGGAACGCCTTCTAAAAATTTGGCGGCGATAGCCATCTTGTCATGGTAGAGATGCATAGCTATGATTTCGGCCACAATGTCGAGCGAACCATTCGCGTTTCTTATTCGCACAATATCTTCAAAATCCAATGGCAAACCGGAAACAAAAAGAACTTCATCCACGGTACCAAACTCGATCATGGTCTCTTCGGAAGATGTAGCCTTGCCTGAACGTCCCTTGCAAACTCTTACAGGAATGCGCAACTGCATTGCTCCAGGGAAAAATCTTGCCAGCTCTTCCACACACTCCGCCGGCTCGCTTGGCTCCTGACCCTCCAATACTGCTTTCCCCATGAACTGGAACTCTTTCCCTTTGGCAAAACTTAGCTAAAACACTTAGAGCAAGGCCCCGGCCAAACCCTAATAGCACTAACCTGTTGATTCCCAAGATGCAAAATGTTTCATTCCCAGATCACTGAGGAAAACTGTCTCAGGATGAAACAGAGTCTCACACTTTTGTCTCATGACGACGCGGATGCCGCCTTGGCGGCAGGTCCAATGTTGTAGCGCTTAAGCTTCCGATACAAGGTAGCGCGGCTGATTCCGAGCATCTTTCTGGCGCGCGCTTTATCGCCATTCACTTGCTCAAAGACACGTTGAATCGTATCGCGCTCAAGTTCTTCCAGATCGGTATTAGAAGATGCGGCCGACGCGCCGACAAAAGCCCCCGGGTCGGAAAGCGCATTTTGTTCCTGGCGTTGCCGTATCGCCGGTGGCAGATCGGATACTTCGATTATTTCCTGATCGCCAAGAGCCACGGCACGTTCAACGCAGTTTTCCAACTCCCTCACATTGCCGGGCCACTCATACTGAAACATCATCTTCATGGCCGCCGGAGAGATGGTGACGGTCTTGCCAGGAGCAAAGCGATCAAGGAAGTAATGGACGAGTGGGGCGATATCAGAGCGTCTTTCCCGCAATGGCGGCAGATTCAGCGTGACCACGTTCAAGCGGAAATAGAGGTCCTTTCGGAAGGTGCCCTCTTTTTGCGCAGCTTCCAGATCACGATTAGTAGCAGCAATCACTCGCACATCCACTTTGAATTTCTGGTTGCTGCCGACGGGACGTACTTCTTTTTCCTGCAGCACGCGAAGCAGTTTGGCCTGCAACTCAGGAGAGAGCTCGCCAATCTCGTCCAGAAAGATAGTCCCGCCGTTGGCGGTCTGGAACAGTCCTTCCTTGGATCGCATGGCGCCGGTAAAAGCGCCTTTCTCATAGCCGAACAGCTCGCTTTCAATCAAGGTCGGCACCAGAGAACCGCAATCCACAGCCACAAAAGGCTTCTTCGAAAGCAACCCGCGATAGTGAATAGCCCGCGCCACCAACTCTTTGCCAGTGCCGCTTTCACCGGTAATTAATACCGGTGTGCGCGTATCTTTCAGACGCGCAATCATCCGCAACACTTCCTGAATTTTGTGTGAAGAGCCGACAATGCCGCTGAGTTCCATCTCGGCATTCACGCGGTCGCGCAAGAACTGGTTTTCCGCAACCAGGCTGATTTTTTCCGCCATGCGTTGCAGCAGCAGCTTGAGTTCTTCAACACGAAAGGGCTTGGTGATGTAGTCATACGCGCCAAGCTTCATGGCCTGTACCGCGGTCTCAATGGAGCCGTGGCCGGTCATGATGGCAATTTCCGTTCGCGGCAGCAACTGCTTTACGCGCGGCAGAAATTCCAGGCCGCTCATGTTCGGCATCATCAGGTCGGTAAGGATGATGTCGGGGGAATCATTTTCCAATTGAGACAGGGCTACTTCCGCGCTTTCGGCTTCCACGCAACTGAAGCCGACGGACGCACCCACGGTCATGCAGAGCTTGCGAATGCTCGGGTGATCGTCCACGATCATGAACCGCACTTTGGCGTCACTGGTCATTCCGCTTTGCCGAAAATCCTTTCCACAATATTGATCAGTTCCTGCACCCGGAAAGGCTTTTCAATGTAAGGCACGCCAGTGCTTTGCAGGGCCTTCATCGTATTTTCATTCACGGTATCGCCGGTAATGAACAACATGCGATCTTTCAATTCCGGACGGTGCAGCACGATCCATGAATGGACGTCTGCGCCGCTCGCTCCGCCGGGAGTACGCATGTCGGAAATAATTCCGCCAAAGCGGCCCGTTTCCAGAGTGCGAATGCCTTCCGCCGCGGAGTTGGCTGTGCTGCAGGCGTAGCCATTCCGTTCCAACGCCGTGCGGATGAACTCCATCACGGACCGCTCATCTTCAATAAGCAGCAAAGGCAGGCGTGCGAGCGTTGCGGCGCCGGAGTTCATTGCTTCGCCCCTGCGGTTACCACCAGCTTCAAATCTGTCCTGGTGCGGACAGGCAAGCGCACGCTGAATGTGGCGCCCTGCGTTTCCTGATTGTTGGCGCAAAGAATCTCGCCTTCATGTTCGCGCACAATTCCATAGCAGATGCTCAAGCCCAGCCCAGTTCCCTGCCCGACTTCTTTGGTGGTAAAGAATGGATCAAAGATGCGCTCCGGATGCTGAATGCCTTCGCCGTTATCGCGGAACAGGACTTCGACCCAGCCGCCATCCTGGATCGTTTCGATCTCGATCAGTCCGGGCCGACCAGCAGACTGCACGGCGTCATAAGCGTTGTTCAGGATATTGAGAAAGACCTGCTGCAACTGGTGGGAATCGCCGATCAGGTCAGGCAGGCGCGAATCAAACTTCTCTACGATCTGCACGCCGTGGTTCGCAAAGTCATACGAGCGGAGTGCGATCGTCTTGCGCAGAATGTTATTAATCTGCAGCGGCTGGCGTTGCGGGGGACGCTGGCGTGCAAAGCTCAGCAGGTTTTGCACAATCTCTTTGGTGCGTTGTGCCTCTTCCAGAATCACTTGCAGGTCTTTCCGCGCGCTGCCCGGAACCTCAGGATTTTCCATCAGGAGATCAGAGAATCCCATGATGGCAGTAAGCGGATTGTTAACTTCATGCGCTACGCCGGAAACAAGCTGGCCGACGGCAGCCATCTTTTCCGTGTGCATCAGTTTGGCCTGAATCATGGAAGTATCGGTGATATCAGTCATCAGAACTACCACGCTGCTGACCTCGCCACGGTCGTCGCGCATCGGGCTCAGGTTCACGGAAAACTTGCCCTGCGTGCCGTTGCCGCGCGTGATCATCAGTTCCAGATTGTCCGACTGCAGGCCGTGCAGGCTGGCGTCAAAGGCCTCAGCAAAAGTTTTCTTGTGAGAAAGCGAGATGATGCGGTCAAGGCGGTGACCAACCAACTCATTCTGCTCAAAGCCGCCGCCTTCATACACGCGCTGGTTGGCATAACTGATTAAGCCAGCCGTATCAGCCACCATGATCATGGTTTGCGTGTTGTTCAGGATCTTGCTGGTGAAGTCGCGCTCGCGCTGCAATTGCGCCTGGAAGTTCTTGACCTCAGTGATGTCGAGGAAGACGCCACGATACTGCATGATCTTGCCCTGCCCGTCTTTTACGACAAAGGCATTTTCCAGCGCGTGAATCATGCTGCCATCTCGGCGGGTCAGCGTCACTTCAAAGTTGCGAATCGCGCCTTGCTGGTGCAGTTGACGAGTGATTTCGTCGCGCTGCTCGGCTGAGACATATACCTGGCTCTGGAGATCGAGCTTCAGAACTTCTTCACGCGTCTGGTAGCCAAGCATGCGGACCAGGGCGTCGTTCACTTCGATGAAATGGCCTTCAGGCGAGGCAAAGAAGACGCCTTCCTGCACGTTATCGAACAGCTCACGGTAGCGCTGCTCAGCTTCACGGCGATCAGTGATGTCCTTAAGCACGTGAACGGTCTGGAGACCTTCATCGAGCGCGCCATGAATGCGCGAACTGGACACAAGGTATGTACGTTCCAGCACGGGGTGCAAGTATTCATCCGACTCGTTTTCCGCGCGGCAGAAAGGACAGGGCTGCGGAGAGTCGGAAGCAATGGAGACCAGGGCGCGCATGCTCAGGCCAATCAACTCAGCCGGGCGCACACCGATGAACTCCGAGAGGGATCTATTCACGCGCAGAACTTCAAAATGCTCGTCATGCACCACGATGAAGTCTGAGATTGAATCGAAAATTTCCGCCCACTGGCGGCTGGACTGGGTGATCCGGGTGAAAAGGCGCGAGTTTTCCAGCGCGACTGAAGCGTGCACGATCAGCGCCTGCAGCAGGTTGAGATCGCCCGGCATCAGTTCACGGCTGATATCGGCCAGGGCAAGAATGCCGAGAAGATCGCTTTCAGTTCCCTCCAGCCGAACCAGCGTGAGATTTTGCCAGCCGCACGCTGCTATCAGATCGGGGCCAAGCGCCTGAACGCCGCTGCCGGTGATCTTTACGTCAGGATGGCGCTCCGCATATTCAGAAAATGCCGCGTTTAATTTGCGTTGCAGTTCCCGCTCCGGACGCGGCCCGCAAAAGCCGACGCTCTCTACTTTATTGCCTTGTGCCAGCGACAGAATGGCTGAGCGTGCGCCAATCATGCCGGCAACGCGCTCAGTGAAGTTCTTTACAAAGTCCGGCAGCCGCAATGCGGAGCCAAGATCCAAGGCCATTTCCATCAGGTCTTCAGTGCGCTTGCGATGCTGGTCAGAGAGCTGAAGATTTTGTGCCGCTTCCAGGGCCACAGTGATTTCAGCTCCTAAAACGCGGGCGCGGCGAACATCGTCCGTCGAAAAGCGAGCCTTGTCTTTCTTGTCAAGAAATCCCAGCACGCCGAGCTGGCGTCCATCGCCGGTGAGCAATGGAATTCCGAGGTATTGCTTCAGGTCAGATTCCCAGCGCCGCAGCTGCGCTTTTTCAATCGACGAAAGCTGGTTAATGTCCTCACTGATGTGGGGGTTTCTGGAATCCAGCATGCGCTTTGCGACCGCTGAAATATCGATATCAAGCCGGCTTGCAGAGCCCTTGCTTGCCCCCCAGCGCAGGCGGCACTCGCCCTGGTCCACCAGAGCGACAAAGACGCGCGAGACGTGCAGGAAGTCGGCGGCGCGAACAACAAAAGCTGGGAAAAAACTTTCCAGCCGCGAAGTTCCAAGATCGGCGGAAATTTCCAGCAGTTGATCGAGCTTTTGTTTCTGCGCGCCATACAGGCCGGCCAGTTCGGAATTATCCAGCGCCATGCGACCAATGTTGCCCATCACGCTGAAGGCAGAAATTTCGGCAGGTGTGAAAGCGGTTTTGCGAACCATCAGCAAGACTGAAGATGTGCCAGTGGTCAGGATAGGCTGGGCCAGCCCATGATAGGTGGCTTCTTTTTCATCGGAGCGATAAGAGAATTTGAAGCCGAGCTGCTGATTTTGGTCGATTGCCTGACGGGCGTAAGAACGCGCGTGCTCCATCAGCGCTTTTGCGCTTACCAGATCGCCTGCGGCTGGACAAACCGCCGCAGAATGATAGCTTTCCCCCTCCCGTACGATCATTCCTGAGACAGCCGGCTGAAATATATCTCTGGCTGATTCAGCAATGTGTTGCCGAAGGACGGGCAGCTCGCCGCTAAAAGATGCAAGCTCCGCACACGCCTCAAGCGCCCTTTCCATGGGCGCAAGCGCTTTAGCAGGGGCCTTGGATCGGACGGGGCTGGCTTTTGTCGTCGGTCTCATTCGTCTCAGGATTTTGTGCCGGGGAAGCCTGAAGGTACTCTGGAATCTCATTTTGAGTCAATAAGTAATTGACCTGCCAGAATCACCGCAACAACGTGAGCCGCCGATCGGCAAGACCGTCTCACAGTGAGATCAGCGATGACTGTGTCAGCTCAAATGAGACGCTAAACCATAGAGATTGCTTGGGTTCAGCGCCTTCCCTGCTCGAATCGCCGGCTTTCCTAATCCGTGTGGACCTGTAAATGATTGATTCTGCTCAGCCCTCCAAACACTCAGGTGCCGAAAGGACTAGCCCCATGCGTTGGTGGCCATGGCATTGCTTTTATTTATCCGCTCGTTCCCTGTAAGGGGCAGTTGTGTTCCCTCAAGCAGGAGTTTCCAAAGGGAGCTTTTGGACTAAGCAGACGTCGGGAAGCAAGAAGCAGATATTCGAAATGGAAAAGAATAAGAGCCGTGAAAAGCGAAGCGGCCGTAGAGGTTCGGAACATGAGTATTAACAAGACAATTGGCGGCAAGCTCTATATGGGCTTTGGCCTGATCATGGCAATCGTGGTTGCTGCGTTCCTGGTGAACTGGCTGGCAGTGCGGCACGAGCAGACGACGAGAGCGCTCTATAAACAGTCAATCACGATGGTGGAAAGCCTTTCCAAACTGGACAAGGCAAGGAATGAGAACCGTCTTTTTCTGCGAAACTTCCTCCTCAACGGCGACCGGCGCGAAGCGGACGCCCTTGCCCGTGGCCAGAATGAAGTGGAAAACCTGATCAATGAGATCAAGGAAAGCGGCACGGCATTGGGAGATACGAATCGAGCGCGGCAGTTGCTGGATCAGCTTGCCGAAGCTGAGCGGGAGTGGTCCAGGACGTTTGCCGCGCCATTAATGGAAAAGCGCCGCCAGGTAGATACAGGCAGCGCGACGGTAGCGGAACTGCAAATCGCCTATCTTCAGGCAACACCCACACCGGAGCAGAAGCAAAGAGAAGAACAGCCGCTGGTACAACTTGCCGGCATGATGAAGAGCACCAACACTGATGCTGAGTCTTCAGATAGCCAGGCGGCAACGCTGATCACCTTTGTGACGCTGGGAGGGCTGATGATTGTGATCCTGCTCTCCGGCTCAATTTCCTGGCGTGTGGCAAAATCAATCACCTCGCCTCTTTCACAATTGATCGGCGTGGCCAGCCAGATTGGCAATACCGGAGATCTGGAACAGAAAGTAGAAATCAGGGGCGAAGATGAAGTCGCCCAGTTGGCCCGGACCTTTAACAACATGGTGCTCTACCTGCGCGAGATGGCAGGTATTTCCGAAGCAATTGCCGGTGGCGATCTCTCAGTAGAAATCAACCCGCGCTCATCGCGCGATACGCTGGGCAAAGCCTTCCGTGAAATGACGCTCGGATTGCGCAACCTGGTAAAGAACGTCCGCGACAGCGCAGCCCAGGTAGCCAGCGGCTCCAATCAGGTGGCGTCGGCCTCTGACGAATCAGCCAAAATCAGCGTGCAGGCAGCCTCAGCCATTGATGAAGTCACCAGCACCATGCATGAAATGAGCATCAACGTGCAGAACATGGTGAAGAGCACGCAGATGCAGGCTTCCAACGTGAGCGAGACGTCCGCTTCCATCGACGAGATGGTGGCTTCTATCCAGCGAGTGGCGGACACAGCCAAGGTGCTGCTGGATATTTCGCAGCGTTCGCGCGACGAAGTGCATAACGGAATTAACACGATGGAAAAAGCAACAGACGGCCTGAGCCGAATCAATGCTTCCATCGGTTCGTCAGCGGAAATCATTTCTGCCCTGGGACAGCGCGCCGACGATATTGGAAAGATCATTGAAGTGATTGACGACCTGGCGGAGCAGACCAACCTGCTGGCTTTGAACGCCGCAATCGAAGCGGCACGAGCCGGTGAGCATGGACTGGGCTTTGCCGTAGTGGCCGACGAAGTGCGCAAGCTGGCGGAAAAGTCCGCGCAGTCCACGCGAGAGATTTCTGAATTGATCCAGAGCATTCAGAAGGAAGCCCGCAAAGCCGTAGACAACATGGAAAAGAGCACCACCATTGTGAATGAAGGTCTTTCACTGGGCGGCGACCTGAGCGGCGCGCTGAAAAAGATTTCCAGCGTGGTCTCTGAGGTTTATAAGTTCGCGCAGGAAATCGGCGCAGCGACTAATGAGCAATCGCACGGCTCGTCGCAGATTGCCAAAGCCACAACGCGGCTGAACGAAATCACGCATGAAATCAATTCGTCCGTGGAAGAGCAGGCCTCGGGAGCGCAAGCGGTCGTCCGGGCCATGGAAAAGATGCGTGAGCTGGTACAGCGTTCATCTTCCGGATCGACAGAGCTGGCGGCTTCTGCGGAGCAGATGTCAAAGATGTCACGCTCCATGCTGGAAGCGATGGACCGGTTTGTCCTGGAGAACATGCAGCCGCAACGCGATAATCGCGCCGGACAACGGAGGAACGAAGATCAATCGGGCCGCGGCACATCAACACCGCAATACGCAACCGCGAGCGCGGGCGGAAGCTACAACTAAGCCGAAGGAGACCAGATGTCCAAAGAAATGCACATTGTCGGCTTCCGCGTAGGGCGCGAGGTTTTTGGCGTTCCAATCGCGCTGGTGCATGAGATTGTGCGCGTGCCGGAGATCACTTCTGTACCGGATTCGCCTGGCTGCGTCCAGGGAGTGATCAACCTGCGCGGCAAAATTGTTTCCGTGGTGGACCTGCGCCGTCGCTTTGGAGAGAAGGAAATCAAGCCCACGAAGAAGAACCGCATCCTGGTGACAGAGGTACACGGGAAGCTGGTGGGGCTGATCGTGGACAGCGCTTCAGAAGTTTTGAAAATTCCAGAAGGCGATATCGAACTGCCGCCCGTTTTTGACCAGGGCGAACTCAACTACGTGACCGGCGTGGGAAAGCTGAACGGCCGGCTGATCATTTTGATTGACCTGAACAGGATCCTGCAAAAGGGCGAACTGCGGCGGATTGCGGAAGTGACGGAACCGCGCGCAGCCGCTGCTTTCGCGGGATTGTAAGCGGCACCTAGGACGAAAACGGGAAACCATGGCCACTCCGAGTCTTCAAATCCAAATCAGTGAACCGGAATACAAGCTGCTGCAGACGCTCGTCTATCAGGAATGCGGCATGTACTTTGATGAAAGGCGGGCCCATTTCTTGCAGGACCGCCTGCAACGCAGACTGAAAATCTGCGGGCTGGATACTTTTTACGCTTACTATCGCCTGCTCACCAGCTACCAGGGCAAAGCGGAGATGAGCGCGCTGGTGGAAAACCTCACGGTGAATGAAACCAGCTTCTTTCGCAACAAACCACAGCTTGAGTTGTTCCAGAAAAACGTCCTGGAAGAACTCTTGAAGCGCAAACAGGAGCGGCGCGACTGGAGCCTGCGTCTGTGGTGCGCGGGGTGTTCCACCGGACAGGAGCCGTACACGCTGGCCATGCAGGTGTGCGACGCGCTGGCTTATTACTACCTGCGCAATCCCCTGCCCTTTGAAATGCCCAGCCCCAAGCCGCTTATTCCACCGCCATGGAAAGTGGAAATCCTGGCTTCCGATATCAACTACACGGTACTGCGTACCGCTCAAGAAGGCGTTTATTCAGAAAACCAGATGGAATCCGTAGACTACGCGTACCGGCTGCGTTACTTCGACAAAGTGGGCGACCGATATGCAGTGAAGCGTGGACTGAAAGACCTGGTCCATTTCGATTTCCACAATCTAAAGACTGAGTTTCTACCCCAACGCAATGACGTGATCTTCTGCCGCAACGTGATGATCTACTTTGATGAAGCGGAGCAGAAGCGCCTGGTGGAAAAGTTGTATCGCTGTTTGAACGCTGAAGGTTACCTGTTTATCGGGCATGCGGAAAGCCTTTTTGGATTATCAGACAAATACAAGATGATCCACCAGAACAACGGCACGGCGTACCAGCGCATTGAGGTGGCGGGGTGAACTTCTTCTCTGACGATCACGCGGCTGAGCTTCGCGAACTCTTCTTTGAGAGCGCAACGGAACTGTTGCAGACTCTCAACGAAGAGGGACTGGAGCTGGAGAAGCGTCCGGAAGATGAAGAGGTGTTACGCCAGGTGCGGCGCACTGTGCACACGCTCAAGGGCGATTCAGCGGCTTGCGGCTATACCGAGCTGAGCGAACTGGCGCACGAGTTGGAAGATGTTTTGCGTCCTGATATTGCCGCGGTGAGCAAAGCAGCTCTGGCTGAAGTGGTCCTGATCGCCGCCGATACCTTCAGTTCCATGCTCTCCGCGTATCGCGGCAGCCTGCAACCTCCGGCAGGAGAAGAGCTGAAACAACAGATCGTTTCGCTTACCAGAAAGCCGGCCAATACGGTGCGCTACAAGCTCCAGGCGCGTTTTGTCTGGAGCGAATACGAACAGATGGTAGTGGCGGACGCGCTGGGCCGCGGAGAAACCGTTTACAACGTCGCGTTCTCCATTGAACCGCAATGCCCGATGCGCGGAGCCGCAATGCAGTTGATTCGGAACGTGCTGCAGGATTGCGG
>Ga0105245_10003451_pt1 | contig 14164 bp, 11 predicted proteins | sample KBSM54metaG_FD_81523 | JGI IMG/M metagenome (GOLD analysis project Ga0105245, IMG submission 81523) | Miscanthus rhizosphere microbial communities from Kellogg Biological Station, Michigan, USA - KBS M5-4 metaG | ecosystem: Host-associated > Plants > Roots > Rhizosphere > Soil | place... | reverse complement strand
GTTGGAGGGTGTTGCCGTTACGCCAGAGCCGGCGCACGTGCGGCAGGAGCAGGGGTCGCATCCGGCGCACGATGCCATGGGAGCGGGCGGCTCCACCGGCGTTGTCCACAGACTTGTGCGCCGACGAACCGCCCTTATCCACAATTACGGCCGGGTTGTCCACAGAAACGCCGGCGAGGCGTCGAAATCGGTCCTTGATCCGACAGTTGACGGCGACCCCGACAACCCCGCAAAACAAAGATCACCACCAATATGCACACTGCACATTGGTGGTGATCAAGCCGCTCCGGGGGACCGCGGAGCCCGCGCTCAGGCCTTGCCGAGGATCCGGTTCACCGTCGTGCCGCAGACCGGGCACTTGCCCTTGGCCATCTTCATGCCGGTCTTCGTCTCGGCGATGTCGCCCTCGAAGTCCCGCTTCTCCTTGCACTTGACGCAGTAGCCGTTGTAGGTGTCGGCCACTTCTGCCCTCCTTCTATCGCGCCGGCGGTGGACACCGGCGTCGGTGGCGGTCGCACGTGCCGCGTGACCGTTCGTACCAATAAGCCCACCAAGCGCAGGCCGATCCCCGTGAGTGTGCCTTGTCCGGCACGCGGGGCAAGTGTGGTCAGGCGGGACACGCCGATCTAAGGTGCGCAAACCTCCATTTCCACAACGTGTGGACGGCGCTGTGGGTACCGTGTGGGTGATCGGTGGACAACTGCCCTCCACGTGCGCGGTTAGCTGTGTAAACGCCGTCTCCACCATCCACCATGGCCCGCTTGGGCGGCCCTCGCATCCCGAGAAGGTCAACCCTGTACGCCGGCAGCGGAATCTTTCCGACGACATGCCACGAACTACCGCGAATTGGCGCCGTGTCGCGACTTTGACTCTTGCGGACCAAGGGCCGTCGAGCGCTAGCGTGCGTCCGTGGGCGGTTCCGAGGCCGGCCGGCATGGCGCGTAAGCCGGTAGTAGAGGTGCGGCGCAGCCAGCGTCGCAGGCGCACCGTCTCGGCCTATCGAGACGGCGAACGGGTCGTCGTGCTGATCCCGGCCCAATTCTCCCGCGCCGAAGAGCGTGAGTGGGTCGACCGGATGCTCGAGCGGTTGGCCTCGCGGGATCAGCGGGCCCGCCGCGGCGACGTCGAGTTGCAGGCCCGCGCGGTCCGTCTGGCGAGCCGCTACCTGCACGAATACCCGGCGGCGGCGCGGCCGGTGAGCGTGCGGTGGGTCACCAACCAGAATGGTCGCTGGGGTTCCTGCACCCCGGCCGACCGCACGATCCGGCTCTCGCACCGGGTCCAGGACATGCCCGACTGGGTGCTCGACTACGTGCTGCTGCACGAGCTGACGCACCTCGTCGTCCCCAGCCACAACACCGCGTTCTGGAGCCTCGTCGCCCGCTACCCGCGGGCCGAGCGCGCCCGGGGCTTCCTCGAGGGGGTCTCCGCGGCGGCCGGGTTGGACATGTCCGACGATTGACGCGTGGTTAAGCGGGTCGTCATCGCTCTGCTCGCGCCGGTCTCCTGGGCGCCGCCGGGCGCCAGCGCCGAGCGCTGGCGCAAGGCCCTGGCCGAAGACGTGGTCGATCTTGTCGCGTCGCTCGCGGCCGCCGATGGCGCGATCGCGATCGGACCCGACGACGTGAGCCTCGCCGCCGACATCGCGTGGCCCGGCATGCCGGTGTACGGGGCCGAGCGGCCCCGGGCGGCGCTGGACGCGGCGGCGGCCGACGGCTACGACGAGGCGGCGGTGCTCGCGGGCGACGCCCCCGACCTGCCCGGACTCCTCATCGGCAAGCTGTTGCAGCCGCTGGGTACGCGGCAAGCGGCCGTTGCCCCGTCCCGCAACGGTGGGCTGATCGGCGTCGCGTCGCGGCTCCCCGTCGCGGACTGGTTCCCCGATCTCGACCTCGACGGCGCCGTGGTTGCCGACGTGCGCGCGGCGGCGCCACGCCGCGCGCTCGTGGCCGAGACGCCGGGCTGGCACCGGCTGCGCGGGCCCGCCGACCTGGCCCGGCTCGATCCAGCCCTGGACGGCTGGGACACGACCCGGGCTCTGCTCGGCGGTTAGCGCCGGCGAAGGCGTCAGTCCTCCTTGGGACCGTCGTCGAGGTCGCCGAGCTGGGAGATGTCGAAGTCGTCGGCGCTCGCCTCGTGACGTGCGAACCCCTCGGGGTCGCCGAACGCCTCGGCGTCCGGCATGAGGTCGGGGTGGCCCCACAGTGCGTCGCGCCCGGCGACACCGCGATGCTCGGTGAGCGCGGCCCACAGCGCGGCGGCCTCGCGTAGCTTGCGCGGGCGCAGGTCCAGGCCGACGAGCGCGGCGAACGTCTGCTCGGCCGGGCCGCCGGCCCCGCGCCGGCGCCGGAACGCCTCGCCGAGCCTGACGACATCGGGCAACCGGCCGCCGGCGGCCCTGTCGACGACCACGCTCACCCAGCCCTCGACCAGCGCCAACGCGGTTTCGAGGCGGGCCAGCGCGGCCTGCTGCTGCGGGCTGTCGTCGGGGGTGAAGATGCCGTCGAGGGCGATCTCCTGCATGCCGCCGGGGTTCATCGGGTCGAACTTGCCGATGGCGTCCTCGATGGCCTCCCGGTCGACCCGGATGCCGGCCGCGTACGCCTCGACGGCGGTCAGGATGTTCCCGCGCAGCCACGGCACATGGCTGAACAGCCGCTGGTGGGCCGCCTCACGCAGGGCGACGTACAGCCTGACCTGGTCGGGAGCAAGCTCAAGCCCGTCGCCGTATGCCTTGATGTTGGCCGGGACGAGCGCGGCCGTGCCGGCCGGACCGAGCGGGAGCCCGATGTCGCTCGCGGACAGCACCTCGGCGGCGAGCGAGCCGAGCGCGGTGCCCAGCTGGCTGCCGAACAGCGCGCCGCCGAGCGAGGACACCATCGCCGACATCGGGCCGAGCTGGCCGCGCATCTCCTCCGGGACCAGCTCCGACATCGAGGCGACGATGCGGCCGGCGACCGGGTCGCAGAGCTTGCGCCAGACGTCGAGGGTGGCGGCCAGCCACTCGCCGCGTGTCCAGGCGGTGAGCACGGTGAGGCCCGACGGCAGCGCCGACTCCGGCTCCAGCCAGAGGTCGGCAAGGCGCAGCGCCTCGACCACGGCCGCCTTGTCCGCGGCGTCGACGGGCGGGTCACCCACCGGCTTCTCGGCCTCCGACGCCCCGGTGAACTCGGGGGGTCCGGGCGCCGCCATGTCCATGGTTCCGGGCGCCGCCATGCCCATGAGGTTCGGCAGGCCGAAGCCGAACATCCCGCCGGGCGCCCTACCGCCGGTGAGGTGCGCCTGCGCGACCTGACGGGCCAGGTCCCAGTTGACCGGGCCACCGCCGGTCGACGTGGTGAACATCTGCTGCAGCTGGCTCATGAACTGCTGCAGCTGCTGCGGGTCGTTCGGGTCCGGCGTGCCGCCGGAGAATCCGAAGCCGAAAGTCTGGTCTGGCACTCGTCAACCGTACGCCGCCTGCTTGGAGCCGGCTGTGCCGCCACTGTGAATACGCACAGGGCATAACCATGCACGTAGGCGGGTGCGGATAGAGTCGCCGCCATGGGACGACGCGGAGCCACCCTGCTCCTTGGTGCCGTGCTGCTGTTGCTGCTGATCTGGCAGGCCGGAACGGCGCCGGTGCCTTATGTAGAGCTCGGGCCCGGTCCCACCGAGAACACTCTCGGCTCGCACGACGGAAAGCCGATCATCACGATCGACGGCCGCGCCGAAACGGCGTCCGCGGGTCAGTTGCGGCTGACGACCGTCAATGTCCGTGACAACCTGACGCTGCTCGACGCGGTTCGCGGCTGGTTCAGCGGCAACAGTGCCGTGGTGCCGCGCGAACTGGTATATCCGCCGGACAAGACGGAAAAGCAGGTCGACGAGGAGAACGCCAACTCCTTCAAGGAGTCGCAGACCAGCGCGGAGACGGTGGCGCTGCGCAAGCTTGGGTACCCGGTGCAGGTCACCGTCACCGAGGTGAGCAAGGGCCTGCCGGCGGAGGCGGTGCTGAAGCCGGGCGACGTCATCACGACGGTCGACGGTGCGGCCGTGACCTCCAGCCAGAAGCTGCGCGACCTCATCCGGGCCAAGCCGGCCGGGACCTCGTTGCAGGTCGGGTACACCCGGGACGGCGTCGCGGCGGTCGCTGCGATCGCGACCGTGGCGGGCGAGGACGGTTCGCCCCGGCTCGGCGTGGTGATCGAGCATCGGCAGCCGGCGCCGTTCGACGTCAAGTTCGACCTCGACCGCATCGGCGGGCCGTCCGCCGGACTCATGTTCACTCTGGGCGTAATCGACAAGGTCGACCCGGTTGACCTGACCGGCGGCGTCCGGATCGCCGGCACCGGAACGATCGACGACGAGGGCAACGTCGGGCCGATCGGCGGCATCCCCCAGAAGCTGCGCGGCGCCAAGCGCGACGGCGCCACCGTTTTCCTGGCCCCGGCCGCCAACTGCGACGAGGCGAAGGCCAATGCGGTGAAGGGCTTGCCGATGGTGCGGGTGGCCACGATCGACGACGCGCTCGCCGCGCTGCAGGCACTGCGGGAGAAGCGCACGCCGCCGCTCTGCTAGGCCGTGTGTCGCCGTGCCGGGCGTGCCGCAGGCCAGCCCCGGCACGGCGACACCCGACGTGCTGGGCCGCCGCGGGCCGGCCCAGCACGTCGACGCACGACCTTAAGTGAGGTTTTATCCCGATTCGGCGCTGGCGCACCGACGCGGCCGCTCCCTGCCAGACTGGGTGGCTACGCTGGTCCCCGTTCGGGGAGCCGTTGCAGGGAGTCATCGTGGTCATGCGTACGCCCTTGTCCCGCGTCAGCCGGCGGGGCAGGGTCACCCTGGTCGTCCTGGCTGTGCTGCTCGTGATCATCGCGGTCGCCGACCGCGCCTTCGATATCTGGGCCGACTGGTTGTGGTTCGACGAGGTCGGCTACACCGACGTCTACAGCGGCGTGCTCACCACCCGCCTGCTGCTGTTCCTGACGTTCGGGCTCGGCGTCGGGGTGATCGTGGCGGTCAACCTCTACCTCGCCTACCGGCTGCGGCCGCTCCTTCGTCCGCACTCCGCCGAACAGCACGCGCTCGACCGGTACCGGATGTTCCTGCTTCCCCGCATGGGTACCTGGATCGCGATCCTCGCCGGCCTGGTCGGGCTGTTCGCCGGCATCGCCGCGCAGAGCCGGTGGCAGCAGTGGATGCTGTTCAGCAACAGCCAGTCGTTCGGCGTCAGCGATCCGCACTTCGGCGTCGACCTCAGCTTCTACGTGTTCGAGTACCCCTTCTACCGGTACCTGCTCGGCGTGGGCTTCTTCGCGGTGGTGGTCTCGCTGCTCGGCGCCCTCGGCCTGCACTACCTGCTCGGCGGCGTGCGCCTGCAGGGCGCCGGCGACCGCATGACCGCGTCGGCCCGCGCCCACCTGACCGCCCTGGTGGCGGCGTTCGTGCTGCTCAAGGCCGCCGCATACTTCCTCGACCGGCGCGGCCTGCTGCTCGGCGAGAACCCGAGCGTCGACTCCCTGAACGGTGCGTCCTACACCGCGATCAGCGCGCTGTTGCCGGCCAAGGAGATCCTCGCGTGGATCTCGCTCGTGGTCGCCGTCGCGATCCTGGTGTTCTCGAACGCGTTCGCGCGCAACCTGGTGTGGCCCGGTGTTGCGCTGGCGCTGCTGGGCATCTCGGCCGTCGTGATCGGCGGCATCATCCCGGCCGGCGTCCAGTCGTTCGCGGTGAAGCCGAGCCCCCGCGACAAGGAAGCCCCGTACATCCAGTACAGCATCAACGGCACCAGAGCCGCCTACGGGCTGGCGGACGTCAAGACGGAGCAGTATGCGGCCAACGTGACGGTGCCCCCGCGCGACCTGCTCACCGACACCGCCACCGTGCCGAACATCCGCCTGCTCGACCCGGCGGTGGTCAACGACGCCTACGCGCAGAAGCAGCAGGTGCGCGGGTTCTACGACTTCGCCGACAAGCTGGACATCGACCGCTACGACCTCGGCGGCAAGGTCCAGGACTACGTCGTCGGCGCGCGGGAGATCAACTACAACAAGCTCAACGCGACGCAGAGCAACTGGCAGAACAAGCACACGGTGTACACGCACGGATACGGCTTCGTTGCGGCGCCGGCCAACCGACTGGTCTGCGGCGGCCTGCCGTTCTTCGTGTCGGGCTTCCTCGGCAAGCAGGACCGCACGGCGTCGGAGGAGTGCGCGTCGTCGACCGAGCAGATCACCACCAGCCAGCCGCGGATCTACTACGGCGAACGGATGAGCGAGTACGCGATCGTCGGCAAGACCGGCGGCGGCGACTCCGAGTTCGACCGGCCGAGCGGCAACACCGACGAGTACTTCACCTACGACGGCAAGGGGGGCATCGACGTCGACTCGTACGCGCGGCGCTTCCTCTACGCCGTCCACATGCGGCAGAGCAACTTCCTGCTGTCGAGCGTGTTCAACGACAACTCGAAGCTGATGTACGTCCGGCAGCCGCGCGAGCGGGTCGAGAAGGTCGCGCCGTTCCTGTCCATCGACGGCGACCCGTACCCGGCCGTGATCGGCGGGCGCGTCGTGTGGATTCTCGACGGCTACACGACGGCGTCGACGTACCCGTACTCCACGAAGGTCGACCTACGGGCCGCGGCCACCGACGCGCAGACCGGCACAGGGACGTTCGCCCAGCAGCGGCAGGAGATCAACTACCTGCGCAACTCCGTGAAGGCGACGGTCGACGCGTACGACGGGACGGTGACGCTCTACTCGTTCGACGACAAGGATCCGGTGCTGAGGGCCTGGAACAAGGCGTTCGGCGGCAAGCTGGTCAAGCCGAGCAGCGCGATTCCCGACGAACTGCAGAAGCACCTGCGTTACCCGGAGGACCAGTTCAAGGTCCAGCGCGACCTGCTGTCCCGGTTCCACGTCACCGCGCCGAACGAGTTCTTCTCCCAGCAGGACTTCTGGCAGGTGCCGGCCGACCCGGCGCAGAGCGGCGAGGGCAAGCAGCCGCCGTACTACGTGCTGGCCCAGATGCCGCAGCAGGACGAACTCCAGTTCCAGCTCACCGCGGCGATGGTGCCGCGGAACCGGGCGAACCTGGCGTCGCTGGTGAGCGCGTACTACCGGGAGGGCAAGCCGGTCCTGCAGGTCTACGAGCTGCCCGACAACACGAACATCCAGGGTCCCGACCAGGTCCATCAGACGATGACCAACCTGAACGAGGCCAGGCAGGACATCACCCTGCTCGAGTCCAGCGCGTCCAGACCGGTGTTCGGGAACCTGCTCTCGTTGCCGGTCGGCGGCGGCATGCTCTACGTGCAGCCGCTGTACCTGCGCACGGTTCAGGGTGAGAACACGTTCCCGTTCCTGCACAAGGTGCTCGTGAACTTCGGGGACAAGGCCGCGTACGCCAACACCCTGCAGGAGGGGATCCAGGCGCTGGTCGACCAGGCCAACGGCGGGACGCCGTCGACGAACAACCCGCCGACGGGCACGAATCCACCGTCCGGGACCCAACCCCCGAACGACGCGGTGGCGGCCGCGGCGGCCAAGGTCCAGGCCGCCATCGACGAGGTGCGGGCGGCGCAGCAGTCCGGTGACTTCGAGCGGTGGGGACGGGCGCTGAAGGCCCTCGACGACGCGATGAAGGCGTTCGAGGACGCACAGAAGGCGGCCAGCGCCGGTTCGGGTACGAACCCCGCTCCGGGCGCGTCCACCCCACCGGCCTCGAGCCCACCGGCGTCCCCGCCCCCGTCCGCCCCGGCCGGCTAAGCGCCCGCCCCGCGGCTTCTCGCGATCTTGGACTCCGGTCGGTGCTTCAGCACCGACCGGAGTCCAAGATTTGCCCAGGGAAGCGGCGGCCTCGGGCGGGTGACGAGCCGGTTTGGCGGTCGATGTGGGCGTGCGCTAAAGTTGTCCAGGCGACGCGGGGTGGAGCAGCTCGGTAGCTCGCTGGGCTCATAACCCAGAGGTCACAGGTTCAAATCCTGTCCCCGCTACCAGGACGAACGGCCCTCCAGAGATCCTCCGGAGGGCCGTTTCGCGTTGCGTGGCCTTGGGTCTGGCTACAAGATGGCATCGCGCGTGGTCGGCGCGTTGTTTGCTTCAATATAAGTCGGGCTTATACTCCTCGGGTGTGGGAAGTGAGCCTCCATCCGGACGTCGAAGAGTGGTTCCTGGAGCTATGTCGCGTCGACCCCACTACGGCCGATCTTGTTGCGGAAGCGATCGACCTTCTCGTGGAGCAGGGGCCCGGCTTGGGCCGTCCGTTGGTGGATCGGTTGAAGGGGAGCGTGTACCACAACATGAAGGAGTTGCGGCCGGGATCGTCGGGATCTAGCGAGATCCGGATGATCTTTGCCTTCGATCCGATGCGCGAGGCGATCTTCCTGGTCGCCGGAGACAAGTCGGGGCAGTGGCGGGAATGGTATCGATCGGCGATTCCATTGGCTGATTCGCGATTTGAAGAGCACCTGGCGAGTTTGAAGGAAGAGAAGCCATGACTGAGGCATCGAGTTGGCAGGACGTGAAGTCGCGGGCCCGAGCGGTTGATCCCGCGTGGGACAGCGCGGACCGGGTGGCTCGTCGCGCCGAGATGCGCCAGGAGATGCTCGCGTCCGTCAGCGGCGCCCAGTTGGCCGAGATCCGTAAGCAGCTCGGCGTGACGCAGGCACAGTTGGCGGAGGCCGCAGGGCTGTCGCAGGCCAGGATCAGCCAGATCGAGAACGGCACAGCTACAAGTCTGGAGTCATTGCGCGCGTATGTGGCCGGGCTGGGCGGGCATCTGGACATCGTCGCGCGGATCGGCAACATTCAGCTCAACGTCGCTTGATCCGACTCGCTGGAGCACTGGCAGACCGTAGCCAGATGTGTAGCCGGGACGGCCGACGTCATCCTGCGCCAGATGAGACGAGGCGGGATCGTCGAGCCGCGGCAGTGCTGGTCACGCTGTACGTGTGGGGTCGTTTGAGACGCCCTGGAACCTGTGCCGGCCTGCTCATAACCCAGAGGTCACAGGTTCAAATCCTGTCCCCGCTACCACGAGAAGCGGGCAGTCAGAGATCATCTGGCTGCCCGTTTTGTGTGCCCGCGCTCACGGATCCGCAACGCGCCTCGTCTGGCGTTGTCGACTCAGCGTCGCAATCGGTTCCGGTGTCGGTCTCGGCGACCAGGTCGACGAACAGGGCGGCGATCGTGCCGGCGGCCTCCCGGTCCAGGCCCGGCAGAGCGTGCTGGTAGACGCTCGCGGTGAACGCCTCAGAGCGTGGCGGTGGGTCGGGCTGAGATCCCGCCTGCCGTCACCGCCGGGCAAGCCGATCAGACCACCGCCCGGGGCCGCCAGCCGCCGCCCAACCGTCAAGGCCGTCTTGCCGTGGCGGCCCCGGGCGGCGGCCCGCTCCACCGACATGCGGGACGACGGCACACTTCCACGTGGGGGATCGCTGGTTCGAACCCAGCCGGCCGAAGGCCGGCAGCAGGCCCAGCGTGGTCCCGAGGTCGTCCTTCCTAGTCACCCTCGCATGGGCCTAGGATCGACAGCGATCGACGGTGATCAACAACGTCGACATCCTCAGGGAGGGTCCCCTCATGTCGTTCCAGGACGCCATCAGGACCTGCCTCCAGCGGAAGTACGCGGACTTCCATGGCCGTGCACGCCGTTCGGAGTACTGGTTCTTCGCCCTGTTCACCGCGATCGTCGGCGCCGTCGGCGGCATCCTCGACGCGATCCTCGGTATCCGCAGTGGAACGTACGGCACGGGGCCGATCCAAGGCATCCTCCAGCTGGCCCTGCTCCTTCCGGGTCTCGCCGTGGGCGTAAGGCGCCTGCACGACACAGGCCGCTCGGGCTGGTGGCTGCTCATCGGCCTCATTCCGTTCGTCGGCTGGATCATTCTCCTCGTCTTCTTCGTGCAGGACAGCCAGCCGGCCAACCAGCATGGGCCGAACCCCAAGGACCTCGGCGAGGACCACGGCGTCGGCTACAGCGGGACGCCCCCGCCCGCGCCGCAGCAGTACTGAATTCCAGACGCTCACGACATCTCCGCGCGACCCGTTCCAGTGGGGGCGGCGGCATCTGCGCGTCCCAGTGGACGTGCCCAAACGGCCCTCAGGAGATCCTCCCGAGGGCCGTTTCGTCTTTCGTCGGCCCGCGCGGCGCGGGCTGGCGCAGGCCGCGCTGCTCGACGCGGTGTAGCCGGCGCCAGTCCAGTGCGGTCGGCCCGCCGGTCGCTGTCAAGAAGCGGATTTCGGCGTCGACCAAAGCCGGCTCAGCCTCGATCAGCGGCCCACTCGCGTGCGATGCAGCGCGAGGTAGTTCGGCTCTTGGGAGGTGTGGGATATGAGCGTTCAGGTCGTCGACCACGTCGGCCCGTGGAGCGAGGAAGAGTACCTCGCACTTGGTGAGACGACGGACCGGATCGAGTTGCCGGGCTGCTCATAACCCAGAGGTCACAGGTTCAAATCCTGTCCCCGCTACCACGACGAACGGCCCGGTCAATTCGTGTCGTGTGACCAGGTGCGTGACCAAGACGGCCCGCGAGCCGCGTTCTCTGCCAGGAAGCACGTCCGCGGTGCGCGCGAGGGGGTCCCGGTGCGCTGGCCGACACGCAACGCCTGTGGTATGCGTCGATAATGAGTGACCTCCTGACGATGTGGGAGCGCGCCGGCGAACGGCTCGACAGGCGGCTGTCCGGTCTGACCGACGCTGAGTACTTCTGGGCCCCCGTCCCGGATGCCTGGACGGTGTACGAGGGGGCGGCCGGGTGGACGTATGACTACGACTTCGCCCCGCCACCGCCGGCGCCCGTCACGACGATCGCGTGGCGGCTGGTGCATCTCGCCGCCAACAACTGGATCTACTGGGACTATGCCTTCGGCACCGCCGCCAAGGCGTTCCCCGATCTGAGCGTGCCGTCGACGGCGGATGACGCGATACAGAACTGGCGGGCCAGCGCGGCTCCGGTGGCGGCCTGGCTTGCCGCGGCCACGCCGGCCGACCTTGATGAGCCGCGCCCCAACCATCTCGGCGAGAACCTCCGCGCCGGACACATCGTCGGCATCCTGCTGGACGAATTGGTCCATCACGGCGCCGAGATCGCGCTCCTGCGGGACCTGTATCTTCGTGCCGGCGACTGATCTGGCAGGTCGCCGGCCCCTCAGGCCAACTCCCGTCACATTCTTCGGCGGCACGGCGATTCCCGACCTCTACACGGGCGAGCGAGCCGCCGTTGCAACGGCGTTAACTGGCGGATCACTCCGGTTGTTCTCCGGCACGCGAACGCTGCCAGGGTAGCCGTCCGAAACCGGCACACCGTCACCAGCGCACAATGCCCCGCTACCAAGATGACCATCTGCCGTCCACTGGATGGCGCGGCATCTACAGTTGGGCTACCGGGGGGAAGAGGTTTCACAATGAAAGAGCCATTCATCGACGTCGTGGCCTCGGCAGGGGCATTTTCCAGGCAGTGGCTGCCTCCTGTGGAGCTGGTAAAGCTGGAAGAGGACCTCGATCGATACCGTGCCGTTCTCGCCGCGGACAGGCCCGAGGTACTGGTGGAGTGCGGTACGTGGCGCGGCGCGTCGGCTAGGTGGTTTGCCGCCCATGGCCTGCAGGTCATCACGGTGGATATCACCGACAACGTGGAGCGCAAGGGCCACAACGACGAAGGCATTGTGTGGATCACCGGAGACAGCGGTTCGCCGGAAATAGCAGACAGAGTAGGGGATCTGGTGGGAGACCGGCGCTGCATGGTGGTCCTGGACTCGGACCACAAAACGAAGCATGTTGCCGACGAAATTGCCTTGTACGGACCATTCGTGAGCGTCGGATGTCATCTCGTCGTGGAGGACGGCATTGTGCGATGGCTGAATGACCCGATCTTTGCCGACGGCGGACCACTCGAAGCCGTCGAGACGCTGTTGGTAGACAACGACGAGTGGGAGCGCAACACCGAGGTGGAGTCCATGTTCAGCGTGTCCATGCATCCGGCTGGGTGGTGGCGCCGCGTCTCTACGGCTCCGGCCCTGGCCTGACAACCACGACCCGCATCGGCGCGGCGTCACGCCGCTGCAGCGCGGTGTCACGCCGCTGCCGGGGCAGCCACTCCGACGCGGCCTTCCGCCAGTAGAGGCGCATGAGTCGATGCGCACTGTCCATTATGGACATCACCGCCGAGCCGCAGGACCGGACCACGGGCAGGGGTTCGCGGTCGCACCACACGAGCAACGACGCCGGCAGTCCGGTGCCGAGCTTGCGCCGCAACTTCGAGATGTTGTCGCATCCACCGATGTCGAACCGTGTCGAGGCGTCCAGCGTCTCGTCGCGCGAGCCGTTCGCGGCACACCTTTCTTGTTCTACGCTCCGTCCGCCTGATCTGGCCCCTTCCGGGAAACGGAGTGCGCGTGCTTGGTCCAGGCGATGGCGGCGACCGCCACCGCGGTCACCAGGTGCTGGATGTTCGACAGGTCGGGCCGGACCACCAGCGCCGCGCCCAGCCAGCCGAACAACGAACCGAGGGCGACCCGTCGTGGTGCGCCGGCCGGCACGGTCAGCGCGAGCGCTGTGGCCAGCGCCCACGCGCCGGCCGACGAGCCGCTGTCGCGGTGCCCGATCACCGCGATCGCCGGCGGCCAGCCCGCTGTCGCGAGCAGTCGCGCGCCCACCAGCACCGGAAGGGTCGAAAGCAGATCGCCGCCGAAGAACAGCCCGGCGGTGCGCGCGCTGCGCAACACGTGTTCCGCGAGCGGAAGCACCACCGCCAGCAGCGCGACGTTCGCCCAGGCGAAGCCGGGCCTGGTCTGCACGAGCGGACCCGTCAACAGCCGCCACAGCTCGCCGCGCACGAGATCGTCCCAGCGCAGGCCGTACCGCCGCTCGAGGTACCGGTGCATCTCCGGGTGCCGTGCGGTGACGCTCATCAGCCACAGCTGGAGGGTCGCGAAGCCGAGCGTGAACGGGTACCGGCGGGCGAGCGTGGTCACCCGGTGCCGCAGCGAGCGCGGGTCGGGCAGCTCACCGGCCCGTGCCACGGCCATCGCCGCCTTCGGCAGATCGGCGTCCGAACGGTAGACGAGGTAGCGCGGCTCCCAGCGCGGCTGCCACTTGTCCTTGAACGAATGCAGCCCGGCGAAGTTGAAGAACGCGGCGCCGCGCTGGTACAGCAGCCGGATCACCCGCTCCGCCGCTCCGCCGGCAACATCGGCGCCGCCGGCAACATCGGCACCGCCGGCAACATCGGCGCCGGAACCGGACAACGGAGCGAGGCCGAGACTCATCCCGGCGTACCCAGCCTCGCGGAAGCGCGCGATCAGGGCGACGAAGAGCAGGTCCATCACCCCGTTGACGGCGCCGGGCCGCCGCCGCATGAGATCGAACGTGCCGTCGACATCAAAATTGACCGCGTCATGAAGAGCAATCGGTCCCATCCAGCCCGCGGTGCCGGAAGCGATCATCCTGCTATAATTCGAGAGCGTGAGAAATTCGTTTCCGATATTCACGCCTTGAACGCAAACGTTGTTGCGTACCGCAATCGTTCCGTTTGCAGAGGAGCCGGCTGCTCCGAGAGCTGATGCATGAAAAAGCTCTGTTCTTCCTCGATTCAGAGTTGTGAGCCCCGTGTAAGTATTCGCGCCGTAGAGCCGCAATGTGCCATCGCCGTTTTTATTGATGCCGTTGCCGCCGCTGATAACCGCGTGGATATCGAGCGAATCCAGGACCGAACTCATATTGAAAGACCGGACGGCTCCGCCGAGGTTCAACTCTCCATAAATACCGTTCGCATGGATCGCGTTTAAATCTCCCGCGAGCGTCAGCACGCCGGTCTTCTTTGTTCCGTCTATAAAAAGAACCTCTGTCGTTACGGCTGCGCCGCTAAGGGTTAAGCTGCCGATCGTGTTATTGAAACCGCCGAGGTCCAATTGACCATTGGTCACCGCGACCGGCATAGTGCCCAGCAAGTCATCGCGTCCAAGGATCAACCACGGTTCACCGACCCCGTCGCCGAGGACTAATGGGCCAGGGATTGCCAGTCCGGCAGTTTTGAATACCTGGATCAATCCATCATTGATGGTTGTGGTCCCCGAATACGTATTTCCGTAATCTCCAAAGATATCCAGCGGACCGGGACCGTACTTTGTGATCCCACCTTCCCCACTGATCACGCCGGACAAAGTGAAAGGATAATCTCCGT
>Ga0105245_10003450_pt1 | contig 14168 bp, 11 predicted proteins | sample KBSM54metaG_FD_81523 | JGI IMG/M metagenome (GOLD analysis project Ga0105245, IMG submission 81523) | Miscanthus rhizosphere microbial communities from Kellogg Biological Station, Michigan, USA - KBS M5-4 metaG | ecosystem: Host-associated > Plants > Roots > Rhizosphere > Soil | place... | reverse complement strand
TTGATTGCGCCGTTACCGTCCAGCACGACGCCCCGAACATGGGATGAGATGGGCAGCTGCTCCGCGAATCCCGCAGACGCGTACACGCGGGTGTACGCGGTCGCCCACTCCGCCGTGTCCGGCAGCAAGACCCGAGCGATTTTGTCTGGCTGTGCCACGTCGTTTTCGCGCCCGACAAAGGCTTCGAAGTCCTCGTGTAGCCATTTCTTCGTGCCGACTATCGCGAGGTCAGCTGTCGGTGCCGCAAGCCGCATATTCCAGTCCATGTCGATCTGAGTGAACTTCGCCAAGCTGCCCGGATCAGGCCGATCGGTTCGGCGAGGCTCGTCAAGATGTTCCAAAATCGCGAGTGCTAGTAGCTTCTCGACCTGAAACTCCCTTCCGGCGAGTCGGGCGCGAGGCGGGCTTCGAGTCTCGTCGAGACCAGCAAAATAGCCAGTAATGATGTGCGTTGCCGTGACGGCTCGTATTGGAACCTGGGGGTCGGCGGATCGCAAGACCTCTAATGGCTCGGGGAGCTGGGCCTGCCCCCTTGCGATCACCCAACCGCAGCCGATCAAGGCGGCCGCGAAGTCGCGACGCGGCACAGAAATCGCGACGACGAGCTGGCCGTCCTGACGCAAATGGCGGTAGCGCCCGACACGATTGCCAAGCATCAGCAGCGCCCCCACCCATGGGGCTGGGTTGAGCGGGTCGTCTGGGGATTCGGTCAAGCCGAGGCGCGTACGCGGCTTGGCGTCCTCAGTACCCACCCCGCACCCCCGTTCACCCTGATCCGTTGCGGCGGAACCTACAAGGCACGGCCGACAATTTCCGGATGGCGTCGAAGTGGGCCTGGCCTAAGCAGTCTCCTGCTGCACTGCTCGCTTGTCTTTAATTTTTGCCAGCGCGACTTTTGTGGCGTCAGCAAGTGCTCGCGCCAATGGGGGTGGAACGGCATTGGAGACTTGCTCGACCTGAGCCGAGAGCGTCCCCTCGAGAACAAAGGATGACGGAAACCCTTGTAGCAGCATCGCCTCGTAGATGCTGATCCGTCTCGTTCCGTCTGGGTGAACGTGGATCTCGCGGTGGCCGTACGCCACGGTAGGGCTGGGTTTATCCCACGCCAGACGTCGGAAGCTTCGGCCGCTTTTCTTGACGCCGCCGGGCGCCGCGAATCGCTTCGAGACTGGCCGCATCGTCCAGTGGTTCGGATGGTGAGGAATCTCGGCCGGAGTCAAAGCGCGGGCGAAGAAGGCCGGTGCCGGTAAGTGGCCGATTACGGACCGAACAGTCAGGTCGTCGGCGTCGACCTTTTTCGGCTGAAACGACGTGAACGCTTGCTCGTCCTTGAATCCGGAGATGATCACTCGGCGACGGGTCTGCGCGACCCCGTAGTCGAGGGCACAATGCTCGACGGCGTCTGCTGACAATCCAAGGTCTTTGAACTTTGACAAGATCCCTCGGAACATCAGCGAGTGCTTGGTATCACGGATGCCCAACACGTTCTCGAAGAGAGCGAAACGCACGTCGTACTTCGCCTGGAGCCGCTCCACGATGTCGAGGTAAAGGATAGGTAGCTTGTTCCGTGGATCGTCCGGTCTGGATCCCGTGTTCGCGCGAGAGAACCCCTGGCACGGTGGCCCGCCAATGACCCCGATGGCTTCGCCTGGCGCCAGAACGCGATCCAAATGAGCAAGTACGCCCTCTGGCCCGAGCTCCACGAGGTCAGCAGCGACAGCGACGGCACCGGGGAAGTTGCGCTTGTGCGTCCTGATCGCGGATTCAGATATGTCCAGCGCGAACGCCAGCTTGAATCCAGCTTCTCGAAACCCCAAGTCGAGGCCGCCGGCGCCTGAGAACAGACTCACGATTGCTGGCAACCTCAAGATAGCTCCCATCGTCCGCATCGGCGCAACCGTTGCCTGACCGCCGACGATGCTGATGATGCGAGGGGGTCGGCGGTCAGCCTGAGCGTAGCGAGTCGCGGTCGCTGCTTGGCCCAATCGGGCAGCGTGTCTTCCGCGGTGCGCGCTCCGGACATCGGGGCCAAAGGACACTGGCATCGGTTGTTTGCTGTCTCAGTCCCGACAGTTGAACTTCCATCTCCCAGATGGTGGCTAGGCGTGTCCAACTGGCTTTGCAGAGCACTAGTTGGCACGCCGCGCGAAGCCCGTCGGATCGACGAGGTCACCCGGTCGAAGGTGCAGTCCTCTGCGTCTACGCTGTCGGACACCCAGGCCTACGCGCTCAGCCAGCTCGAAGCGAGGGCTGAGAAGCTTGAGAACAATCCTAAGCTCGGTGATCTTGCCGAAGCCATCCAGGAGGCCGAACCCAAGGTCCGGGAATGGCTCGCCGTCCTCGCCCGGTGTTTCCAGCTGCGCGACGTTTTCAGCATCCTTGAGCTGGACCGGGTTCTGGACGACTCACCGTCCGAGCTGGATGCGCATCGACTCGGACTTCGGGCCGCCCGGCAGAAGCGATTTGACACAGTTTCGCGGTGGACCGGCGCTCTGCTCGACCGCATGGACGTTGCGGCCGCCAAGGCGAACGCAACAGTGTTGATCCACCCCGCTAAGTCACCCGCCGTGTTTCATGCAAGCGAGACCGTCGTTCGGGTCGTTGAGGGATTCCATGAACCGCTGGGCATTGAATCAGGGCGCGGTTCCCTGGAGGAACGGCAGTGGATCGATGCGGCAGGTGATCGGGTCGATGCGGTTCGGCGTGGTTCTAGCGAGACTTTCGACCGAGCGAAATCGAGGACGAGCCGGTTCGCCGGCAACGTCGCTGAACGTGCTTCGCGGCTGCGCCGCGACGACAAAGAAGACTGATCTTGCTCGTCAATCAAGAAGTGCAACGGCTCGAAACGCATAAGGAAACGAGCTGTCGCCGAATTGGGGGCATAAGAGACGCCCTCGTACCTGGGCGTTGATTTTGCCGCGCCGGTCACCGGTCGACGGAACAGACCTTCAGGGTTCGCGCGCGCCTTCTCTGCGGCTGTCGCTGGATACCGGGCATTGCGCACCGCCGCAGATTGGATCAAAAAGAACAGCACGTGGTCCGTGTGCGGACGAGACGGACTGAGATAGCTCCTCGACGACCAATCGTGAGCGCGTTTGGAATAAGGCGGGTTGATTCACCATCGAGGAACTGCTTGGAGATCAGGTAGTCGCACGGCGATGATGTTGATGTGACCAACCTGCCGCCGAGCGCCGCGCCGAAGCAGCTGAACGCACTGCTTCGGTTGTACGACAAGCCGGCGTACCGGGACTGGGCAGTCTGGATCACCGTCGCGATGCTCGTGATCACGCCGTTCGCCCTGGGCACGGGCCAGAGGGCGTCGGGCGACACCAGTCCGAGATGGGTGGACGTCGTCTTCGGCACGCCAGTGATGACGGTGATCTTCGGAGTCCTCCCTGCATACGTGCGCCTGCGCGTTCGGCGAGCAGCTCGTACGGGAGTGACCGACCAAGCGTCGATAGACGATCGCGACGCGCTGGACCAAAGATCCCAGGCAGCCATCGCGCCAACGATCGTACAACCTGCGCCGGCCGGGAAGCCGTTGGCTCCGGCTACCGTCCGGGCTCAAGTCGCGGCGCCAGGCTTGTCCGGTGTGGATCTTGCTAGCTCCAAGAATCTCGCGTTTGCACGAAAGTCACTGCCTTATCCAATCGCCCGTGCAGCCCGGACCATTCAGATTGCCACCGACCGGAAAGAGCAGTACGAAGCTCTGTTGGCAGCTGGTGAGGCTATCGGCATCTGCGTCGGCCTCGTAGTCGCCGCTGGCTTCAGATCGCTCTCCGCCACTTCGATCAGTTTTCAGAATCTGCAGGAGGCGTTCGTCGGAAGAGGTGTCACGACTGGGCACTGGATAGCTCTCGTGGAAGCTGCGCCATCGCTTATGAAGGACGTCCCAGAGCCGATCGATGGGCTCTTTGACGGGGTTCGACCGCGGAAGGGACCGAGCCTGGTGAAGGACCTTCGCTCCGTCGTTGAGGAGCGAAATCTCTGGGCGCACAATGCTGGCCCTCAAAGTGCCGCCGAGGTCGCGTCCAGGATCGCCAATCTCGCACCGATCGTTGATGATGCCTTCGGTCATGTTCAATTTCTCGCCAACGCTCCATGGGTTCAGATCAAGAGCTGCGCCTACCGAAAAGCTTCGGCCGACTTCGCCGTCACCGCGTTCGATGCCATGTCGGAGCACCCCGACTTCGAGCGTCGCGATCTGATCTCCACGCTCCCGATGGCCAACGACACGTTCTACATGTTGGCGAAGGACGGGCCGGTCGATCTGACTCCTTTCGTCGTCATTCACGATTGTCCGGTCTGTCATCAGAGTGAGATGTGTTTCGCTGATCGGCTGGATCCGAAGCACGGAGTGGCGCTGAAGAGTTTCGGGCGTGGGCATCCGATGTTTGAGGAGCAGCTACGCGCTGATGTCGAGCATCTATTTGGGGTATGACGACGGCCGCGCCCAATCTGGAGCTCGGTTGGACCCCGGCAGCAGTTGAACCCCCGGCAAGGCTTCCGCCCCGCGCCCGAACGCTGAGGTCCGAACGCGGGGCGGAGGGTGGGGCAGGTTAGGCGTTGGTGAATGGGGCACCTTGGCCGGTTTGCACGTACTGGCGCAGGCTGGCGAGGTAGGTGTCCCATCCGACCGTGCACATTTCGATGCAGTCCAGTTCTGCGGTCAGTCCGTGGTGGCGAAAGTGCAGCTCGCAGGCGTCGTGGTCGATCGGCTCGATGGTGAACGTGGGTTGCGTTCCTAACCAGTCGGGAAGGAAGCGGCATTCGGTGACGGTCCAAGTCACCTGCGTGGGGTGCTGTGCCTGGTCGACGGTCATCACACACGCGTCGACTGAGGAGTCGAAGTAGAAGCGGAGCTCTCCGCCGGCGTTGCCCGAGCCGGTGGCACGGGTCCACCAGGAGCTCAGGCCGCTGACTTGAGTCAGGGCGTGGAACACAGTGTCTGCGCTGGCGCTGAGCCGCAGGGTCTTGGTGTAGTCAGTCGTCTCGTTCTGGTACGTGGTCATGGATTGTCCTTTCGTTGGGGTCCGCTGTCGGCGGCGTTGTAGGTATGACGAATGGGTGAGCGTTGGACGGACATTGATGGGTTAGGCAGAGATTGATGTTGGTGCGGCTAGGTTGGCAGCTGTGCCGCGGCGGGCGCTGTTCGCGGGTTGCAGACGGCGAGCGCGGCGCCGCAAGCGGTGAAGGCGACGCAGGCCCACAGGGCGTGCGCGTAGCCAGTGACGAACGCGCTGGCTGTGGCGTAGGTCGATGGGCCGGCGAAGACGAGCGCCACGAGCGCGACACCGAACACGCCGCCGAGTTCACGGATTGTTGCGTTGGTACCGGCTGCGACACCCATCTGTTCCGGTCGGACTGAGGCGACGACCTCACCGGACATAGCGGGGAACACCAGACCGATGCCGACACCGCTCAGCACCAGGGGGATGCACAGTTCGGCGTACGGAGTGTGGGCGTCGACGATGAGCGCGAACCACGCCAGGGACAGGGTTTGGATCACCATTCCGGCGGCCATAAAGCGCCGGTTGCCATATTTGCCAGCCAGTGACCCAGCCAGCGGGGCGACAAGGATCGTGGGTAGCGGCCACGGGACGAAGCGAAGTGCAGCCTGGAGCGGGTCGAGATGCTGGGCGACCTGGAAGTACTGCGAGGTGAGAAACACAGCTCCGCACAGGCTGCCGTAGATGCTGAAGCTGACGGCGTTGGCGATGTTGAAGCGCGGACTGCTGAATACGGTGAGTGGCAGCATCGGATGAGGCGTGCGGCGTTCGTGTCGCGTGAAGTAGGCGATGAGCGTCAGGCCGACAGCGATCGGTCCCAACACCGCCACGGAGCCCAGCGGATGCTTGGTCGCCTGGACCAGACCCCAGCACATAGCGAGAAATCCGAAGCTCTCGAGGGCCAGCCCGGCGATGTCCAGCGGCTGCCGCGCGCCATAAGTTTCGGTGACGTACCGGCGAGCGGCGGGTACCAAGGCAATGGCGATGGGGACGTTGATCCAGAAGATCCACTGCCAGCCGAACAGTTGGACCGCTGCACCGCCGAGGATGGGTCCGAGGACACCACCGAGGCCGGTGACGCCTCCCCAGATCCCGATCGCCTTGCCACGCGTTTGTGGCGGGTAGGCCTCGCTGATCATGGTCAGAGTGAGCGGCAGCACCATCGCTGCGGCGGCCCCTTGTGCCGCACGAGCAGCGACGAGCACCCCGATGTCCGGTGCGAGAGCTGCAAGTGCGGACGACGCGCCGAAGAGCGCGAGCCCGCATGTGAACACCCGTCGGCGACCGAACCGGTCTCCGAGACCGGACGCCGTCAGCAGCAGGCAGGCGAAAGCCAACAGATAGGCATTCAGCGTCCACTCCAAGGCGGCGACATCCCCGCCAAGGGATCGGCGCATCGAGGGCAGTGCGGTCGTAACGACCATCATGTCGATGCTGGTCATGAACGCCGCTATCGACGCGACCGCGAGCGTCGCGGCTGGGTAGCGGTGTGTGGTGCTGGTGGGCATGGCGTCTCCTCTCACGTGTGACCGCCCGTTTGGCGGGATTGCAGGTATGACGAAGACGCCCGGTCCTGACGGACACGGCAGCCAAAAGAATGTGGACGAGCCTGTCCGTGAGCGGCCCGGCCGTTCGTTTCATACTCAAACCAGCACGTGATGAGGACCTGGAGGACGAATGCAGTACGCACTTCTTGCCTACGGAAGCCAGAGCAGCAGAGACGCCACGCAACCGATGAATGCCGCGATCGCGGCGGTGCTTGCCAGGCCCGAGGTCGTCGGTTGGGCTCGCCTGCACGCCGACGAGTCGGCGACGACGCTGCGCACCAAAAACAGTCAGGTCTTGCTGACCGATGGCCCGTTCATCGACACCAAGGAGTACCTGGCTGGCTTGATTCTCATCGAAGCGCCGAATCTCGATGCGGCAATTGCCCTCGCCCATGATTTGCAAGACCCACGAAGCAACGGCGCCATCGAGATCCGGCCCATTTTTGAGTCCCTGCTTCCATGACTCTTGACGCAGTCTTTCGCGAACATTGGGGCCGGGTGCTCGCCGCACTCATCGGGCAGCTCCGCGACATCGAACTGGCTGAAGAAGTCGCTCAAGAAGCGTTTGCGATCGCGGCCGAACGCTGGCCGCGTGACGGCAAACCGACGAATCCTGTCGGATGGCTCATCACCACCGCGCGTAACCGCGCCATCGACCAAATCCGCCGTCAGAAGGTCTTGGCCGAAAAGACCAAACTGGTCGCTCGCGATACTGAACTCGAACAGGAATACGCCATGTCAGCCGATAGCACGTTTCCTGACGAACGACTCGAACTGATCTTCACCTGCTGCCACCCTGCCCTCGCCCTCGAGGCGCAGGTCTCGATGACACTGAGAACCCTTGGTGGCCTGAGCACGGAAGAAATCGCCCTGGCGTTCCTGGTGCCGTTCGAGACCATGAGCAAACGTCTGAGTCGGGCCAAACACAAGATCCGCGATGCCGGCATTCCCTTCGCCGTGCCGCCCGACCATGAGCTGCCCGACCGGCTGGCCGCCGTCCTCGCCGTGGTCTATCTGATCTTCAATCAAGGATGGGGAGGAGATCGCCCCGACCTGGCCAGTGAGGCCATCAGCCTTGGTCGAGCTCTCGCCGAACTCATGCCCGACGAAGGTGACGTACTCGCGCTTCTCGCACTCATGATGCTGCACGATGCGCGCAGATCAGCCCGCCACGTGGATGACGATCTCGTCCTGCTCGACTCTCAGGACCGCAACCTCTGGAACCAGCCACAAATAGACGAGGGCCGACGACTCCTCCAGCACGCGATCAGCCGAGGCAGCCTCGGCCCATACGCAGTGCAGGCCGCCATAGCCGACCTACACCTGCAGACCCCACGTGACTGGCCCCAAATCGCCGCGCTCTACGCAGCCCTGTCCGAACAGACCCACTCGCCAATCGTCGAGCTAAACCGGGCCGTGGCCGTCGCCGAAACCGAAGGCCCACGAGCCGGCCTCGCAGTACTGGAACACCTCCCGCTCGAGCAGTACCGCTACTTCCACTCCACCCGAGCAGAACTACTCCGAAGAGCGGGAGAGGACGGCGAGGCACGGATCGCCTTCCGCCGCGCGCTGGAACTGTGCCAGACAGACGCCGAAAGAAAAGCGCTCGAGCGACAACTCGGAGAGAAACCCGCGCAGGACTAGACCTCGGCCCGCGACACTGCGTGACCGCTCACGCATAGACGTTGTCGTGGTGAGCTCGCCGCACCCACGGGGAGTAGGTGCGGCGAACCGCTACATCGATGCAAGCTCGAAGATCTCGACCGAGCACACCCCGGTACCTCCGGCAAGAAGCGGCAAACCCACGGTGAAGGCCTTCGCCTCGTCAAGATCTTCAGCCTCCAGCATCGAGTACCCGATCAGATCCAACGCTGCCGCCTCGGCGCCGTCATCCCGAACGGAAACACTCGTCCCGAACGGACAGCCCACGTCCACGAGCGCGCCGCCCACCTTGGCCATCCACGCACCGAATGCCGCCGAACGCTCTTGGGCTTCCTCCGGCGTCATCTCGGCTTTTGGTTGAGCCGGAGCACGGTAGAGAAACATGTACTTAGACATCGAAGCTTCCTCTCATCAACAGTGCGCACTCGCGCACATCGATGAGATGACGAACGGCCACCACGCGGACGGACACTCCAGGCTTGCGACGTTGCGGCGGCAGTTGAGACCGATTTCCGCCTCCTAGGCCTCCAATTGGCCGAGGAAGTACGCGCGGCCCCCACATTGCCAAATATGGGTGAAGGGTCGAGGAGACCGGCTGTTGGAGCTGGTGAGCCGTGACCTAGGGACTGAATATCCGCGTCAGCCACGAGCAGTTACCGTGTCGTGCGACGCCGTCCAAGACACACGAATCCGCAGCCCAAAAGGCCTATGGCAAGCCCGAGCAGGATTTGGCGACTGGCTGTCACGCCAGTATTTGCAAGTCCGCCATTGCTAGCCGGCTGTGAGTTCCACGCGACGTTCTTGTAGCACTGACCCTCATACCCGGCGCCGTTGAACGCTGTTGTTGGGTTGAAGCACACGACGTATCCCGTCGCGTTGGCCGGAGCGTCGATGGAGTACGTGTTGGAGAACGCCGAGTTGTAGACGATCTGCGTGCCGGTGGGGTCGTAGACGATGACCGTCGTGCCAGACGGTGAAAGGTGGTTGCCCGCGAATGCGATCTTTCCGGTGATCGTTCCATTCGGCGGCGGAGGCGGTCCGATCGCTCCGAGGTCGACGCTGGTCCCCGCTGTGGTGGAATTGGCGGTGATGTTCAGTGGCGTCGCACTAGGTGTCGGTGCCCCGCCATCCCAATCTCCGCCTCCGTAACACGTCATCGCGAACGATGTCGCTCCCAGCGAGTCGGAGTGTGCATAAGACCCGTCGAAGCAGACGTAGTCGGTTTCTGGACTCAGGTTTCGCACGATGTACGTGCCATCGGCTGCGGTTACCCCTCCGCCTACGACGTCGCCTGCGCTATCGATCACCGAGATGGCAACGTCGGTGAGCGGCACGCCGGTGCTGGTTACCGTCCCACTGACGGCGCCACCGCGAGCGAGGTGCGCGTCCACGCCGGCGGTTACGGTTCCCGGTGTGACGGCGATCGGAGTTGCTGGTGTTGGTGGTGGATACGCCCCGTTCCACGCAGCCCCACCGGTGCACTGCGAGGCGTACCCCGCGCCCGTCGTGCGTGCGGAGGCGGTGTCGAAGCAGACCTGATATCCGGCAGCGGAGCCTGGAATCGAATTGAGCTGGTAGGACCCGTCCGTACCAGTCGTCGCGTAGGAATACCCAGTGGCAAGCGTCCCGCCCGCGACTGAGTACACGAGAACTTCGGCATTTCGTACGACCGATGCACCGGTGCCGACTGTCGCGTGTCCGGCAATGGCCGCGCCAGCGGGCAGCGTCATGTTCACCCCAGCCGTCACGCTGCCGGCGCTGACGGAGACGCTGCTCGCACCTGTCGGGACACTGCTTCCGTCCCAGCTCGCCTTCTTGTAACAAACGGGCAGAAAGCCTGTCGCCGAGCCGCCTGTATAGCGGCCGTCAAAACAGACTTTGTAGTTGCTGGCGGCTTTCAACTGTGGAACCAGGAAGCTCCCAGCTGCATCAGTGCTGGCGTTTGCCACAAAGGTGGTTCCCTGAAAAACCTCAACGTCCACTTCGAAGACGCCTACTCCTGCTGTCGAGGCTGTGCCGGAAATGCCGCCCGCCGACGCCAGGCTCTGGTTGATCATCGTCGTACTGCCGGCGACAACCGCGACGGGTGTCGAGCCGGTGGTGGGCTTTCCGCCGGTCCATGTCGTCGCCCCGAAGCACGAGTCCAGGTAACCGGCCGGCGCGCTCCCGCCGGTAGCGAGACCGGCAGAGAAGCAGACGTAGTAGGACTTCGACGGGACCAAGCCGCTTATTACATAACTGCCGTCGTCTTCGGTTCCCGTATCCGCGACGTCGTCACCCGAGCGAGTAAGCACCCTCACGTTGATGTTTCCCAGACCCGCTCCGTCTGCGTTCGCCGTGACCGTGCCTGCGATAGCGCCGCCTAGCTTCAACGTCGCGTTGATGCCCGTCGACGACGCCCCTGCGGTCACTTGGACAAGTAGGGCGTTGGTGGGCACCGTCGCCCCGAACGCTGCCTCAGGTGCAAAGGTCGACAGGACGATCGCAACGACAGCGATCGACAGGGTGCGGGGCACAGGCACGAGTTGCTCCCATCAGCTGATGATCACCAGCGAGCTGAGCATAGCTATGTCGCGAGAACCGCACGAGATGAAATCGAGAGCGCAATGCGCAAAATTCGCGTCGTCAATCAGGGGTGGATCCCGATCAGAATCCGCGGATGTGAGGTTGGGTTAAGCCAACGAAGCAGATGAATGAGATCTGTTAGACCAACCGACACGCACCCATTGGTGGGCACTCCAGTTGTCACGTGAAGAAAGAATGCGCTTCCGGCCTCTGGGACGGCCGGGAAGCGGTTGTAGTCGATCACCACGGCGTAGTCGTACTCGGGCTTCACCGAAACGAGCTGCGTATTGGGTGAGCCCGTCGTGAAGCTACAACCGCCGGAACAAACCTGGTGAGTGTTGTAGTCAACTCCCTCCTGGCTGACCCACCAATCGTCGCCGGAGGTGACGAAGTAGGGCAGCGCGGCGCCTGGGTTCGGCAACGCCCCGAACGCTTGGGTGAGCGTGAAACTGCCGGCTGGGGTAGCCGGATAGTTCTCGTGCGGATGTGTCGTGATGCCCTGCTGCCCAACGTGGGCGGTCACGGCAGGACCGAAACGGCGCCAGCCGTTCGGGGCACGGTCCCACGCCTGGAGGGTCGCGACTTGATCGGCCGACCTTGTGCCCACGACGGAAATGATTTGTGACGACTCAGCAGGTATTTGCAGACTCAGGGGGAGCGGAGTGACCCCGCCCGCGTCGGCCCAGGTGGTGCCATGCGCAATGCCTGAAGAAATGGCGAACGTCTGGGTTGGTGTCGTAGGCCCAGCGCTATGACAACCGGTCAGTCCACTCGCGACTGCTAGGACTCCCGCCGCAAGAGCGCGCGTCCGTTGGGCGAAGCGGCGGGCTCTCACGCGCGCCACTCTAACCAGATTCGAAGCGAGACCCATCGGCTGCGCCGCACCCGACCGCACATCTCAAGGCGACCAGGTCGGCTTTCCCTGAGCTGCCGGAGATCCGCTATGAGACGACAGTCGCGAAGACGCGGCCACTCCACCCGACGAAAGCACAGTAGGTCGTCGTCGGGCACGAGATCGACGTCGAGAAGTCGTCGACGTCGGCTACATACTCCGGGTCGCTCCACTGCGTTCCGTCCCACGTCGATACCTGGCCGTAGCTGCCCAAGGACTCGCAAAACGTGTCCGAGACGCAGGCCAGGCTCACTGTTCCGCCGCCGCTGTACGCGATCGGTGTGAGCGTCCACGTAGTTCCGCTCAGGACGAGCATGCGATTCGACTTGTTGGTACGCGCGACACATGAAGTCGGCGCCGAGCAGGACAGTGTCCCGATTGGTTGGCTGTTTGGCAGACTCGGTGTCGACCAGGAAGTCCCGTCATATGTGAGGTATTGCCCCTTGCCGTCCACCGCTCCGCAGAACGTCGCCGAGACGCAGGAGAGGCTGACCGGCGCTTTCGTCACACTGTCGATCGCTACTGGACTCGTCCACGCAGACCCGGAGTAGCGGAGAAATCTGCCGCGTTGATCGAGCGCAATACAGAAGGTGCTGCTGGGGCAACTAACGGTTCCCAGAGCGTTGCCGTCGTGAACGGGTGATCGTGCCCATTTCACGCCGTTGTAGCTCCAAGCCCCGCCTGAACTGTCCGTCGCAATACAGAACGATGGGTCAGTGCAGGCGACCGCGTCGAGCGAACCGGTGGTGATTTTTCGTGGCGCGCTCCAGCTGGAGCCGTCGAAGGTTGTAGCCCAGCCGAAGAAGTCGACAGCTGCGCAGAAGGTGCTGGAAGGACATGAAATGGCGTTCGTGAACCCATGCTGTGGATCGATGAGCTTGGGCTTGCTCAGTGACGTCGGCCGAACGAATTGGGCGTCGCCGTACTGGTCGACCGCAACGCAGAAGGATGCAGAGCCGCACCCGACTGCGGTGGGGATAGTGAGCGACGAGTTCAGATTGACCCAGCCCGACGCGGTGAACCTGTAGACACCGAAAGCAAAGGTGGCGAGGCAGTTCGTGACGCTCACACAGTCGAGTCCGAGCGGTTCGCTGCCTCCGTCGGGAAGCGTTATCGGCGCCGCCCAGGCTGTGCCGTTGTAGGTGGCGTAGCTGCCATCGGCATCGATGGCCATGCAGAACAGCCTCGACGTGCAATCAAGGGCGACGTCTTCACCGGCGGACAGGCCGGTCGATGTCGGGGCTGTCCAGTGGCTGCCGTTGAACTTCGAGAACATGCCGGCGCTGTCGATCTCGACGCACGACGTTGCGCTCGCACACGAGAGGGCCTGAACTGTGACCGTAGTGCCGTCAACACCGGGGACGGCTAGCGGTGTTGTCCAACTGGTCCCGTCAAACGTCATCCAGCCGTTGGTGTCTACGGCCACGCAGAACGTGGTCGAGACACACGACACGCGCGGGTAGTAGCCGTTGTAGTCCAGGGTGGACTTGGTCCAGCTCACGCCGTCGAACTGTGCGTATTCCCAGTCCCCGCCCACCGCGATGCAGAACGTCGCTGAGGTGCAGGAGAGTGAATCAATGCTGTAGGCGCCAAAGAGTGAAACGGGCGCGTGCCATACGCCGCCCGACCACTCGACCACCGAAGCGCCGCCGTCGCCGACCATGCAAAAGGATGATCCGATGCACGAGACCGACGTGGGATGGCCCTGATTGTTGTCAGCTGTCACGGGAGGAGCCCAGACGAGCGGCGACGACGAATGGGCACTCGCGGCTGCCGGGACGAAGATCAGAACGGCTGCAGTCGTCGCCAGCAACGTGAAGAGCACACGGATGGACACGAACACCTGGACTCCTACTCGACGAAGTGCTGCGATCTTGTCGTCGCCGTGCACGCCCCGCAACTCGTAGCTGATCTGGGTGACCCAGCAATGTTCTGGCTTTGTGCCAAGGAGTTACCGAGCCGTCGCTTGTGGCCCAAATGCATGTTCCTAGGGTGATCGGGGCGCGCGATCTTGCTTCCGGTCGATGCAGATAGTTGACAGTCGGCCCGAACCGCAGCTCGCCCGTTCTACCGGAGGCGCGCCAGCCTTTCGTGTTGGATGACTTTCAGCGGTCAGCAGGTAGTGGGCCGAGCGATGGGCTGGCGTCCTAGTCACTCACGGTGATCGCTTCAGCCGACCCGGGTCAGCGGCCGGAGACGCCGGTGAATACGCGCACCTGCGCCACGGCGCGGGCCCCAATCACCCGGCGAGACCTCGCAGAATTCCCGTGCCAGACCTATTGCGTGTGACCCCCGTCTCGCGTAGGTTCGCGGATTGTATACAGAATGCAATCCCCAGAACCGGAGACTTTGCATGACGGAATTCGACGAGGATCGCCTGCGCGCGGACCTGGTGACGTGCTCGCGGATCCTGGCGATGCAGGGCATCCTCGGCTACAGCGGGCACCTGAGCGCCCGGGTCGCCGACGGCCTGCTGATCCAGCCGCGCGAGAT
>Ga0105245_10003447_pt1 | contig 14177 bp, 14 predicted proteins | sample KBSM54metaG_FD_81523 | JGI IMG/M metagenome (GOLD analysis project Ga0105245, IMG submission 81523) | Miscanthus rhizosphere microbial communities from Kellogg Biological Station, Michigan, USA - KBS M5-4 metaG | ecosystem: Host-associated > Plants > Roots > Rhizosphere > Soil | place... | reverse complement strand
GCGGCGCGAGTGAGCGCCGCAGCGATTGCGGCGGTCACCGCGGACGCGAAATATCGCGGGTATTGGCCTGACGGCGCGTTCCCGAATCGGTCCTCGCGGCTCGGTGAATACGACTGGCCGGCGCAGCTCGCGCGCTGGCGCACTCAAATCGAGAAGCTCGTGCGCGAGCACGCGTCCGGCGATACGCGGTTGTTCGTCGATGACCTCGAGGATGCCGGTGGGCCATACGCGCCTCTGACTCGCGTCGACGAACAGCTTGCGCTTGCGCGCGGCTCGCTGGAGCAGTGGTGAGCGCGGCAGACGACAGCGCGGCGCGCGCGGCCGCTCTCGATCCGACGCGGTCGTTCATCGTCCAGGCGCCGGCCGGCTCCGGCAAGACCGAGCTTCTCATTCAGCGTTATCTCGCGCTGCTCGCCACCGTCGACGAGCCCGAGCAAGTCGTCGCAATCACGTTCACACGCAAAGCCGCGGCCGAGATGCGCGGCCGCGTGCGGCGCGCTCTCGAGAGCGCGGCGGCCGGAGAGAAGGGCGACTCGCCGCATCGGGAGGCGACGCTCGCGCTCGCGCGCACAGCAGTCGCACGCGACGTCGAGCGCGATTGGGCGCTGCTCGCGCAACCTCGACGCCTCCGGATCGATACGCTCGACGCATTCAACGCGTGGCTCGCACGGCAGCTGCCCGTGCTTGCAGACGGTGTCGCAGCGGCGACGATCGTCGACGACGCGCGCGACTTCTATCGTGCCGCCGCGCGCAACATCGTTGCGGCCGTTGGCTCCGACGGCGAGCTCGGCGACTGCGTGCGCGTGCTCGCGACCGTGTTCGACGACCTCGCGCAGCTCGAGGAGCTGCTCGCAGACCTCCTCGCACGCCGCGAGCAGTGGCTAGAGCGTTTCGTCGGGGCCGACGCGGCGGCCTTGCGTCCGTTGCTCGAGGACGCATTGCGCCGCCTCGTGGACGACGAGCTCGGCGCGCTCGCGCCGCTCACGGAGCCCGCCGTGCTCGTGGAGCTACGGTTGGCCCTACGTCAGGTCGCGAGCCATGCAACGTCCGAGAAGCTGCGCGCGGCGACGACGCCGTGGCTCGAGGCCGGCATGGCGCTGCCGCTGAAGCACGGTTCGCTGCGCGAATGGCAAGGCGCCGCCTCATTGCTGCTGACTCAGGAAGGCGAGTGGCGCAAGCAGCTGACGAAGAGGGAGGGCTTCGGCAAAGAGCATGGCGCGGCGCGCGAACGCTGCGAGCGCCTGTTCGCGCACTTGCGCGGCGACCCGGACCTGCTGGCTGCGCTGGTTGCCGTCCGCAAGCTTCCCGAGCCGCGTTACACGGACGCGCAATGGCGACAGCTCGAGGCACTACGCGTAGTCCTGTTGCACCTCGCGGCGGAGCTCAAAGTCGAGTTCGCCGACGCACGGCGCATCGACTTCGTCGAGCTCGGTCTCGCGGCCCGTCGCGCGCTCGGCCGCGTCGACGCGCCGTCGGAGCTGCTGCTGGCGCTCGACCGGCGCATCCAGCACCTGCTCGTCGACGAGTTCCAGGACACGTCGCAGTCGCAAGTCCGGCTGCTCGAGCTCTTGACCGCCGGTTGGGAGCGCGGCGACGGCCGCACCTTGTTCCTCGTCGGCGATCCGATGCAATCGATCTACCGGTTCCGCGACGCGGATTTGTCGCTGTTTCTCGCAGCGCAACAGAGCGGCATCGGCGACGTTTCGCTCGAGCCACTGGCGCTCACGCGCAATTTTCGGTCGGCGCCGGCGATCGTGTCGTGGGTAAACGCGACGTTCACGCACGTGTTTCCGAAAGTCGACCAGATCGCGGCCGGCGCCGCCGCGTTTCGCGAGAGCGTCGCGGCTCGGGCAGCCGCGGCCGAGACCGCTGTGCATCTGCATGGGTCGCTTTCCGCGGAGCCGCGCGACGAGAGCGCGCGCGTCGACGAGCTAATCGCGGACGAGCTCGAGCGCGACCCCGAGCAGTCCATTGCCGTGCTCGTCCAAGCCCGTGGACACCTCGCGGGACTGCGCGAGCGCCTAAGAGCTCGCGGCGTGCCGGTGCACGCGGTCGAGATCGACGCGCTCGGCGAGCAGCCCGTCGCGCAGGACTTGCTCGGGCTCGCACGGGCCCTCGCGCATCGCGACGACCGGATCGCTTGGCTCGCGGTGCTGCACGCGCCGTGGTGCGGACTCACGTGGGCTGACCTGCACGCACTGTGTCACGACGCGCGGCGCCTCTCGATCTTTGATTTGATGCGCGATGCCGAGCGCCTCGCACGATTGAGCGACGACGGTCGGGCGCGCCTAGCAGCCACTCGCTCGCGCCTCGACGCCGCGTTCGCGGCGCGCGCCGAGAGCTCGTTCGCGCGCTGGGTCGAGCGCACGTGGCGCGCTCTCGACGGTCCGGCTTGTCTCGAGCGTCCCGACGAGCTGCGCGCGGCGGAGCAGCTCTTCGCTCTGCTCGCGCAGCAGGAACGGCTCGGCGATCTCGACGACCCCGCTCGCATCGAGGATGCGTTGGCTGCAAAGGAGCCGCAAGGCGACCCTCCGCGGGGCCACGGCATCGAGATCATGACGATGCATCGCGCCAAGGGGCTCGAGTTCGACACGGTGATCGCACTCGGCCTCGGGCGCGAGCCGCCGCCCGACGACAAGCAGCCGCTGCACTGGCTCGAGCGGGCGGCAACCGGCGGTAGCAAGGACTTGCTGCTTGCGCCGACGCTTGCAGACGACGATTCGGAGCGGCTCACCGACTTCGTGCGTCGCGCGGATCGCGACCGAAGCCGAGCAGAGCGCGCGCGCCTGCTGTACGTCGCCGCGACGCGCGCCCGCGAACGCCTGCACTTGGTTTGGCAGCTTCCCGCACCGTCGGATGATCCGAAGCCAAAGCCGGGCTCTTTGCTGAGCTGGCTCTGGGACACGCTCGAGCCCGCCGCAAGACTCGGGATGGCGAGCGGCGGTGGCGTCGAGGAGGGGCAGCAGGGGCAACGAGTGCTCGAGCCCGTGCTGCGGCGTCTCGCCGACGTTGCGATGCCGCAAGACATTCAGCCGCCGCAGGCGCACGCGCCGACCCCGTCGTCGCGCACGCGGAAGCCGACGCCCGCGGGCGCGGTACCGCAACTCGCGCTGCCGTTCGAGATCGAGCCAGGCTCGCCGCGCGGTGCCGGCACGCCGGCGGCCGAGCCGGCGCGTCCGGAGTTCGTGTGGGCGAGCCGCACCGCCGCGCACGTCGGTACCGTCGTGCACCGGCACCTGCAGCGAATCGCGGAATCGGGCCTAGACTCCGAGAGTCCGACCACGACCGAGCAACGCGCGTCGACCTATGCGCAGGAGCTGCGCCTCCTCGGTGTCGAGGAGACGGAAGTCGCGGCCGCGACCTCCCGCGTGGTCGCGGCGCTGCACTCGGCGCTCGAGGATCCGCACGGGCGCTTCGTCCTCGGCGCACACGAGGACGCCCGCTCGGAGCTCACGCTGACGCTGCGGAGCGGCGATGCGCTCGAGCACGTCCGCCTCGACCGTACGTTCGTCGCGGACGGCGAGCGTTGGATCGTCGACTTCAAGACGAGCCGCCACGAAGGCGGCGACCGCGCGGCGTTCCTCGACTCCGAGGTCGAGCGCTATCGGCCGCAGCTCGATCGCTACGCGGCAGCGCTCGCGGCGATCGAGCGCCGCAAGGTGCGGGTCGCGTTGTATTTCCCGCTGCTCAAAGAGCTGCGGACCTGGCCGGCCGGCTGATCAGAGCGATCCGTTGAGCATCAGCCGGCGCCTGCCTTCGGCGTCGGGGTCGCTCGCGATCACGTTGAGCCCGTCGACGAGCTCCTGCGCCGCATCGGCGCGCGGCTTGATCAGTCCGTCGAGGAAGTAGGCGCGCGCCGCGTTGACTGCGAGCGTGCCCGAGACCTCGAGCGGCCCGCCGGCGTCGTTGAACTTCGCGTTGATCGGTCCCGGACCTTCGCTCAAGAGCACATCGTAGTTGCCGATCGGGAACAGCTTGCCGCGCGGGCCGGTGAGGTTCAGCGGCGTCGTCTCGAGCTGGAGCAACTTGAGGTTGCCGACGACTTTGGTGGGCCAAGCCTTCGCGACATCGAGCTCGAGCGCGCTCAACGTCAGGTTGGCCTGGCCGCGCAGGCCCGAGATCGGCAGAACGGGCCGCAACGTCGATAGCGAGGTGCTCGCACGCACCTCGCTCAGCGACACGTGGCCGCGCGTGGCTTTCACGTGCGCGGCCACGTAGCCCTCGTCGAGCTGCGCCCTGAGGTCGGCCGCGACGCGACCGAGCAGCAGCTGCCACGCATGCACGCTCCAGCGAACGTCGCGCAGCGAGAGGTTGCCGACGTTGCCGGCGGCGGCACGCCCGGACCAGAGCGTGCCCTCGAGCCCGTCGAGCTGCAGACCCGCCGGCGCGAACCAAGCGTACGCGGTGCCGGCCGGGAACGAGCTCAGCGCGAACGCGAAGTACGCCCCGATACCGAGAGCGACCCAGTGCCAGAGTTTCATCGGCTCATCACCTACGCAACGTGAGCTGGCCGTTCACGATGCCTTTCTGTTTCGCCGTCGTGAACGAGGCCGCTTCCACGGCGACCGAGCTTTGCTTCTCGAGCGCCACGAGCCAGTCGAGCAACATGTCGAACGGCACGTTGCTGAACGCGACTTGCACGCCGTCGGGGCCGTCCGGACGGCGCGTCGTGAGCGCGATGCCATGCTCGCGCGCGCTCCCGTCGATCACGACGACGAGCGTCTGATTGTTCGATTGCGCACCTTGTGCGGTCGTTGCCGGTCCCGAGCCGACGCGCGCGAGCTCGACGAGCAGGCGCTGCTTCGATGCGACCGCCTCACGCAATACTTCCGTTTGAGTGTGTAGCTTCATCACACCCAGCCAGAGGGCGATCAGCAACGCGGCGGCGACGCCGCCCAGTAGGAGCAGGCGCTCGCGCGGCTCTAGATTGGTGAACCAGGCTTTCATTTGGGCGCGATCTGCAGGCGGCCTTCGATGGCGTTGTTGTTCTGGTTGGCGGACTCGATCTTCGACGCGAAGCGGTGCGTCTGCTCGAGGTCGCGCGCGAACTTGTCGATCGCGCCGACGTCGCTCGCGATCAGCTGCACGTTGGTGATCTTGTTGCGGTAGGTCAGCGCATCGATTCGCAGCGCTGGATCGCGCATCGCGGCGATCGCCTCGAGCGTGGTCAGGAACGTCTCAGTGCTTTTACCCCCTTGATGCTGGCGCTTCACAACCTCGGCGTCGCAGGCGCTGATTCGATTCGTGCCGACGACTTGCTGGCAAGTCGTCGCGAGCCGGCTGCCCAGATTCGTGTCCGCGCGGCGCAGACTCCAGTATTCGGCCCCTTGCAACACGATCCCGACCAGTACGGCCACGCCTAGCAACGCGGCCGCGTTCCGCCACGGCCGCGCGAGCTCGAGCCAATTGGACTTCGCCGCGTACGGTCCCTGGAGAAGATTCGTCCCTTGCCGCTGCGCGACCGTCGCGGCGAAGTGGGGGAACAGACCGTCGACGGCCACCTTCGCCTCTGCCGTCTCGAAGTCGTCGGAGAGTCCGCGTATGTCGTCCTGCAGATGCGCGCGCGTTTCCGGGTCGGCGTAGGCGATCGCGTACTTGAGCTCGTCCGCACCGCCCGCGCGCAGCAAGTTGACCACTTGCCGCAGCGGTACACCCTCGAGGACGAAAGGCGGCTGGCCCGGCCGGCGGGCGTAAACACGCTCTCCCTCGAGCAGCAAGATCAGCGTCGCCGGCACGTCGGGCACGCCGTCGGTCTCGCTGTAGACGGCTTGCGGGACGATGCCCGCGGCGGATAGCTCCGCGAGCCAGCCTTCGAGCCGCGCCTTCCTCACGACCGCGACGGCCGCCGCGTTGGCCCCGATGCGTGCACCGACCGCGAACATCAAGCCCTCGACGTCGTCGGCGAGGGAGTCCTCGAGCGAGAACGGCACGATCTGCCGCATTCGAGCGGGGCTCGAAGCCGGGAGCTCCGCCTGAGTCGAGAGCACGTCGATCCCGGGGACCAACACGACCACGCGCCGGCCATCGGCCGCGGCGCGTGCGTCGGGGAGCGGGCCGTGCGTCAGCGCGCTCGTGATTTGACCGGTCGGCGCAAACGTCGCCCACGTGGCGCCGTGCTCGCCGAGACGGATGAACAACGTGTCGGCCACGCTACTCGACCCCCAGGCTGCGGAACAAAGCGCGCGTGATACCGCTGCGGTCGCGCTGCAGTACGGAGCGCATCACCATTTGATTTGTACCGAGCGTCACGGTGGCGGTCAACAAGAAGTGCTCGCTCGTGCCGTCGATTCGCCTCAGCATGTCCTTGTCGACGAGATTCTGGAACGTGTCCTTGATATCGAGGAACTCGTGATTGCCGCGTGCCTCGACCATCGCCTTCGCGGTGGACATGTCGATCATCTGATCGAGCGAGGCGATGATCACCGGGGTCGCCGTGTTGACGTTGAGCTTCGTCCCGGTGGGCAAAGCCGTCACGTAGGGCGCCAAGGTTGCATAGATCTTGCGGTCGAATCCCGTCACCGCCATGAGCTCCGAAGGCGACGTGATCGGCATGTTTGCCGTGCGGTAGGGCGGGGTCGCGGCCGCGTACGTCGAATCCTCGCCGCCGTTCGGGAACCGGACCTCGGTGTCAGGATCGAGCCAGTCGAGCACCCCGCCGGCGAGCTGCGGATCGATCTCGAGCAGCATCAAGAGCCGCTCGAACTGCTTCATCGCAATGGGGTCCGGCCGTCCGCGGATGTCGACCAGGCTGTTGAGGTTGAAACGGCCCTGGAGGTCCTCGAGCTTGCCCTGAATCGTGCCGCCGTCGACCGGCAACGGCGGCAGCTCGGTCGCCCAGATCTCGCCCAAGTTGTCGCTCTGGGGCGAGTCGACCTCGTCCTGGCGCAAGATGTCCGCGGCCCAGGCCTCGGCTCCCTGCATGTAGAGCGTGCCTTGATCCGTCGCGAGCGCGGACTCGGCGCGGCGCAAGTCGAGCGTGCCTTGCCACATCAAGTTCACGGCGATGATGGTGCCGACCGTGACCGCGAGCATCGCGATCAGCACCGCCACGCCGCGTTGCCGAGAGCGCGGCGTCATCCCGTCGTCTCCACGAGCCGCGAGACGCGCCCGAAATCCTTGAGCACGATCGCGAACTCCACCGCGCGCGGGCGCTCGATCAAGCGCTGGGCTCCGGCCATTCCCACCGGCGGCCAGTCGAGTTGCCACATGTTGGAGCCGTCGAGATAGCGCACCTCGATGTCCGAGACGCCGTCGAGCAGCTCCGTGCGCACCGGCGGGGTCGCGGTCGTGCGATCCATCACCGGCCAGTGATAACGGACCAGCTTGTCGTCCTCGAAGTTATAGGCGACACGAAGAACGTTGCCGCGCGGAAAGCCGCCGGGGTTCGCCCACCCGCCGCGGCTGAACTCGAGGGCGAACTGGCCGCTAGGATCCGCGAGTAGGCTCGGGATGAACGCTTCGCCGAGCTCGTCGCGCGTCGGCCGCGGCTGCAGCTGCGAGAGATCCTGGACGATCACTCGCATCGCGAGCTGGATCGCCTGCCAGCGCGCGGCGCGCTCGCGCGCGAGCGTCTGTTGGTGGATCACCTCGCTCAAGCCGGTCATCGCCATCACGCCGATCACCGCGACGATTGCCATCGCGACGAGCAGCTCGATCAGCGTGAAGCCCTCTATGCGACGAGCCGTCATTCAGCGCCCTGTTGCGCGACGATTGGGAGCGCCCAGCGCGGCGGCGGTATGCCTGCGGGCACGGGCGGCTCCACGAGCCCGGACACCTTGTCGATCACGCGCTCGGGGTTGTCCTTGAGCGAGACCGACACGTCGACGCGATGCAGGTTCATTACGTCGGTTTCCGTGACCACGATGTGGCAACGCCACTTGCGCTGCGCGAATTCGACGTCCTCGTCGTGCGTTCCGACGGCGGGCCAGGTCGTGCCCACGCTCAACGCCGTGATCTGGTTCGTTCCGATCCAGCTCGCGAGCGTCTTCTCCTCGACGAAGCTCGCGGCCACGACATAGCGGTTCAACTGACCGTTCACGGCCATCATCCCGAGCGCGACGATCACGAGCGCGACCATCGCCTCGAGCAGAGTGAAGCCGCGCGCGCGAGCCAGATCAACGCGCCGCATAGCCGTCCTCCGCCACCGCGAGCTTGCCGTCGAGCTCGCCGGTCAATGAAAAATGGCCGCGAACGCCGTCGCGCGAGACGTCGAGCACGAACGGAGTGATCTCGCCGCTCGAGAGGATCATGATTTGCGGCTGCGGATCCTTCTCTCGATCGATCGTCTCGAACTTCTTCTCGAGCTTAACGTCCTTGCCGTCGAGCGCGAGCGCCAGCACGAGCTGATTGCGAAGCGCATGTTCCGTGAGCAGCTTGTCGCCGGCGACTTCGAGCCACTTCAGCTGCTTATAGTCGTAGGCGTAGAACCGATAGCCGCCCGTGGTCAACATCAGGCCGTAGTCGCGGCTCTGCATCAACGAATCCTCGTGCAGCAGATCGATCAGCCCCTGCAGACGGCGCGTCTCTTCCTCGGCTTCTCGATCGGCGCCGACCACGCTCACGGACAGCACGACGGCGCCCACGAGAATCCCGATGATCGCGACGACCACGAGCAGCTCGAGCAACGAGAAGCCGCGCTGCGCGAAGCGCGGGACCAGCGAGCTAGTCGAGATCCCAGTTACCGATGTCGGCATTGATGCCTTCGCCGCCTTCCTGGCCATCGGCGCCATACGAGAAGACGTCGAACTCTCCATGTTGACCCGGATAGGCGTATTGGTAGGGATGGTTCCACGGGTCGATGGGCAGCTTCCTGAGCTGCGCCTTCCAATTCGGGGCGGTGGCTTCGCCCGGGTTCGTGACGAGCGCTTGGAGGCCGTCCGAGGTGCTCGGGTAGCGGAAATTGTCGAGGCGATACAGGTTCAAAGCCGTCTCGATGCCGCGGATGTCCTGCTTGGCCCTGCTCATGGCCGCCTTGTCGATGTTGCCGACGAAATTCGGCACCACGATCGCGGCCAGGAGCCCGATGATCACGACGACCACCATGATCTCGAGCAGCGTGAAGCCTTGCTCGGCGGCTCGAAGCGATGTTCTCATCATGACCACACCTTGGTTCGCGCCTGAGGACGACGCACGACGGGCGCCGAAGATAACACACGCTCATCGATGCCCATTGTGAACGACGACCCTTTTGGCAAGTTTGGTTTAGGGGTAAAGCGACTCTGGCGCCGCGGCGCCGTGCCAGTGCTGATCGGGGCCTGCTGCTTCGCGTTCGCCCTCGGCGGCGAAGCCGCCCGTGACTGGGGCAGCTACGACCGCGCAGGGCTCGCGAACGGGCAAGTCTGGAGACTCATCACTGCGCATCTCGTGCACCTCGGGTGGGCCCACCTCTGGCCCAACCTCCTTGCATTGCTACTGATCGGCGGACTACTAGAAGAGTTCCTCAGTCCGCTCGAATGGGCAATCGCAAGTGTTGTGACGGGGTTCGCAATTAGCGCAGGTTTGTACCTGTTTCAGCCCGATACGCACTGGTATGTCGGCTTGTCGGGGGTGTTGCACGGGCTCGTGGCTTGCGGGGCGATAGTCATGATCCGGGCCCGGGCCGTGGGGCTCGGTGTCGGCCTCGGTCTCGGGCTCACGCTCAAGCTCCTCTGGGAGGTGGTCTACGGCCCGGTGCCGTTGACCGCTGCCAGTGTCGGCGGCGCCGTCGTCGTCGCGGCGCATCTCTATGGCGCGATCGCGGGCGCGCTGACCGGTCTCGCGTTCACCGTGATGCGGCGGCCGGCTGTGCCCGAAACCGCGCGGCTATAATCGCGCGTCATTTTCGCTGCGGAAGAGAACCGATGGATATTTCAGCGTTGACACCATGGCCTGGGATCGCGGGCCGCGTCGCGCTCGTCACGGGTGCTTCGCGGAGCATCGGCGCCGCGATTGCCGAAGCGCTAGGACGTCAAGGAGCGATCGTGATCGGCACGGCGACGAGCGAGCAGGGCGCCCGCGCGATCGACGCCAAGTTCGCGGAGCTCGGGCTAAAAGGGCGCGGCGCCGTGCTCGACGTCGCGAACGAAGCCTCTGTCGACGCTCTGCTCGCGGACATCGGCGCGCGCGAAGGAGCGCCCGCGATCCTCGTGAACAACGCGGGCATCACGCGAGACAACCTTCTATTGCGGATGAAGACCGAGGAATGGGACGCGGTGTTGTCGACGAACCTCTCGTCGATCTACCGCCTCTGCAAAGGGTGCTTACGAGGCATGGCGAAGGCCCGCTACGGCCGCATCGTGAACATCGGCTCCATCGTCGGGCTCACCGGCAATCCGGGGCAGACGAACTACGCGGCGGCGAAGGCGGGCCTCATCGGCTTCACGAAGGCGCTCGCAGCAGAGATCGCGTCGCGCAACATCACGGTCAACGTCGTCGCGCCGGGCTTCATCGACACGGACATGACTCGCGCGCTCGACGAGAAGCAGGTCCAGGCGCTACGCGAGCGTATTCCGCTTGCGCGTCTCGGCAGCGTCGCGGACGTCGCAGCAGCCGTCGTTTTCCTCGTCTCGGACGCCGGCAGCTATATCACCGGCGAAACGCTCAACGTGAATGGCGGCATGCTGATGCACTGACCGAGCGCGTCGAAGCCATTGATGGCGCGTAAGTTCGCGACATTCGAGCCGATTCGGCACGCCACGCGGCCCGGTAGAACCCCCAGATTTATTCCCATACAATACGCGCCACCCCGGCTGGGCCCTATGGTCCGGCCGGTCAAATAAACAGGGGTATCGCGCACATGAGCAGTGTGGAAGAACAGGTCAGAGGAATCATTGCCGAGCAGCTCGGCCTCAAGGCGGACGAGATCAAGAACGACGCCTCGTTCGTGGACGACTTGGGCGCGGACTCCCTGGATACCGTCGAGCTCGTCATGGCCCTCGAAGAGGAATTCGAGACCGAGATTCCAGACGAAGAAGCCGAAAAGATCACTACCGTCCAGCAAGCAATCGACTATATCAATGCGAGACGAAGCGACGCCTAATCTGCTGCGTCCGCTCGCACAGCTCCGTCCTTCCCCTCTGCCCCTGAGGCATCGACCGTGTCGAAGCGCGTCGTAGTCACGGGCCTCGGCCTCATTTCGCCGTGCGGTAACACGGTGGCAGAAGGTTGGACGAAGGTTCGCGACGGCGTCAGCGGGATCACACCGATAGACCAGTACGACGTGAGCGCGTTCTCCACTCGCTTCGCCGGCACGATCCGCAATTTCGACCCGACCGCTTACATGGAGCCGAAGGAAGCGCGCAAGTGCGATCCATTCATGCTCTACGGCATCGCGGCCGGCGTGCAGGCTATTCGCGACTCGGGCGTCGAGGTCAAAGAGGCGACCGCGCATCGCTACGGTGTCGCAGTCGGCTCGGGAATAGGCGGCATTCACACGATCGAGGTGAACCATTCGAAGATGCTCGAGGCGGGTCCGCGACGCGTCTCGCCGTTCTTCGTGCCCGCGAGCATCATCAACATGATCTCGGGGCATCTGTCGATCAACTACGGCATGACGGGCCCGAACTTTGCGATCGTTACGGCCTGCACGACGGGCACGCACAGCATCGGGCTCGCGGCGCGAATGATCCAGCACGGCGACGCGGACGTCATGGTGGCGGGCGGCGCCGAGTACTGCAGCACGCCGATCGGGCTCGCCGGGTTCTGCGCGGCGCGCGCGCTTTCGCAGCGCAACGACGCGCCCACCAAAGCGAGCCGCCCCTGGGACCGCGACCGCGATGGCTTCGTGCTGAGCGACGGCGCGGGGTGCGTCGTGCTCGAGGACTACGAGCACGCGAAGGCGCGCGGCGCCCGGATCTACGCGGAGTTCGTCGGCTTCGGCATGAGCAGCGACGCGCACCACATTACGGCGCCGCCCGAAAACGGTCAGGGGGCGTACGTCTGCATGCTGAACGCCATGCGCGACGCCGGCCTCAATCCCGAGCAAGTCGACTACGTGAACGCGCACGGAACCTCGACGGAGCTCGGTGACCTCGCGGAGACCATCGCCATCAAGCGGGCTTTCGGCGATCACGCGAAGACCGTTGCAGTCAGCTCCACCAAATCCACGACGGGCCACATGGTCGGCGCGGCGGGCGGCGCGGAAGCGGTTTTCAGCGTGCTCGCGTTGCACGAGCAGGTGATTCCTCCGACCATCAACCTCGAGAACCCGGATCCGGCCTGCGATCTCGACTACACGCCGAACGTCGCACGCCCGGCCAAGCTGTCCGTCGCCATGTCGAACTCGTTCGGGTTCGGCGGCACGAACGGCACGGTCATCTTCAAGCGTTTCGCATAGACCCGCTTCGAGGAACTGTGCGCCGCCCGCGAGCAGCGCGCGGCTCTTTTTGCTACAACGCTGCAGTGATTGGCGCGAGGCGGCGAACGGCTTGAAGGCTCTCTGGCTCGTCAACGGACGCGAAACCGGCGTGGATCCGGCCGACCGCGGCCTCGCTTACGGCGACGGTCTGTTCGAGACGATGGCGGCTGTCGACGGCCACATTCGCTGGCTCGACTACCACTTCGAGCGGCTCGAGCGCGGCTGCCGGCGGCTCGCGATCGAAGCCCCGGATCGCGAGCTCGTGTGCGCCGAGATCACCGCGCATTGCCCCCGCTCGGGACGTACGATCGTGAAGCTGATCGTGACGCGCGGTCCCGGCGAGCGCGGCTACCGGCCGCCCGACGCGCCGAAACCGACTCGTATCCTGGGATTCTCGGCATGGCCCGAAATCCCAAGCTCGCACTACACTCACGGGATTCGCGTGCACGTCTGCGCGCTGCGACTCGGCGTTTCACCGGCGCTTGCCGATTTGAAGCACTTGTGCCGGCTCGAGCAGGTGCTCGCACACGTAGAGCTGCGCGGCCGAGACGTGGAGCAGGGTCTCTTGCTCGATACGACCGAGCGCGTGGTCGGCGGCAGCAGCAGCAATGTATTCGCGGTTCGCGGCGCCGAGCTGTTGACGCCAGCCGTCACGCGCAATGGAATCGCTGGCGTCATGCGTCGGGTCGTGCTCGAGACGGCTCCGCACGTCGGCCTCGCTCCACGCGAAGCGGATCTGACTCTGCGCGACCTGAACGATGCGGACGAGCTTTTCGTGACGAATGCATTGATCGGAATCTGGCCGGTCGCATGGCTCGACCAACGCGTGTTCGCGCGGGGCCCGGCGACCGCGCGCCTCATGCAGCAACTTGGGATAGGCACCGATGCGTAAGCGCGCTTGGATCGCGCTCGGCGTCCTGGCGGCTTTGATCGCAGGCGGCGCAGCGTTTGCGGACCTTGCCTGGCGCTCCCTGCACGCGGAGCTGCCGATCCCGGCGGAAGGCGCTTGGCTCGAGGTGTCGAGCGGCACGCCGCTGCGCCGCGTCACGGCCGAGCTCGCCCAGCGCAACCTCCTGGAGCATCCGTTCCTGCTCGACGTGTACGCGCGCTGGCGCGGTGATGCAACGCGAATTCGCGCGGGCGAGTACCAGCTGCTGCCGGGCCTAACTCCGCTCTCGCTCGTCGAGAAGCTCGTCTCGGGACAGGTCTATCTGCACCAACTCACGATCGTGGAGGGCTGGCGATTCGCGGACCTTCTCGCAGCGATCCGCACGAACACGGCGATTCGCGCCGGCTCGCTCGACGGCACGCAGATCATGGCGGAGCTCGGCGAGCCCGGCATGCATCCCGAGGGCGAGTTCTTCCCCGATACTTACTTTTTCCCGCGCGGCACGACCGATCTCGAGCTGCTTCGTACCGCCCACCAGGCGATGCGCGATCATCTTGCCAAGGCGTGGGACTCGCGTGATCAGGACACGCAGTTGCGCGACCCATACGAAGCGTTGATCCTCGCGTCGATCATCGAGAAGGAGACAGCATTGCCCTCCGAGCGCAAGCTGATCTCCGGAGTGTTCCAGCAACGCCTCAAACGCGGGATGCGCCTGCAAACGGACCCGACCGTGATCTACGGCATCGGCGAGACGTACGACGGAAACCTGCGTCGCCAGGATCTCGAGCGCGACACGCCGTACAACACGTACACGCGCGCGGGTCTGCCGCCGACGCCGATCGCGCTGCCGGGCAATGCGTCTCTCGAGGCAGCCGTCCAACCGCAAGCCACGGATGCGTTGTACTTCGTCGCGACCGGGCGCGGCGACGGCAGCCACACGTTCTCCGCGACGCT
>Ga0105245_10003446_pt1 | contig 14178 bp, 12 predicted proteins | sample KBSM54metaG_FD_81523 | JGI IMG/M metagenome (GOLD analysis project Ga0105245, IMG submission 81523) | Miscanthus rhizosphere microbial communities from Kellogg Biological Station, Michigan, USA - KBS M5-4 metaG | ecosystem: Host-associated > Plants > Roots > Rhizosphere > Soil | place... | reverse complement strand
TGGGGGCACCTCGGGGAGGATGCGTCCCTGCTCGAGGACGCCGGGTATGCGGTCATCAACTTCACGCCCTTCGGTGGCGGGGAGATCACCGCCGAGGGTAATCCGTACTTCCTCGGTCTGCGCGGCCCGCTGGACGTCCGCCAACGACACCCGCACCACGTCACTCACGGTGGTCCTCGCCGGGCTCCCCCGGCTCCGGTGTCGAGTCGGCGTCGAACTGGTCGGCGACCCCGGCCTCGTCCGTCTCCCCGACTCGCCCGTCCTGCGCGCCGCCCGGGGGGTGGCTCGGGGCCTCCGTGTCGACGTGCTGGCCCGTGTCGTCGTAGTCGTGCTCGAGCGCCACCTCCGGGTCCTCCCCGACCTCGGTCTCGCTGGCGAGGTGCTGGACGACGGCGTTCGCGGCCGCGGCGAACGGCACCGCGACCAGCGCGCCAGGGATGCCGGCGACCAGGATGCCGGCCGCGATCGCGACGATGATGCCGAGGGGATGGATCGCCACGAAGCGGCCCATCAGGAACGGTTGCAGCACGTGGCTCTCGATCTGCTGGACGAGCACGACGGCCCCGAGCATGAGCAGCGCCACCACGATGCCGTGGTCGACGAACGCGACCAGCACGGCCACGGTCCCGGCGACGAAGGCGCCGACGATGGGGACGAACGCCCCGAGGAAGACCAGCACGCCGATCGCGAACACGAACTGCACCTGCAGGATCGACGCCGCGATCATCACGCCGACGGCATCGGTGACCGCCACGATCACGGTGGCCCGCACGAACTGGGTCAGCGAGATCCAGGCGACCCGGCCGGAGCTGTCGACCCGCGACCGCGCCGCGCGGGGTGCGATCCGGACGACCCAGGCCCAGATGCGCTCGCCGTCCGCGAGGAAGAAGTACGTCGAGAACAGCACCAGGAACAGCCCGGCGAGCACGTGCCCCAGGGCCGATCCGACGTGCGTGGCCTGGCTGAGGACCTTGCCGGACTTCGCCTGCTCGGCCAGCTTGTCCTGCGCCTTCTGGATGTAGTCGCTGATCTGGTTGTCGGAGAGGTGGAGAGGACCGGTTCTGAGCCAGTCCTTGAGGTCGCCCAGGCCCGAGGAGACCTGAGTGGCGAGGTCGTTGGCCCCGCTGGCGATCTGTTGCCCGGCCAATGCCAGCATCGCCCCGACCAGCGCCAGCAGCCCCAGCACCACGATGCCCGCGCCGGCCTTCCGGCGGATCCCGATGCGCTCCATCGACGAGACCAGCGGCGCGCCCAGGGCCGAGATGAGCAGCGCGATGATCACCGGGATCGTCAGCTCGGCGAAGAACTCGACCCCGCGGAAGAGGGCGTACGTCGCGAGCCCGATCACGATCAGCCGCCAGGCCCAGGCGGCCGCCAGGTCGAGCGCCCACGGCACCTGGGCCCTCGAGAAGTTCGACGGTCCGGCCGCGATCGTGGCCACCTCGGTGCGGCGCTGCTCGGCACGGAGATGGGCCAGCTGGTGGGCCAGACGCTCGGTCAACCGCTCGCCGGACCCGGGTCTCGGGTCGTGCTCGCCGGATGGCGAGCTGGCGTCGTTGCTCACGGAGTCACCCTAGGACGTGGCGTGGGCGAGGCGGCCGACGAGGCGGCGCGCGGCGTCGCCGTGTTCGGGGGCCAGGAGGCCTGCGGCCGCCAGGACGTACTGGGCATCCACGGTGACCTCGGCGTGGCGGGGCAGCTGCCAGCCGCCCTCGACCTCGCCGACGCTGCCGGCGAAGACCCGGTCGGCAACGCCGGGCCGGCCGTGCCGGAGCACGCCGCCGGAACCGACGAGCAGGTCGACCTCGCGGAGATCCTTGCCGGTGCGCTCGACCACCCGCCCCTCGGGGCTGACCACGACCTTGCTCCGGCCGGCGTGGCGACGCAGGGCCAGTCCCACCGCCTCCCGGGCGAGCTCCTCGTCGAGTTCGCACTCGGCGTCGTCGTCGGGAACGAGGCCGACGTCGGCGCGACGGCGTGCCGCGGCCTCGGCCAGATCGTCGCGGCCCGCCGCCTCGACGGTCGTCAGCGCCGACCAGCGCATGCCGAGGTCGCCCTCGACCGTGCGGGTCACCCGGGTGGTCGCCACCACCTCGCGGCTGAGACCGGCGTCCTCGGGGTCGAGCTCGACGACGCTGTGCACGTCGGTCGTGGCCCCGCCGACGTCGACGACGACGGTGTCTCCGGCGACGTCGGCGAGGAGCTCGACGCCGGTGAGCACCACGTCGGGGGTCGCACCCTGGACCATCGCCAGGAAGTCGGCGCGGCTGCTCAGGTGCTTGCCGCCGATGACATGGGAGAGGAACAGCTCGCGGATCGCGGTGCGCGCACCCTCCGGGGCGAGGACGCCGATCCGCGGCACGATGTTCGGCGCGACCACCAGCGGATGGTGGGCCAGGATCTCGGCCACGTCGGCCTGCGCGTCGACGTTGCCGGCGACGACGACCGGGCCCTGCCAGACGTCGGCCAGCTCGCGTGCACAGGCCAGGATCGGCTCGCGGTTCCCGTCATCGGTGCCACCCGTGAGCAGTACGACGTCGGGCTCGCATCCCGGCACCTCGCTCAGGTCGTCGCCACGGCCGGCCGCGAACACCGCCACCACCTTCCCCCCGCTCGACAGCGCGACGCGGCGTCCGGCCTCGGCGGTGACCAGCTCCTCGTTGCCGACGACCGCGATCCGCAGTCCACCGCCGGCGCTGGAACAGGCCAGGGTCGGCGCGCTCGCCGCCCGCCGGTCCTGGACGACGAGCGCCGCGAGGCACGCGTCGTACCCGTCGAGGACGTCGGTGTCGATCGTGGTGCGGTGCTCGGCGGCCCCGACGATGCTGCCGGCGGTCAGGTCGACGAGCGAGGCCTTGGTGAACGTCGAGCCGAAGTCGACGCAGAGGACGACGTCCGGCTCAGCCGAGGGCACGGTCGAGGTCCGCGATCAGGTCGTCGGCGGTCTCGATCCCGATGCTGAGCCGGATCAGGTCGGCCGGCACCTCGAGCTCGGTGCCGGCGACGCTCATGTGGGTCATCCGGCCCGGGTGCTCGATCAGGCTCTCGACCCCGCCCAGCGACTCCCCCAGTGTGAACACCTCCGCGCGACCGCAGGTGTCGATCGCGGCCTGCTCGCCGTCCGCGTGCCGGAAGCTGACCATGCCGCCGAACCGCTTCATCTGGCGCGCGGCCACCTGGTGGCCCGGGTGTTCGGGCAGACCGGGGAAGTAGATCGTCGACACCTTGGGGTGCGAGGCCAGGAACTCCACGACGCGCTCGGCGTTGTCGCAGTGCCGGTCCATCCGGACCCCGAGCGTCTTGAGGCCGCGGTGGGTGAGGAAGCAGTCGAACGGGCCGGCCACCGCACCCATCGCGTTCTGGTGGAAGGTGATCGCCTCGGCCAGATCCAGATCGCGGACCACGACGGCACCGCCGACCACGTCGCTGTGCCCCCCGACGTACTTGGTCGTGGAGTGCACGACGATGTCGGTGCCGAGGGCGAGCGGCTGCTGCAGGTACGGCGAGGCGAAGGTGTTGTCGACGACCAGCAGTGACCCGGCGTCGTGGGCGATCGAGGCGAGGGCCTCGATGTCGGCGATGTTCAAGAGCGGGTTGGTGGGCGTCTCCACCCAGACCATGCGGGTGGCGCCCGGGCGCAGTGCCGCGCGAACCGACTCGAGGTCGGAGATCGCGACCGGGGTGTTGTCGAGGCCCCAGCGCTTCTCGACCTTCTCGAAGAGCCGGAACGTGCCGCCGTACGCGTCGTTGGGGACCACCACGTGGTCGCCGGGGCTGGTCAGCGCCCGCAGGATCGTGTCCTCGGCGGCCAGTCCGCTGGCGAACGCGAACCCCCGCTCGCCCTCCTCGAGCGCGGCCAGGGCGCCCTCCAGGGCGGTGCGGGTCGGGTTGGCGCTGCGGCTGTACTCGTAGCCGCCGCGCAGCCCACCGACCCCGTCCTGCTTGTACGTGCTGGTGGCGTAGATCGGCGGGATCACCGCGCCCGTGCTCGGGTCGGGCTCGTAGCCGGCATGGATGGCGCGGGTGTCGAATCCGGACTTCTGCCGGTGCTCCTGGGTCACGGGATCACGGTAGTGGTCCCCCTGACCGGGAACGCCGGAGCCCCGTTCGGTGTTGGACACTGTGAGAGCACCCCATCCAGGGGCGCCACGAAGGAGTCACCGTGTCGATCTTCTCCCGCCGTCCGAGCACCCTGCCGAGCGCCGACGAGGCGCTGCCCGGCCGCGACGTACGCCCGTTCACCGTCGGCGACAGGCACGTGGTGCTCGACGCCCCCGTGATCACCGACGAGGTGCCCGAGGGGTACGAGGTCGCGCTGTTCGGGCTGGGCTGCTTCTGGGGCGCCGAGGAGATCTACTGGCAGGTCCCAGGTGTCTGGTCGACCTCCGTCGGGTACGCCGGGGGCATCACGCCGAACCCGACGTACGAGGAGGTGTGCACCGGCCGGACCGGCCACACCGAGGCCGTCCGGGTCGTCTACGACCCCGCCCGGGTCGCCTACGCCGACCTGGTGAAGATCTTCTTCGAGGTCCACGACCCCACGCAGGGCATGCGCCAGGGCAACGACGTCGGCACGCAGTACCGCTCGGCGATCTACTGGACGACGCCCGAGCAGGAGCAGGCCGCCCGCGAGCTGACCAAGATCTACGGCGACGAGCTGCACCGGCAGCGGATCGGCGACATCACCACCGAGATCCGCCCGGCGTCGGAGGTCAGCTACTACTACGCCGAGGACCAGCACCAGCAGTACCTCGCGAAGAACCCGTTCGGGTACCGCTGTCACGCCAACACCGGGGTGCGGTTCCCCGAGGACGCCTGACCCGCTGGGGCCGGGCGGCTCGGGACGGCGCCGTCCCGGGTTTCGACCAGGTCCACGCCGATCGGTTCGAACCACCGGTGACCCCAGCACGTAGATCCGAAGGTGATCGACCGTGGTCACCATCCTGGATTGGATGGCGTCCGGGGCGTGGCAATCCTCCTGGTCCTCGGCCAGCACGCCCCGACCAAGCCGCTCGCCAACGGCTACGTCGGCGTGACCGTCTTCTTCTGCCTGTCGGGGTTCCTCATCACCACCCTGTTGGTGCGCGAGCTCCCCGCCGGCACCATCCGGCTGCGCGCCTTCTACCGTCGCCGCGCGGCTCGGCTCGGCCCGGGATTGGTGACGGTGGTAGCGGTGACGACCGTCGTGCTGCTCATCGACCGACGAGACCTGAGCGTCTGGCAGGTCCTGGCACCCGGCGGCACGGCGCTTGCCTACGCGACCAGCCTCTACGACTGGACCGGCCACTTCTTCGCCACCTACGACTACTTCAACTACACCTGGTCGCTCTCGGTCGAGGAGCAGTTCTACCTGCTGTGGCCGTTCGCGCTGCTCTGGGGCTACCGCCACCGCCCTCGCCTGTTCACGGGGATCACCGTGGTGCTGATCGGGATCACCCTGGCGCTCAACCTCTACCTCGGCCTGAGCCGAGCCGTGCGGTTCGATCCGCACGAGTACGTCGGGAGCGACACCAACGCGCTGCCCATCCTGGTCGGCTGCCTGCTCGCGATCGTGGTCGACAACGGCTGGCTGTCCCGGACGCTCCGGTTGCTTGCGCCCTGGACGCTGCTGGCCCTCGCCCTCCTGCCCGTCCTGGCCTACCGGGACGACACCTACCGCACGTCCCTGGTGCGGGTCGCGGGCACCGCGTTGACGCTCGTGATCGTGATCGGTGTCGTCACCCGGCCGCGATCGCCAGCGGGATCGCTGCTGGCGACCGGCCCGATGCGGTGGCTGGGTGAGCGGTCGTACTCGATCTACCTCTGGAACGTCCTGGCACGCATCGCGATCCTCCATGCGCTCGGGCACACGGTCGTCGGTGATCTCGCCTGGATCGCCATGTTCCTCGTGCTGGCCGAGGCCAGCTTCCGGTTGGTCGAGCGCCCGCTGCGGGCCAGGTTCGGACGGGGACCGGGTGTGTCCGGCCCCCGAGCGACCGGGATGCCGTCTCCGGCCGGGGTCTGACTTCCGGGGCGGAGACGTCTGCCGCCCGCTGTCGGATCGGGCTGTCGCCGTTCGTGGGGTAGAAGTAGAGGCGGACACCGGGTCCGCGCCGGCAGCGAGGAGCAGACATGACCGAGTACCTCATCTACTTCAACCAGCAGTGGGTCGGCGACCACAGCGAGGAGTGGTTCCGCGGGCGCGGGCCGCTGGCCATGGCGGTCGTGGGCGAGATGAAGGCGGCCGGCGTGTACGTGTTCGCCGGGGGGCTCGAGGAGGAGACGGACCGGGCCTTCAGCGCCGACGCGACCAGCGGCATGTTGACGTTCACCGACGGGCCCTACGTCGAGACCAAGGAGTTCCTCGGGGGACTCACCGTGGTGGACGTGGACGACGAGGAGGCCGCGAAGGTGTGGGCCGGCAAGATCGCGGAAGCATGCGGCTGGCCGCAGGAGGTCCGCCGCTTCAAGCGACAGCCCGAACCCCGGTGAAGGGACCTCAACCTCCCCTGGCCGGGCCCGAGGAGGCCGGGTCGACAGCCTCGCGCGTCCCTGCACGATACTGAGCGGATGCCACGCACGCGGTGCTACCGAGGCGGAGCTCTCACCGATGAGGACTTCCCGCTGGAGGACGTCTCGGAGCACCTGGCCGAGGAGTCGTCCATCGTGTGGATCGACCTCTGCGCTCCTGATCTCGGCGAGCTCCAGCTGGTGGCCGACGAGCTGGGGCTGCACAAGCTGGCGGTCGAGGACGCGGCGCACGGCCACCAGCGACCCAAGCTCGACCGGTACTCGGGCCATGACTTCCTCAGCGCCTACGCCGTGCACCTCGACGTAGCCAGTGGCCAGCTGACCACCGATGAGCTCGCCGCGTTCATCACGCCGTCCGCCCTGGTCACCGTGCGTCGTGACGAGGCGTTCTCCATCGACGGCTTGCTGAGCCGCTGGGACGACGACGTCGACCTCACCACGTTCGGCGTCGGTGCCCTGCTTCACGGCCTGCTGGACTTCGTGGTCGACGGACACTTCGAGACGGTCGAGTCGCTCGACGACCAGATCGAGCTGCTGGAGGACCTGCTGTTCGACGACCGGCCGCACGACCAGGCCGTCCAACGCCGCAGCTTCGAGCTGCGCAAGAGCCTGGTGCAGCTGCGCCGTGTGGTCCTGCCGATGAGGGAGGTCGTCAACACGCTGATGCGACGGGACATCGGCCTGGTCTCCGATGAGCTGATGCCCTACTACCAGGACGTCTACGACCACGTCCTGCGTGCCACCGAGTGGACCGAGAGCCTCCGCGACCTCGTGAACACCATCCTCGAGACCAACCTGACGATCCAGGGCAACCGCCTCAACATCATCACCAAGAAGGTCACCAGCTGGGCCGCGATCATCGCCGTGCCCACGGCGATCACCGGCTTCTACGGCCAGAACCTGCCCTACCCGGGGTTCGCCCACCGGACGGGCCTCCTCACGTCCTCGGTGCTGATCGTGGCGCTCTCGGTCGCCCTGTACGTCGCGTTCAAGCGCAAGGACTGGCTCTGAGACAACGGTCCGGCGGGTGCGGCGGGTGCGGCAGGGGCGTTGGGTCCGGTGCGGCGGCCGCGCCGGACCCAACGCCGGGCCCGTTTCCGGGTTGTGCCGCGAAGCGGTTGAGCCGTGTGCCACCATCGGGAACGAATCCTGACCTGGGGGAATCGATGCTCCACCGACCTTTGCTCCGGCGCGCCGCGGTGGCGGCCACCAGCCTGATGCTCGCTCCGCTCGCGCTGCTTCCGGTCATGGGGACCGCACATGCGGGTGGCTCGCGGCTGGGCGACAGCTCCGGCCCGACGTATCAGACCAATGGTCGCGTCTCCGCGATCGTCGTGGTCGGCAACACGGTCTACATCGGTGGTGACTTCACCGCCGTTCGCCCGTCCGGGGCGGCACCGGGCACGCAGGAGGTTCCGCGAGCCCATCTGGCCGCGTTCCGCGCGGACACCGGAGAGCTCCGCTCCTGGAACCCGGGGGCGAACGGCCCCGTCTCCGCGCTCGTCAGCTCCAGGAAGCACAGGCTCATCTACGTCGGCGGCAGCTTCAGCAGGCTGGCTGGGACGACGCGGCACAACGTGGGCGCCGTGAGGGCCGGGAACGGCGCCGTGACCGGCTTCCGCGCGAACACCAACGGCGAGGTGCTCGCGCTGTTCCGGACGCGCACGCGGCTCTACCTGGGGGGATCGTTCACCCAGGCGAAGCATGCGGGGCGCAAGAACGTCGCCGCGGTCACCCTGGGTGGTCGGCTGGTCCGGACCTGGCACGGCCGCACCAACAGCACGGTGCGGAGCATCCGGGTGTCCCGCGACCGGACGAAGGTCTACCTCGGAGGCGAATTCAGGGTGGTCAACGGGCATCCCGAGCAGTATCTGGTCAAGCTCTCCGACACCGGCAGGCTGCTGCGGTGGCGACGGCACCCGGGCTTCCCCGTGTGGCAGATCGCTCTGGCGAAGAAGCGCGTGTTCGTCGGCGGCAACGGACCGGGCGGCCGGGTCGCCGCCTTCACGACCGGAGGCCGGAAGATCTGGGCGGTCCAGATGGACGGCGGAGTCCAGACCCTCGTGAGGTCCCACGGGACCCTGCTGGCAGGGGGCCACTTCCGCAACGTCTGTGTCGGCAACATCGGCGGGCCGCAGATCGGCTTCGACTGCGAGCAGGTCCTGGCTCCCCGTGCACACCTGCTCGCGATGACTCCTCAGCACGGCCGGCTGAAGCCGTGGAACCCGAGGGCGAACAGCGGGCTGGGCGTGTACGCGCTCGCCTCCTCGGGCTCCACCGTGTACGCGGGCGGGGTCTTCACCAAGATCAACGACGCTGCGCAGCAGGGCTTCGTCGGCTTCCCGCGCATTTGACCCGCGGCCGGCCGGGCACCGGCGGTCCGAGCCCTCACCCAGGCGTCAGGGAGAATGACGGCATGACCGAGCTGCCCCGCAAGGCCGTCGCGCGCACCGCGCGACTGGCGGCGCTGCCGCTCGGGTACGCCGGCCGCAACGCGCTCGGACTCGGCAAGCGCCTCGGCGGACGACCCGCCGAGGCGGTGCTGAGCGAGATCCAGCAGCGGACGGCGGAGCAGCTGTTCCGGACCCTGGGCGAGCTCAAGGGCGGCGCGATGAAGTTCGGTCAGGCGATGTCGGTGCTCGAAGCCGCCCTGCCCGACGAGCTGGTCGCGCCGTACCGCACCGAGCTGACCCGGCTCCAGGACTCCGCTCCCCCGATGCCGACCCAGACGGTCCGCGACCAGATCGAGCAGGACCTCGGTGCCGACTGGAGGGACCAGCTGGTCTGGCTCGACGGCGGTCCGACCGCGGCCGCGAGCATCGGCCAGGTCCACCAGGGGCGCTGGCAGGACGGTCGCGAGGTGGCGGTGAAGGTCCAGTACCCGGGCGCCGGCGAGGCGCTCCAGTCGGACCTCCGTCAGCTCGCGCGCTTCGCCCGCACGATCGGTCCGCTGGTCCCGGGCATCGAGGTGAAGCCTCTGGTCGAGGAGCTGCAGGCACGGGCCAGGGACGAGCTGGACTACGGCCTCGAGGCCGACGCCCAGCGCGCGTTCGCCGACGCATTCCGGGACGACCCCGAGATCGTGGTGCCCGACGTGGTCGCCGTCGGGCACGAGGTCCTGGTCACCGAATGGCTGGACAGCCCCGCTTCGCTCGCGTCGGTGATCCGCGACGGGACGCAGGAGGAGCGCGACCACTACGGCGAGCTGTTCGTGCGGTTCCTCTTCGCCGGCCCGTCGCGCACCGGGATGCTCCACGCCGACCCTCACCCCGGCAACTTCCGGATCCTCCCGAACGACGACGGCAGCCCGGGCCGGCTCGGCGTGCTCGACTACGGAGCCGTTGCCCGCCTCCCGGATGCGGGTCTCCCGCACGCGATGGGACGGTTGATCCGGATCGCCGGCGACCGCGAGCCGAAGGAGCTCGTGACGGGGTTGCGCGAGGAGGGCTTCATCAAGCCGGGCGTCGATGTCGACCCCGCTCTGGTCCTCGACTACCTCTCGCCGTTCGTGGAGCCGACCTTGGTCGAGCGCTTCCGGTTCTCGCGCGAGTGGATGCAGGGCCAGTTCCAGCGGATCAACAACCCCAAGGAGCCGACGTACGCCGTGGCGCTCAAGCTCAACCTGCCGCCGGCGTACCTGCTCATCCACCGGACGTGGTTGGGCGGCGTCGGGGTCCTCAGCCAGCTCGGCGCCGAGGCCCCCTTCCGGGCGATCCTGGAGGAGAACCTCCCCGGCTTCGCCGGCTGACGTTACGGTGGCCGCACCATGAGCCCACGAACGACGGAGCGCGTGTGACCATCCTCTGCTACCACTCGGTGGATCCTGCCTGGGAGTCGCCGCTGGCGATGCGGCCGGCCGAGTTCGCCGACCACGCCTCGTGGCTGGCCCGACACCGCACCGTCGTGCCGCTCAGCGAGGCCGTGCCGCGCCTGGACCGCAAGGGGCGGCTGCCGCGCGGCGTGGCGGCGCTGACCTTCGACGACGGCTTCACCGGGGTGCTGGAGCACGCGCTGCCCGAGGTGCAGCGCCATCGGCTGCCGATGACGATCTTCCTGGTGGCACAGACCCTCACCGACGAGAGCCTCGACGCGTGGTGGGTGCGCACCCCGCCACCCTGGCCCCTCACCACGCTCACCGTCGACGAGGTCCTCCATCTGCGCGAGCTCGGCGTCGATCTCCAGTCTCACAGCTGGGCCCACCAGGACCTGCCCGAGCTCGACGAGGATGCCTGCGAGAGCGACCTGCGCCGCAGTCGCGAGTTCCTCGAGGACCTGTTGACGGCCCCCGTTCCCTTCCTCGCCTACCCCCGCGGCCTCCACGACGACGGCGTACGCCGAGCGGCCCGCCGGGCCGGCTACAGCCACGCCTTCGCACTCCCGGAGGGGCCGGAGCGGGTCGACGCGTACGCCGTCCCGCGCGTGGGCATCCACCGCGGGAACGGCACCCGGACGCTGGCGGTCAAGGCCCAGCGCCGGTACCTCGACGTCCGGCACTCCCGGATGCTGCGCCGACGCGCGTGATCGGGGCCGAATCCCAGCCTTGAGCAGGGGCTACTCAAGATTGGGTAATCGTACCGTCGGGGGGCGAATCTGCTGCGTCGGCTCCTTATGCTCCCCGGTACAGGTTGAACCTTGGGGAGCTCACCATGCGCTGGACCCGCAGATTCGCGCTGCTTGCTGCGGCTGTGGCCACGGGCGGAACCGTGGTCGGGTTCGCCGCGCCCGCGAACGCGTCGTACACGCATGACCCGATCACGCTGGCCTGGAACCCGGCCGGCCCCGTGCACGCCAGCCTGTCAAGCAACGGGGTCGTCTACCTGGGCGGCAAGCTCGACGGGACGGGCGGCATCGCCGCGATCGACGCGGCCACCGGCAACCTGCTCTGGCAGGTCCCGGCGAACAACGACGTGCGCGCGCTCGCACTGTCGGCCGACGGCAGCACGCTCTACGCCGGCGGGAACTTCACCACCGTCAACGGCGTCACGCACCGGCACGTCGCGGCGCTGAGCACCGCCGACCACGGCCTGGTCACGGCGTTCAGGGGCCGGGCGGGTGGCGCGGTCCGAGACCTGGTCGTCCGCGGCAACGACCTCTACGTCGCCGGCAAGATCACCACGCTCGGCGGGGTCCCCTCGCGCGGGATCGGGGCGATGGACGCCGCCACGGGTACCCGCGACGCGGGCTTCACCTTCCAGGCCGACGGCGACGTGCTCGGACTGGCACTCACCGGCAGCCGGCTGATCCTGAGCGGCTCGTTCACGCAGATCAGCGGTTCCCAGCGCACCAACCTGGCCATGATCGACCTGTCCACCAACACCCTGACCGGCTGGGCCCCGGCCAAGCTGTGCTCGAACTGCAACCAGTACTTCGACGTGCAGACCGACGGTGTCAACGCCTACGTCGCAGCCTCCGGAAACGCCGCCGGCGCGTTCAGCCTGGCCACCGGCCTGCAGCCCTGGCGGATCATACGGGGCACCGGCGACTTCCAGGCCGTCTGGCTGCCCGGCGACGGCAAGGCCTACTTCGGTGGCCACTTCGGCCTGGGCGTCTGGAGCGGGCCGATGCCGCAGAACATCGTCGACGCCAAGATGCTGGTGTCGGTGTCCACCGCGAACGGCGTGATCGACCCGTCCTGGACGCCCAGGCTCTACAAGGCGTATCCCGGGGTGTGGACGTTCACCTCGACCGACGGGAAGTTGTGGGTCGGTGGTGACTTCACCGGCGAGCAGGTGATCGGCAGCAACAACAAGAAGCCCTACCTCGCGGCGTATCAGGGCATCTGACCGCAGCGAAATCTCAGCACCGTCTCATTTGGGGGAACACAAGATGCGTTGGACTCGCAGAATTGCGATCGTGGCCGCGGGGGCGGCCTCGATCGCGACCGTACTCGGCTTCGCGGCGCCGGCGAATGCCGCCTACAACCCGCAGGCGCTCTCGCTGCCGTGGAACCCGGCCGGGCCGGTCCACTCCAGCCTCACGGGCAACGGCGTGGTGTACCTCGGCGGCAGGCTCGACGGCACCGGCGGCATCGCCGCGATCGACCCCGCCACGGGCGACCTGCTGTGGACGGTGCCGACCAACAACGACGTGCGGGCCCTGACGCTGTCTGCTGACGGCAACACGCTCTATGCCGGCGGGAAGTTCAGCGCCGTCGACGGAGTCACCCACCGGCACCTGGTCGCGATCAACGTCGCCGACCACACCGTGATCCCGAACTGGAAGGCCGGCGCCGCCGGCGAGGTCCGCGACCTGCTCGTCTACGGCAACGACCTGTATCTCGCCGGGAAGTTCACGGCGGTCGGCGGCGTCCCCCACCGGGGCATCGGGGCGGTCATCGCCGCCACCGGCAAGCCGGACCCGGCGTTCACCTTCCAGGCCGACAACGACGTGCTCGGCCTGGCCATCACCGGGAGCCAGCTGCTCCTCAGCGGCTCGTTCTCGCACATCGGCAGCTCGTTCCGCTCCAACCTGGCGATGATCGACCTGTCCACCAACACGTTGACCGGCTGGGCCCCGCCCAAGCTGTGCTCGACCTGCGACCAGTACTGGGACGTGCAGACCGACGGCGTCAACGCCTACGTGGGCACCTCGGGGTTCGGAGGCTTCCTCGGTGCCTTCGACCTGACCACCGCCCACCAGCCGTGGCGCCTCATCTCGACCGACGGCGACGTCCAGACCCTGTACCTCGCCGGAGACGGTGAGCTCTACTTCGGCGGTCACTTCGCGCACTACGTCTCTGCCTTCGGCCAGGGCAGCATCGACCAGGGCGTCCTGGCGGCGGTGTACACGGCGACGGGCCGGATCGACACCTCCTTCAGGCCGAGGATCTACAAGACCTACCCCGGGGCGTGGGCCATCACCGGCACCCCGGGCAAGCTGTGGGTCGGTGGAGACTTCGGCGGCGAGGGCGTGCCCAACAACAGCGGTGGGGTGAGGAACAACCAGAAGCCGTTCCTCGCCGCGTACGCCGCGCTCTGAGGCAGGGCCCTCCGCGCGGCCCACATCCGTGACGACGGCGGCGACCCACGGTCGCCGCCGTCGTCGCCGTCGTGCCCGATCGCGTCGCACGCGGGACACGGACGTCGGGTCGCGCGTTGCTGATACCTTCGCGTTCCTGAGACGACCTGAGAGCAGGAGCGAACCTCCGGCGGGCCGCGCCCGACCGGTGGACGGGGAGCAGGATGACGTCGAAACCCTCGAGGCGGGCCGGCTCCGTCGGCGCTGCCGAGGCCGACGAGGTCGTGCGAGCCTTCTCGACCCTCGCCGTGGACTCCGCAGCCGACTGGTTCTCGTGCTTCGGCGAGGCGAGGGTCACCACGAGTCTGGTCAAGCTCTACGCACGACCGCGATGCTTCGTCTATCGGTTCGCCCTCAGGGATGGAACCAGCCGGCGCGACGTCGTCCTGAAGATCCGGCACTCGGTCGAGACCCTGCGCCGTGCCGAGCGATTCGGCGACCGTCCCGAGCTCACCCCCCAGCGCACGATGTCGGACCGGGACGCGGCCGGGTGCGAGCTCACCGGACTGCAGCAGATCGCCCGCGCGGTGGACGGCGCCGACCCCGAGCGCTTCGGCGTCCTGCGCCCCCTGGCGTGGCTGGACGGCCCGGCCGGCATCGTCATGGAGTACGTCGCCGAGCCGACGCTCCGCGAGCTCCTGGTGGGCCGCT
>Ga0105245_10003445_pt1 | contig 14179 bp, 18 predicted proteins | sample KBSM54metaG_FD_81523 | JGI IMG/M metagenome (GOLD analysis project Ga0105245, IMG submission 81523) | Miscanthus rhizosphere microbial communities from Kellogg Biological Station, Michigan, USA - KBS M5-4 metaG | ecosystem: Host-associated > Plants > Roots > Rhizosphere > Soil | place... | reverse complement strand
TCTTCCGGGCTAGCAGACTCTGATGCTTCCACGGTGACCGCCTCCATGATTTCGATCGCGTGCGCGTCCTCTGCAAGATCTACCGTCGCATTTTCAGCACCCATCGCCCGAACTGAGTCTCCGACGATCTGAGAAGGCTGGGTGGCAACGGCCTCCACCATTCCCGCCTGCTGCATCATCCACTCGATATCGAATCCCTCTTTGCGAATCCGCTGGTCGAAATAGAACAACGTCAACCCGATTCCATACACAGGCTTGGTCAACGCCCGCACCGCGAACATCGCTCCATACAGGCAGAACGTCATTGCGATCCCCAGTTCGCGCGCATGGGCCGGTCCCTGCAAGCCGGGAATGAGAGCGATCAAGATCATCGCCGGGAAAACGACGACCCAGGCCATGATCTGGTTCAGTAGAACTCCAAGAATGTAGAGGACCAGGATGCGCCCTTTTGTACCATCGCTCAATCGCGTCGCGCGCTTCAGGGCGCTCCATGCGCCTGCTTGTTCCACCACTGACGCTGGAAACGCCAGGCACAGCCGCAGCAGCATCCACACGGCAAAAACGCCGAACACGATGAACATCAGAAAAAGCAAACCGCCAAACAAAGGGCTGGAATCGTTCGCGGCGAATCCGCTGACCTTCCCCGCGATCATCACTCCCATCACGATGCCAAAGACGACCATCGGCCCAACGAAGATGACGAGCCCTTGCAGAAGAAGGATGCCCAGGTATCGCCACCCCCGCCGCCAGGCAGTCTTGTAGGAGTTGCGAATCGTAATCGGATGTCCAAGAAACGATCGCGCAGCCGCATCCGACATAGCCGCCTCGCCGAGAGCGGTAGACACCGCTGTGGCCGGGACGATGAGGAGTGCCAGCAAGATGACCAACGTCCATGCGATCGCATTCGCGACAGTCGGCCCTTCGCTAGCTTTCGGACCGATCCACTGAACGATTCCCACGATCGCCGCAAAAAAAACGAACATCGTCCCCGCGGGGAAAGTTGCAATTCCCAGAAAAACAAGAAATCGCGATCGATAAATTTGCGCAGTCCGGTCGAGGATCTCGCCAAGTCTCAGCGGATGCAGCGGCTCATTCATTTCCGCTCCCGGGTTCCGTCACGGGCATGTCCAGAACCTGCGACGCGGGTGCGGAGGTCATGCCCGCGGCATGCATCATGTGCTCGATGTCGAATCCTTCTTTGCGAATCCGCTGGTCGAAGTAGAACAGCGTAAATCCCGTAGCGTAGATCGGTCCGACAAATGTATTGGTCAGAAACGCCAGCAACTGCTGCAGAACGCTCATCCATAGCGGCAGCATGCCTTTGCTCTTGATCCCCGCAAGGATGAAAAAGCCCTGCGTCAGCCCGACGAGGCCAAACTGAATGATGATCGTAAGCAGGCCCAGCATGAAGATTCTTCCCCGCGAGCCCTTGCTCAAGGAAATGCTCCGCTTGATGGCCGCGCGGGCCGTCAGATTCTCCACCGTGCATGCCGGCACTGCCAGCGAATAACGCAGCGTCATGAGGACGCCATAGATACCGAACGCCAGCAGCAACACAAAGAAAATGACAGAGGCGCCGAGCAGCAGCAGCGCGGTCTTCTGGTCAATCGCCGGAGCCGCATGCGCGTTCAACAGTCCCGTTGTTCGCACATAGTGCAGCATCAGAACTGCGTATCCCGCGTAGATCAGGACACATGGGAACCACGCCAGAAAATAGATCATCGTCAGGAGCCATACGTACCGCCCTGTTCGCGGCAGCACGGCCTGTAGGCCGCCCTGATGCTTGCCGGCTCGCCGAGATGGAGCCAGCCAACTGCGCGCGTGTTCGCCGCCACTGCAACTCCGCCGCACACAAGGCTGACGAGGAAAATAAGAACGATCCCGATAACCGCCGCGACGATCAACGCGGTGTTCATGTGCATCGCCGAGAACTCGCGCTGCGCCGCTACCTGCACCAGTCCCAGGACAAGCAGGATTCCGGCGTATACCGACGAGATGCCCGCGAGAAGAAGGAAATTTTTCCGGTAGAGCTCGGCAGTGCGGTCGAGAATCTCTCCCAAAGTGAGCGGCCGCAGGGTGGTCTGCATCAGAAAGGTCCTTGAAATGTACGGGAGTTGCTTGCCGGGATGCTAGCACAATTCGGGCTCAGACCGCCGTCCCACGCGCAGGTTAGGCCAATGAGGGAGATTCGTCTGGCAGTTTTTTCCCTTTCGGAAGTTATTACCCGGCTCGCTCAGAGGCTCTCACCTCGCAAATTCTTCGATCTAAAGCGAAATTCAATTGGCCCGTCCATTGCTAACTACCCAGCCGTAAGACGAGGCCGTTTACCCAGATCGATGCCACGTCTGATTAGCAAGACCCGACGGTACGAGAGGGCAAACGTCCCAAGAACCACCGGAGGTTTAAATATGAAAACTAGAATGTTAATGCTCGGACTCTCTTCCTGCGCTCTGATGATCGCCACCAGTCAGGCCCAGGGCTTCGCAATGAATTCAGCAACCCCCATGCCAGTCCTGCAGGAACCGCAGGCTCCTCCTGCGCAGACACCCCCTGCTCAGACATCGCCTGACCAGTCGACAATGACAACCCCTCAGGACCAGGCCAAGACGACTACCTTCACCGGCACAATTGTCAAGGACGGCGAAAACTATGTCCTGCGCGATTCTTCTGGCGGCATCTACAAACTCGATGACTCATCGCGCGCGCAGACCTTCGAAGGCAAGACTGTGAAGGTGACCGGCAAGCTCGACGCAGACTCCAAGATGATCAAGGTCGACAGCATCCAGGCACTGGCCTCCTAACGCGTCGAACCAATTAGAAACCTTGTTGTAAGCCATCGATCCGGATGCGGGCACCATGCTCGTATCCGGATCTGTGTTTGTGCGTCCCGCTAGAATAGGAAGGGAGGCGTCACGCACCATGTCCACAGATCCCGCCTGCGATTTGTTCCTCGACTTCTCCCGCAACAAGCTGCTCAACCAATATTGGCCCCGGCTCGGCAAAGCCGTTGAGCCTCTGAGCCAGGAGCAGGTCTGGTGGCGCCCCAACGAGGCCAGCAACAGTATCGGCAACCTGGTACTTCATCTGAACGGCAACGTCTGGCAGTGGCTCGTCGCCTCTTTCAACCGCCTCAACGATGAACGGGATCGCCCCGCGGAATTCAACGCCACAGGCGATCTCTCGGCAGCCGACCTCCTCGCACGCCTCGGTCAGACCATGGAAGAGGCCTCGAAGGTGCTCTCGCGGCTCACGGCTGAAGAACTACTCGCCAGCTGGCAAATCCAGGGCTACACCGTCAGCGGCATGGCGGCTGTCTACCAGGTGGTCGAGCACTTCGGCTTGCACTACGGCCAGATTGTCTACATAACAAAAATGCTGGAAGGCCGCGATCTGGGCTTCTACAGCGAACTCAGCAAGACGGGCCGCGCCAAGGGCGGGTCCGTCTAGATTCCGGAACTGCGCAAGCCTATTCCAGGTGCTGAACCTGCGTGCCGTCTGGGATCTTTACTGCGAATTCATCGGCCGGCAGCTTCACGTCCGTGTTCACTTTATCCACGGTCAGCGTAATCTGGATCCCCTCGAGCGGACGCTTGATTACAACCTTTGACGGGAACTGCTTCCCATTGAAGTCTTTGTATCCCGAGTAGCTCACCTGGCTTTCGAGATTGCCCTGCGCGTCGTACAGGTCCTGATTGGAAGGCTGCAGGTCATCGCGATGAAACGTGATGACGCGAACAGGCTTGTCGCGCCTGCTCCCATTCGTGTCGTGCTTCGTAATGCTCAGAACGTACTCGGGCATCAGGGTCAGGTGCTTTTTCTCGGCGTCTTCGATTGTTTCTGTGTCGGAGATCTCCGCGTAGAAATCCTCAGGTTCCAGCCCGCGCACCATCATCGCGTCGAAGAAGAATCCCGGCCGCAGATTTTCCATCTGCTTCTCCGATTTTTTGGTCAACGCATTCGGACCTTCAATGGCCTTGCTCTTCGGCGGAATCAAAATCGTGAACCGCTTACCGTCGCTAGCCATGTCGAACACCTTCACCGTGCCAAGCAACTGGCCCACCACGCGCATCTGGTTGGGCTTCTGCATTACGATCCATCCGTGAACAGACGGATAGTCAGTCGCCAGTCCTTCCTGAGGCTTCAGCAGCGTAGCCCGCATCTCCACAGTTGCGGTCAAATTCTGGAACTCGTTCCATCGCTTATCGAGTTGCGCGACAAGCTCCTCGGGTGCGGCAGTCTGCACGCGTGCCGGCGGCTTGGGCACCGGCAGATGCCGCTTCATCGGCACGATACCGCATCCCGTCAACAGGAGCGGTAGCGCGAGCGCAGCTCGAAAGTCCAGCCTCATCGCTGCCCTGCCTTCTTCATCGCGCGACGGTAGCCCGAAACGTTCTTTGTATGCTCTTCCAGCGACGTTGAGAACAGCGATTTACCCTGCGGGTTCGCGCCCGCCGCAACGAAGTAAAGGTAGTTTGTCGCTGGCGGATTCATCGCCGCCTTGAGCGACGGCAGACCCGGATTCGCAATCGGGCCCGGCGGCAAACCTGCATGCAGATAGGTGTTGTACGGCGTGTCCCGCCCAAGGTCGCTCTTGTAGATAGCGCCTCGCCACTGATCGCGAACCTCGAGCCCATAGATCACGGAGGGGTCCGTCATCAGCGGCATATGTTTTGCTAGCCTGTTCTCAAAAACGCTGGCCACCAACGGTCTCTCCGGCTCCAGTGCGGTCTCTCGTTCCACCAGCGAAGCCAGCGTCACCACCTTATGTACGTTCTCTTTCAATCCAAGTTCCGTCGAGATCGTCCTGAACCGGCGCACCATCGCGGCTGCGATCTGGGTGGCGCTCGCCCGGCGCGGAAACTTGTATGTATCCGGAAACAGATATCCCTCCAGCGTCTTCGCATGCGGATCGATGTCGGCCACCAGTTCCGCAAGCCGCGGCTGCTGGCTCAGGAAGTCCTCCCTCGATGAGATACCTGCCTGCTCCAGCCGGTTGGCAACTTCAAATACAGTTGCTCCCTCGGGAACCGTAACCGCAACCGTGAAGACCTCTCCCCGAGCGATTTGCTCGTACACTTGCGTCAACGGCATCGGATGGTCAAACCGGTATTCACCCGCCTTGAGCTTCCCGCGCCGGATCCAACGCCACAGATCGAATGCAAGCTGATTCCGGATGACACCCGAAGCCTGCAGCTGCCGGGCAATATGGGTTGTCGAAGAACCTGTGGGGATATCAACGAAAGTCTCAGTCGAGGGCCCGAATGGCGTGAAGATGGCCCAACCGGCCGCCACGGCTGCAGCTACGACGATCAGGAACAGCACCAGGAGAAATCCTGCCGCGCCGAGCCCTTTTTTCCGTTTCCCTCGACTGCGGCCTGATGCCATCTATGCCAGAACACCCTTCCTGCAATAAGACGCGCTGCTAACCCTATTGGATTCTCAACCTTTCCCTATTTTAAAGGCCCGGACGGAGATCGTTGAAACACCTACCCGATTTAAGCTGGACACAAGGAATAACCATGCCGGACCTGCATCGCCACCCTCGGTTTCTCGCGCTCGATGTCGGCTCAAAGCGCATCGGCGTAGCAGTCTCCGACGAACTGGGCCTCACGGCTCAACCCGTCCTCACTCTTGACCGTCGCCGGAATCCGCGCGAAGACCTCCGCTCCTTGGCCCGCCTCTGCCGCAGGTACGAGGTGGCAGGAATTGTCGTAGGAAACCCTCTCGGCTCGGATGGCCAGATCACCCCCCAGGCCGTTAAGATCCAGGCCTTCGCCGCGGAATTGGGAGAGCTCGCGAAGCTCCCGATTCACCCCTGGAATGAGCGACTCACCACCCACGAAGCCCATCAGATGCTCTACGAAGCCGGTCACGCCCGCCAGATCCACAGCCGAGTTGTCGACCAGGTCGCCGCCACGCTCATCCTGCAGTCCTTCCTTGACGAACAGCGGAGCCATTCTGCGAAGACATAATTGCTGAGTCTCCCGCAATTCGTCACGGCATCTGGTCGAGTGGAGGTGGTGCAGGCGCTTGATGAGCGGTGACGGAGTTCGAAAAAAATGTCGACTTACTTCGTGGGATGGGCCTAAATCTACCGGTCGTATTCATAGACATGGCCGCGATCTTTATTCCAAGTCGCATCTTGCAGACGGTGATCGTCTTGCGCCATGCGTAGCTCCCCTGGCGTCCTGTACTGAAGATAGGCGATGCCAACCCGCATATTATGCAGCACAGGCCCCGGGATCGAAATCGCTACCGCGATGCCGAGAATCGCGTGTGCAAATCCGAGCGTGACGATACTGCGGAAGCGCAGGAACAACAGGCTTGCAGCGAGTCCCCAGAGGAGCGCCAGGATTGTGAGCACCAGATTCGGCAGATGGGCAGCGGCAAACAAGCCAGCTACGAGAGCCGCCGCCCCTTTCTCACTACGTGTCACTTGAGCCAATCGCGGCAGAAAATATCCTTGTAACAGCCACTGCTGTGCGACAGCCCACGCCGCATAGCCAACGAATTCTCCCGATCCACCCATCGGCCCATGGGGCTGTTGCAGTGTATGCATCTTCGCCGCAATCGCTATCGTCGGAGCGGCCAGCAACAGGGCCGCGCCCACAATCCACAATGACCGCCAGAATTCCGTTATTCGCAACGCAACAGACCTGCTCCGGGTCGATGAGAGTGCGATTGATGCACAGATCCAAAGTATTGCTGTCCAAAAGAGACGGTGGCGCAAAGGGTCGGACGTCCAGTTACTACTCAGAATCAGCGCGTAGCTGACGAGCAGTTCCAATAAATTGCTTAGGTGATTGCGAAGTAGATTGCGTTGATTCACATAGGCTTCATTCGATGAGGAAGCCAACCCCAGCACGAAAATCCGCTCCGCAAAAGCGGATGGCCGCCGAGCGATTTCTGATCTGAGCGACATAGCAGTATCGCAAGCGATAAATTGGCGCGATTGTCTCCTGATCGAGACGCGACAATCTCTCCCACTTTCGTCGATCTCGAATAGCGAAGGCGTCTATGGTCTGATACGAACGGGGGATATATCCCAGCTGCGCCGATGCGGTTCAGCTCAGTTTCGACCTGAGTTTGGCAGGATTCGTCGAAGTGTGCATTGGGGACAAAACGCCACCGGTTGCGTTGCACAAACAGTGGCTTGCAATCTTCCTATTCTCCGCTCTGAGTGGCAGCCCCCGCCAGCAAGATCGGCGCGGTCGGCGTCTTGGATCCTGCAGCATCCTCAAGCGTCACCCCAAATGCCTTCGCCTTCACCCCTTGCGGAATCTGCGGCAGCACCACAGATCCGTTCCCCGCTGTATCGGGCCGGAACAACCCGGCAGGAATGGGCGCCGAGCCATCTGCCGGAATCACCCACAGCTCATAAGTCTTGCCCGCGGGTATGGGCGCGAGGTTGCTGGCCTGAAGGATCAATCCTCCTCGGGAAGCAAGATATACAACGCGCCCACTCGGAGCCGGAGGCGTCTTGGGCGCAGTCAGCACAACCTTTTGAGCCGATGGAGCTGTGAGCAACTCAGCCACCTGCTTCGCCTGCGACTCACTTGTCTCGAGGGATGCAATTCTGTCGTCGCTTGCCTGCAACCGCGACCGAAGTGAGTTCACCTCGAAGCCCAGCCAGGCCGCTACGATCAATGCGGCAGCTGCCGCTACCCAGCCGATCCATGCTGCGCTTCTCGATCTCGGTGCTCGCTCAATGGAGATCGGCTCAGCGCGCCGAGTTCCATCTGCGCCCTGCCTGACATCACTACCGATCCTCTGCACAAAGCGTTCCCGCGCACCAGAAGGCAGAGGATGTTGATCCACGCTCAACGCCACCATCGCCAGGTCGGCCTGCAGGCTGGCTACTTCGGCCTTGCACACATCGCAACCCGACAAATGCGCGCGCACTGCTGCGCTCTCCTCCGGTGAGAGAGCCTGCAGCGCGTAAAGCGCGAGATCGTCCTGCGATATGTGTTGCGCGTCCATCATGGTTCGAGCCTCTTCCTCAAACTGCTCAGAGCCGACCGGATGCGGGTCTTCACCGTGCCCAGTGGCTGTCCTGTCCTTTCTGCTATCTCCGAATGAGACAGCCCATCAAAAAATGACATCTGCAGCGATTGCTGTTGTTCCTGTGGCAGGTCTCCGAGGATTCCTCGAACACGCTGCATCATGATGCTTCGCTCCGCCTCGCTCTGCAGATTCGTAGAGGAGGCCAGTTTAAGATCGTCCACAGGCTCCGCCGGCCTGCGCTGCCGCAATTGATCGATCGCGCGGTTCCGCGCCACCACCAACAACCAGGTTCCCAAGGTGCCCCTCGAAAACGAAAAGCTCTCCGGGTGTCGCCAGAGCTGAAAGAAGATCTCCTGAGTCACATCCTCTGCCTGCCCCGAGTCCTTCAGCACCCGCAACGCGACGGAGTACACAAGCCCCGCGTATCGATCGAAAACCGCCGCCATGGCCTGTTGCCCGCCTGAAGACACCTGTTGCATCAGCGATTGATCGCTGCCCCCCTCGGCCGGTCCGATTACACGCGAGTTCACTGTCTCATTGGGAGTACGTCCCTCAGACGGAAACGGATTGTTCGGCTCTCGGGACATCGGAAGGGGAAATTGCTGACCAGTGGCATTCTACCTGCTCGATATGGCAATGAAGAAAAATTGCCGATTCGGCAGTTCCAGGCTCCGTTTTGCACGGTCCGATCCTTAGGATCCGTTCACACCCTGCAGGGCCTGCGCGAGACGATGAATTGCCCCCTGCTCTGCATCGCCTATCACGTAGAATCGCAGCCCGTTCTTCTCCCACGTCTCTACGTTGAACGAATCGCGCACTGCCACTCCCCCAAAAAACGGCAAGCCTGTTCCAAGCCCGGAACTTTCCTGCGCCATCAGCACGGAGATTTTGTGCCGCCCCGCTCCGACCATGAGCTGCGCCGCCGGCTGCTGATGCAGATACACCAGCCGTCCGCCCAGCAGCGTGAACTCCGATCCGGCAAATTCCGGCACGTTGAATGCGAATGGAATCTTTCCCTGAAACCACGGCTTGACCGTGTGCCTGTCGGACGAAACCACATCATAGGGATTGGCACTTGCCAAATCCGATATGTGCAGATCTGCCACCTCGCGAAACGCCTGGCCACGCAGCGTGCTCTGTCGGGTCCAGACCACTGCCAGCAGCATCACGGCAAGCGTTGCGACTGCGGCCGGCCACAGCCATCGCAATCCTACGCTCCGCTTCGGCGCAATCTGCGCCTGTAACTTGCGTCGGAAGTCCGCACTTGGCGCAAACCTGGCTGCCGCAGGCTTCATCGCGCGCCTCAGGCTGACCTGCGCGGCGATCTCTGCCGCGCATTCCGGACAACCGCGCAGATGCTCCTGCATCGACTTTTCCAGAGTCGCCGGAAGCTCGCCATCGAGATACGCCGCCAGAGCATTGCGATCCTGACTGCACGCCGTCATCTCACCGCCTCCTTTGCGCCCAGGGCTGCACGCAGATTGGTCCTCGCGCGAGCCAATCGCGACATCACTGTCCCCGCCGGCACGTCCAGCACCTGCGCAATCTCCCGGTACGACATCTCATCGACATCGCACAACAGGATGATCTCGCGATGTGCCACCGGCAGCCGCTCCAGCGCGCTGAAGATCGCCTCTTGACTTTCGCTGGCGAGAAACAATGCCTCCGGAGTCACCTGGTGTGCAACTGCTTCATCTGCGCCCGTTTCCTCATCCTCCAGGTAATCCGTCTTCTGCTTCAGACCGCTTCGAGAATTGAGAAACGCATTGCGCAGAATCCGGAACATCCACGCCCGCAAATTCGTCCCTTCCGCGAACGAAGCGAAACCCTTCAGCGCCTTGGCGTACGTCTCCTGCACCAGGTCTTCGGCGTCGGCCCGATCCCCAGTGAGCCAGCAGGCGTGATTGTAGAGCTGATCGAACAGCGGCATCGCCACCTGTTCGAAGAACGCTCGATCCATTCCGTTCCTTCCGGGCTGCCATGAAACCCGGATCCTATTTGCCCGAGGATACCACTCGAAGAAATTCGATTATGTCCGCTCTCTCCTTCGAATCCGACACATGAAAAGCCATGTCGTTATCCCGCACTACTTCGTCCGGATTCGTGAGCCACCTGTCCAGCATCGGTCCGTCCCAGGTGATCTTCGACGTCTTCAATTCATTCGAATAGCTGAAATCCGCCACCGAACCGGCCTTCCTTCCATAGACCCCCGCAAGTCTCGGACCTTCCTTGTTCTTGTCCAGCGAGTGGCATCCCGTGCAGCGCTTTTCAAACAGCACCTTGCCATTCGCGGCATTCGCACTCGGCCCGACCTCAGTGACAGCCTGCTTGGGAAACAGCAGAACTGCCAGCGTGCACGCGGTCCACGACCACGCAAAAACCAGCCAGAAACGCTTCACATCCTTGACACTCATTGCCCGTTGAACTCCTTTTGTGCTTCGGCTGCCGCCCTGATGCGCCGCCGCTCCCCGCGCGCCCACGCTGCTACCTTCTGTTTCTCCTCATCGCTGATGTGCCGGCCCGGATGCATCATCGTGTACGCCGTCGGCGGCATCTCTTCGCTCCGCACTTCCGCCGCAATTCGCGACAACGCATCAATCCGCTCTTCCGACCGCATCTCCTGCCATCGCGAAAAGTTCAACGCCGTGCGGCCTTCGCTTACGTCGTGCTCCATCAGCCACGTGCCGGGAGCCAGCCGGCTGTACGCCGGCCAGTGCGTCCGGTTCGAGTGGCAGTCCGCGCACTTGCGATCGAGAACCTGTCTCACGTCGAGTGGAACCTCGCTGCCGAGGAACAGTTCGCTATGCTTGTCGACGTTCCGCAGATCGCCCCAAGGATGCACGAACGAAAGCCCTACCGCGGCCGCAAGCAGCAGGCCGCCATAGGTCGCAACGATTCGGCTCACCATCACGACCCCGACTCGTTCGCGTTTGCAGGTGCCGAACCAAGCGTCGCATCCACGACTGCGAGTTCACGACGCTGCGCAACAAAGTCCACATCAGTAATGCCCAGCACGCTCTGCAGACGCTCCGCTGTTACTTTCATCGGTCCCGGTGAAGGTGCCGCGCCCGGCGCCGGCTGAGGGAACGCGGTCGACATCGCGGTGTGGAACTTCACGTTGCCCTCCACCTTCTGCATCACCTGGTGGATATGCCCGTTCAGCACCGTGACCGATCCGAACCGCTTCAGAGCCGCAAAGGCCTGCTCGCTATCGGAAGTTCCCCATCCCCAATCCGGATACACCGCCCACAGCGGAATGTGCGCAAACACCACCACGGGCGTGCTGCTCTTCACCGCATGCAGATCGTCCTTGAGCCAGTCGATCTGTGGCTGTCCGAGTTTGCCCATCCCTTCCAGTTGCACCACATTGTTCAGGCCGACAAAATGCACGCCCTTGTGGTCGAAGCTGTACCAGCCGTTCCCCTTGGTTCCCTTCCCGTAGCGCTCCAGGTACATCTTCCCGTCGTCAACGGACGTGTCGTGTTCGCCCGGCACGTAGAAAACCTGTCTCCGCGATTTGAGAAGTTGATCGAGCGTGTCGAACTCGCCGGGCTTCGACGAGTGCGTCAGGTCTCCCGTATGAATCAAGAAATCCGGAGCCTTCGGCGCCGCATCGATCTTCGCCAGCGCCTTTTGTAGTGTCCCTGTCACGTCGGTATTCGCCGGCTTGTTGAATCCGATGTGGCTGTCGCTGATCTGAACAAAGGAAAAGTCAGACTGCCCGCCGCCGCGCGCTCCCTCTCCGAATGCCCGCGACGTCGGCACGCCGCCTGCAAACGTCCATACCAGTCCGGTGCCGGCCCACGCCATGCACTTCAAAAATCCGCGCCGGTCGATTCCGTCCGCGCTCACGCCCATCTCGGGTGCGCCCTCGATCTGTTCATCCTGCAAGTCGCTCATTGCTTCTCTCCTGAACTCGGTTCGCTCTGTTTCCGTTCACATTCGATAACCAGCGACCTGCCGTTTTATTCCCTCCTGCCCGCTGAATTTCGTAACTCCCATACCACGAACCAGAAACGCACAGCATTACATTCAGCGCATGCTCTGCGTGGGAGCCTGCCGCGCCCCGCACGGCGCGTATAATGGAGGTTCTAGGACGTTTCATCTCTCGCGGTTGAGCAATCCCCGCTGGCCGCCACGGATCACTGAATGCCCGACCACATCAGAAAGCAGCTGCTGAAAGATATTGCTGCTCTCGAGCATGAACTCGCTCACGAATTGCCGGCCGAAATCAAAAAGGCGGCCTCCCTCGGTGACCTCTCCGAGAACGCCGAGTACCACATGGCCAAGCAGCGGCAGGAGTTCGTAAATGCCCGCCTCGGCCAGCTCAAGCGCCGCATGGCGGAACTCTCGCTCGTGAATCTGGCCAACATCCCGCACGATAAAGTAGGATTCGGCTCGACTGTTGTGGTCTTTGATAGCACCAAGGACGAGGAGATCGTGTATCGCCTCGTGACCAGCGAAGAGTCAGACGTGGCCAAAGGACTTATATCCACCACCTCGCCCATCGGCCGCGGCCTGGTAGGCAAGCAGGTCGGCGACACCGCCGCCATCGTCACGCCCAACGGCAAACGCGAACTCGAAATCCTCAAGTTGACCACCGTCCACGATGAAGTGGACGAAGACGAAGAAGAAGAGGCCGGCACCGGCACGGATAAGTAAGGGAAGTAAGATGACTTGGACCAGCGCTTTCGGCCGCGCCTGCGGCTGGCTACTCGACCGGATCGTTCACGGTCTGGCCCTTACAAAGATTTCTCCCAACGTACTCACGTTCATCGGCCTCGTCATCAACATTGTCGCGGCCTTCTTCTTCGGCAAGGCCAACGCCAGCAATGCCGGAATCATGTTCTTCTACGCAGGCTGCGTCATCTTCGGCGCCGGCCTCTTCGATATGGTCGACGGCCGCGTCGCTCGCAAGACGAACCAGGTCACGGTCTTCGGCTCCTTTTTCGATTCGGTCATTGACCGCTACTCCGACGTCGTCCTCTTCTTCGGACTCCTCGTCTACTACGGCCGCATCAACCGTTTCCGCTACGTGGTGCTGGTCGCCTTCGTCATGGTCACGTCGCTGATGGTCAGCTACACGCGCGCCCGCGCAGAAGCCCTCATCGGGTCATGCAAGGTCGGCTTCATGGAGCGCCCCGAGCGCATCGTCCTCATCCTCCTCGGAGCCATCTTCGAGCAGTGGGGCGTCATGGCCCCCGTCCTCTGGGTGCTGGCGGTCCTCTCGACCATCACGGTAGTTCACCGCATCCAGTACACCTACCAATTCACCAAATCCATGGCCACCATCAGCGAGTGACCCGCTTGCCGGAAGCGGCGCAATCAAAAATAGCCCCGTAGAGAGATCCGAAAGCTCTCGTCATTGAGATAGTCCACGTCCTGGATAACCTCGTGAACACCTCTGGGTCTTCAGCTGCATTCGCAACTCGGCCTCACTGCACCGTCAACGACACTTGTGTTGTCCTGGTAACCCCGCTGGCTGAGCCGGTGACTGTGAACGTGTAATTACCCGGCGCTGCCCTGCCAACGGCTTTCACCGTCATCTGTGAGGTAGCGGTCCCCGTTATCGAAGTCGGACTGAAGCTGACCGTTACATTCTTCGGCAAACCGGAAGCAGAAAGTGCGATCGTCGGCGTTCCCTGAGTGACGGCCGCGCTGATCGTACTGATACCGGCGCCCCCCTTCACGGAAGCGCTCAGGGAACTTGGATTGGCGCTGATGGTGAAGTTCACCGCGCTAGATGCAGCAACGGTGAGTGTGACCGTAGTGGTCTTAGTCAACCCGCCTCCGGTCCCCGATACCGTCAGAGTGTAAGTGCCAGGTGTTGCAATGGCTCCAACCGCAAAACCAAGTATGGAACTTCCCGATCCCGGCGCCGCGATAGAGGTTGGAGTGAATGTCGGGTTCACATTTGCTGGCAGACCGCTAACCGACAACCCGACCAGATTGTTGAACCCGTTCAGTGCTGAGGTGTTGATCGTCACCGAGCCGTTACTCCCCTGCTGGACGGAAAGCGAGGTTGGCGAGGCCGAAATATTGAAAGTCGGCGATGCCTGAACTGTGGCACTTGCTTCGCCTGAATCCGCGCTTTCTCCTCCCGCATCCGGATTTGCGCTATATGCTGCCGAAACAACGTAATAGTAAGTCGTTCCGTTAGTGACAGCAGAATCGG
>Ga0105245_10003442_pt1 | contig 14186 bp, 10 predicted proteins | sample KBSM54metaG_FD_81523 | JGI IMG/M metagenome (GOLD analysis project Ga0105245, IMG submission 81523) | Miscanthus rhizosphere microbial communities from Kellogg Biological Station, Michigan, USA - KBS M5-4 metaG | ecosystem: Host-associated > Plants > Roots > Rhizosphere > Soil | place... | reverse complement strand
TGTCGACGCCCGACTGGCCGGCCTCGACTTCGCCCGTGGCGCGGACCACGATACGCGCCGCATCGACCTGGTCGACGATACCCGAGCGCTTGGCCGAAATCGCGGCGCCCGAATCGCGCGCAACGGTCTCTTCCATGCCGGTGCCGACGAACGGCGCCTCGGCGCGCACCAGAGGCACGGCCTGGCGCTGCATGTTCGAGCCCATCAGCGCTCGGTTTGCGTCATCGTTTTCCAGGAACGGAATGAGCGATGCCGCGACCGAGACGAGCTGCTTGGGGCTGACGTCCATCAGCGTGATGTTGTCCGGGATCGCCATCAGGAATTCGCCGGCCTGACGCGAGGAAACCAGCTCCTCGGTGAAGCGGCCTTCCTTGTCGAGATCGGCGTTGGCCTGCGCGATCGTGTGCTTGGCCTCTTCCATCGCCGACAGATAGACGACGTCGTCCGTCACCTTGTGATCGACGACCTTGCGGTACGGGGTTTCGATGAAGCCGTATTTGTTGACCCGGCTGAAGCTGGCGAGCGAGTTGATCAGGCCGATGTTCGGGCCTTCCGGCGTCTCGATCGGGCAGATGCGGCCATAATGGGTCGGGTGGACGTCGCGGACTTCGAAGCCGGCGCGCTCACGGGTGAGACCGCCCGGCCCGAGCGCCGAGACGCGACGCTTGTGCGTCACTTCGGAGAGCGGGTTGGTCTGATCCATGAACTGCGAGAGCTGTGACGAGCCGAAGAACTCGCGAACCGCGGCGACCGCCGGCTTGGCGTTGATCAGGTCGTTCGGCATGACGGTCGACACGTCGACCGAAGACATGCGCTCCTTCACGGCGCGCTCCATGCGGAGCAGGCCGACGCGGTACTGGTTCTCGAGCAGCTCGCCGACCGAGCGCACGCGGCGGTTGCCGAGATTGTCGATATCGTCGATTTCGCCCTTGCCGTCCTTCAGGTCGACAAGCGTCTTCACGACCGCAAGGATATCCTCGGTGCGGAGCGTGGTGACTGTGTCCTCGGCGTCGAGGTCGAGGCGCATGTTGAGCTTGACGCGGCCGACGGCCGACAGGTCGTAGCGGTCGGGATCGAAGAACAGGCCGCTGAACAGCGACTCCGCGGTCTCGAGCGTCGGCGGTTCGCCCGGGCGCATGACGCGGTAGATGTCGGACAGAGCCTGTTCGCGCTCTTCGGCCTTGTCGGCCTTGAGCGTGTTGCGGATCCACGGACCGGTCGCGACATGGTCGATGTCGAGCAGCTCGATCCGGTCGATGCCGGCCTTGTCGAGCAGTTCGAGATTCTCGGCCGACACTTCGTCGCCGGCTTCGATATAGATTTCGCCGGTGGCTTCGTTGATCAGGTCATAGGCCGAATAGCGGCCGAAGATTTCCTCGGTCGGGATCAGCAGATCGGTGAGACCGTCCTTGGCTGCCTTGTTGGCGGCACGGGGGCTGATCTTCTGGCCCGACGGGAACACGATCTCGCCGGTCTTCGCATCGATGATGTCGAACATCGGCTTCTGGCCGCGCCAGTTTTCAGCCTGGAAGGGGATGACCCATCCACCCTGGCCGCGAACGAAGGTGACGCGGTTGTAGAAGTAATTGAGGATCTCTTCCGAGGTCAGGCCCAGCGCGTAGAGGAGCGCCGTGACCGGCAGCTTGCGCTTGCGGTCTATACGGACGTTGACGATGTCCTTTGCGTCGAACTCGAAATCGAGCCACGAACCACGATAGGGGATGACGCGGGCGGCGAAGAGATACTTGCCCGAGGCATGGGTCTTGCCGCGGTCATGGTCGAACAACACGCCCGGCGAGCGGTGCATCTGGCTGACGATCACGCGCTCGGTGCCGTTGATGATGAAGGTGCCGTTCTGCGTCATGAGCGGCATGTCGCCCATGTAAACGTCCTGCTCCTTGATATCGAGAACCGACCGGGCCTCGGTATCGGCATCCACCTCGAACACGATGAGGCGCAGGGTAACGCGCATCGGCGCTGCATAGGTGATGCCGCGCTGACGGCACTCGTCCGTATCGAACTTGGGGGGCTCGAGCTCATAGTTCACGAAGTCGAGCTCGGCGGTGCCGGCGAAATCTCGGATCGGGAAGACCGAGCGCAGCGTCTTCTCGAGACCGGACACATAGCCGATCGAGGGATCCGACCGCAGGAACTGTTCGTAGGATTCGCGCTGAACCTCGATCAGGTTCGGCATCTGCACCACTTCGTGGATGTTGCCGAACACCTTGCGGATGCGGCGCTTCATCGTGCCGCCCTCGATTGCTTTGGTCGCCATGGAGTTTTTTGCCCTATCAGCCAGAAATCATGCCCGGAATCCACCGGGCGGGCACGCGTAAAGACGCAAAAAGCCGCGCATTCTCCTCAGCGGAAAACGGCAGCTTTGGGCGTCTTTGAAACCACATCCTCCAATACGATCGACATGCTGCGCGACGGCACGTCATTTCCCGAAAGCTGTGGTGAGGAGCGCGATATAGGGAGCGTGTTGGAAACTGTCAAATGGCTTGACATAATTCGATTCATCGACCCGCTGAAACGGCTGGGCGCGATTCCGATCCTGACGCGGGTCCGATTGCTGGTTCCCTTCATTGACTCCCCGTTATGAAAAACCACCCCACCCCAAATCGCCGCGCGTTCGCCGCGCTCATTCCAGCCTCGCTGCTACTCGCAGCGCCCGCGTTCGCACAGGACGTTCCGGCCGCCACGACAGCACCGCCACCGGCGCAGGTCGCGCCGCCGCCGGTCGTGCCGACGGTCTCCGACACGCCCGTTGCCACGCCGCCCGCTGCCGCTCCGGCGACGGTCACGCCGCCGAGTGCGGAACCGGCCGCCACCGAAGCGCCGGCAGCACGCACCGCGACCCGGAGCACGCGCGCCGTGACCCGCACCGCGCATGTGACGCGCACCACCGCGCCGGTGACAGCGCGGACCCCAGCTCCCGCCGCGGCCGCTCCCGCCGCACCGGCACCTGTTGCCGTGACCCCTGCGGAGCCAGCCCCGGCGTCGGTCACGCCAGCGCCGGTCGAGGAAGCTGCGCCAGCGCCTGCCGCGCCCGCCGCGACGACCGAGGCGACTACCACCGAGCAGGTTGTGACATGGCCGTGGATCGTTGGCGGTCTGTTGGCGCTGCTCGCAGGGGCTGGCCTGTTCCTGATGCGCCGTCGCCGTACCGAGGTCGATGAGACGATCTATGACGAGCCCGTCTATGAACAACCCTATGTCGAGCCCGTGATTCAGCGTGCGCCGATAGCCGCGCCTGCGCCCGTCGTCGCCAAGCCCGCTCTCGCGCCGGCGGCGGCACCGGAGTTTCTCCGCACCGCGCCGCTTGCCGCCGCCACTGATGTGCCATTGGCGGTTGCAAGCGAGGATGCAGCGCTCGCCGAGCCCGAAGCGGCCGAGGTCGCCGAGCTCACCGCGGGCCATGCTCCTATCGCTGACCGACCATGGCTTGAATTCGCATTGCGCCCGGTGCGCGCCGGTATCAGTGCCGACGAGGCGCTGGTCGAGATCGAGCTGACGGTTGGCAATGCCGGCTCGGTCAAGGCCGAGGATGTCCGGATTTCGACCTTCCTGTTCGCGAACGAGCCGGGCAGCGAGGCCGAGATGGAGCGGATGCTGATCGAGCGCGGCGAGGGCCATGACGACGCGGTGCATCCGATCACGATCGAGCCGGGCGGGGGTGCGCGGGTCGATGCGACGCTCGCGCTGCCCAAGGCCCAGCTGCTCGAGACGACCAACGGTTCGATCCTGCCCGTAGTGATTGCCGATGCGCGCTACACCCTGGCGGATGGCCGTGAAGGCCGCACATCGGCTTCGTTCACGATCGGCGTGAGCGAGGAGGGAACGCCCGCCATGTCGCCGCTTTCGCTGAGCGATCGCGGCATGCATGACGAGGTCGAGGCGCGCCTGTACGGCGTTCCCGAGCACGCATGATCCGCGCCTGACGACATAGTCAGGCACATGCCGGGCCCGTTCTTCCGCAGGGAAGGGCGGGCTCGGTCGTATTCGAGAGGCAATTTGCCGTACGGCCGTTCCTTGTCGTATCGCATTCAGGAATGCCGCGCTAAGGCAGGCGGGTGGGGATGATAACCAAGAAAGCCGCTCGCCGGGTGCGGGCCTGTTCGATGCTGATTCTCGGCGTGGCGGCAACGTCGGCGACGGGCTCGCTACGGGCCCAGACCAGCCAGCCGACGCCGGCTCCTACGCCGGCGCCAAGCCCTGCTCTCGTCCCCGGACTCGAGCATTTCAGCCTGCCGCCGAGCGGCGGATCGACCGTGCCGCGTCCCGCCGCCTCCCAGCCGGTTGCGCCGCCGGTCGTCCGCACGCTGCCGACGCCGACCCCAACGCCGGCGCGTAGCCCGCGGCCGGCAACGCCGAGCCCGACACCGACTCCAGCACCGACGCGGGCCCCTGCGCCGGCTGCGACCCCGGCTCAACAACCGCAGCCGCTTGCGCCAGCACCGGTGGCGCCTCCGAGTGCCGTGCCGACTCCGGTTCCGACTGGCACCCCTGTTGCCGAGCCCAGCTCCCAGCCGGCTGCGCCACCCGTCGAGCTGCCACCAATTCCTGTGCCGACGAGCGAGCCATCGCCGGCCGCGCCCGATCTTGATCAGGGCTATCGCCTTAACGGCTGGCTTGCCTATGCGGCGATCGGCGGCGGCGCGGCTGCGCTATTCCTGCTGGGGTGGCTGACCTTCCTCTGGCTGCGCCGGCGCGAAGAAATTGCCGATGAGCCCGCGCCCGAGCGTCACACGAACACGACCTTCGATCTCGGCGCGGCGGACACGCCGCCTTCGCTGCCGCCCCGGGCGGCCGCGCCGGTGTCGCCGCCAGCCGCACCGCCACCGCCTGACGCGGCTCCGTTACCGGCGGAGGCACCGCAGACAGCCTCTGCTCGGGCAAGGCTCGACATCGCGTTGAATACGAAACGCGCCGGCACCAATTTGCTGAGCGCTGCCGTCGAGTATCAGATCATGATCACCAATGCGGGCGACGCCCCGGCGCGGCTGGTGACGACTGACGTTCGCATCCTGACCGCCGGTGCGGAGCAGGATGCGATCCTCAAGGCGCTCTTTGCAGCGCCGATCGAAAAGCCGGTCACAGCCCCGTTCGACGTGGCGCCTGGCGAGACAGCGACGCTCGACGGCATGGCGATGGTGCCGAGAGAGATGTTGAATGTAATGGCCGTGGAGGACAGGGCGCTGTTCATCCCGGTGCTGGCGATCAACCTGCGCTATGAATGGGATGGCGGCACTGGCCAGAGTGCGAGCTCCTTCGTGATCGGGATCGATCGCGGCGAGGGCACGAAGATGGCGCCGTTCCGGGCTGACGGTCCGCCGCGCATGCACGGCAACGTGGCTCAGCTGGCTTATACGGTTTCCGTGCGCCGCTAGGGCAGCGGGCGTATCGCCGATAGTCTTCCATTCGATCCGGATAGAAGTGGCGCCGCCATAATGTGGGCGCGAGCGCGATTGAACCGGCAGCTGTTGGCAATGTCAGGAGGATCTTGACAGTTCCAACGACTGGCCGGTGTGATAATTTCTATTTGAATCAATATGTTGATGCAAGTGGACAGGCGCGGCTTTGGGGCCATGCCCGCGGCTGCGTCGAGCAGGCCGGGCATCTCGTCGGACCCGATTGGACTGCCACTGGAATCATCAGAGCGGGACTTCCGTTTCCGGAAACCTCGCTCTGACTTTACATATGAGGCGATCCGCCGGGCCGGTTGATCCGGCCCGGCAGATCGCTCTCAAGTTATTTCTGAACTACCGACGTCGTCGGGAGGCCGATATTGCCGGCATCCGGGCCGAGTCGGTTATTGGTGAACGACTGGATCGTGCCGCCGCTATTCGTCTTCAGGCCCTGGGCATTGCCATAGATCCCCGAATTGGAAATCCGGATGGTCGCGCCCGCCAGAGCGGCGACGCCGACGTTCAGATTGCCAGCGACGGTCACGCCATCGAGATTGACCGTCTCGCCAATCGTTCCGCCGATCGAATTGGCTTCGACGCCGCGCCCATTATTATACGACAAGTTGCTGTTGATCACCGTCACCGTGGCGCCGTCATTGACTTCGACCGCCATATTCGTGTCGGAGATCGTGACATTGTCCAGGATGCCCCCGATGGCGACGCCGCCGACCGAGGTGAACTGGACGCCGTTGCCGAGCGTGTTGCTGATCAAGACATCCTTCATCACCAGCTTCGCGCCGACGCTTGCCGAGCTGGGTTCGAAGCTGACCGCGGGGACGCCGCCGGTGCCCTGGTTGTTGATGAGGACATTCTGCATCGTCAGCGACTTGCCGCTGAGGAAGCGCACCGCATAGGTGCCGACAGTGGTGCCCGCGCCGTCGATGTTGAGGTTGCGGAGATACACCTTGATGGTGGGTGCCGTCCCGCCGTTCGGGTCATTGATGATGACGCCCGGAACGCCCGAATTCAGGATGCCGCCGGCCGCGCCGCCTTCGCCTTCGGAGCAATCGAGCGTGATCGACTTGGTGATGGTGACCGAGCCGAAGCCGCCCGGATCGAGGCAATCGATCTCGCCGCCTGCCGCGGTCTTCGAAATCGCGCCGGCCCAGGTCTTGCAAGGTGCGGTGCGGCTGCAAGGATTGACGTCGTCGCCGACGCCGGAAATCCAGGTGCGCGTTGCCTGGGCGCTGGCCGGTGCGGCGAAGCACAGGCCGAAGAGCATTGCCGTTGCGGCAAGGCTCAACATCTTGATCAATCTCGTCATGGACTTAAGTCCTCCCCGTTGAAGCAATCCGAGGACCCGGCCCAAATACCGGGAGCTCGAATAGGCGTGCCAATACTGCCCATCCCGGCAGAAATCGCCCGTAACGAATCCCTTATCGTGATTCGGCGTTTCGAGCCATCGAAATCCCGTAGCACAGGTCTCGCAGCGAGGCAGTAGATTCGATTCGGCGGGCACGCGCGCACGAAAAAGGGGCGACCCTTTGAGAAGTCGCCCGTTTCGCAATTCCGAAATCGTCCGAGCCGACAGTGCCGGCCCGGTGAAAGCTTGCAAGTTACTGTTGTGCGCGCAGGTTCGGCGTCATGTTCGTGCCATAGTTACCGGCGTCGGCACCGAGCCGGTTATCCCCGAACGAATAGATCACGGCATCGTTCACCGATTTCATGCCGCTGCCATTGAGGGTGAGATCGACATCGTTGAGGCGGACGATCGTGTTCGGGTTGATGGCGGTAATGCCGAAATTCAGGTTGCCCGCGACAGTCACGTGGCTGAGATTGACGTTGACCGGTCCGCCATTGGAACCGGCGGATACGCCGCGCAAGTTATAAGAGAAATTGCTGTTGGTGGCGGTGACGGCGCCGCCGTCTTCCACATGCAGTGCATGCGAGGTGTCGGTCACCTTGACGTGATCGAGAACGACGCCCGCGGGCAGGCCGCCCGCCGGGATGATCTGGATGCCGTCCCCAGCCGAGGTGATGATCTTGAGATCGGTCGCGTTGAGCACCGAGTTGGGCGTGTTCGGTGCGAAGCTGAGCGCGGCGACCGTGCCCAGGCCCTGATTCAGGATGGTCACGCCGTCCAGGGTGAGCAACTTGCCCGAGATGAAGCGAATGCCATAGGTGCCCGGAGTGGCGCCGGCGCCGCTGATCGTCAGGTTGCGCAGGATGACCTTGATGCCGTTGCCGTTGACGGTGATGCCAGCCGTGCCCGCATTGAGAATGCCGCCGGCCGCGCCGCCGTTGCCTTCAGCGCAATCGATCGTGATCGACTGGGTGATGGTCACGGTGCCGAAGCCGCCCGAATCGAGGCAGTCGATCTCGCCGGCCGCGTCGGTCTTGGAAATCGCGCCGGCAAAAGTCTTGCAGGGGGCGGTACGGCTGCAGGGATTCACGTCGTCGCCGACTCCCGAAACCCAGGTGCGGCTCGCCTGCGCGCTGGCCGGCGCTGCGAAGCCGAAGCCGAGCAGCATCGCCGAGGCGGCGAGAGCCGTTATTTTGATCAATCGTGTCATTGGACCTGGGTCCCCCCGTTAAAGTGCAGCACAAATAAATAGGCCCGCTTGCCGCCTGCGATGAACGCGAGGAGGCAAACGGGCCTACGTAGAATTCCTTACTGTAATTCAAGGATATAGATACAGGAATCAGGTTGATCTGGATCAGCATTTCCCGCACCGGGACGATGCTGCGAGCCTTCCGCTACGGAAAGCGCGACAAAAAGGGCGGCGCCTCGCGGCACCGCCCTCTTTTTGTCGATATGACAGGCCCGAAGGGCCCGAAATTACTTGATCTCGACGGTCGCGCCAGCTTCTTCGAGCTGCTTCTTGATCTTCTCGGCCTCGTCCTTCGACACGCCTTCCTTGACGGCCTTGGGAGCCGACTCGACGAGCGTCTTGGCTTCGGTCAGGCCGAGCGCGGTGATCGCACGGACTTCCTTGATGACGTTGATCTTCTTGCCACCGTCGCCGGTGAGGATCACGTCGAACTCGGTCTGCTCTTCAGCAGCCGGGGCGGCGGGGCCACCGGTGGCCGGGCCGGCAACGGCGACGGCAGCGGCGGCGGAAACGCCCCACTTCTCTTCGAGCAGCTTGGAAAGGTCGGCCGCCTCGAGGACGGTCAGGGCGCTCAGCTGGTCAACCAGCGCGTTAAGGTCTGCCATGTTCATTCTCCATATGGGGCGCAATGGCCCCGATCAGTTCAGTTCAAAAAGTCGTCGGATGCCTGAAATCAGGCAGCTTCCTTGTCCTTGTCGGCATAAGCCATGAGCACGCGCGCGAGCTGTGCCGCGGGAGCCTGGGTGACGGTCGCGAGCTTGGTTGCGGGTGCAACCAGGAGGCCAACGATCTTGGCACGCAGTTCATCCAGCGAGGGCAGCGATGCGAGCGCCTTCACGCCTTCGACGTCGAGGACGGTCGCGCCCATCGATCCACCGACGATTTCGAACTTGTCGTTCGTCTTCGCGAAATCGACCGCAACCTTGGCTGCGGCGACCGGATCGATCGAGGTGGCAAGGCCTACCGGCCCGGTGAGCATTTCGCCCAGCGAGAGATAGTCGGTGCCGTCGAGCGCGATCTTGGCAAGCTTGTTCTTCGAGACCTTGTAGGTCGCGCCGGCATCACGCATCTTGTTCCGCAGCACAGTGGACTGTGCGACGGTCAGGCCGAGATTGCGGGTGACGACCACCACGCCGACCTCGGAAAAGGTGCGGTTCAGTTCGGCGACGAGCTCGGTCTTTTGAGCACGATCCATGCCATTCTCCACGTGTCTGACCCGCTGGCCGAAGCCAGTGGGCCGGTTGAACCGGAGGCGCGACTAACCCGCGCATCCGGGTTGTCCGTCGATTGGGGCATGGGAAACTGATCGCCTGGAGGCGACAGCGGACCGACGCGCTTGCACGCGAGCGGCTAGAATTCCATTCCCCGTCTCGGTGGGAGATTAAGGCCGGAGGATTCCGGCCACCCACTGTCTCGGACGGTGTCCTGGCGCGAGCGGACTCGTGCCAGGAGAGGGGGCGCTGTTAGCGGTCTTGGCGGGAAAGTCAATCTCGGGCGTCAGGTCGCTGACGCCGTGGCGATAAGGGCGGCACGTAGCGCATCGCTATCGTCAGGTGCCACCAGCGCCAGCCCGGATTGCGGCGGCAATCCGCATGCCGCTGTCGCAATCACCGGCAATCCCGCCGCGAGCGCCCGCGATAATGTGTGAGGCCGATGCTCGATCAGGGCGGGGAGGACGACGCCGGCGAGTTCCGACGGCTGTTCGCCCGGACGCAGGCGGCGGACGTTCAGGCCGGACCAGAAAGCCGGGCCTTCTTCCGCGCCGCGTTCGATCAGCAATGCGATGTCGAGGCCCCGCATGGCATCGCGCATCGCGTATGCGCCTTTGCGGGCGAGAGCGGGCCCGGCGAAGAGGAATGTGCGGCCGCATCGTTTCGCGGCGAGAGGTGGTACCGGCTCCCAGTCCAGAAGCGTGACACGGTCGGCGGGGTAGAGCGCTGCCACGGCCCGGTGCGCGGTGATGAGGCGGGCCGCCGCGTTCAGCGCTTCGCGCTCAGCTGTGACGATCGCCTCGGGCGCGCGGAAATCGCCAAGCGTCGGGCTTTCGGGGTGGCGCGCATGGGCGTCGTCAAGTGTGCGGTGGAGTATATCAACGGGCAAACGGTCCATCAGCACCTCGAAGCTGCGCCCTTGCAGCGCGCCCGCCAGCCACAAATGGGGAAGAAGCGCCTGGGTGACGATCAGGTGGGTATGGTCTGGCGAGAGCTGCCGGGCATGCGCGGCGGCAAGGCGGGCGTCGGCAGCCAGCAGCAGGCCCGCGCGGGGCGCTCTCTCCGGGGCGATCCTCAGGGCGAGCGCGCGGTGGAGCGCGGCGAGATCGGCGGTTCGTTCCTTGCCAAGACTGGGCCAGCCCCGGGCGCTGGCACCGAAGCGGCGGGTTGCCAGATGGAGCGCGTCGCCGGGCCCGGCGCGCTTGCGGTACAGGGCCGTGAATTCGTGCGTTGCCGTATCGACCAGCCAGGCGCTCGACTGTGTGGCGGTCTCGCTATCCGGATTGTGGCGATGGCAGGTGACCTGGCCGCAGCTCAGGCAGTCATGCGCCGCCAGCCCGACGAGAAAATCCGGCTCGGGTGCCCCCGCTTGCGCGCGATAGCCCCGAATCGTCAGCTCGAGGTCGTCAGCGGTCAGGCGCGCTTCGATCCGGAAGGGTCTTTGCCCGCGCATCCTGAGATCGAGATAGTTCCAGAACACGGTGGCGTCGCGACCCGCCGCGGCGCGCGAGCCCGGGACGATGCGGGTGTGGCCGTGCCGCTCGACGATCTCGAGTCCGGCCTGAAGCCCGGCATCGTAAAGCGCGTTGGAGAGCTGGCACAGGCCTCCGCCGATCGTCGCGATCATGCAGCCCTCGCGCAACTCGCGCCCGGCGACGAACCCGCGCCGGCGAACGGGTCGGCCGACCTGGCGCCAGAAGCTCAGGGTCCGCCCGGCCTCGACCTCGATGCCGTCGATCCCGCGCAGGGCACAGCGCAGGTTCTGGATCTTGCCCGCATTGAGTGCGCGATCCTTATCGCCGCCTGCCGTCGTCCAGAGGGCAGTTCGGACGGTGGCAAGGATTGGGGCGTCGACCATTGTGACTGCGCGCGGGTGACGGAGCGGGGCGAGGCCCGGGGTGATATCCCGCACTGCGCGGCGGGCCCGCAACAGATTGGCCTTTGCGGCAAATACCAACGCGCTGGCGCGGGTGGGTATGCCCGCGTTCGGCATCACCTCTGCAGTCGCGAGCCGATCGTTCACAATGCGTCCTTACTCAGATGCAAAAAAGGATCCCCGTTCACGCGGCACTAGTCAATCGCGCGCAAGTGCGCCGTATCAGCGATTATACAAAATCATGACCCAACCATGGGCTTTATGGAATGTGAATCCGCCGACATTCCATCGGCCTCTTAGCAAGCAGACATTCCGTGCATCACATCTGCACATGGACGCCGGTAATCTGCGGGCATGGAAACGCATCGACAACTCGATCAAACATAGGTTGATACTTGTGCCGAACGAGCCATGCTGATTCCTGGAAAGCGCATCCGCCGCGGTCCCTCTATCATTTCCGCGGTGCTGCTCCTGCTCGCGGCAACCTATTTCGGCGGAAATCGGGACTTCGGCGCTTTCCTGCTCGGCATCTTGGTGTTGCCAGCCCTGTTTCTCACCTTGCTCGTGTGCGCCGGGATGGAGATTGCCTGTAAAGGCAATGCGACGGAGCTGAGGATTGCGGCGATGATCGCCTTGATGTCACCGCTCGCGTTCTATGCCTCAGCCCATCTCCGGGATCACCTCGCGTTTTACACTTGGGCGATCACCCATCGCGGGCAGTTAGACGAGGCGATGCAGAAGGATGGCATAGTCACAGGGTGGGCCAGTTGGGGCATGGCCGGATCCGAAAACGACTCCTACCTCGTCGCCGACAGGGCAGATTCGATTGGTTCTGTCGGCGCAGCTGAAAAATGGCGAAAGCAGCAGGGGCTCTCTTGCGAGATCGTCGCTTCAAAGAGGGTGTGGCCGAGATTCTATCTCGTTACGACCTACGACTGTCCATTCGATGGAGTTCCACTCCCGATCAACTAGGCAGCCCGATACATTGGGCCTGTTCGTGACCTTGGTAACGTGCGCTTCCCGACATCCCGCTTGTGCAATGGCCGGCCCCTCATGCGACGCGCAAACTCGCGACCAAAAGATCTGGAAGGCCACGGCATTCCCAAAGCAAAAGGGCCGGGGTTTCCCCCGGCCCTTCGCATTTCTTCAAACCGTGAAGTCCGGCTTACGCCGAAGCCACCTCGGCCGTGTCGACCTTGATGCCCGGGCCCATGGTCGAGCTGACCGCGATCTTGCGGACATACTTGCCCTTGGCGCCTGCCGGCTTGGCCTTGACCAGCGCATCGACCAGCGCGTCGAAATTCGCGCGCAGATCTTCGGCCGGGAAGCTCGCCTTGCCGATGCCGCTATGAATGATGCCGGCCTTTTCGACGCGATATTCGATCTGGCCGCCCTTGGCTGCCTTGACCGCTTCAGCGACGTTCATCGTCACGGTGCCGAGCTTCGGGTTGGGCATCATGCCCTTCGGCCCGAGGATCTTGCCGAGACGACCGACGACACCCATCATGTCCGGGGTCGCGATGCAGCGGTCGAAGTCGATCTTGCCGCCCTGGACGATCTCCATCAGATCCTCAGCGCCGACAACGTCAGCACCCGCTTCACGGGCCTCGTCGGCCTTGGTGCCCTTGGCGAACACGCCGACGCGGACAGTCTTGCCGGTGCCCTTGGGCAGGGTGACGACGCCGCGGACCATCTGGTCGGCGTGACGCGGGTCGACGCCGAGGTTGACGGCGACTTCGATCGTCTCGTCGAACTTGGAGGTCGCATTGGCACGGGCCAGTGCGATCGCTTCATCGACGCCGTGCAGCTTCTCGCGGTCGATCTTCGTGGCGAGCAGTTTCGCCTTCTTGGTCAGCTTTGCCATGATCTCAGCCCTCCACCACTTCGAGGCCCATCGCGCGGGCGGAGCCTTCGATGATGCGGGTCGCCGCGTCGATATCGTTGGCGTTCAGGTCCTTCATCTTCACTTCGGCGATCTTCGACAGCTCGGAGCGCTTGATCTTGCCCGCGGAGACCTTGCCCGGCTCCTTCGAGCCCGACTTCAGGTTCGCGGCCTTCTTGATCAGGAACGTCGCCGGCGGGGTCTTGGTCTCGAACGAGAACGACCGGTCGGCGTAGACGGTGATGATGGTCGGGATCGGCGTGCTCTTCTCGAGATCGCCGGTCGCGGCGTTGAACGCCTTGCAGAATTCCATGATGTTGACGCCGCGCTGACCCAGCGCGGGGCCGATCGGCGGCGACGGATTGGCAGCGCCCGCGGGCACCTGCAGCTTGATATAGCCAGTAATTTTCTTTGCCATTACTCTCACTCTGTAGTGGGCGAGGGGGCCGGGGCTCCCGCATCCAGTTCAAGTTTAGCGGTTAGACGGGCCCGCGACGCGAACCCTCCCGCAATTCCGCAGCTGTAGCTTAGGAAGGGCGGGCCGATAGCGGAAAGTGCGCGGGGAAGCAACAGCGTCGCAGCCGCACAGGATTAGCGACAGCTAATCCTGAGACGGCGCCCGTCCGGCCGGCCTCGCGAAGCGAGGTCCGACGACGCGGAATTTACTTCCGCGTCGGACGCTAGTGGGCTGGGAAACCTGAAACCAGACCCGGAAGACCGACGCGGGAGTAAATCCCGCGTCGTCGGTCGGGTTCGGCTGCGCCGACCCGCCGGCCGGTCGAGCGCTGTCTCGCGATTAGCTCGCGCTAATCGCGTGCAGCTCCGACTTACTTGCTCCGCTCGACCTGCTCGAAATCCAGCTCGACCGGCGTGGCACGACCGAAGATCGACACCGAAACCTTGACCTTCGACTTGTCGAAATCGAGCTCTTCGACGATGCCGTTGAACGACGCGAACGGGCCGTCCAAGACCTTGACCGAATCGCCGATCTCGTAATCGACCTTGACCTGCTGGCGCGGGGCGGAGGCCGCGGCCTCTTCCTTACTGTTGAGCATGCGCGCGGCTTCGGCGTCGCTGATCGCCTGGGGCTTGCCGTTGGGGCCGAGGAAGCCGGTCACCTTGGGCGTGTTCTTGACCAGGTGATAGACGTCGTCGTTCATCGCCAGCTTGGCCAGCACATAGCCGGGCATAAATTTG
>Ga0105245_10003441_pt1 | contig 14187 bp, 14 predicted proteins | sample KBSM54metaG_FD_81523 | JGI IMG/M metagenome (GOLD analysis project Ga0105245, IMG submission 81523) | Miscanthus rhizosphere microbial communities from Kellogg Biological Station, Michigan, USA - KBS M5-4 metaG | ecosystem: Host-associated > Plants > Roots > Rhizosphere > Soil | place... | reverse complement strand
TCTCGAGAGCCGCTGATTCCTTGGCGTTCAGGCCGTATTCCTTCGCAACACCCTGTGTGTCCTTGAAGAAACGCTTGCGGAGGTCGCTCGAAAGCCGCAACTCGTACAACACCTTGTTCAGCGCATACGATGACGGCTGCGGGTGCTTGTAGAATTCGAATCCGCCCTGCGTAAAGTTGTAGGCCGGCGGAACGTCCCCGGTGGGCGGACCCTTGCGCTTGTTCGGAAGGAAACGCATGACCGCGTGTCCATGGTGCCAGGTCGGCTGATACGTGATCAGCTCGCCGGGAATATTTCCGGTAGCGCCGAACATGACGTACCAAGGAAGCATTTCGGTGTTGCCGACCTCGTCCAGCTGCTCGGCAGTCAGATTCAGAATCGGATCCAGGTTGCCGCGCTCCATCTGTGCGATCGCCCAGTAATCGAAATCGTAGGCGGGCTGCGGATACTTCCAGGTCCCTGGGTAATGCGACATGCCGCCGCTGGCGACGATCACAACGCGTTCGCCCCGGCTCTTGATAATGTCGGCAATGGCTTTGCCTAAGGCTACGCAGCGCTTGGGATTCGGCAAAGGTGGAAGATAAGCGTTCACGAAAATCGGCACGACGGGAATGCCGCGGTCTCCGATGATCCACTCGTACACCGCGGCGAAGCTGTGACCCAGCAGAGCGTCCTGAGAATACGACATGTCGAAATCGGCCCGCACCAGCTTGTCGAGGATGTCCTCGGCCAGCGGCAGGTGCACCTTCATCTCGTAGCCCTTGTTGGCGAAATGCGCCCTGGAAGTCTCACCCGCAATCACGGCGAACGTCGGGACCGATGACAGGAAGAACGTTTCCAAGTGATCGCTGCCGATGACGATGACGGCGTCGGGCTTGAGCTCATCCAGCTCCTTGCCCATCAGCTTCATCGCATTGATATCGGCGTCCAGCTGCTCCGGCACTTCCGTAGGCGGACGGGTGAACAACTGCGGTGCGTGTACTGTCGCGAAAGCTCCAACAATCTGTCCCATACGTAATCCTTAGTCAGGCTCCTGATCCACGTATACCACGCCCAGCTCCTTGAGCTTCGCGCGCAACCCGTACATGTCCAGTCCAGCTTCACCCGCGCGCAGCCGCTCGCGATTCTTTTCCTCTTTGGCGATCCGTTGCTGCGCGGCTTTAACCACTTCGGCCACATCCTCGCGCGGGACTACCACCACTCCGTCCAGGTCGCCGATTACGGCGTCGCCCGGTCGAATCAGCTCTCCGGCGCAGACCACCGGAACGTTGACCGATCCCAGCGTGGCTTTCACGGTGCCCATAGCCGAGATGGCTTTCGACCAGACCGGAAAATCCATGGCCGTCAGATCGGCCACGTCACGAACGCCCGCGTTGATGATCAGCCCCGCCACTCCACGGGATCGCAGGGACGTAGCCAGCAGGTCGCCGAACATGCCGTCCGTCGATTCGGCGGTGCAGGTGACCACCAGAACATCGCCCGGCTGGCATAGCTCAACCGCGGCGTGAATCATGAGGTTGTCGCCTGCCTGGCATAACACGGTGACCGCCGGACCCGCGACGCGCGCCGATGTGTAGATCGGACGCATATAGGGCGCCAGCAATCCCGTGCGGCCCTGCGCTTCATGGACCGTGGCGACGCCCATCTGCCCCAGCTGCTTGACGCCCTCTGCCTCGGCGCGTCGGATATTACGTACAATTCGATGTTTCATGGCTGTTTAGACGAAGTCACGAGTATAACATCTGGGCACAGACAGACTACTTTTTGGACACGATCTGCCGTTCGATCAGGAGATCGATCGCGGCCCTGCGGATCAGTTTCCAGTCCGCGCGCGCCGTCGCCGCAGAATCAGCGCCAGTACGACACCGAACAGCATGCCGCCGGGCAGACCTAGGCCTGCTAGGCTCAGGCGCTTGCCTTCAAATTGCCTCTTGGGCGGACCCGGGGGCGCGGCGAATTCGATGCGCATCCCGTTCGGGTTGACGCTGGGATTCACGTTGGCTGAGACGATTCTGCCAATCAAATCCTGAGTGATTCGCTGCGCCTGGGCCGGGTTTTCGTAGGCAAAGGAGACTTGCCCGAGATTCGAGCCGGTGGGTCTGATCAAGATCGCTCGCCGTAGCCGCTCGATCGAACCTTCGATCGGCGCTTCGCCGTATAAGTGTTCTTGCCGGATGATGTCCGAGAGTGCTTGCGGCGTAAAGGCGGCATGGACAACGCGGTCGAGTGCGTCCGTATCCACCGGCTCGATCTTGAAAGTCGCCGTGGACCGGTAACGGTAGGGCATCGAAAGAGCGGCGACGCTTGCAAGTACGAGACCCGCGATGCCGCATGCGATCACGATACGTGCGAAAGACCATCTGGATATTTGCATTCGCATCTCCATTGCTCCCCGGAAAAGATCCCATGCGTCGCGCCATCGGGATCCCGAATCTTCCAGCAAGGCCTCCATCTCCCGGCCGTAGCGGCGGCGCCACCACGCCGGGTACAGATAGATCAGGAACCGAAGAACGCGCTTCATGCTTGTTTCAACCGGCTCAAACCGGTCTTCACCACTCGATTCAGGCTGGCCAGTTGTTCGGCCAGATGCTCCTGCCCCGCTGCCGTAATGCGATAGGGCTGCCGGCGCTCATCGCGCGTCTTCACCGGACCGATCCAGCCCCGCTCTTCCAGACGCGTGATCGCGCCATAGAGCGTCCCGGGGCCCAGCCGCACGCCCGCGAAGAGTTCGATGTCCTCCATCATGGCATAGCCGTGTTTATCGCCTTCGGCCAGGCTGGCGAGCACTAGAAGCGTGGGATCAGACATGTCTATTACGTTGCACGTAGTATCGTGACACGTAGTAATGATGTTTGTCAAGAGGAAACCGCAGGGAGAAAAAGCGATACTTGTTTCCGAAAGGGTGAAATCAGGAAACATGCAGGCTGTCTCTATTCTGTTGTCCGATATCGCAACCCGGCTGGGCTGCCAACTTGTTGGCGGCGGTGCGATTTCCATCACGGGCGTCGCCGGAATGGAGCACGCGAATTCCAGCCAGCTCACCTTCCTGGCCAACCCCAAGTACGCCCATAAGGTGAAAGATACCCGCGCCGGAGCCATCCTGCTCGCGGAACCCATCGCCGATCTAGGCATCGCCCAGCTTATTTCCAAGAATCCTTATCTCGATTTTGCCCGGGCCCTCGCTCTGTTCTACCAGCCGCCGCGTCCCAAACCCGGCATCCATCCGACCGCATCCATTGCGTCCACCGCGCGGATCGGTGAAAACGCCTCCATCGGAGCCTTTGCCGTGATTGGGGAAGACGTGGTCATCGGACGCAATGCGATTCTGCATCCGCACGTCGTGGTCTACGATGGCGCGCGCATTGGCGACGATTTCCTGGCGCATTCCCACGCCGTCGTCAGGGAATTCTGCCAGGTGGGCCATCGCGTCACGCTGCAGAACAGCGTCGTCGTCGGCGGCGATGGATTCGGCTTCGCCAAGCGTGCCGACGGCTCCCACGAGAAAATCGTCCAGAGCGGGCCCACCATCCTCGAAGACGACGTCGAGATTCAATCTCTGACTTCCGTGGATCGTGCGACCGTCGGCGAAACCCGCGTCCGCCGCGGCGCGAAGATTGACAGCCTGGTGCAGATCGGCCACGCCTGCGTGGTCGGCGAAGACGATATCATCTGTGCGCAGACCGGCCTTGCCGGGTCCACCATATTGGGAAAAAGCGTATTGCTGGCCGGGCAGGTGGGTGTTTCCGGCCATCTTACGATCAACGACGGCGCTGTCATCTATGCCCAAAGCGGCATCGGCCACGATGTGGCTCCCGGCGCGGTGATGAGCGGATCCCCCGCATTCGACGCCCGTGAGTGGCTGCGAGCCATCACCGCTTTCCAGAAATTGCCGGAATTGTTGAAGAGGGTGCGACAATTAGAGAAACATTCCCCACATGACTGACCCGACAGATATTCCAGATCGCCTGGTGCTCGCCTACCAGAACCAGGAGTTCCTGGATACTCCCGATGCCAGGCCGCTGCGCATCATGAGTGAATATCTGTATCCTCTCTCGCACTTTCGCAAAGAAAAAGTCAGCGACACCATCGTATTCTTCGGCTCGGCCCGGACTTTCGAAGCCAGCGCCAGCGGGCGTTACTATACCGAAGCCCGGCAGCTTGCGCACCGCCTCACGGAATGGTCCGTCAATCTGGAGGAGCGCAACCGCTTTGTGGTCTGTACCGGCGGCGGTCCCGGCATTATGGAAGCCGCGAACCGCGGCGCGACCGAAGCCGGAGGAAAAACCATCGGACTCAACATCGGTTTGCCTACCGAGCAGCGTCCCAATCCGTTTATCACCCCCGCCTTGAATTTCGAGTTCCACTACTTCTTCATGCGCAAGTTCTGGTTCGCCTATATGGCGAAAGCCTTGGTGGTGTTTCCCGGCGGCTTCGGAACGCTCGATGAGCTGATGGAGATTTTGACCCTCACCCAAACCGAAAAGCTGGTGAAGAAAATGGTGGTGGTGCTGTATGGAACCACGTTTTGGAAAGAGATCCTGAACTTTGACGCATTGGTTCGCCACGGCATGATTAGTGAGCGGGATCTGAACTTGTTCCAGTTTGCTGACGATGTCGATACGGCCTTCCAGATCCTGAAAGACGGACTGACCAAGCATTACCTGACGCCGAAGCAGGAAACTCCGGACATCGCCAAGTCCCGAGTCTGACCTCGTAATTAAAACCATGGTTCGAGCGCGCCTCGAGATCCTATTTCGCTGGCTGGGCAGTGCGGGAATTGCGTTCCTGGTACTCATCACGGCCTATGCCGCGCTGGGTTGGATCGCGCCGCGCAGCGGCTTCCGGCTCGCCGTTGAGATCGCTGCCTTCATCGCGGGAATCTGGCTCGCGATCCGGCTTCTTCGCATGGCGGCGCGGCAATCGTTGTGGAGACTGCGCCATCGCCTTCTGGTCACCTACTTGTTTATTGCGGTAGTACCCATCGTGCTGATCGCGGGATTGGCTGCCTTGGGCGGGTACATGCTCGTGTATCAACTGGCGGCGTACCTGGTGACCACCGAACTCGGTCGCCGCGTGGACGGTTTGCCTGCCGCTGCCGCGGGTTTTGACCAGGACCGTTATCCCGGAATTGTCACCATCCCTTCGCCGCCGGGAGGTTTCCCGGGCAGCGGCGTCCTCAAGAAGGATGGCAGTTTCTACCTCTTCTCGAACGCGAAGACATCCCAGGGCGATGTGATTATCACGGTCCCGCTGACGCGCGAATATCTCGCGGGTCTGGTGCCCGGCCTGGGACTGGTGGGGATCGACGAATCTCCGGAACAGGCCTCCAGGGCCGCGCGCGCCCGCGGTTCGCGTGCCGCCGCACCCGTATTGCCTCCGCCGGTCAGCCGGTTCGATTCCGAACTGGTTTGGTTTGCCACCGTGCCGGCGATGGATTGGGAGACTCCCGGCAAAACCTCCGATCTGGTTCTCGCCGTGCTAACGCGCGTGTCCGCGGTGATCTCCGCGGTATTCAACCGCAAAGCGGATCTCGCGCAGGAATTCCTGGAGTTTGTTCTCATCGTCGGAATCGCACTCTTCGTCATCGTCGAAGTTTCTTGCTGGGTCATCGGAATCACCATGGCCCGCACCATCACGGGAGCCGTTCATCACCTCTATGAGGGAACCCATCGCATCATGCAGGGCGATTTCTCGCATCGCATCGAAGTGCATGGCAAAGACCAGCTCGCCGATCTGGGCGTGTCCTTCAATCGCATGACCGAGAATCTGGCGCGATTGCTGACCGTGGCGAAGGAGAAAGAGCGCCTGCAATCCGAGATCGAAATTGCACGCGAAGTTCAGAATCAGCTCTATCCGCAAACCACTCCCATCATCAAATCATTGCGGCTGACTGCCGTGTGCCGGCCGGCGCGAATCGTTTCGGGCGACTATTACGATTACGAAATCGCCCGTGACGCTCAGGTCGCCCTCGCCATCGGAGACGTAGCGGGGAAGGGAATCTCGGCTGCTTTGCTCATGGCAACGCTGCAAAGCTCGCTGCGGACCCAGTTGAGCGCGCATACCGCTAATCCCCATTCCGCTGCTCACCTGGTTTCGCAACTCAACCAATATCTCTATGCCAACACCTCGGCGGAAAAGTATTCGACGCTATGCCTGGGTCTTTATGACGAAGTCAGCAGTTCCTTTCTCTATACCAACGGTGGACACTTGCCTCCCATTCTTGTGCGCCGGGGCGAGGTGCTCCGTCTGGACGTGAACGGAACCATCGTGGGAGCGTTCCCCTTCGCCGAGTACGGCGAAAGCCGGATCGTCTTGGAGCCGGACGACCTGCTTGTTTTCTTCACCGACGGAGTTACAGAGCCTGAAAATGCCTATGGCGAAATGTTTGGCGAAGAGCGCTTCATCGATCTGCTGGCGCGCAATGCGAATCTGGGCGAGGCCGAAATTGTCCAAGCCGTTGTCGATAGCGTACGCGAATGGACCGGCTCCGATGAATTGCAGGACGACATGACGCTGCTGCTCGCCCGCCGCGTTTAGCGCTCCACCAACCTTCGATAAAACGCCTCGGTCTGTTCCACCATCCGGTCCACCGAAAACAACCCCGCACGCTCCCGCGCTTTCTCGCTCTGCTCTCGAAGGCGTTCCGGATTCGAGGCCGCATACGTAATCGCTCGGGCCAGCGCACCCGGATCGCCCGGACGCACCAGCCAGCCGCCGTTTCCATCTTCGACCAACTCCTTCAACCCTTCGATATCACTCGCGATCACTGGCACCCCGTGCGCCAGGGCTTCCAGCGCCGCCATCCCCCAGGCTTCCGAGCGCGAAGGCATGATGAACACATCCAACGATGCGAAAAATGCCGCGCGATCGGATACAAATCCCGGTAGCGCGACGTTGTCCGTTGCGCTTGCTCGCAGTGTCTCCAGCAGTGGACCTTCGCCGGCCAGCACGAACCGCGCACGCGGCAACGACGGTCGAAGCAACCCCGCCGCTGCCATCGCGACGTCTTGTCCCTTCTCCGCGGTGAATGCTCCCATGTGGCCGACGACGAACTCGCCGTCCGGGCGTCCGGTCCGGGACGCCGGCTCTCCCAGCTCGATGCCGGTATGGATTGTCTCAATCTTCTTGCCTGGAATCCCGCTTGCGATCAACGCTCGCCGAACAGCATCCGAGACGGCGATGATCCCGTGGCACGTCCAGGTGTATTTCAGCCGATGCACCCAGGGATGTCTCGGTTCGAACGCCACATGTCTCGTCACCACGCGCCGTACCGGAGCCCACAGCGTTCCCCGATAGGCGATGTTCTGCGCACGTCCGCTATGGGCATGGATGATATCGGCGGTGCGGAGTCCGAGTTTTTCGGTCGGGAAGCCTTCGCCGTGCGCGCGTTCCGCCAGAGCGCTCGCGGGAGGGCAGACGATGGTTTGCTCCAAACCCCGTGCCCGCAGTCCCTTCGCCAGCTTCAGCAGGGATTCCTGTCCGCCGCGCCAGGTTTCGCCCGAGTCAACGTGGATGATGGTGAGGGGTCGCAGAAAAATGACTGTAGCACTTCTGCCAGGCACGCCCCAGCGGCAGCGCCATCGCCGAGAGCAGCGGGGAGAGGGCCATCGTCAGGATGGTGCAGGTAAGTGCCAGACTATACGTGGTCTGGGAAAGCAGCTTGGCGCTGAAGCCGCTGCGCGCCAGCACGAAGCTGAATTCGCCCATCTGAGACAGCCCCAGGCCCACGATCCAGGGAGCCATGTTTCGGTAGCCGAACGCTCTTGTTAACAAGCCTATGCACAACGACTTACCGGCGATTATGAGAGCTGTTACTTGAGTCACCTGGCGAGCATGTTCCCACACGAATCGTGGGTCGAACAACATCCCTACTGTCACGAAGAACAGTAACCCGAAGATATCGCGTAGCGGCGTCACGTCGCTGAGGGCCTGGTGGCTGAATTCGGATTCGCTCAATACGATCCCGGCAACGAATGCGCCCAGCGCGAACGAAAGGCCTGCCGCCTGCGCTGCGTATCCCACGCCCACTCCGGCCGCGACCACCGCCACCAGGAACAGTTCCCGCGAGCCTAGCGCCAGCACCTGCTTGAGCAGCCACGGCAGCAGCCATCTGCCCAAGGCGACCATTCCAGCCAGTACCACCACGGCGATTCCGGCCGCTCGCAGCACTTGCGGTAAGGCGGTGCTCAAGTTTGCCAGTTGCGGCAGGATTATTAGCATCGGAATCACCGCCAGATCCTGCACCACCAGCAGGCCGATCATCGCGCGGCTGGCCAGCGTCGCCGTCTTTCCCGCCGACGAGAGGCTCTTCAGCACCACCATGGTGCTCGATAGCGAAATCATCGCACCCAGCCAGATAGAATCGGTCAGCGGAAGTCCCAGCAGCTTCATTCCAACCAGCGTGCCTCCCGACGCCGTCACTGCGATCTGAATCGGACCGCCAATCAGCGCGAACTTGCGAACCGGCCGCAGATCGCGGAATGAAATCTCCAGTCCTAGCGAAAACAGCAGCAGCGCGACTCCGATTTCCGCCAGCAGTTCGATGTCATGGATTTGCACCACCGTGGGACCAGCGGTATACGGACCCACCACCACCCCTGCCGCGACGTATCCCACCAGCAGCGGCAGGCGCAGCAGGCGTGCTAATAATCCGCCCACCAATCCGGCCACCACGATCAAGACGAAATCCGATGCGATGCCCATCCGTCGTCTTAAGGTTGCGCCTTGCGATGTGCCCGTAGGTTCAGCATCTCGACGAATACTGAGAAGCCCATCGCGAAATAGATATAACCTTTGGGAATGTGCTGATGAAATCCTTCGGCTACCAGCGCCATGCCGATCAGCAGCAGAAAACTGAGAGCCAGCATCTTAACGGTCGGATGACGCTCCACGAACTCGCCTAACGGCCGGGACGCCCACATCATGATGCCGACGGAGATCACGATCGCCGCCACCATGATGCTGATCTGGTTGGCCATGCCCACGGCAGTGATCACCGAATCGAGCGAGAAGATAATATCCAGCAGCGCGATCTGCGTCAGCACCGAGGCCATGGTATTGGCTTTCCGCTGAACCTGACGGGCCGCCTCGCCGTGGCCTTCCAGCCGCTCATGGATCTCGTGCGTGCTCTTCCACAGCAGGAACATGCCGCCGATGAGCATAATCAGGTCGCGGCCCGAGACTTCCTGGGGTCCGATGGTGAAGAACGGCCGGGTCAGCCGCATGATCCAGGTCAGCGAAAGCAGCAGCAGAATCCGCGTGCCCATCGCCAATGCCAGTCCCAATGTCCGCGCGCGCTGCCGTTGATGCTCGGGAAGCTTCCCCGACAGAATGCTGATGAAGACGATGTTGTCGATACCAAGTACGATCTCCAACAGCGTCAGCGTGAGCAGCGCGGCCCAGGACTCGGCCGAAAAGTGAAACTCCATAGTCTATGGTAACTGTCGCGGTTCAGCCCGGCAGCCAATTATTGCTGCTTCTTCCGGTTGAACAGATCCATGATTCCCTTCGCGGCATCGATGGCCTTGGAAGGATCTTTTGTGTACTGCTGGAGCGTTTCCTTGGCCGCACCCTTAACATCCGGCTTGATGGAAGGTTCAGAGGATGTGCCCGTCACCGAGAAAGGAATCGTGACGTCGCCTTTTTGTCCCAGCGCCGTCAGCACGTGGCTCGTGGACTGAATCGTGGCGCGCATCTGGAAATTCAAAGCGTGCTGCGGGCTGATGGTTCCCGCGCCGCTGAGTTCTCCTACGGCCGGAGCCACCAGTTTCAGATCCTTGACGCCGGTTCCTTGTGGAGACACCGTGATGTTCGCCGCTAAGCTCTGGATAGTCGTGCGCGGATCGGCCTGAATACCCGACAGTTGCTGGAAGGTCTTGAATTTCGATCCCAAGTCGAAGTTATCCAGGCGGACATCCGCGGCTTGAATCGATCCGGTCGTGACCAGCGCATCCACTGGTCCCTGCGACGCGATCTCGACGCTCAGAGTGCCCTTTGAAAGCGTGGAACCCGCGGGCAGCACCACGTCCAGTGCCGGAAGGATGGTGGCCAGCTCGGTCAGGTCCATCTTCGGCCCTGACAGTTTCAAATTAATTACAGGTGATTCTTCGTTCAGGCGGTAGGTTCCACTCACGCTGGCTTGCGCCGCGCCGATGTGAATCGCGGACCGCTCCAGAGTTCCACCGCCCTTGGCCAGATCGTGCGCCAGCACCACGTCGATCTGAACCGCGCGTTTGGCAGGCGTGCCGGTCTTGGCCAGCTTCAGATTCTCGGCCTTCATCTTGCCCTTGATGTTCACCGATTTGCCGTTCGAAGCCACGCTTCCGTCGATGCTCACCAGTCCTGCAACGCCCGAAGATGCCTGTGCGAACCCCGATCCCGCTAAGTCCAGTTTGTCGATAGTCAGGCTGGCGTCGAAGGGAGTCTCTATAACATTCGCCTGCCGGATCGGCCCCGCCTTACCCGCGACCTTGATGGTTCCCCCGCCGGCCACTTCAGCGTCCAGCGAAAACGGAAAGGACGATTCGGAGGAGAAATCCTTCAGCTCGACGTTAACGTTTTGCAGCGTACGCGGCTTCGCTTTGGTCCCGTTTTTCAAGGAAAACCGTCCCTTGGTGATTTTGACCAGCTTCACCGAGAGGTCGGTCTTACTTGCATCCGTAGTAGCCGGCGCCGAAGCAGCCGGAGAGGATGAGGCCTTGCTTCCCAGGCTGGAAAAGTTCCAGTCGCCCGCGGCATTTTGGATCAATGTGATTTGCGGCTGGTCGACCGTTAAGGAAGTTACTTTGAGCTGGCGTGAAAAGATCAGTGGCCACAATTCCACGCCGACTGCCAGCGCTTGCGCGCGCAAAAACGGTTCCTTGCTGAACGCCGGATCGTCCGCGATTGTTACCTCTCCGGCAGCCGCGCCGCCCGAGAACAGGGAAACTTTGAGATCCCCGATTTTCACGTCGCGCCCCAGCGCCGCGGTAAGGCGCTCTTCCAATAGCGGACGGAATTGGTTGGCGTTAATCAGGAACGGCAGGGCCAGAGCGGCTACCATCAGCACCGCTAGAACAATTCCGAAGATTCGCAGGAATTTCACGCTTCGAGTGTACTAGAAACGTGCGTTGGGCGAGCAGCTCTCTACGCTGTCCGCCGTGCCGGATCGGATGCCGCAACTCCACCGAAGCGGCGGTCGCGGCGGCGGAAGTCATCCACCGCGTGGGCCAGGTCTTCGCCTGTGAACGTCGGCCACATGCGCGGCGTGAACACCATCTCGGCGTACGCGCATTCCCACAACAGAAAATCGCTCAAGCGCTGCTCTCCCGAAGTGCGGATCAGCAGATCCACGTCCGGACCCACTGCCTCGGAAAACGATTCTTCCGTGGCTTGCTTTCCGAGACGCACGGCCGCGTCCAATATCGCCCGGCGCGACGAATAGTCCAACGCCAGTCGCAGATTCAGCTTGCGGCAGCGTGCCGTCCTGCGTTCCGCATCTTCCAGCAGAGCGACAAGCGGCGCCGGCAGACGATCCCGCCGTCCGATCGCTTCCAGGCGAACGCCGTTCTTCACGCAGCGGTCGGTTTCCTCCACCAGATACCGTCCCAGCAGCTTCATCAGCGCCGTTACTTCGCGCGGCGGACGTGTCCAGTTGTCCTCCGAAAACGCGTACAGCGTCAGCGTCGTGATACCCAGACCGGGAGCCGATTCCACCACGCGCCGCACTGCTGCGGCTCCTGCGCGATGACCAGCCACTCGCGGCAAACCGCGCCCCAGCGCCCAGCGGCCGTTCCCGTCCATGATGATGGCGACATGCAAGCGATCCACCGGCTATTTCTCCTTACCTGCCGGATCCGGAGTCCGCATCGCGTGGATCAGCGCTTCCATGTGGTTCAGATACTTCTCCAGCGCCTTGCGGCCCGCGGCCGATAGCGCATATTCCGTTTTGGGCATGCGTCCTTCAAACGATTTCGTACAGGCGATGTAACCCGCGTCTTCCAGCTTTCGGGCGTGTACGCTCAAGTTGCCATCGGTGGTCTTGAGCAGCCGCTTTAGGTCGTTGAAGCTGAGCGACGAATTCGCCGCCAGTGCGCTGATGATGCCCAGCCGGATCCGTTCATGAATCAGCCGGTCAAGATCCGGCAGCGCCTCTGGCGCTTTTGGTTGCCGCGAACTATTGTCATGCGAATGCGCCAGCGCGCTTGATCTAGCCACCGTACCTCCTCGCGATGATCGTGCCGAACAGAATGTGCAGCCCGCCGAATCCCGCGCCCAGCCACAAATCGGCCCATACCATCGAAGTTCCCGGCAGCAGGAATAACGCCAGTGCGCCCTCCGCCAGGAAACACAGCCCCATCACAGGAATCGCGGGCACGGAAAACGCCCCGCCGGTGATTACGCCGGTGCCGTACAACATCAGCCACAGACCCGGAATCGATGCCACTGCTCCCGCGTCCCATAAAACCGCGGTGAGCACCGCTCCGGCGAACAGCGGCGGAACGAAACTGAATACGAACTTGCGCGCCGGCGCCGACCACAGCGGCATTCCCGCGGATTGCGCCTTGCGCCACATCGCCAATACGCCCACCGCCATGGCCAGGATCGCTTCGCCCAGCCACAGCGCCAGCCACGTTTCGCGGGACGCCGAGTGCGATGCGAAGCCTGCGGCTGCCAGCGCCGTCACGCCCATCAGTACGCCGCCCCAGCCCGGAACCGCCGTGAACGATCCGGCCCGCTCCATGGTTTCGCGGATGTAGCGCAGATTGTCCAGCGCGTGATTTTGCAGAGGGATGGGCTCTGCCGGTGCGTTGCGAATCGGGCGGACATTCGCCATGAGTTCCAGCATACGAAAGCTGGAGATAAATGTCAAGTACTTTATATGGAAAAGTATTATGGCTTCGAGTGGCTGAAGTACTTGCGCTTCACGTCTGGCCAGAATTCCTTGAGGATCTGCGAAAACGCATCGATCGCCATCTGCGAACCGAAGCGCCCAACGTTATCTCCCAAGCGACGCTCGCCCGGGTAGTACGCGTTCCCCACCGCAGCGGTAATCGCATTCCCGCTTACCTCGGCAAAATTGAAGGTCCAGTTCCCCTTGTCGCTCTTGGCGATCAAGACGCGGCTGGCCGCATAGCCCGCTCGCGACCAGACTCCGCCGTGGCCCCTACGGAAGTAGCGCGGATCCTGGTGCAGCAGAGAAGGCATTACCGACTCGGTCATGAAATTCCCCACCAGTTGATCGGCTACCGATGTTCCCAGCCGCTTGCCATAGCCTTCCCATCCCGATCCCAACCGCTCGTGCGAACCCGCGGCCTGGCTCAATCCCGCCAAGCCGGCCGCCAGGATAAAGATCGGATAGTCGGTGGAATCCTTATAACCGATGTAAAACTTGCGGCGTACGGATAATGGCGAAAACGGATCGGATTCTTCAGCCGTCCGGTAATTCGGCAAGACCCCCAGTACTCGGTTGTTGACCGGCGAGGTCGCTGGATTATTCAGCGGAGCCGTCTGCGCCCATAGCGATGGACTCATCGCGGCGCAACCGCACAGTGCTAATAGGATTCGGGAAGTCAAAGCGAAGGACCTGTCTACAAGGATACCGCGGGCCGCTGCGCTACCCGGTAAACCACTTGGTACGATGGTCACTGCCCATGAAAGCCTTGCTGGAGGCGCTTGCGCCTGGATCCGATGATCTCGCGCTGGCGAGAGCCCTCGACCCCGCTCGTGTCCCCGCGCACATCGCCATCATCATGGACGGCAACGGCCGCTGGGCCCAGCAGCGCAGTTTGCCTCGCGTCGCGGGTCACCAGGCCGGAGTCCCTTCCGTACGCGCCGTTGTCGAAACCTGCGCCCGGATGGGCGTCGGCGCGTTGACGCTCTATGCTTTTTCCGTCGAAAACTGGAAACGGCCGCGCGTGGAAATCGATACGCTGTGGCGCTTGCTGCGAGTCTACCTGCGCGCCGAACTCGCACTCATGATGCGGAACGATATCCGCTTCGCCGCCATCGGACGCCTGAACGCCCTTCCCGCGCACGTCCGAGCCGAGCTTGACCATGTCATCCGCAAGACTTCCGCCAACCAAGGCCTGCGCCTGAATCTGGCCATCAACTACGGCGGTCGCGCTGAGATCGTGGACGCCGTCAAGGCTCTGGTAAAGGATCAGGAAGAAGTGACCGAGCAGGCCATTTCGGACAGGCTCTACACCG
>Ga0105245_10003440_pt1 | contig 14190 bp, 8 predicted proteins | sample KBSM54metaG_FD_81523 | JGI IMG/M metagenome (GOLD analysis project Ga0105245, IMG submission 81523) | Miscanthus rhizosphere microbial communities from Kellogg Biological Station, Michigan, USA - KBS M5-4 metaG | ecosystem: Host-associated > Plants > Roots > Rhizosphere > Soil | place: Michigan... | reverse complement strand
TGCGAGGGGAGCTTCGCGCCGACCGGGGCGTTGAGACCCGTATTGTTCACCCCCCAAGCCCAAACCCCATCCACCCACCAATTGATCCAGCCGTTCCCCCATTCGATTTGAAACTTGTGATAGGCCAGCGAGGCATCGAACCCGAGATTGTGGATGTGTTCGTGTCCGCCGACACCGTTCACGAAGTAGTTGAACTGGACCTGGCTCGTATTCTTCCCCAAAAATTCGACGTCGATCTCATCCCAGACGGGCGTGTTCGTGTACAAGAAAAATGACGAAACCGTCCCCGAGCACTTGGCGGCAACCAGGTTGGCTTCGAACTTCCCGTAAGCGAATGTGTCTCGTGAAGCATATTCACCACCGCTGTACGCCAAGCCGGAGGAGGGCACGTTATCGAGTTTCAGGGTCATTGCGCCACTCAGGAAGGTCACGTGATCGGGTTTAAAGGCGCTCCTAAAAAAGCCACCATTCGACCAGTTGGATTCTTGCCAGATGTTGCTCTTGAAGCTGTCGAGCGGCTCCCAGAATGCCGTATTGACCAACGCTTCCGACGTTGAGTCGGCACGACTAGAATCGGTCGATCCCTCCGATTCGGACATTGTCGGAGCCGAGCACGCGACGACCGCTGCTGCGCCCACTAAATAGGAGACTTGGATCAAACGTTGGGAGACTGGAACTCTGCTCATTTCTAACCCGTTCCTTCCGTGCTCATCGAGCAACCGAGACGGCTCCTGCTCGTCGTGAGCAGCGCGCCGCCGAAGTGAATCGAACCCGCAGATCTCGACACCTTTAGTGATAGCCGCAGCAACGCAAAGTGCCAGTCGAGCCGGCGAGTTTTGTAGTTGATCGTCATCCACCCAACCGGCGTGTACGTCATGGGCCCCGAAAGACTCGACGACGCAACACCCGGAATCAGTGATCAGTCACCGAGCGATGCGGCGATGCAGCGATGCGAAGACGGCTCGTTGCAATCACGCCACGCAGGTTGCGTGCAAATGTTGCGATCACGGGCCCCAGCTTTCGTGCGCGAGGCCCGTTGCGGCGCTCCACGTCCAGCGGTGAAGCTCGCCGTGCTCGTCACGCGCGAAGACGTCTTGGGTTACCCCATCGAGAAGCGCGACGGGATCTTCAGCGATGGTCACGGAACCACTCCACTCGTCATGCTGGAGCCCTTGCGTCGAGCTCCACCAAAAGTGCAGCAGCGCGCCGGAGGTACCCCGTACGAAAGCATGTTGCGCGTCCCCGACTTGCATGATTGCTGGACGGCCAACCACGTCGCTGCCCCATGTCTCGTAGCGCCAGGTTTGCCCGGGGTTCCACCAAAAATGTTGGAGTGCACCACTCACGTCGATGGCCCAGGCGTGCTGAGCGCCGCCAATGATCGTCGCAACCGGATCGCTCGCGAGCCGAGGAAACTCGGCGCAGGCGCTGCCATCGTCGGTTTTCTCGAGCAGCTCCTGTTGTTTGCCATGCTGCGTATCCCACCAGAGGTGCAGCAACGCGCCGGCTTGCGTGCGCACGAACACGTGCTGTGCGCTGCTATCCAGCACGGCAGAGGGGCGACCGGTCGTGCCTTGCGCCCAAGTGTCGCGCTGGATGCCTTCGTTCGCATTCCACCACCAGTGCTGCAAAGCGCCGGTTCCGTCCGTCGCCCATGCATGTTCGGCATTGCCGACAACCAGCGCCGCGGGGGTTCCACTAATTCCGGTACCCCAGATGTCGTGCGAGCCCGTGCCCGTCGAAATGTTGGCATACCAATGCGCGAGCTCACCGGCACGTGAGCGCGCGAAAATGTGCTCTTGATTCTTGAAGATGACAGCGACTGGTTCGTCCACGATCGCGGTGGTCCCCGTGCCCCAGGGTTTGCTTGGGCCAGCGGGTAGCCAGCGTTCGAGCAGGCCAGACGAAGACCTCGCGAAAAAGCGCGGCGCGCCGGCGACGAGTAACGCTTGCGCCCCCTCAGCCATGGATAGGCCACCTTCGGGGCCAATTGGACCCGCCCCGTAGTACGCGTGAATCACCCGATCGGCGCCATAATCAGTCGCGATCAGGAGCACGGCTTTTCCATCTGCGGAGCCGAGCAAGGGATTGCTGTAGCCAGCCGCCTGAGAACCCTGTCCCGGGTCGGCCATCGTTACCGGCGCTGGGACTTCGAACCAGGGGCCATGCCCGTTATTGGTATTCGCAAAGATCGCCTTTCCATCTCCCGCAGCGAACGAGAGATTGGAGTTGCGCTGGCGCATCGCCTTGAGCAGGACCGTTTTGCCGGAGACGGTAAGTGTCGGAGTGCTCGCCGGGAATTCGCCGTCGCTGAGTTGCACGTTCTCACCAAGGTCGGCCGGATCGCCCCAATTCCAACCATCGGGCGAACTGCGCACGTGCGCCTCGCACACGTGCGAATTGTCGGTGGAGCAAACTTCGTAGCTCATGAGCCAATTGCCGTCCGGCGTCTTCCGAACGACGGCCATACCGGGCCGCAACGCAAAAATGTTCGAAGCGACCACGGGCTGATAGTCCGTCCACTCGAGGCCGTTCGAAGTACGCCACGCGACGAGCTTCTGGCTGTGCGCCGGATCGGTTTCGTCGGAATAAAAGACAACGAGGTGCCCATCAGCCGAAACGGTGAACTCCGGCTCCCACGTGCCGGCGGTGGTTGCGGTGGTACTGATAGTCGAAAGGAAAGACCAGGTCTTCCCGCTATCAGAGCTCTGCCACACGCGCTGAGCCATGCGCCGTTGCGTCACGACGTTGCCACCGAAGCTGGCAGCCCAAAGCAGCGTCCCTGCCGGCATGGCACCAATGGCGACCGGAAGCTCGAACAGCGTTTGGCAACACATGCCGCTGCCATCGACCCCGGTCGGATCATCCACATCGCCGAGCGGCGAAAACGTGAGCCCGTTGTCGGAAGACTGCACGAGATGCCCGACCCAATCATGGTCGTGGTTGGCGTTTTTTCGCACGACACTGGCGATGATCGTGCCGTTCCTGGCTCCGCTGTGCTCGAGACGAATCACGCGCGGATAGTAGGCGTACTCATTGTCGAGCAACGTAGCGCCCTGCGGAAGAGTCTGAGCGACCGGAGCAACAGCGGCGCACGTGCCGGCGTTCGCGCCTGCTTCGCCGGCATTGCCGTTTTCGCCTGCGCTGGCTCCCGCCTCGGAGGCGCCGCTTGCGCCAATATCACCGCCGTTGGGATTGCCTGCAACGGACTCGGCGCCCCCCGTGTCCCCAGCGCGGCCTCCAATAGCGGGTGAGGTTTGCCCCGCGCTACGACTGCATGCATCCAGACTGGCCGACGCGAGTAACGCCGCCATCACGGGCCCGAAGGTCATCGCGCCGAGGGCGAGAAGCCGCGTCGTTCGGCTCATTCGGCGCGCCGCGCGATGAAGTCGCGTAGGTCTAACGAACTCCGCTCGCGCGACTTCGTCATCCACTTGCACCGGTGCAACACTCGCAGCTCTCTCCTTGGGGCGAGATCAAAGGTTGGCTTCCCAGAAGGTCAACGTTGGCTCGATCACCGGATGCTCGCAGTGCTGGGCCCCCGGATAGGTCTTTTCCGTCACCGTGAAGCCATCACCCTTGTACTTCGCGACGCTACCCTCCTCGCCAGCGAGCAAGAAGTCCGCCGTTCCGTAGTTGAAGAACAGTTTGATCTGGTCGCGCGGCGAGGCTGCTTTCTCATCCCAGGCGTAGTCCGCCCAAAATTCCGACGCGCCGCAGCTCATCGCAAACAGGCCCGGGAGGCGGCCGCCCATCAGAGGAATGAAGGAGCTCGTGAGAAACCACGAACCACCGGACATGCTGTAGTAAAGAATGTGGTTCGTTGGCGCGTCGAACGCTGCTGCGAAGCTCTCGAGGGCCGCTCCGACCTTCCGCGCATCCGAATTCTGAGCCGCACCAAAGGAGCGGCTCGAAGGCGGATCGCCGTCATAGGCCACTGGCGACAAGGGTGCCGTCACCAGGATGTCCCGCGCAGCCATCCACGCAGCGACGCCCGAAAACAACGAATCGCTGTTCCAATCGACTGCGGTGTCAGCATGCATGTAGACAGCTAGACGCTTGACTGCTTTTCCAGAAGCCAGTGGCAGAAACTTGAACGTGATGCCACCAACTTCAGCGATGCACCCCGGGAGGCTCGTGTCGGTGTCGGTAAACGACTGCTCACAGTCGACGCCCACTGGCGGGCCTCCCGCGGTGCCACCACCACCGCTAGACCCGGCAGAACCGGAGGCACCGCCCGATGCGTTCGTGCCGCCAGACGAGTTGGCCCCACCCGCTGAGTTCGCCCCACCGAACGAGTTCATGCCGCCAGACGAGTTCGCTCCACCCGCTGCGCTCGCCCCACCGAACGAGCTCATGCTCGCGCCCGCAAAGCCGAGGCCGGACGCCCCGGAGCTGGCGCCGCCGTTACCGACCGTTCCGCGCGCGGGATCGCCTTTGGCACCCGAACATCCGCACACAGCGAGAAGCAGCATGCACCCGAGGCTCTCGAACATCTTCATCGTCCAATGTTCCATTCGGTTTTTGGCGGGTCGGCGGCCGCAGGGTTACGACTGACACTAGCCCATATCGAGAACGATCTCTGGATCAGGCTATCGCGGTAGAGCGGGCTCGTGGTCGAGTGTGACGTCGATCCAAGCATCGAGCACACGAATAGACACACCGCACTGACCTTTCGCCACCTGGAACTGCCCCCACAGAAAATTCCTCCGCTGAATACGCGGCGAACGACCAGGCTGATGTGGCGGCGCGCGCGCGAGTGGCCGCAACCAATGTTGCGTCGTCGCAACCGTTTCACGCGGCAGAGCACGACAATTCAGTCTCGATCTCGGCATTCTATACGGCGCTTCGGTTACACGCGCGCGAGGTACCCGCTCTGGCAACTATTCGCGTTCAGTGCCCAGTCCATCTCATCGCGACAGCCACTCACGCGGGCGATCTCGTGGTAACCGATGGCGGTGATTCCAGTCAGCGCGCGGCCACGACTGCTGCCACACCGTAATCGGCCAATTTCTTGTCGCCAGCAATGAGCACAACGGGGAAAGCAACTCTGAACCTCAACGATGTGGCGCTCTTGGTGCGCGTGGTGCGGACGCAGAGTTTCTCGGCTGCCGCACGCGAGCGCAATGTGCCCGTGTCGACGGTGAGTCGACGCGTCGCCCGACTAGAAACCGCGCTGGGCACGCGACTTCTGGAGCGCACCACCCGAACGCTTCGCCTCACCGACGCGGGGCGTGCCTATTTCGATCACGCAGCCCGAGCGATGGACGACCTTGCGCAGGGCACGGGGCAGCTTCGCGAACGACAGCGCGCGCCCCGTGGACGGGTTCGCATTCGCGCGCCGATCGTGCTCGCGACGGCCGTAGCCAACGTCAGCTACACGTATCTGGCCAAATACCCGGCAGTATCGCTGGATCTGGAGCTCGGACAAGTCCCGAGCGGCCCGGCTTCCGACGGCGTCGACATCGCCATTCTCACCGACAAAATCGAGGACACGAGTGAGTTCGTCGCGCGTGAGATTTGGGGAGCATCACAAAAGCTGCTCTATGCGAGCCCCCGTTACCTCGAAGCGCACGGCGTTCCACGACGAATCGACGGCCTTGCGCAGCATCACTGTATCGCCACACGCATAGCCGATGGCTACGCCACGTGGACACTCATGCAAGGCCGCAGCAAACGGCGTTACCGATTCGCGCCGCGCTTCTACGTGGGAGAGTTCACCGCCGCCTACCGGGCCGTGCTCGCGGGACTAGGCATCGCTCTGTTCCCGGAAGTCCTGTGCGCCGAGGCGGTGCGAGCGAAGAAGTTAGTGCGCGTCCTGAATGGGGTCGAAGGCGAGAGCGATGGGGTCAAGCTCGTGTATCGCGCCCATCGTTCACTCACACTCGCCGTGCGCACCTGTGTCGACCACTTCATCGCCGAACTGCCCAGTGCCGACCAGCGGTTTGCGCTCGAGTAAATTCACGCCTCGGATCCGGCGCGAATCGTCATTCCGATTTAGATGCGGTGATGTATAAGGAGCCCGATGGGAACGCGACAATCACTTCTCGCGCTAGTGTTGGTCGGCTGCGCGCATGGGCCCCCTGGGGCACCCTCGGCGACCGGCGGCTCGACAGATGCCACATCGAGGTCGCACACCGAGGGGACACCTCGCAGCACCCCAGTCCCGCGAGCATGTCGCGGCATGCTCTTCGACCTCGATGCGCTCCCCGAGGCTTGCAAAGTGGAGAGAGGGTCGACGGCATCGAGCCAGGGCTTTCGAGCCGAGCTCGACCCTTCCTCGAGCAGCGTGCGTTCTGGGAACGAAGTTCAGGTGGCACTGGTGATCACCAATGCGACCGCATCGGCGATCGAGATCGCGATCAAGCCTGCTTGTCCCGCTCTATCACTCGCTGCGCTCGACTCGAACGGCGCGCGCGCGGACTACGTCAACGACGAGTGCAACTTCGGCGGCGTCTGCGCTGACCCGAGGTTCCGCATCGTCATCGAGCCGGGTGGCGCTCTCAAGAAGCAACTAACCTTCGCAGCGCGCGTGACTCGCGTTGCGAGTGATTGCCAGGAAGTGCTCGCTGGTGGTCTCAAGCCCGGCAATTATCGCCTCAGCGTATTGGGCAGTCCGTTCAAGGATCGAGCGATTCTCGAGAACCTGAGTGCGCCCATCGAAGTGAATTGATGCGACCGTGCCGCAGAATGTGACGCAGCGGCTCGTCCGTCGCGCGGAGCGCCCCTTCAGCTCCCGTGAAGTCCGTGTTTCCTGAGAAGGCGATACAGGGTCACCCGATCGATATCAGCGGCACGCGCGGCTGCGACGATCCTGCCACCGTGCCTACCAAGCAGCGCCCTGAGGTAGTCCGATTCGAATTTGCTCACCATCTTTTCGCGCGCGGCACGCAGTGTCAGCGAGTCCTCGATTACTGGCGCGAGCAGCGCTGACAAGCCTTCCCCACCCTCATCGAGATGGAGCGCGGCGCTGGGATCTTCGAGCAGGATGCATCGAGCCAAATGGCTCCGCAATTCGCGAAAATTCCCCGGCCACTCGTACTGATGAAGTTTTTCGAGAAACGGCGGCGTTCGAAGCTTGGCAAGCGTGAGGCGAGCGGCTTCCGGCGCGGACTCGAGCTCCTGGTCGATCAGCAGTGAGATGTCCTCGAGGCGCTCGCGAAGCGGTGGCATCTCGATTTCGATGACCGCGAGTCGATAATACAGGTCGGCTCGAAAGCGTTGCTCTGCCACCAGATCCCTCAGACTTCGGCTCGATGCGACGATCAGGCGCGCGTCGATTGGATGCGTTTCCGTGCCGTCGTTGCGTTTCGGTGAACCTCTCTCCAAGACTCGCAGTAATTTCGTCTGGAGCTTGGGGCTCAGTTCGCCGATCTCGTCGATGAAGATCGTGCCTCCCCGGGCAAGCTCGAACGCCCGGTGACGCGGCTCGAGAACGACGCCTTCGCCACCGAACATCTCGTCGTCGAGCTCCTGGGTCGACGCCGAACAACAGTCCACCACGAGCAGACGCGCTTCGCTTCGCGCGCTGGCCCCATGCAGAGCCTTTGCCATCTCGAATTTGCCGGTACCTGGCTCGCCCTGGAGCAAGACAGTCGCATCGCTCGCTGCGACGCGTTCCGCCACTGACAACACGGCACGCATCAATTTTGCACGGGTTCGAATTGATCCGAATCGCATCGGCTCTTCATCCGAGCCCGCACACTCGGAAGTGTCGTTCACCACGCCTTCGGCCAACGATTGACCCGTCGTTGGCTCGTTCTCGCCCGTAGACATGGATACACTCGAGCCCGAGACTTCAGCGGAGCTCCGCGGGAACTCCATCGTTACGACGCATCACGTGTCTGCACCAAAGCCCGCTCACGCAGCGGATACTGAACAGCGTAGCGCCGCTTCGTGAGACGCACTAGGCCGGCAAACGGCAAGAGTCTCTTACCGTGGATGCAAAAGTCGGGACGACCATCGCTGACGACGGTCCGCGAGGCTATGGCAAACTTCGCCGGACGATGCCCACGTCGATGTACTGAGCGCCAGTGGCTTGGTGGCAGTGCACGGCCAAAGTATTCGTGCCGTTCACGATGACGGACTTCAACGCGGCCGCCGAGACTGGCGCGTAGACGTAGCCGCGCGTGTGATCCGTGGTCGTGAACGCCTTGACGCCGTTGATATAAACCTCGGTTCCGTCATCGTGATAGAGGCGCAAAGTGAGCTGGCCGAGCTCCTCTGCCGTCAATTTCCCTGGGTTGAACGAGCGCCTGAGCCAGATGTCGGCGGTATTCCACAGGGTACCGACTACGGCATCGAGCGCCCCCGCGACGCCAAAGCCACCCGGGGCCTGCGTCCACGCGGTATCTTTGAACGCGACGGTCGGCCACGTCGCGTCGGGTGTCGACGTCGTGTAACGCCACGCTTGAGCGTGAAACTCCGATGTGGGTAGCACCTCAGTCACCGTGGCGCTCTTGTAGCCAACGGACGCAATGTTCGCCTGGACCTTGTCCTCGGCCGAATCCGTCGGGTAGCCAAAGGTCATGACGCCCTCGTAGAAGTCGCCCTCACTCCGATTGCTGTTGTCGCCGCCAACGCCAAGCACGATGCCGCCCTCCTGCTTCATGGGCATGTAACCCTTGAAGCGCCCAGTCGGTAGCGAGCCGTTCCAATGCGTGGTCAGCACACCCGCCTCCGCATTGGCGCTCTTCAATGCGTATTTCTTCTGCCCATCGTTCTTGAGCATGGCGGTGACCAGATCGAGGCCGGCGACTGCAGCATTGGCCGGGTTCGTGGTCACGCCGTCGTCATGAAATAAGCCATTTTCCAAGTCCGCACCAATCCAGGGACCGGGCCCCGAACAGGGGCCGCCGCTCGAGCAGGCCATGCCGAAGTAGATCGCATCCATGTGACCGTTGCCCGGGTCGGTGACGACAGGCTGCTCGGTATTACCGTAGTCGAAGCAGCAATGACCGTTCACGTGCGTGCCGCTCGTAACCATGTACATGCCCTCGGCTTGCCCGGCTCGGGCGGTACCTTTGGCCGACACATTCCGATAGCCCATACCCGGCGAGATATAGACACCGTAAACCTTTTGTCCGCCCGCAAGCGCCGGCAAGTCCGAGGCGTTCGCCGGCCGATCCGCCGTCGGCCCAGCGGTGCCACCCGGCGAGACAGTCAGGTGATTGCCGCGGCTAGTTTGGTCATAGATGACCGTGATCGTGCACGAAGACCCGGCGCAAAACTTGTCTTGAGCCGCGCTGTCGGCATAGCCGCTGCTCAGTGTCTCGATATCCAGCGTGGCTTTGTCCGCGCGTTGCACCTGGTAGAGCTTGCCGTTGTACGAGGCGATCAATGCGCGCGTCGTACTGTGCGCTGCCACGCACGGTGTCCCCTCGGCAGCGTACGAGTCACAAGGTAGCGCCGAATCGCCCCCGGCCGCTCCGCCCGTTTCCGAACCCGCGGCGCCCGCCTCGCCGCCGACGCCGGCGCCCGCACCGCCCACGGAATTGCCGCCAACTGTCCCACCACCCGGTCCTGACCCGCTGCCGCCGCCCTGTCCAGGGGTCCCGCCGCTGGCGGGCATCCCGCCATCCGCGATACCGCCGCCGCCCGTGGCGCCGCCGCCACTCACGCCGGAACTGGTGCCGCATCCCACCGCCATGATCAGCAAGCAAGTCCAAATCGGAAAACGACGACCCAGTGTGCGTTGCATCGAAAGCTTCTCCAAACCATGACCGATAGGGCGAGGACGGACGGCGAGTATTAGGGCGTGAATGCCCGGACCGACGCATATCGGCTCAAACAAAAGCTGCGAGTGGGGTGTGCTGGGTGACCGCGCAACGAGGCGTTGCGTGGTTGCAACCACCTCAAAGTGGATTTCATCCGCCGGGGTGAGTGGACTGCCCCACTTCGGACGTTCTAGGCGAAAAGGCTTGATTACTCCCTCGAACCAGCACAAACTGAACGCATATCATAAAACTGACACGCATTCTGCTCACGAATGAAACGGCATACCACCTTCAACACGGCACCGGTGCCACAACGCTTTGGTTGGACTTGGCTACTGTATTCGTCAGAAATGACAACGAGCGAGCAGCACTAGTGAGGTACTGCACCTCACGGTTCTCTCCAGTGGCGCGTCTCCCGTGAAATCTGGCGTTCGAACGTAACCATGTGTGCGGACAACGAGGAATATGGGGAAATCCCGGCGCAGCCCGACGCCGTGACGAGCGCCGTTTTCGACTCACCCCACCGAGAGGAAGAGCCGACGCGATTTGGAGCGATCCAAACGCGTGCAGCTTCGATGCGCGCCGCGCTTTCCGTGCTGCAGCGCGTGGCTACGAGCGATGCGACGGTTCTCGTCCAAGGTGAGCCGGGCTCGGGCAAATCTACCAGCGCCGAAGCTCTGCACGAAGCCAGCTCGCGCAGCGACGGGCCTCTCGTCGTCGTGGATTGTAGTGCCGTCTCGGAGGATGCGCTCGATGCTCTGCTCTTCGGGGATGAGCGAGCAGAGCGCGAACCGCATCTCGGCGCGTTCGAGCGTGCGCTCGATGGAACCGTTTTCATCGACGAAGTAGGCGATCTCAGCCTGAGACTGCAAGCGAAACTGCTACGATTATTGGAGCGCCGCTCGCTCAATCGAACAGGCGGCACCGCGGCGTACCCAGTCGACGCGCGGCTCATCACCGCCTCCAGTCGTAGCCTGCGGGACGAGGTGAGACGGCAACGCTTTCGTTCTGACCTGTACTACCGGCTTGCTGTCATAGAAGTTCGGATGCCGCCGCTCCGCGAGCGACTCGAGGACATCCCTCTGCTCTTCGAGCAGGAGCTCGACCACTTGCGGGACTCGGCTCGCGCACAGCTCGCGTGCTTACGAACGCCGCGCTTTTTGGAGAGGCTTCGTCAATACGCGTGGCCGGGGAATGTCCGCCAATTGCGCAGCTATCTCGAACGCTGCGCCGCCCTCGGGGATCCCGAAGTCGCGATCGACGCGGGTGCACCCGAGGCAAGCTCGGCAGTATCGCTCACGCCAGCCATCGATACTTCGCTGCCCCTACGCGTCGCGCGCCAACAATTCGTGAGCAAGTTCGAGCATGCATACCTCGCGGAGCTACTCGCGCGGCATCGCGGGCGCGTGGTTGCAGCTGCACGCGCCGCCGATATCGATCGGGTAACGCTGTACCGCCTGCTGCGCAAACACGCGCTCCACGAGCTGTGAACGAGAACACGCGCTGTCGGCTGAGACGGAACGACGCGAAAAGCCGGCAGCTGCGCCGTCACTTGCAGGGGACGGAAACGTTGTCGATGAGGATGATGGTGTTCGTGTCCTCCGGGCCCAGTCCGCCTTCACCACCAGCGCCCTCGGCGTCACATTGGGCATCGAAGGTAAGCCCTATTTGATTGACGAGGTTGGCCGGCTTGCTGGCATCCAGGTCCATCGCAAGCGTCACCCAATCACCGACCCGAAGCTCCAGCTCCGAGCCATCGGCGCGGTGATACATCGTCGCTGTCGAGTCGGTTGCCGTGGACCACGTTCGCGCCGATATGGTGCAATTCGAGTGCGGCGTCGAAACGAGTTTGACGTCTGCCGTCATGGTCCGATTCGTGAGATCCGCCACGGACGCGATGTCCCCATAGGTCGCGTAAGTGTAGAGGATGTGCATGTGCTCGGATTCCTGGCGTTGGCGTCCCGTGAAAGCCAGCGCGAGCTTCATCGAGGCGCCCGGAAGTCCATCCGTGCCCGCGCTCAACACAGAGACATTTGCAAGGTTCAGTGGGTTGTCGGGAGGCAACGGCGGACTCGCAACCGAACCTGCGTCAGTGAGGCCTGTCTTCAGATCCGTCGAATCATAGGCACCTTTTGCCCAGACCGCCTTGATGGCGTGCGAATCGTTCACGATGAGGACGTTGCCATCATCGAAATCGAAGGTGTCTCGCACGGCCTTGCTCTTCACGCAGGAGCCGGATGCAGTTCCACCCGTGCCCGCGCCTCCCGATTCCGATCCTCCCAACGGAGTCGAACCGCCTTCTGCCGGGTTGCCGCCTTCGGTATTGGCAGCGCCGCTCTCGCCGCCGTTGGCCTGACCTCCGTCCGGGTGAGTGTCCGAGCCACCTTCGCCGTCAGTGCCGCCGGAAGACGTGCGCGCGCCGGCAGTGTTGTTGCCGTTTCCTGAGTGAGCGCCAGAGCGCAGGTACTCGACATTGGGGTCGCACCCGCCGGCGACTCCAGAACCCAACGCGAGCAAAGCGACGAGTTGGAACAAGACTGGCGACGGGGAAGGACGCGTATTTCTGTACTTGTTCAGGGGGATCTCCGTGCTCGAGGACCATGCCTCGTGGGCTCAGGTCGAGTGTTCTTCACCTTCACGCGCTGCCACCAACCCGCGTAAATCCGAACTCGACGTGAGCGCACGAGTTTAGACGCCGGATGCGACTTCGCTCAAGCAAATCCGGGCTGCGCGGTGCACCGGCGATTGGCAATCACGATGAGCGAACGTTGCGTATGGCGTCACACGCGTTGCGTTCGTCGCAACATGAGTCTCGATGTTCGGCGAGCGTGGAGCGCCAATCAGTGTCGGTAGCTCTCGGGCGGGCCGAGATACGAGTCTTGCGCGCCACCCGTATCGATGACGATGCGGTCGACCACCATCGACGGGTCGACCTTGTAGAGGTGGAGCGTGTGATAGCCCGCGGTCGTTACGTCGAGCGTCGTGGTCAGCTTTTCGATGTGCTCGAGCAGCGTGGTGCGCCACGCCGCTTCATTGACGGAATGGACGCCAGTCACGATTTGCTCGGCCTCGCCATCCATAGCGAGGGCGATGCGGCAGGATCCGCTCTGGTTGAGAGTCGGCACGCGATACAACGTGACCGGGAACTTGCCCGTCGAGAAGAAGTAAATCTGGTAATCGAGCGAAGGCGATGTCGTCGCGAACTGTGCTGTGACCGAGGGGGACAGATCGGGAAACACTTTGACGGAATCGCCATTGCGCCCGAGCCCGGTCTGCACGCGCCATTCGGCGTTGCCACGGCTCGTGCTGGACGTGAAATGCTCGGCCTCGATCGCCACGAAACCGTTGGCCTCCACATAACCCTGGAGGTCATCGCGGGGCGGCGAGGCCGGGTTCGACACCTTCACGTTGATCGTTTTCGTCGATGAGGGCCCGCTAATGGTGATCGTACCGGTGGGGTTATCGGCCGGTACCGTTGCCCAATCCAAGCTGACGTGCAGGCGTTGCTCGTCCGTTAGGGTGCCGCTCGATTTGTCGATCTTGATCCACGAAGCGGATGGAGTGGCCGTCCATTTGAAGCCCGCGTCTGCCTTGGTGAAGATGTCGATGAAGCGGGTGTCTTGGGTGTAGGAGGAGAAGTAGAGCGAGGCGGAGCTGGCTTCTTGAGTCTGCCGTTCGACGACGACGCCCATTGGGTTTCCGGTGGCTGCCGCGGGCACCGCCGCGAGCGTGGGCAACCCCTCGATCATGGGCATGATCGCGTTGTAAGGGTTCATGATCTTGTTCCATTTTCCGGAAGCAAGCTGGGTGTTGTAGTAAACGAGCTCGGTCGCGATCGCGTCGAACGCGGCGGTCGCGGCGTCCCGATACTTCGTCACGCTCTTTCGTCGGCCTTGCGCTGCGTACAAGTCCGCCGCGTCCGCGTTGACGTACTTTTCGAGCGTGAGCTTGCTCGCGCGGAGCGGAAACAGCACCATCTCGTAAAACGCGTCGACGCGATCCGCCGGCAATTTCTGCGACACGGCTTCCGCCCGGGTGAGTAGCCCAGCGAGCTCGGTCAGGCGGCGATGTGCTTCATCCCCATAGTCGACCAAGTCGTAGATGCCTTTGGTCATGAACTCGGGACGGCGCGCGATATTGAGCTGAAAATAGCCCATCACGATATCCGCGATTTCCTGCGCCTGTGAGGAGCTGAAATCACGCGAGGCGAGCTGGGTCACGAAATCTTCGACGTTCGTCTCGCCGTAGTCATCCGGGCGGCGCGCGAAGCGCATCGCGAACTCGAGCCCAATTTCCGCGGGTTTGAGATCACCCACGTTGACGATCAACAGCCGAGTGGCGCCCGTGTCGTACGCTTTCCTGAGCTCTTCGCGCATCAGCGTGAGCGGAGTGGAGTTGATCCACAGGTAGCTCTGGTGCGGCGGCCCCCAATACGAGAGGTGATAATACACGCCCGAGCCGCCCGAACGTTGGC
>Ga0105245_10003439_pt1 | contig 14190 bp, 9 predicted proteins | sample KBSM54metaG_FD_81523 | JGI IMG/M metagenome (GOLD analysis project Ga0105245, IMG submission 81523) | Miscanthus rhizosphere microbial communities from Kellogg Biological Station, Michigan, USA - KBS M5-4 metaG | ecosystem: Host-associated > Plants > Roots > Rhizosphere > Soil | place: Michigan... | reverse complement strand
TGCAGGAGTTCGCGCCCGGGACAGTGATTTCGCGCGAACGCGGGATGCCGCAGGCCATCGCAGAGACCGCGCGCGCCTGGCAACGCCCGGGGGACCAGGTGCTCTATCAACCAGCCTTCCGCGTTGGCGATCTTGCGGTGATTGCCGACATTCTGCGGCGTACGGGCAATAGGGCCACGCTGATAGAGGTGAAGTCCTCGACCAGCGTCAAAGCCGTGCATCTGGCGGACGTGGGCTTTCAGACTCTGGTGTTGCGCGCGGCGCGCGTTCCGGTCGAGCGCGTATTGCTCGCCCACGTGGACGGGCAATTCGTGCTCCGGCGTATCGGCAATTATGAGGGGCTGATTCGCGAGGTGGACGTCACGGGCGAGGTGGAAGCGCAACTTCCCGACATTGCGGAATCTGCTGCGCGCCTTAAGGAGGTAATGGCAAGCACCACGCGGCCGCAGGTGCCCATGGGCGCACAATGCACCAGGCCTTTCCAGTGCCCGTTCATGGCCCGGTGCACGGCGGAGCGGGGTCCATTGCCTAAGTATCCCGTGGAGCTGCTGCCGCATGGCGGGGAAACGGTCGATGCATTGCTCATCGCCGGCCATCTCGACCTCATGCAGGTTCCGGCCGAACTCCTCACCTCGGAACTGCACCAGCGGGTGCACCAGGCGACAGTGACCGGCCGGCCGTATTTCGACGCGGGCGCGACCACGAAGTTACGCGAATGCACTTTCCCGCGCGGCTACCTGGATTTTGAAACCATCGGACTTGCGATTCCCGAGCTACTGGGCACACGACCCTACCAGCCCCTGCCATTCCAGTTCTCGCTCCATGTGGAACGCTCGGCCGGCGAGATTGAGCACACCGAGTATCTCGCCATCGACTCCTTCGGCGATTTTGAGGCGCTGGCGCGGGCCCTGCTGCAGGGGCTTCCCGATCGCGGACCGCTCTTCGCCTACAACGCGCCTTTCGAGCGTGGCGTCATGGAAGGCCTGGCCGAGCGCGTGCCGGCATTGGCCCTTGAACTCAAGGACGCCGCCGGCCGCTTGGAGGATCTGCTGCCGGTCACGCGCGCCGCGTACTACCATCGCGATATGAAGGGTTCTTGGTCGATCAAGGCCGTGTTGCCGACGATTGCAGAGTCGCTCGATTACGAGGGGCTCGGCGAGGTCAAGGAAGCAGGAGCGGCGCAGCTGGCCTTCCTGGAGCTGCGCGCCGGTACGCTGACGCCAGCGCGCGCTGCGGTTCTGCGCCAGGCGCTGCTTGAGTACTGCAAGCGCGATACCTGGGGCCTCGTGGTCCTAAAGAGGTTCCTTTGCGAGGAGGCGCTCGAATGAAAGGCGCGGCGGTTGGGCGGAAATTGCAATGGCTATCCGTCGATCTGGCCGGTGATCGCGCATGACCGCCACGCCCAAGGAGATCGACGAGCTCTATGGTCTCGAGCCGGTGATTGAGCCGGGTGGGGAGGCGGGGAGCGATGCGCTCGAGCGCTTCGTGGACATCGAGTGTCCCTACTGTGCCGAGTGGATCAGCGCGCGGCTGGACCTTTCGGCGGGCCCACAATCCTACATAGAGGATTGTCAGGTATGCTGCCAACCGATCGCCATCACGCTATCGCTCACCGCCACAGGGGAGCTGAGCGAAATATCCGCCGAGCGGCTCGGCCAGTAGGAACTCTTAAGGCTCCGGTCGCGTTGTCGATCGATCGGGCCGGTGAGAATCGACAAAACTCCGCAGAAGGATGCAAGGCAAATGCCCACAGGCACAAGATTCGCACGAACGCTGAAGCTGCTCCTTATCCTGGGTGTGTCGGCGGGCTCTGCGGCCAGCGCGCGCGAACTCGTGATCCACGCCGGTGCGCTGATTGATGGCACCGAATCTCCGGCGCGCGCCCAGGTGTCCATCATTGTCCGCGACGATCGTATCGAAGCGGTGGAAGCCGGCTTCGTGGATCGCGCCGGGGCGGAAGTCATCGATCTGAGCCACTCGACTGTGATGCCCGGCTTCATCGATTGCCACGTGCATATCTCAGCCAAGCTCCCGAGCCGCACCAACTTTACCGAGGATCGGATGACCCACACCGATATCGATCGGGCCTTTGACGGCGCCGTGTTTGCCGCCGCCATGCTGCAGCAAGGGTTTACCAGCGCGCGTGACGTGGGCGGCGGCGCGGATACGGTGGCGCTGCGCGATGCGATCGACGCGGGCAAGGTGCCCGGACCGCGCCTGTGGGTGTCGCTTGAACCCCTAAGTCCCACGGCCGGACACGGCGATATGCGCAACGGCCTTGACGCCGAGCTCTCGCATCCTGGATGGGACAACGGCATCGTCGACTCGGTGGAGCAGGCGCGCTACAAGGTGCGCGATCACATGCGACGCGGCGCCAACCTGATCAAGATCATACCCTCGGGTGGAGTGGCCTCCAGTGGTGATGATCCCAATCGGCAGCTGATGACCAATGAGGAGATGCTCTCGATCGTGCAGACCGCCCATGCGCTCGGCATGAAGGTGGCCGCGCACGTCTACCCCGCGACAGTGATTGAAAATGCAGTGCGCGCCGGCGTCGACTCGATCGAACATGGATCGTTTGCAACGGCCCAGACCTTCGCGCTGATGAAGGCGCAGGGGACCTACCTGGTGCCGACACTCACCGTCTACGATCTGTTCTACGCTACGGCCCGCGACCACCCGGAACTGCTGGCACCTGGCACTGCCGCGAAGGAGCTGCGCTACGACCCGTTGCCAAAGAAGAATCTGCCACTAGCGCTGCGATCCGGCGTCAAGATTGCTTATGGCACCGATATCGGCGAAGGCGATCATGCAATGGAGTTTGGACTGCTGGTGGCCAATGGCATGAGCAGCGAGCAGGCGCTGATCGCCGCCACGCGCAATGCCGCGAACCTGCTCGGTGCGGACGACAGGATCGGCGCGATCCTGCCAGGACGCTATGCCGACCTGGTGGCGACCAGTTCCGACCCGCGCAAGGATGCGAGCCAGTTCGAGCACGTGGAGTTCGTCATGAAAGGCGGCGTGGTGTACCGCCAGCACGGCGCCGCAGCGCGCTGATTAGCGCGCGGTAGAGCTCCTAGCGCAGGTCCTCGTAAATCGAGGGCCGAATCCTGTCGGGCCAGCCCACCCCTAAGCGTGCCGCGGCCAGGCGCCGCTGCAGCAACCGCAACTCGCGCGATTTGCGGGTGATTTGACCCGAGTGCGCGTGAGCGTGCGCGGTCAACACCGCGCCCAGCAGGCGCCTGAGTGGCTGAGGGTGCAGGATCATCTGCCTCAGCCGCCGATCAGGCCGCGCGAGAAGCTGTAGGCCAGCTCTGCTTCGGCATTGCCGGGATCCTTGTTAGCAGCATCGAAATGCACGGGAGCTGACTCTTCCTGAGTGGCCGCTCGGGTATCCACCGCCAGCACCGTGGCTTGGGCCGCCGTCACCAGGATCGCGGCCAGCAATCCCAGGGTCCGTGTCGCGTTCATAAATTTCTCCTTGGCTGAATGACAAAGCAGTTCCGGGCTCAGGGCGCCGCATGCCTACTTTCCTCATGCGCTGCGCTTTCGCCGTGGGAGAAATTTTGCGGATGAGCCGTGGCATCAACAAACGTATTGCTTGAAGGACACATCAGTAAATCTGACGATGCCACGTGCGTTCGGGCGTTCTACGCGAGATGCTGCAATCTGGCTGCCTTTGGGATGCGTGAAACAGGCTAAAAAGCAGCGTTCGCGCGCCAACTGGCCATCAATACACCCCGCGCGTACATACCGCGTACGAGTGCCAATATGACCGGAATATAACCCTTAAGGCATAACGAGATAGCCGTCGTTGGCTTCCATGTCCGTAGGCCTAGTGCGTACGCTCGATCCATGCTCAATGCCCTGCGACAAACGCAATTGCCGGACGCCGAGTGGCGCGGACAGCTGGAGAATCTCACCTCCGGGCTGGATGCCGCGGCGCTGAACTGGATTTCCGGCTACACCGCAGCCTTAGCGCAGGAGCGCGCGCGGCTGGCCGGCGGCGAGGAGCAGAGCGACGCGCTGTTGCATGAGGGCATTGAGTCCGCGGCGCGTGCCACGGTGCTCTATGGCTCCCAGACCGGTCATGGCCGCCGCCTGGCCGAGCAGCTCGGCCACTCCATCGAGCGTGCGGGCCTGCCGGTGCGCGTACAAAGTGCGCTGGATTTCAATCCGCGAGAGCTCGCTTCGGAGACCCTGCTGTTCGTGGTAATGAGTACGCACGGGGACGGCGATCCGCCGGATGAGGCGCGCGCGTTCGTTGATTTCATCCACAGCCGCCGCGCGCCCAAGCTCGACAAGCTGGCTTTCGCGGTGCTGGCGCTGGGCGATTCGAGCTACCCGAAGTATTGCGAGGCCGGGCGCCTGATCGATGAGCGCTTTGCGGCGCTCGGTGCGCGGCGCCTGAGCGCGCGCGTCGATTGTGACGTGGACTATGAGCGCAGCGCCGCGGCCTGGGTGAATCAGGCCGCGCTGGCCGCGGGCTCGGAACTAAGCGCCACTGCCGGCGGTGCTCGCGTCCGGGTGACCACACCGCTGGTCGCGGTCTCGAGCGATCCCACCCGCGAGCATCCGCTAGAAGTGGAATTGATCGCCAATCAGGTGATCACCGGTCGCGGGAGCCTGCGCGCGGTCCACCACCTGGAGCTGGCCCTGCCCGCGGGGCGACTCGACTATCACCCGGGAGATGCACTCGGCATCATTCACGAGAATCCGCCGGAATTAGTCGAGCGCGTGCTCGAACTGACAGCTCTCGACGGCCACGTCCCGGTGCAGTTCGAGGGCCGTGAACTGCCCTTGCACAGCTGGCTGCGTTCCGAGCGCGAGCTGACACGCCTGACGCGCCCGTTTATCGACGCGCATCGCGCGCGCGCACTCGGCGGCGCGGAGCAGGCGCCGCTCGCGGTGCCGCAGCACTGGCAGGTCGCGGACCTGCAAAAGCACTTGCCTGCACAATGGAGCGCCGCTGAACTGGTGGCCTCGCTCAGGGCCCTGGCACCGCGCCTGTATTCGATCGCTTCCAGCCGCGCCAGCGTCGGGGACGAAGTGCACCTGACGGTCGCAGCGCTCGAGCATACGACCCATGGCGAGCAGCGCTTTGGCTCGGCCTCGCGCTTCCTGGCCACGCGCCACGCCGAGAGCCGGTTGCAGGTCTACATCGAGCGCAACAAGCGCTTCAGGCTGCCAGCGGATCACTCGCGCGATGTGATCATGATCGGGCCCGGGACCGGCGTGGCGCCGTTCCGCGGCTTCCTGCAGGAGCGCGCGGCCACGGAGGCCAGCGGGCGCAACTGGTTATTCTTTGGCGCGCGGCGTATGGATCGCGACTTCTTGTACCAGACCGAGTGGCAAAGCGCGCTCAAGCACGGCGCGCTGCACCGGCTGGATGTGGCGTTCTCGCGCGACCAGGCCGAGCGTATTTACGTTCAGCAGCGCCTGCTCGAGCAGGGCGCGCAGCTGTTCCACTGGCTCGAGTCGGGAGCCTACCTGTACGTATGCGGGGACGCCGCGAACATGGCCCCCGACGTGCACGCCGCGCTGCTCGAGGTGGTGGCGAAGCACGGTGGGCGCAGCCCCGAGAACGCCTCGGCCTATCTCAACGGCCTGATGAGCGAGCGCCGGTACGTGCGGGATGTGTACTGATGGCCGAGCTCTCAACCGTCGAGAAGATCAAGGCCGCCAGCCGCGGGCTGCGCGGCACGCTGCTCGAGAGCCTGGCTGACCCGGTCACCGGGGCGCTGCGCGAGGATGACGCACAGCTGATCAAACTCCATGGGAGCTATCAGCAGGACGATCGCGACCTGCGCGAGGAGCGCAGGCTCCAGAAACTCGAACCGGCCTACAGCTTTATGATCCGCACGCGCTTGCCGGGCGGCGTGTGCAGCCCGCAGCAGTGGCTGGCGCTCGATGCGATCGCACGCCGTTACGCCAACGGCTCGCTGCGACTGACGACGCGCCAGGCCTTCCAGATGCACGGCATCGTCAAGCGCGATCTCAAGAGCACCATTGCGGCCATCAACCAGTCGCTCATCGATACCATCGCGGCCTGCGGGGATGTCAACCGCAACGTCATGGCGAGCACCCTGGTCGTCGAGTCTCCCGCCCATGCCGAGGTGCAACAGTGGGCGCGCCGGCTGTCCGAGCATCTGCTGCCGCGCACGCGCGCCTATCATGAAATCTGGCTGGACGGTGAGCGCCTGGCGGACACTCCGGGAGCAGAGCCGGAAGAGGAGCCGATCCTCGGCCGCAACTACCTGCCGCGCAAGTTCAAGTGCGGGATCGCGATCCCGCCCAGCAACGATATCGACGTCTTCTCCCAGGACATGGGGTTCATCGCGATCATCGAGCAAGGCGCGCTGCAGGGATTCAACGTGTGCGCTGGCGGAGGACTGGGCACCACCCACGGCGAGCCGGCCACCTATGCGCGCTTGGGTGATGTGATCGGTTTCGTTACGCCCGATCAGCTGCTGTCGGTGGCCGAGGCCATCGTCACCACTCAGCGGGACTTCGGCGATCGCAGCAACCGCAAGCACGCGCGGCTCAAGTACACGATCGATACGCGCGGCCTCGAGTGGTTCATCGCCGAGGTACAAACGCGCTCCGGCCTCAAGCTCGCGCCAGCACGGCCCTTTGCCTTTGTGAGCAGCGGCGATCAGTTCGGGTGGCGCAGCAGCGCCGATGGGCTGTTGCATCTGCTGCTTAGGATCCCGGCCGGCCGCATTGCCGATCAGGACGGCTCGCCCTGGCTCAGCGGCCTGCGCGCGATCGCGCAGGTGCACTCAGGGGACTTTCGCATCACCCCAAACCAGAATCTGCTGATCTCGCGCGTGGCTCCGTCGCAGCGCGAGTCGATCGAGTCGCTGGTTCAGCAGCACGGCCTGGATCTGTACCAGCGCGCGCTCCCCCTGCAGCGGGACGCGCTCGCCTGCGTGGCATTGCCGACCTGCCCGCTGGCCATGGCCGAGGCGGAGCGCTACCTGCCTGCACTGCTAAGACAGGTTGGAGCGCGCTTGGCGGCGCACGGGCTCGCGCAGGCGCCAATGCTGCTGCGCATTTCTGGCTGCCCCAATGGCTGCTCGCGGCCTTATCTCGCCGAGATCGGTCTGGTGGGAAAAGCGCCCGGGCGCTACAACCTGCACCTCGGAAGCGACGCGCAGGGTCAGCGGCTCAACGTCCTTTACCGAGAAAACCTGGACGAGGCGGCGATACTGAACGTACTCGACGGCCTGTTCGCGCAGTATGCGCGAGAGCGTCTGGCGGCCGAGCGCTTCGGCGACTACCTGTGGCGATCGAAGCACCTGCCGGTGCAGGTCGCAGCATGAGCAGCCTGGTCAACGCGGCTGCTGGCGGTGAGGCCGCGGCGCTCGCCGAGCTCAACCGCACGCTCGAGACACTCAGTGCCGAGCAGCGCGTGGCCTTCTCGCTCGAGCATTTGCCGGGTGCGCACGTGCTGACCTCTAGCTTTGGCGCGCAGGCGGCCGTGTCCTTGCACCTGGTGACGCGCCAGTCGCCGCGCTTGCCGGTGATCCTGCTTGACACCGGTTACCTGTTTCCCGAGACCTATGCCTTCGTCGAGAAGCTCACCGAGCGACTGAGCCTCAATCTCAAGGTCTATCGCAGCACGCTCTCGCCCGCCTGGATCGAGGCGCGCTTTGGCAAACTCTGGGAGCAGGGCGTGGCGGGCCTCGAAAAATACAACGACCTGACCAAGCTCCAGCCGATGCGCCGCGCGCTGCGCGAGACCGGAGCACACACATGGTTCTCCGTACTCAGGCGCACGCAGGCGCGCAGCCGCCGGCAGGTGCGGCCGCTGGAATTGCGCGAGGGCACGTTTCGCGTCTACCCGATCGTGGATTGGACCGACCGCGACGTCGGCGCCTACCTCAAGAAGCACGAGCTGCCCTATCACCCGATGTGGGATCGCGGCTACGTGTCGATCGGCGACTGGCACACCACGCGCCCGCTCCACGAAGTCGGCGACCTGGAGGCCACCCGCTTCCTTGGTCTCAAGCGCGAATGCGGCCTGCACGGGCTCAGCTAGGCGAAACCGTGCGCTACTTCCCGCTGTTCCTGGATCTGCGCGATCGCCCGGTGCTGGTCGTTGGCGGTGGCGCGGTGGCCGAGCGCAAGGTCAAGCTGCTTTTGGCCAGCGGCGCGCGAGTGACCGTTGTGGCGCCCCATTTAGGCCCGGCGCTCGCCCGGCGGGCCGCGCGCGGTGAACTGAACTGCCGCGCGGGCGAGTTTGCTGAATCCGATCTGGCGGCGCAGCGCTACGTGATCGCGGCCGCCAGCGACCCTGCCGTCAATCGCCGTGTGGCGGCGGCCGCCGAAGAGCGGGGAGTGTGGGTCAATGTGGTCGATGACGCGAAACTCTCCAGCGCGATCATGCCGGCCATCATCGACCGCTCACCGCTCCAGATTGCGATCTCAAGTGGAGGTTCATCCCCCATGCTGGCGCGCCAGGTCCGCGAGCAGCTCGAGGCTCTGCTTGATCACTCCTGGGGCCGCCTGGCGCTCTGGCTCGGCCGCTGGCGGGCGAAAATACGCGACCAGTTCGCCAACGCTCGCGCGCGTCGCGAGTTCTATCGGGAATTGCTGGAAGGCCCGCTCGCCCGATGGGTTCGCGATGGCCGTCAGGACGAGGCCGACCGGGCGTTGGAGCAACAGCTGCAGCATGGGGCCGAGCGCAAACGCGAGGGCCGCGTGGTCCTAGTGGGAGCGGGTCCCGGTGATCCCGGACTGCTGACGTTGCGGGCGCTGCGGGCGCTGAATGAGGCGGACGTCGTGCTGCACGATCGACTGGTTTCGCGGGAAGTGCTGGACCTGGTTCGGCGCGACGCCGAAGTCCTGGAGGTCGGCAAGGTATCGGGCGGGGCCAGTGTCAGCCAGGAACTGATCAACCGCCTGATGGTCACGCATGCGCGCGCCGGGCGCTACGTGGTGCGGCTCAAGGGCGGCGATCCTTTTATCTTTGGCCGCGGCGGCGAGGAGCTCGAGCACCTGCGCGCTGCAGGCATTGCCTTTGAGTGCGTGCCGGGCGTCACGGCCGCCCTGGCCTGTGCGGCCAGCGCGGGAATTCCGCTGACGCATCGTGAGCACGCGCGCGCGGTGCGTTTCGTGACCGCGCACCAGCGCGATGCCATCAGCGCAGGCGAGTGGGATTCCCTGGCTCAAGGCAGCGACACACTGGTGGCCTACATGGTGGTGGGCGCGCTGGGCGAGTTCTGCGAGCAGCTGATCAAACGCGGCCGCGCACGCTCCACGCCCGTGGCGCTGGTGGAGAATGGCACGCGGCCCGAGCAGCGCGTGTTGCTCGCCCGGCTGGACGACGTGGTGCAAATGGCGCGCACGCACGCCGTGCAATCTCCCGCGCTCCTGATCGTGGGTGAGGTCGCATCACTCGGCGAAACACTCCACTGGTTCGGGGCACCTCCCATCATCGCGCCTACGAATCCATCGCCAGAAGCGCTGCGCGCGCTGGCCTCCTAGAGGCCCTACATCCGCTCGGCGCAAACGCACGCGCTGCCAGTTTTCTGCTATCCGCGCTCCGCCTTCTGGCAATATCCGTCGCTCAGGGGCATTCGGATCAAAAAGAGGGCGGGTCATGGCCAATTCCGGCAACCAGAAATCTTCGATCCTGGGCGCGGTAGTGCTCGGCGCATGGGCCGGGAGCGTGGGCGGCCAGACAGTCTCCGGTGACTACGCTGCGCTTCTTGCGTTGTACCAGGACTGGCGCGCCTTTGAACGTCCGCAGATGCGCGAGGGCGCGCCCGATTACAGCGCCGCGGCCATGGCGCGCAAGCAGGCGGAGCTCGCAACCTATCAGGCGCGCTGCGCCGCGATCGATGCCAGCCACTGGACGATCGCCCAGCAGGTGGACTACCAGCTGGTGCGAGCCGAGATGAACGGCCTTGATTTTGACCTGCGGGTGCTCAAGCCCTGGGAGCGCGATCCGGCCTTCTACCACACGCTCAAGACCGAGCAGAGCGATACGCCCTCACACGAGGGCCCGAATCACTACGGACTGGTGGAGTTGTGGACGTATTCCTTCCCGTTGTCGGCCGCCGATGCGCAGCGGCTGGCGCGCGAACTCTCTGTGATCCCACCGCTCCTCAAGCAGGCCCGTGGCAACCTGACCGGCAACGCCCACGATCTGTGGATCACGGGCACCGGCACCATGAAGCTGCAGCTCGATGAGCTGCGCGATCTGGAGGCCAAGACCACCCAGTCGGCGCCGGAACTCAAGAAGGCGATCGGCGCGGCCAGCGCCGCGACCCGCGAATTCGTGAGCTGGCTCGAGTCGCAGGCGCCCGCCAAGAACGGCCCATCGGGAGTCGGCAAGGAGAATTACACCTGGAGCCAGCAGCACGTGCACCTGCTGCCGCTCACCTGGGATGAGGAAGTGACGCTTCTGCGCCGTGAGCTAGCGCGCGCCCACTCCGCGCTCGCTTTCGAGGAGCAGCGCAATCGCGGCCTACCGGAGCTCAAGCCGGCCCAGAACGCGGCCGAATATCACGCGCGTGCCGAAGCGGCGATCACCAAGTACATGGCTTTTTTGAAAGACCGGGAGATGCTGAGGATCGAGCCCTACCTTGATCCGGCGATGCGCGCGCACATCGGCGATTATGTCCCCGAAGCGCAGCGCAACTTCTTCCAGATCGCCAGCCACATCGAGCCGATGACGCTGTTCGCGCATTTCTATCACTGGTTCGATCACGCCTGGATGGTGCACGAGCCCAACGCCAGCCCGATACGGCGCGGTCCGCTCCTGTCCAACATCTGGGACACGCGTTCGGAGGGCATGGCCACGGCGATGGAGGAACTGATTCTGCACGCCGGCTACTACGACGATAACCCGCGCGCGCGAGAGATCGTGTGGATCATGCTGGCGCAGCGTTGTGCGCGCGGGCTGGCCTCACTCTATGCGCAGGCCAATGAGTTCGACGTGGCGCGCGCCAAGGCCTTCCAGGTGGAATGGACCCCGCGCGGCTGGATGAGGCCGGATCTGGACCTGCTCGGTTTCGAGCAGCAGCTGTACCTGCGCCAGCCCGGTTACGGCAGCAGTTATGTCACCGGCAAAGCGCTGATCGACGAGTTGATCAAGGATCGCGCCCACCAGCTCGGCAAGGATTTCAGCGTGCGTGGGTTCTTCGATGAACTCAATAGCGGGGGGCTGATCCCGGTATCGATGATCCAGTGGCAACTGACCGGGCGACTGGACCCGGCGCTGGAAGTGGTTCTGCACCAGCCGCGCTGACTCGCCCGCGGCACTTTAGAGCGCCGATGAGCCTTTAGGGGTTGATGGTCGGGTGGGCCGCGATGACGGGCCAGGCGTCGGTCCAGTCGTAGGCGCCGGGCACCGCCGGGTCCGGCACGTGCACCCAGAACATGTAGCGCACGTGCAGATTCGTCTTCGCGAAGTTGAACAGCTCCGGCATGGTCCAGTATTTGGTCGCATAGCCGCTGGTCAGGTGCGGCTGCGCATAGCAGATGCCCTCGACCTGGGCGAAGAGCACCATCTTTGACTGGAACTGCGTATAGAAGGGGTAGGTCTTGCGCTCGAGGTTGGGGTTGTCAGGCATGACATCCGGCCCGCCCATGAACACCCCGAGCGGGGCGACCGCGGCGGCGACGTTGGCGATGTATTCCTGCTTGATCGGGAAGAAGTTCATGAACCAGAAGATCCGCGAGGTCGGGAACGCCTTGGACACGGTGGTCAGCACGTCGATGTACATGTCCCGGTATTTTGCCGCGGTGTAGCCGTTGGCAATGTCGACCGTGTACGGAAACCCGGGCGCGGTCTCCTGCGTCGCTAAGCCCTCGAGCCCGGGGCTGCTGTCAAATTGCTTGCCGATGGCGCTGAGCAATGCCTTGAACCGGGTCAATAGGACCGGCGCCCAGCGCACCGCCGTGTAGCCGCCGCCCCGGTTGCGAAGGGCATAGGCATTCAAGTCCGGTGGCGTGGGCAGCTCCCTAACGAAGGTCTTGTCCTCGATCATGATGATCAAGCGCATGCCGTGCGCCGCGCACCAGGCGAGATCGGATTTGATCTCGGCAAACTGATAGGCGCCCGGCTTGGGCTCGAGGGCTGGCCAGCTGTAGCGCTTCATGAAGCCGACCACGCCAGGCTTCATCGACTGCGACATGACCAGCTGCGTGTCCCAGCCGCGCAGCAGCGCGATGTAGTGCCCCGGGTGGTACTTGCGGTTGCCGACGTTGGGTGCCGCCGAGGCGGCCGCGCCGCAGGCCTCCTCGCCGGTGAGCGCCAGCGGGGCTTTGACGCGCTGCGCATTGCTCAGTTTCTCGCCCATGTACAGCTGCACGCCGCTGCTGCCGGTATCGCGCAGACACAATTGCGCAGCGTCGCTGACCGAAAAGCGCACGCTATCGGTGGCGCCGGGAGCTGAACTCAAGGTCGCGCCCAGGCTCGAGGGTGACCAAAGCCTGACGCCGCCGGCATTTTCCGTTGTGCCGCCGGCTACGGCAGTGAAGGGCGAACTGGAATCAATGACGCCGCTGAAGCGCTGGCCGCTGCCCGAAGGCACCAATCGCAGCTGCCATTGATGATTGTCAAGATGCGTGATCAGCAATACGCCATTTGGTGGCGCATCGGCCGCGAGTGCGAGCGAGGTCAAAAGGCTTGCGAGTAACAGCGTCGTCGAGGCTGAAAATTTCATGCTTATTTTTCTTGTGTTTAAAGCAATCCGGCCGCGTGCACGCGGGATCGCGATGGCCAGCAAGCTTTGACCCTCTTATGTCACTGGCAGGCGCCGCACACTAAAGCGCACTCACAGCGGACGGTCAATGGGCAATTCCGCTCGTTGCGCCTGGAGACGCGCGCCTGCACGATAGTTACAGGCGCTTAACTTAGGCGTCGTGCGCTCTCGAATTGGCGTCGAGGGCAAAAGGGGTACCAAGAACAGCGATACGCCCATAGCCGTTTGACTACGCAGCAAACGGCCAAGAAAAACACGGGATTATGTAAATAATATTGGGGGGATTCTCATGATTTCCACGTTCTTGCCGGGCGCCAGTGGGCGCCTGTCCGCGTTGCTCGCGACTGCAGCTCTCCTGATCGCAGGACCGGCGCTCGCGCAGATCACCTTCAGCGACGTGTCGACGGCCACCGGCATCACGAGCAAGAGCGTTTCGTATGGCGCGTCCTGGGGCGATGTGAACGGTGATGGCCATCCCGATCTGTTCCTCAACAACCATGCCCGCAAGAGTTCGATCTACCTGAACGACGGGAGCGGCGTGTTCACGGATGCGATCAATTCGCTCGATCCCGAGCACTACTGGACGGGCGATGGCGCGGTCGAAGACACGCACGGTGCGACCTGGGCGGACTTCGACAACGACGGCGATCAGGATCTGGTGGTGTCCACCGGAATCTGCTGCAACATTCAGTTCATGCTCAACCAGGGCGGCAAGCTCTACAACCGCACCACCCAGTACGGCTTCACGGGAGATGCGGATCAGGGCGGGCGCATGCCGATCTGGTTTGATTACAACAAAGACGGCTTTCTGGACCTGACGCTGCTGACCTTCTACGGGGCGCCGCTCTACAAGCAGTCGGGTGGCACGTTCGTGAACGGCAAGGGCGGCACCAACTACACCTGCAGCGACGATCAGTTTGCGGTATTGATCGACATGAACGGCGATGGCGTGCTGGATCTTATTTGCGTGCATACCGGCGGCCCGTTCGCGCAGGCCTGGAGCATGGCGAGCACGCCGTGGAAGGAGCTGACCAACATGCTGCCTTCGACCACCAGCGTCAATGATGTGGTGATTGGTGATTTCGACAACAACCAGCGCAACGACATGCTGCTGCTGCACGGCGCGCTGCGGCCCTCACAGGTGCTGGCCTTCAACGGCAACCGGATCGAGGCGCAGTTCATCAACAACGACCGTGGTTTCAGTTTCAAGTCCAATGGCGTGCTGCAGGTGCAGCTGGACTGGAGCAAGACCTTCGTCAACAACTCCAACATCTATATTGGCGCCGGGGGCGGACATCCAACGTCAGTGAACTTCTCGCTCGATCCGAACGATGCGGCCACGCACGGCATCAAGCCCAAGAACCCCACGGCGAAAAACGGCGAGCTGCACATCGGTTACGATCAGGCCTCACAGACCTGGACATTCATGCAGTACTGGGGCAACCAGTACATCTACACCTACATCGAGATC
>Ga0105245_10003434_pt1 | contig 14200 bp, 10 predicted proteins | sample KBSM54metaG_FD_81523 | JGI IMG/M metagenome (GOLD analysis project Ga0105245, IMG submission 81523) | Miscanthus rhizosphere microbial communities from Kellogg Biological Station, Michigan, USA - KBS M5-4 metaG | ecosystem: Host-associated > Plants > Roots > Rhizosphere > Soil | place... | reverse complement strand
CGTTCTTCTTCGCCCAGGTGCTGGGGGATCTTCAGGGTGGTCCGAAGACCGGTGGGGGCGCCAGCGACGTGGCTGGTCGGTTCGGCTTCGAAGGTCGGGGCGAAGGGGAGGCCGGTGCAGTCGGTGATCGGGGGCAGGGGGGCGGAGGCGGTACGCACCTGGCCGGGGAGCTGGTAGCTAGTTGCTTCGAAGTTGACCGCCTGGGACTGGCATCCCGACGGGTTGGACAGGAACGACTTCGGGTCTTCGATCCCGCTGGCTCGTTTGCGTTCGGGTTGTTCGCATGCGGTGCCCGGGTGAGCCGTGCCAGAGCATTTGAGCGCTTCGGCGATGGTCACCCTCTGTTCGTCGTGGCTCGAGTCTGCGGGATTTCCCCAGATCGTCGTTTCGGCGCTGATGAGCGCGTCCAGGCCGTTCGCGCTGTGGACGGTCGCGGTGACTCCGTAGTCGCCGGCAGTTCGAACCTTGACGTCGAGGAAGATCGGGAAGGTGGCGGCATAGAGGCCGAACCGAGCGATTTCCTTGTCGGGATGAGGTGGCTCGAGGTTGTAGATGGGTGCTACGTATTTCGGGACGTTGATCAAAAGCGTCTTGACGCTCGACACTCCTACCTGAGAGTCGGGCGGGCAGTTGTACCCGCTCACAAACGACCCCATGCTGCAGGTAGGCACCGCGCGAGGATTGCCCAGCAGCCCCGGCGGCAACTGGACACTGACTTCTTCGGTCTTGGCGTCCAGTTCGGGCTGGCCGGTTTTTCCTTCGATGCGATGATTGAAAGCGAGCTCGGTGGTGAAGTCAGGATGCACCGCTGCATTCAGGGTCGACAGATCCGCCCCGACCGATTCGAATCCGAATTCTTCGAAATCGACGGCTTGGGTAACTCCTGAAGACACTCCTGCCGTCGGATTCGAAGCAGGGGTAGTGTCGGCATCCGCATCGGAGCGATTCGCGGGTTCCGCTGAAGCGGCGTCGCCCCGAGACGGATACTGCCCACCGGTCGAGGGGGCGCCTGCCGAAGAGGCGCGGTACTGGCGTTTTGGTGCCTGCTTTGACTTCTTATGTCTCGCGCAGTGTTGCTGCTTCTTGTGCTTGCGAGCACGACGGCAGCGATGCCTTTGCTTCCGCGGCTTTACGTTGCCGCTGCCCACGGTCACTTCGGACTGCGCACCGGGGAATGAGGAGAGTGCCCCTCCCGTACCCGGGTGGCACGCTTCTTCGAGGCATGGGCTGGCAAGCGTGGGTGGGGGGAAACCGCCATCGACCCGGGCGTCGTAAATACCCGTGGTGCCGCCTTCGCCCGCCCCGGGAACGAGGAGGTCCTGCGAAATAAAGGCGACGTCGCTTCCATCGGGGGTGACCGAAAGCAGGACGTTGGGCTTGGGCTGGAATGGCTGTTCCACCGTGCTTTCGGTCGGGTAGTCGGTCGATCGGCCCGACGAGATCAGGCTGACTTCGCTCGGCCCCCCTTCCGCTTCGTGCCACTCGTAGACGTCGTTGGCGGAGCCGCTGTCGCCGGCGACCAGGGCTTCCTTGGTTTCGAAGAAGACGCGGCTGCCGTCGTCGCTGACGTTATGGATTACCGTCCCGAAACCGGTATAGGCCCAATCCTGCAGATGGGCGTCTTTCGTGGCTGGTTCCGTGCCGAGGTTGCAGGAGACGCAGCTGACACCCTGGCCGTCTTCGTAGCGGTAGATCTCACTGTGTTCGTCATTGTCGTACGGGGTTAACTGCGCCCGCGACTCGAAGATGAGGACATGGCCATCAGGCGTGGTCCTGGCGGTGCTGGCGCCAAGACCGTATCTCCCCGTTTGAGCGCCCACCACCGAGCCCGTCCAGGCAGTCAGGCCGGGAGTGCTTTCGGCCTCGGAGGGGAGGACGGTCGCGAAGTATTTGGTAGTGCCGGCACGCCACACGTACATATTCGGTTCCCCGGCGACGCCGCCGCTGCCGATTTCCGATTTGGAGATGAAGTAGACGTGGGACCCGTCGCCGGAGACGATGACGACGCGCGCATCGCCGGTCCCGTTGACCTGTTCGTCGCCTTTGGTGGTCGTATCGAAGCGATGGATATTGCCGCCGGCGAGATAGAAGAGATAGCGGCCGTCGTCGGAGAGACCGGCGAACGTCGGGTTGCCTTCGGCGACTTTCTGCGTTTCTTCATTGGCGCCATCCCCGTTATGGACACGCACGTAGAGGTTGCCGTTGATGGTGAAGGCGATGCTGCTGGCATCGCTCGAAGTGCCCTTGTAGAAAGCCTCTTCGCCGGCACCGGCTGGCACGTTTCCCGGCAGCAGCGAGATGACGTGGGTAGGGCCGTCGGCCGAGCGGTCATATATGGCACCCGTCCCGGTCGGGGCGGCGTTGGGCTCCAGCTGCCGCACTTTGCAACCCGTGCCGGATACGGAATTGCACCAGACGCTCTGTTCGATTGAATGGCCGGTGGTGAAAACCACATGTTCGCCTTTGAGGCTGATCCAGCGCGTCTGCACAAACGGTTCCGTCCCAAGGCTGCCGCTTCCGACCAGCTCGAACGTTCCGTCGGGGTTGACCAGATAATCGGTAGGCCCTCCCAACGCCATGCTGCTCAGGTTGTTCCCCACGTTGGTGGTGGCGTAAAGATGGTCGGGGGAAGCGCCGCCAGGGATCGGCAAAGTGGCTTCGGAGCCGGGGGGCTCAAGCCGACGGGAAGTGGTCCACCCTCCGCTGCTTCGTACGGCTTGGTAGACGTCGGTTCCACCATTGGCTCCAGGAATCTCTAAGAGGGGGGAGGTGTAAGAGAGATAGACGAAGCTCGAGCCCGATGGCGACGCCATTTCGGTTGGGAAGCGCCCCGCGATCCCCGGGGTACTGTTCGTTTCTATCGGCCCGACGAGCCGGCCATTCGTATCAGGGGGGGTGATCAGCTCATACGCCCGGCAGTCCGGCAACGCGGCCGATGGTCCGGTGCGAAGGGCTTCGTTGGGACAGGCGGCAGCGGCACCCGGGGCCCCCCAGGCCAGAAACGCCAGAGCGGCCAAGCAAAGCACAGCAAATCCCCGCAGTAACATGAACGCCCCCAGTGGCACGTACTGCGTGCCGTCTTTTTCACTCTGCATCGCGTTCACCGTAGTATCGCGGGCGTTCCAGTGCAAGAACGAGGTAGTTTTCCAGTGGCGGCAGTAGCAACTTGTGTCACCCGGGAAGACAGGGATATCCGGGAAGCGGGGCCGCCTAGACGGCCCCGCCTGATGCTAGGAATACAACTTAGGGACCTGCGACAATGAAGATCGGTTTCTCTTCTGCATTGTCTGTGTAGAACGAGACAGTCAGGTCGAGGAACCCTCTTTCCGGGCAGAGGACTCCACCCGCTACCTTCGGGAATTCCTGTTTGGTCACCGTCATGCTTGCCGCAGTCGGGCTTGTGGTAAAGGTCCCGGGGACGGCTGCCGTTCTCTGGTAAGTGCATTCACCGGCAATGGAGCTGTCCAGGACGAACCGGATGGGTCGTGATGCTTCCGCGCAGCCGCCGCCGCGAACCTGTGCTTCGTCTGCGGCGAACGCCGAGGTCGACCTCAGGCACCAATTCAGACCGTTGGTCGCGGGATTGGTTGTAACCGTGATCGCCCCGAACGTTGATCCGCAATGGGTCGTGTGCGGTGTTACGTTAGGTGTACCTTTGAATTCAGCTTTTTCAACCGTCACTTCCACGGCTGCTGCTTCGTTTTTGGTCAACGTTCCTGTCAAGCTCACCGATGTGCATTCGGCGAGTACGTTGCCGTTGGCATCTGTGAGTTTGGAAACGATATCTGTGTTTGTTGCTGTGAGCTTCGTCCCGACCGGTATCTTCGTCCCGATCGGCTCTTGGAGTGTGACTTCTTTCGCGAAGGCGCTCGTCGGCAACAGCGCGGTAAGCGCCATCAGCGCGGCCAGGCCCATGAAGGCTTTAACCAGCTTGCTCATTTGGCATACTTCCTTTCCTTGAACCCGGCCGATGGCAGGGTTCGCTCGAGCCCTCGGGGCAGTTGGCTTCTCGACCTTGCCTCGGGGGCTTTCTTCCGGTTCGCTTGTGCGAACGGGGATAGCTTCTACATCGGCACGGTGTGATAGGTCAAGACTCTTTGGCCATGGTTTTCCGGCCCCCGACGAAGCTTCCGCTGCAAGAGCTGGCGGGTTTAACCTTTTCCCTGGAGATGCGACTGTTTGTGCGAACTAGGGGTGACAAGCCTCACTAAGCCGCTAGTGGCAACGCCAGGCCTCCCAGTACCGACGTAGCCGGTGACTGAAGTCCCTCGGGCGCTCGGCGTAGAGACGGTGGCCGAGGGTGGACGCCTTCACCGCCAGTTCTGCCTGGCGGTGGGAGATCGCCGCCTCCAGCTCCACCGTCTCCTCCTCTCCGAGGTTCCGCTCGCGGAGGTCTTCGCGCAGCACCGCGAGGTCGTGGTGATCGCCGAGCACGTCGGTCAGCCGATGTGCCTCCTCCGCGGTCGCCTCCAGCGGCCCGGGCCAAGCGTTGCCGAACAGGCGCAGCTCGTACCAGAGGTCCTTGGCTCGTTTGCGCCACTCGTGGAAGCCAGCCTCGGCGTTTCCCTTCATCGCCGCTTCCATCGCCCGCCGTCCGCGGCGGTAGGTGCGAACCACGGCGGCGTCGACCGCCGCCCAGGAGTCCCCCTCCAGGTTCCAACCCTCGATTCCGTCCAGCCCGGCCTCGATCAGCGCCACCGCTTCGCCGATCGCCGGCCCGCCGCCGGCGAGGTTGGCGGCCGCTTCGCGATCGCGGTCGAGGATCTTCCGCCAGGACTTTACGGCCGCCGCCGGCACCTCCTCGTGCTTGGCGAGAGCTTCCAGCGTCTCCACCTTCGCCGCGGCGTCGCGGCTCTGCGAGAGGGATCGGGCGGCATCGCGAAAGCGGCCGTTTTCGCGCCGGTACACCTTCCCGCCGAGCTCGTCGCGCAATAGCCGCCCGACCGTGCGCAGCTTCTTCAGGTCCTTGCGGGCGCCGTGGATCGCATCAGCGGCGTCGGTCCCGCCGGCGTCGGCTTCGCGTAGGCGCTCGAGCGCCCTTTCCGCCCGACCCGCGGCAATACGGGTCAAGCCTGCCGCCAATTCCTCCTCTTCGACCAGCTCGTAGGACCGGTCACGATCTGAAGGCGCCATTGAACTCATCGTAAGAGGAGGTAACCGGGGAGGCGCGCAAGTCGCCGCCAAAAAGTATGGGGGCTAGTTGTCACTCGACCCTCGGTGACGAACCGTGCTCTGCGTAGTACTTTGCGCGTACCCAAAGGAGTAGTCATGGACGAAGCCGCAGAACTGGGGGTCCAGACTCGAGAAGATACTCGCCTGCCTCCCGCCTCAATTGCCGGAATCCTTCGGCTGGTGGGAAATGGGGCAGGGGGTCCGATCTTGCTGGCGCTCGGCCCGGAACCCTTACGAACTCATCAACTCACTAGGCGAGTCAGTCACCTCTCCCCCCGCAGCGCGTATCGGCACATCGGCATCTTGCGGAATCACGGATTGGTCGCGCGCCAGTCCGAGCCGGGCGTTCCTTCCCGCGTGGTCCTCAGTCTCACCGACCCGCTGGGCCGCAATTTGTGCCACCTTCTGCGCCGCTTCGTCTCCACCACCATGACCCAGCTGCCCCGCGGAGGAAACGGAGCCGAACCATGGGGAGCACTCACTCTCCTTGGCGAATTCTGGGAGATGGGCCTCATCGACGAGCTCAGTCAAGCACCGAAGTCTGCGGTCGATCTCGCGAGACACGCTCACCCGATGACCTATCACCAGGTGATCCGCCGCGCCGGCCTGCTTGCGACCTACGGCCTGGTCGATGCCTGTCATCCCAACAGCAATGGCAAATATTACGAGTTGACCGACGTGGGCCGCCGTAGCATGGGGCTTATCAGCGACATAGGTCGGTGGCGCCAGCGGCACGTCAACGGCGACGGAACCCCAGGGTTGACCAAGGGGGAGATGGCAACGGTGCTCAGGGCGACGCTGCAGGCGGTCCGCCTCCCCGAGTTCGCCGAGATGACCATCGAATTGGAGGTCTCGGAGGGGGTCGATGGACCTGGCTCCCGCCTCTCGGAGGCGCTGCGAGGACACATCGATTCGGCCGGGGCGATGCGGATCGACTCGCTGCCGATCGCATCGATCGACGGATCGGCAGCGGCCACGATCAATACGTGGTTTGGCGTTCTCCTCGACGGGAATCGGGGCCGGGTGAAAGTGAGGGGGAACCTCCCACTGGTCGACACCTGCCTCACACAGCTGTACGACGTGCTCTGGGAAGAGGGTTAGTTGCGCCCATCGTAGGATGAGGCTCTTGCGCGCCTTCCGGCTCAGCCTTCTCCTCTGTCTCGCCTTCGCCCTGCTCGGCACGACAGCTGCGGCGGCCGGGCCGGCGCAGGAACCCTTCTTCCCTCACGCCGGCAACCGGGGCTACGACGCCCGCTCCTACGACGTGAACCTGGCCTACCAGCCGAAGACCGGGGGGCTGGACGCAGTCGTCGTCGTTTCCGCCCTTGCCACCGAACGGCTGAAGCGCCTCTCCCTCGACTTCTTCGGCCCCCGGGTGAAGAGGGTCGCGGTCGGTGGCCAGGAGGCGAAGTTCCGGCGTGTAACGGGGAAGCTGGTCGTGTTCCCGAAGCGACCGATCCCGAAGGGCGAAGAATTCTCCGTCACGGTGTCCTACGCCGGGGTGCCGCCGAAGATCACCGACCCCGACGGCACGCAGGAGGGGTGGTACCGAACCGACGACGGGGTACTCGCGGTCGGCGAGCCGCAGGGGACCGCGGCCTGGATCCCCTGCGACAACGTCCCCGCCGACAAGGCCGCCTTCAGCTTCGAAATCACCGTCCCCAGCAGCCTGAAGGCGGTGGCGAACGGGCGCATGGGACGCGCGATCCGGCACGGCGGCCTGACCCGCTACAGCTGGCACGAAGGCAAGCCGATGAGCAGCTACCTCGCGGTCCTCGACGTCGGCCGCGGGCGGCTCGAAAAGAGCCGCATCGGCGGCCTTCCCGTCTGGACGCTGATCGACCCGCGGCTGGCCAGAGGCTCGCGGCCGGTGCTGGCGGAACTGCCGAGGATCGTCCGCTTCGAGAGCAAGCTCTACGGCGGCTATCCGTTCGAAAGCGCGGGGTCGATCGTCGACTTCGCACCGGGGCTCGGCTACGCGCTGGAGACGCAGAGCCGGCCGATCTACCCCTACGTGCCCGACCTGACCACGGTCGTCCACGAGACCGCGCACCAGTGGTTCGGCGACTCGGTCGGGCTCAAGCGCTGGCCGAACATCTGGCTCAACGAGGGCTTCGCGACCTGGACCGAGTGGTACTACGCCGAGCGCCACGGCCGCCGCAGCGCCCACGCGATCTTCAGCCGCCTCTACCGGGTGCCGGCCTCGAACACGGAGCTCTGGAACCCGCCCTCGGGACACCCCGGCAGCGCGAAGCACCTCTTCGGCCCCTCCGTCTACGTCCGCGGGGCGATGGCGCTGGAGGCGCTGCGGCTGAAGATCGGCACCAAGCCGATGCTGAAGGTGCTGCACGACTGGGCGGTCGGGCACCGATACGGCAGCGGCGACATCGAAGAATTCACGGCGCTGGCGCAGCAGATATCCGGCCAGAACCTCGGCCCCTTCTTCCAGCGCTGGCTGTACCGTCGCGGTAAGCCATGAGGACTTCGACGATCAAGCGCCTGGCCGTGCTCGCCGTCGCGCTGGCGATGCCGATGTTCGCCACCGCCGCCGCGGCGAAGCCCTTGCCGGTCGGCCCCCCCGCCAAGGTCGAAATCGGCCGGGCGGGAATCGGCGCCGCCACGAACGGCATCTCCCTCCTGCTCCCGATCCGCTACCCGATCCAGTACGCCGGCCGAGTTGTCGAGTGGCGGGTGAGGCTGCTCCCGGCCGATGCTTCGACCTTGCACGCCTGGGTCCTGCACGAACGGCTCGGCAGCGGCCAGGTCCGCCTTCCCGACCGGCGGCGTCGCTTCGCCTTCGTACATCGGGTCGGGCTCCCTCCGGAACTCGCCTCGCGCCTCGGGAGCGGTCTCTCGGTGCGGGTGTTCGCCGGCGGGCCGCTCGACGTCAACGGCGACGGGGTGCCGGAGATGACCTCCCGCGACAGCGTCCTGCGATCGCTGCCGAAGGCGCCGCGCGGTCAAGGGCTCTGCAGCAGCATCCCTCGCCTCAACGCCCGGCCGGGCGCGCGCCTCTCGGTGCCGCTCCCGGCCTGCGATTCGCAGGTTCGCTGGCATGTTCGGCGCGGGCGCACCCACGGCGCAGTCACGATTCGCCACGGCAGGCTGATCTACCGCGCCCCCCGGCGCTTTCGCGGCCGCGAGACCATTCAGCTGAGCTCCCAAGCTGTGGGGCGCGGCGCCACCTCCTCGGCGGCCCTGGTCGTCACTGTTGCGCCCACGACCGGCGCTGTCGTCCGCGCCATCGGCGACTCCGTCACCGCCGGCTTCGGCTACTACAGCAACGGCACCCCGATGACGATCGGGCACCTGCTCGAATGCCGCCCGGCCGAAAAGGAGTTCGACGACGCCTGCTCCTCGAACTCGCTCAACACCACCAGCAAGGGGACGAAGGTCGAATATGCCCCCGACTACGGGCTCTCGAACAACGTCTCCTGGGCGGCGCAGTGGGCGAACGAACACGCGATCACCGACTACGAGAACCTCGCGATCAGCGGCTCCGAACCGGCCGACTGGGCGCCGGGCGGCGAATTCCACGCGACCACGGCGCAGATCGAGTCCGAAGACCCCGACTACGTCCTGATGACGATGGGGGCAAACCCGCTGCTCTCGGAAATGCTGTTCGGGATCGACCGCATGGGCTGCGCGATCTACGCCCAGATCTTCGGCGGCTACAGCGAATGCATCGAAGAAGCGTCCGCCGAAGTCCACCTGCAGGAACACCTGAAGGCCCTCTACGCCGACCTCGTCAAACACACCGACGCGACGATCTACCTGATGCAGTACCACCTCTCGGTGCCCTCGACCGCGCTCGCCTACAGTGCCACCCAGATCGCCGAGATGGGGAAACTGCTGAACCGCGAAATCGAAAAGGTCGCCGGCGAAGTGAACCTGCAGCGGCTGCAGGTGGTGACGCCGCCTCATTTCAATGTCGGCATCGACGTCTCGCCGGTCTACCCCTCGCGCTTCTCCTGCTCCAGCCTCGGCTACAAGGTCGACGGGCCGAGCGTGCAGTCGACCCCGACCCAGGACGAGCTCGAGATCCTGCACCCGCTCTCCTTCTGCGAAGGCCCGCCGGTCGGCCCGCCCTGGGTGATCGGCGGCGACACCGGCATCCACCCCAGCGCCGCCGGCTACACCCAGATGGCCTCGCAGGTCCCGCCGCCGACGAGCTGACGCTCGCGAACTAGACCTCTAGCCGCTCCTCCTCGAGGTCGATCTCGCGCTCGATCCGGCGCATCACCTCGGCCGAGATCTGACCGCTGTCGCGAAGGCCGACGAGGGAGCTGCGCTGGGCGGCGTAGACCTGGTGCATCAGCCGCTGGTAGGAGAGCGAGCGGTCCTCGATCCCGTCCTCGTCCTCGATCTTGCCGGCCTGGACCTTGAAGCGGCGGCGGCGGAACTCGTACATCGCCCGCACCCTTTTCACCGTGTCCTCCCGCGTCCACTCTTCGATCGAGAGCTCGTCGAGGCGCTCGAGCGCCGCCCCGGCGGCCGTGAGGCGGGCGCGCAGCTCCTCGCGTTCCTCCTCGGTCCCGTCCTCGGCGACGTCGAAGCGGCGGATCAGCCACGGCAGCGTCAGCCCCTGGCCGACGACGGTGAAGAGGATCACCCCGAAGGTGACGAAGAGGATCAGGTCGCGGCCCGGCAGGGGCACCCCGGCGTCGGTGGTCAGCGGCAGCGCCAGGGCGGCCGCGAGCGAGACGGCGCCGCGCATCCCCGACCAGGCGGCAACGACCCGCAGCTTCCAGCTCGCTCGCCGCTCGCGCTGCTGCGGGCGGCGGTCGAGCGCACGGATGAGCGCGGTGACGCCGAAGCTCCAGGCCAGGCGGGTGAGGATCACCAGCGCCGTCACCAGGGCGGCGTCGGCGATCGCCTCGCCGGCGCCGATCCCGCTTTCGCGCAGGCCGTCGACGATCACCGGCAACTGCAGGCCGATGAGGATGAAGAGGGTCGCGTTGAGGAGAAAGGTGAGGATTTCCCAGATCGGGATCGACTCCAGGCGCGTCGACGGCGAGACCAGTTCCGGCGCCCGCCAGCCGACGTAGACGCCGCAGGTGACCGCGGCGAGGACGCCGGAGGCGCCGATCTGGTCGGCGGGGAGGAAGGCCGCGTAGCCGCTGAAGAGGGAGATCGTGATCTCGGTGGTCGGGTCCTCGGTGCGGCGGCGGATCGCGGCGATCAGGTAGCCGGCGAGGAGGCCGATCGCGAGGCCGCCGCCGGCGGCGAGGAGGAACCGCATCCCGGCCTCGGCGACCGAGAAGCTGCCGCCGACCGCCGCCACCAGCGCGACCTTGTAGATGACGAGGGCGCTGGCGTCGTTGACCAGGCTCTCCCCCTCGAGCACGTTGACGATCCGCCGCGGGATGCCGAGGCGGCGGAGGATCGTGGTCGCGGCGACCGGGTCGGTGGGCCCGACGATCGCGCCGAGGGCGATCGAGACCGCCCAGGGCAGGTCGAAGGCGAAGTGGGCGACGGTCCCGACCACGAGCGCCGTCGCCAGTACCAGCCCGATCGAGAGCAGGGAGATGACGCGGGTGTCGTGGCGGAGCGCGTTGAGGTCGGCGAAGAAGGCGCCCGAGTAGAGCAGCGGCGGCAGGAAGATCAGCAGCACCAGGTCCGGGTCGAGTTCGACCTCCGGGATCCCCGGCACCAGGCCGAGGACGAGCCCGCCGAGCACCAGCACGATCGGGTACGGAACCTGCCACCAGTTGGCGAGCGCGTTCAGCAGCGCGACCGAGACCAGCAGCGCCGCGATGAAGATCTGGATCTCGCCCACGGCGCCCCATTATGTGGGGCTCCCGCGGCGCGTGGATCAGTGCGTCTTCAGCGCGGCGACGTGCGAGGACTGGTGCAGCGGCGAGGGCTGCGACCAGGCGACCTCGGCGCCCTCGTGGCCGGTGCGGACGACCCAGACCAGGGCGACGACCGCCATGACCGAGATCCCGACGCGGGCGAAGCGTTCCATGCCCGGGCGGTGCAGCAGCTGGGCGAGCTTGTCGAGCGCCCGCGGCCCTCGCTTGAGGTCGGCGGCGAGGAAGACGACGAGGGCGCCGACGAAGAGAACCATCACCGCCTTCAACTGGTCGCCGAGTTCGGCGTGCTCGTCGAGGGCGGGAGAGGCGAAGAGCGGCCGCGAGGCGCGGAAGGCCTCGCCGGCGGAGGCGGCGAGGATCGTGAAGACGAGGGCGACGAAGCCGAGCGCGGCGACGGCCGGCCCGTAGCGGCGGCGCCAGTCCGGCCGCACCATCAGCGCGATCGTCGCGCCGGAGAGGATCGGGATCAGGACCACCGGCACGTGCAGCAGCAGCGGGTGTGCCGGGAGGCCGGCGATTTCGTTGAGGTCGAACACGGCGGGCGCGGATGCTGCTGCCGCTTCCTAAACGAGAACTGAGAATCTCCTAAAGATCGACCTAGCGTGAGAATGTTCACATGAGCAGGAATTTTCTCGTCGCTCCCGACTCTTTCAAGGGCACATTCGACGCAGCGGCGGTTGCCGACGCGATCGCGGCGGGGATCGAGGCGGCAGGCGGCGAGGTCGACCGCTGCCCCGTCGCCGACGGCGGCGAGGGGACGATGGCGGTGCTGCTGAGGGCGCTCGGCGGCGAGCGTCGCAGCGCCCGGGTGCACGACCCGCTGCGGCGGCCGATCGAGGCGAGCTTCGCGCTGCTCGGCGACGGCGAGACCGCGATCGTCGAGGCGGCGCAGGCGTCGGGGCTGCCGCTGCTGGCGCCGCAGGAGCGCGACCCGGAGCGGGCGGACACCTTCGGCACCGGCGAGCTGATCGCCGCCGCGGTGGCGGCAGGGGCGAAGCGCGTCCTCCTCGCCGCCGGCGGCAGTGCCACCACCGACGGCGGCCGCGGAGCGATCGAAGCGCTGCGCCAAAGCGACGCGGCCGAGGGGATCGAGGTGCTCTGCGACGTGCGGACTCCCTACGAGGAGGCGGCGCGCGTCTTCGCCCCGCAGAAGGGGGCGAGTCCCGCAGCCGTCGAGCGGATGACCGAGAAACTCGACGCCTTCGCCGCCGAACTCCCCCGCGATCCCCGCGGCCTGCCGATGACCGGCGCGGCCGGCGGCCTCTCCGGCGGCCTCTGGGCCCACGGCGCCACCCTCCGCCCCGGCGCCGACTTCGTCCTCGACGCCCTCGACTTCGACGCCCGTCTCGCCCGCGCCGACGCGGTCGTCTCCGGCGAGGGCCGCTTCGACTCCCAGAGCCTCGAAGGCAAGATCGTCGGCGCCATCGCCAGCCGCTGCGCTGCCGCCGGCAAGCCCCTGCACCTGATCGTCGGGCAGAACGGCCTGCGCAAAGAATCGCCCGCTTCGATTTCTTCGGTCATTGCGGCAAGCAGCCTCGAAGAAATCGAGACTGTGGGGGGAGAACTCTGCCGCGCCAGAGCTTGAACAGGAGATGCCTGTTCATGTGAACGAGAAGGTTGCGGCGCTAGCATCGGCGACGATGGCATCGCCAACCGCAACCATCCGCATCCCGAAGGAGACGCACGACCGCCTGGCGGTCCTCGCAAAGGAGCGAGGCATCTCCCTCTCAGCGTTGATCACTGCATGGACGCAAAGAGCGTCTACCGAGGCAGAGCGTGAGGCGGCATTCCGCTCCGAGCGCGAAGCCGCCAAAGCAGATGCGGAAAATCCCGAGGTGCAAGCCGAGGATCGGTTGTGGGAGGCGACGCTAGGTGACGGGATCCTCTGACCCCCGGCGTGGAGATATATGGCTCGCTTCCCTGGGAGCAGGTCGTCGCGGTAAGCCCGACAATAACCCCCCCGCCATTGTCTTCTTCTCTGATCATACTTTCACCACCGAGAACGACAAACTGGTCGTTGTTGTGCCGCTCTCGAAGTCTCGAAAGCCTTCTGAACTACGCCCGCATTTAGGCCCCGAGACCGGCATCGACCATTCCAGCGCTGCGATCTGTCCAGCTATGCGCGGTGTTTCACGCAGCCGCCTGCTGCGCCGCCTCGGCGAGGTCGGCCCGGAGAAGATGTCGGAAATCGAGCAAGCCGTCGAATTTGTCCTTGCGCTCGATCGTCCAGCCTAGGCCGCCAGGTCCCGCCGCTCGAAGAGCCACGCTCCGACGGCGGCGAGAGCGCAGGCGGCGAGGGTGACGCCGATGAAGGCGATCGGTTCGATGCCGTCTTCGATCGCGTTGCCGTAGTACTTGAAGACGGAGGCGTAGCGGAGGTCGGAGAGGCCGGTGTCGAGGCGGCCGATCAGGTCGACGACGTACATGGCCACCAGCAGGCCGGCGACGGAGCCGGTGACGACGCTGGTGCGCAGCGAGAAGCCGGCGGCGACGGCGCCGAAGCCGGCGAAGAGGAGGGCCAGCGGCCAGACGTTGGCGAAGCCTTCGGCGGCGCGGCCGGCGTCGAGGCCGGAACCGGCGAGGAGGCTGCCGAGGCCGGTCAGCAGCCCGGTGACCAGCAGGACCACGGCGAGCTCGGCCGCCGTCGCGAGGAAGCCCGCGGCGACGACGCGGCTGCGCGAGACCGGGGCCGAGAGCAGGACGTCGAGCCGGCCCGATTCGGCGGCGCCGGTGAGGCCGCTGGCGATCGCCCGCACCGCCAGGTAGCCCATCGCCAGCGGCACGATCAGGCTCAGCATCTCGGCCTGCAGGTACTGCTCGACGTTGCTCAGCTGCCCGATCCCGAAGGCTTCCTTCAGCCCCTGCGGGTAGCCCTGGACCGCCTTGGAGATCGACTCTTCGACCGAGGGAAAGATCGCGACGATGAAGGCGGACATCAGCCCCAGCGGCAGGCCCCAGGCGAGGACCGAGCGGCGGCGGTCGGAGAGGTGGGCGACGACCAGGGCGTCGGTCTGCGCACCCGGCGAGAAACGCTCGCCGCTCACTTCGCCTCCCCCTCCTCGTAGTAGCCGAGGAAGACCTCCTCCAGCGAGGGATGGGCGGCTTCGAGGTCGACGACGTGATGGCCGGCCAGCTCCCGCACCACTGCGTCGAGGTCGCCCCCAGCGGTGAAGGTCGCCCGCTTGCCGGCGATCTCGAGCTCGGCGACGCCG
>Ga0105245_10003433_pt1 | contig 14202 bp, 11 predicted proteins | sample KBSM54metaG_FD_81523 | JGI IMG/M metagenome (GOLD analysis project Ga0105245, IMG submission 81523) | Miscanthus rhizosphere microbial communities from Kellogg Biological Station, Michigan, USA - KBS M5-4 metaG | ecosystem: Host-associated > Plants > Roots > Rhizosphere > Soil | place... | reverse complement strand
TCTTAATCGGAATGCGATTAAAGCCATGCACTGGCCGTCCTGATGGACTTCGATGCCACTGTCCTGCAATGCTTTCTGGAGATCGCGGGTACGCGCTGCCGCGGCTTTCGGGCTGCTGCCGTCGCCACGGTGAATTCCGGTGTGACTCAGAAGACCCAACTGCTCCACCCCACGCCGATGCAGTGTTCGGCTGATTTAGCGCCGGTCATGTGTTGACACACGTAAACGCCTTGACCATAGAGTTCGTGAGCTTCTTCCGGGTCGCCCCGAAAAATTCACCCGGAATACGGCGTTCTTATAGGGCCAATGGTCCCCGGAACCCCAGCGACGCGAGCGGTGCAGTGGGCGTGCACTGAAGGATGCGCCTGCCAGCGCAAGCGGCGCTGGCCGATCGCCGTTAGGCTCCCGGCCAAGCACTGTGCCCACTCGAAGAGACCCGAACGTCCACCGCACCCCCGTCACTCGGGCATGCTCCTGGAATGCTGTTGCTCAGCCGGATATCCGGCCAAGAGGTGCTGGGTCCCGACGGCCGGGTGGCCGGGCGCGTTGCCGATCTGACGGTCCGGCTAGACGAGCAGGCCGGCCCGCACCTGGTCGAGCGACTCCTCGTGCGGCGCCACCGCGCGCCCGACCTATTGGTGCCGTGGGCCGCAATCGAGAGCTTTGAGAACACTTGTGTTTTGGTACGCGACACCGATGACCTGACCACATTCGCGATCACCTCGACCATCGATGCGCTTGATGACGACGAGATCCTGCTCGTGCGCGACGTGCTCGACACCCAGATCGTCGACCTTGTGGGCCAGCGACTCGCGCGGGTAGCCGACGTGGTGCTCACTCGCATCGCCGACGACCGGCTCGAACTGGTCGGCGCCGAGGTCGGCTTCGGAGGAGTGGTGCGGCGACTCGGGTTACGCCGATTAGCGGCTCGCGACGGCGAGGACTGCGTCGCGTGGACCGACCTGCACCTGACCTCCGAGCGCGGTCACGCCGTCCAGCTCGCCACCCCACGATCCGCAGTGCACCACCTCGACGCGGTCGCGCTCGCTGCGCTGGTCAGCCGACTCGACACCGAGTCGGCCGCTGAGGTCCTAGCCGCTCGGGGATCTCACGTCGCCGCCGACGTAGTTCGCGCCGCCGATCCAGCAGTCGGAGAGCGCATGCTCTCGGCGATGCCCGACGCCGACGCCACGAAGATCTTGGCCGCCATGCCTCCCGAGCACGCGACCCGGTGGCGCGCCCGCCTCGCGCATTCTCCTGCCCTCCTCGGAAGGCGCTTCATACGGTCCCGGGTGTGGCCCCGTCGCCGTCACACGCCGACCCGGGTCAGGGGTACCGGGGACAGAGCGACGTGAAGCGCCTCGGGCGCAAGGGGTTCAGTCTCGGCGCTCTGCTGGCGGTGGTCGGTCCTGGGTTGCTCGCCGGCCTGTCCGACGACGATCCGGCCGGGATCACCACCTACTCCGTACTCGGAGCGGACCACGGCTACCGGCTGTTGTGGGTCCTGCTGCTGTCCACCATCGCCCTCGTGCTCTTCCACGGCCTGGCAGCACGCATGGGTGTGGTCACCGGGCAGGGTCTCATCGGCCTGGTACGTCAGCGGTACGGCGTGCGGTTGGGCGGTGCCGCGCTGGCGGTGCTCGTGGTCGCCAACGTCGGCACGACGTGTGCCGAGTTCGCCGGGATCGCCGCCGGCGCCGAACTTTTCGGGATCAGCCGCTACGCGAGCGTCCCCGCTGCGGCGGTCATCGTGTCCCTGTTGGTACTGCGTGGCAGCTTTCACCGCGTCGAGCGATTCCTGCTGCTGCTGTCGACGGTGTTCCTGGCCTACATCGCGTCCGGAGTGCTGGCGAATCCGGACTGGGGAGCCGCGTTCCACGGCATGCTGGTGCCGAGCCTGCCAGCCAACAGCGCGGCCATCGCTATCGTCACTGCCACCGTCGGCACCACGCTCGCCCCGTGGGGGCTCTCGTTCATCCAGTCCTACGCGGTCGACAAGAAGCTTCGAACCGAGGACCTCTCCCTCGAGCGGGTCGACGTGATCACGGGCGCCGTGCTTACGGGCATCATCGGCTTCTTCGTCGTGGTGGCGTGTGCGGCGACGCTGCACCGCGACGGCCGTTCCATCCACGACGCCGCTGACGCCGCAGTGGCACTGCAACCGCTGGCCGGCACCGCGGCGTCGACATTGTTCGCCGTCGGCCTGATCGGGGCCGCGTTTCTGGCCGCCTCCATACTGCCGCTCTCGACTGCCTACTCGGTATGCGAGTACGCGGGCATCGAAGCGGCTGTTGACGATCCGTACACCGAGGCCAGGCCCTTCTATCTGACGTTCGGGATCGTCACGCTCGTCGGCGCGCTCACCGTCCTGATTCCGAATATCCCGTTGGTGACGATCCTCGTGGCCACCCAGGTGCTCAACGCGGTGCTGCTGGTGCCGCTGCTGTTCGCGATGATCGGCATCGGGCGGGACCGCGACCTCATGGGCCGCTTCACCATCGGCCGGGCCAGCACCATCGCCTACGTCATCACCACCGCCGTGGTGGTGCTGTGCGTGGCTGCGCTGGCGGTCACCTCGCTTACCCGATGAACGACCGTCGCTGTCGGGTGTGGTGTCCCACGTGTCGACGCCATGACCAGTCACCGACGCCGGAATGCCTCAACGGCGGTCGGCAGCGTCATGAAAATTCGCTCGTCGCCAATCTTCGTCAGCAGGCCGCCCGCCTTCAGTGCGTCACGCAGATCCTGTTTTACGCGTGCCATTGCGAACAAGATCCCACGACCCTCCAAATCAGCACGGAGCCGGTCGAGCGCATCGAGCGCGGTCATGTCGATCTCCACATTTGCCTCGGCATTGAGGACGAACCATTCGACGGCCTGCGGGTAGTGATCGACAGCTTGCAAAGCACGGCTGCGGAAATCCTCCGCGTTAGCGAAGCACAACGGCGCGTCGTAGCGGTATACCACCAGACCGGGCACCAGTTCAGCCTGCGGATAGTCATCGATGTCATGCATGCCCGCCACCCCTGGCACGAAGCCGAGCACGCTGTCGTGGCCACGCGCTACTCGTCGAAGTAGATCCAGAACCGAGAGCGCCACTGCGGCAAGGACACCGGAGAGAACCCCGATACCCAAGACCGCCGCGGTGGTCATCAGCGCAATAACCAGTTCGCTGCGGCGGAAACGTGCCAGTCGACGGAATTCGGAGACATCGATAAGCCGCAGCGCGGCATAGACGACCAGCGCCCCCAGCGCCGCCGACGGGAACTGCGCCAACAGATCGCTCGCGAACAGCATGACCATAAGCACCAACGACAACGCCACCAGCGAGTAGATCTGCGTGCGGCTGCCGACTGCGTCACCGATGGCGGTTCGGCTGCCGCTGGAGCTGACCGGGAAGCCGCGAGTGAGACCGGCTGCGATGTTGCAAACCCCGATTGCCCGCAGCTCAGCGTTGGCGTCGATCTCGTAGCCGTGGCGGGTAGCGAAGATCCTGGCCGTCAAGATGTTGTCCGAGAACGCGACGATCGCTATCCCGGCCGCCGGAATCACCAGCGCCGCCAACTCGTTCGGCGACACAAGCGGCACGGCGGGTGTCGGCAGACCGGATGGGACGGAACCGACGACAACGATCCCGTTAGATTCCAGCGACAACGCCGCCACCGCCGCGGCGGCGGCCACCACGGCAATAAGCGGGCCGGAACCCGTGGCGCCCACCGGTCCAGCGCCAAGAGGAATGCGAGGACGGCACCGGCCAACAGCATGGTCGGCCAGTGAAGGTCGCCCACGCCACGGGCGAACGAGCGCATTTGGTCGACGAACTCGTCGCCCACCACCGAGGCACCGGTGAGCTTGCCGAGTTGGCTTGCCATCATCACGAGCGCAACACCTGTCATATAGCCGACTAGGACCGGCCGCGACAACAGGTTGGCGAGAAAACCCAGCCGGGCAATGCCTGCCAAGAAACAGATGGCGCCGACGAGCACCCCGAGAACCGCCGCGAGCGCGGCGTAGCGACTGGCGTCACCCGCGGCGAAGGGTGCCAGAACCGCGACGACCATCAGCGCAGTGGTCGACTCGGGACCGACAGACATGTGACGCGACGATCCAAGTAGGGCGTAGATCAACAACGGTGCCAGTGCGGCCCACAATCCGACGATCGGTGACAAGCCGGCCAGCGTCGCGTAGGCCATCACCTGCGGGATCAGATACGCGGCCACCGTGAGCCCGGCCAGCAGGTCGCCACGCAGCCAGGCCCGTTTGTAACCCGAAACTGCGCGACGCCTGGGGCCCACTCGGTCCACGTCATAGTGGCGTTAATTGTCGAGGATCACCGTCAGTTGGGGCCGCACGCCTCAACGAACGTCTCGTAGAGATGTTCGGCACGCCGACGCATCCCGTGAATCATCTTCTGCTCCATGATGAATGCGGCATTGTGGTCCAGATCGGCGCCGCTGATGCCGCTGCCGCGTCATGGCAACGGCGCACACCATCGCAGCTTGGTGCCGCGTCCCGGCAACGACTCAACCGTGAATGTTCCACTGGCTTCGGCAGCACGTTGGTGAAGGTTCGTCAGGCCGCTTCCGGTGACGTCGTCAGGTATGCCACGGCCGTCGTCGACTACTTCGATGCACAAGTCGTCCGCGACCGAAACGGTGACTGCGAGCGACGTGGCGTCGGCATGGCGGACGGCATTGCTCACAGCTTCACGAACCACCGCCTCGGCATGGTCGGCCAGCGCGGAATCGACGACGGACAGCGGACCCACGTACTGCACCGTCGTCCGGACTTCCGACGTTGCAAACTGTGCGACGGCCTCGTCAAGGCGCTGACGTAACCGCGTGACTCCCGACGAAGCGCCGTGCAGGTCGAAGATCGCAGTGCGGATCTCCTGAATGACGTCTTGGAGATCGTCGACGCAGCCCGTAAGTCGTTGTTGCACTTCGGGAGAGCGCGCACGTGGAATTGTCCCCTGCAGCGCGAGCCCAACCGCGAAGAGGCGTTGTATCACGTGATCGTGCAGATCGCGGGCGATGCGGTCCCGGTCGGTCAGGATGCTCAGCTCACGCATCTGGCGCTGTGCGCTGGCCAGCTGCCACGCCAGGGCCGCCTGGTCGGCGAAGGCAGACATCATGTCGAGTTGGTCGGAGCTGAACGGCGGAGCTCCGGCGGGTCGCAGGGCCACCAGGACGCCGGCGACGGCACCCGTCGCCCGCAAGGGCAGCACCAGCGCCGGACCGGTGACCGTCGCGTCGCCGGGGATGAGCGTGAGGCTGTCGAAACGCCCGGGCAGGCGCTGAACAAAAGCCTCACCGATGACGGTCCCTTCGACGGGGATCGCGTGCACGTCCATCGGCTCATCAATGCCCGCTGTCGCGGCTATGACGAGTTCGGTGGTCTCGGTTGCCGGCAGCTCAGGGTCAGCGGGCACGGCCACCAACGTCGTAGCGGCACCGCTGAGAACCCGGGACTCGTCAGCGACCAACCGGAACACGCGAACCGGATCGGTACCGGACAGCAGCTCGGTGCCGATGTCACGAGTCGCCTCAATCCAGGACTGTCGAGTCCTGGACGCCTCGTAGAGCCGGGCATTGTCGATCGCGATGCCCGCTGCGGCGGCCAGGGCCTGGACCAAGACCTCGTCGTCTTCGTTGAACGGCTGCCCGCCCGCCTTCTCCGTCAGGTACAGGTTGCCGTAGACCTCGCCGCGGATGCGAACGGGCACTCCGAGGAAGGTCCGCATCGGTGGGTGGTTCGGCGGAAAGCCGACCGAAGCTGCGTGGTGGGAGATGTTGTCGAGCCGAATGGGTTTGGGCGAATCGATTAGGACACCGAGCACGCCGCGGCCCTCGGGGAGATGCCCGATCGTCTCGCGCATCTCCTCGTCGATGCCCTCGTAGATAAATTCGACCAGTTCGTGGTCGCGGCCGCGCACGCCCACCGCTCCGTAACGGGCGTCGACCAACTCGATGGCGGTGTGAACGATCGTGCGGAGGGTCTCGTCGAGTTCGAGTCCGGAAGTGACCACCAGCATCGCGTCGAGCAGTCCGTCGAGCCGGTCGCGACCTTCGACAATCTGCTCGACACGGTCCTGGACCTCCATGAGCAGTTCACGCAGACGTAGTTGGGACAATGTATCGCGAAGTGGGCGCATGCTGGTCTCAACACCCGACTCGACCGGGTCGGTCACATCGTTATCGTCCCACTGCCAGGGCAGATGGCGATGCGTTCTCAGCGATTTTTGACGAGACTGCTGGTATTTGCTGCTCCCCCCTGATACCCGTATCTAACGAAGGCATGGACCTGGTCTCGACGCATCTGTTCGGCACGATCGCGGATACCGCGCATCATCTTTTGCTCCATGACGAAATGGGCACGTCAAACGTAACGTGCCCGACGGCGCCACCGCTCCCCCGCGCGATCAACCGAGGGTCGAAGGTCCTTGCGATGATGACCGAAACGCCCTAACTTTCGGCCGGTCGGCGACGCACGATTCAAGAATGCGCACGCAATGGTTGGTCGAAGAGCCCTCGAGCGGAGGGCCCGCCGCCCCGTTTCGCACACGTGTGGCAGGGGCTGGACGGTGTCTCCCGACCACGCGTCTCACGACAGACGACTTGATGTCGACGACGCGCCATCACACGCACATCGATCTTGAGCGGCTGACCGGAATACACGAACGTCGCGTCTCGGTGGGCGAGGACGACTCCTACAGTCTGGCCACCACGGCCGCAGTGGACGCACTACACCGGGCGCAGCGCCAGGCCGCTTCGCTCGACGCGGTAATCAGCTGCAGCATCACGAAACTTCGTGACGGCCTGACGCAGCAGATGGAACCCACGATGAGTAGCGCTGTGGCGCATGCGATCGGAGCCGACCAGGCGATGACGTTCGACCTCTCGAACGCCTGCGCAGGAATGCTCACCGGTGTGACCGTCGCGAACAACTGGATTCGTCAGGGAAGCATGCAACGCGTCTTGGTGGTCAGCGGTGAGTACATCTCGCAACTCGGCCACAATGCAGCCCGGCATATCCGGAACATCATGAGCAAGGAGCTGGCATCGCTGACCCTCGGCGACGCAGGAGCGGCACTTCTCCTCGAACGGGCACCTACAGGATCCGAAGGGATAAAGTTCGCCGGATTCACGACCGTGGCCGACTACAGCCGACTATGTCTCGCCTACCCCAAGGGTCATGAGCCAGCCGCGCGAATGTTCACTGACGCCAGAGGCATCCACCGGGCGGCCATGGCCAACACCCCACTGCTGCTCCACGAAGTGCTTGACACAGTGGGCATCTCGCTGCACGACATCGATCATGTGATCACTCATCAGACCTCCGCACGCGCGATACGCAAGGGGATGGCCAAGATGTCCTCCTACTTCGGAGAGAGCCCCAGGCACGATGCCGTGATCACCGTCGACCGATACGGCAACACCGCCTCCACCACCCACACGGTCGCCCTCATAGAAGAACTTGAATCCCGCCATATCCGGCCCGGTGAGACGGTTGCGTTGATCGCCTTGGCATCTGGGTTGGAGATCGGCATCGTGCTCCTGACACTCGACGAGGAATTGGTGGAACGCTATGGGCACAGTGATTGAGCAGGTTTCTCTAACCGACGGCGGGTGGCGGACTCATCACAGTGCCCTCCGCCTGGCAGTAAACGCTGCCAAGCACTGCCTCCACGAGGCGGGGCGAAACGCTCACGATGTCGATCTCCTGATAAACGCGGGCATATACCGTGACCGCAACCTGGCCGAACCGGCGCTCGCGGCGATGATTCAAGAGGACATCGGCGCCAATCCCGAAGACCCGCACGAACAGGCGCACGGCACATTCTCATTCGATGTTTCAAACGGATCCTGCGGAGTTCTCACCGCCTTGCAGATCGTTGACGGCTTCCTGAAGTCACGCGCGATCGACCTGGCCCTCGTGGTGGCCAGCGATGCTGATCCCGGCCATGGAATGAGTGAGGACTTTCCGTTCTCGCCGGCCGGTGCAGCCTTGTTATGTGATTGGTTCGACGATGCCCGTGGCGTTGAGCGGATTCATTGGATCAATATCCCGGATGAAGGCGAAAGCTTCAGTGCCACCGTCGGACTCCTCGATGGCCGTAATGTGCTGCGCTTCGCTGAGTCAGAGAAGGCTGACGAACTGTTTGCAGCTGCCGCTGCGCAAGCGGCCGAGGCATGCCTTCACGCATCGGCGCTGACGCTCGACGACATCGACGCGATCGTGGCGGCACCCGCACACAGTGGGTTCCGAGCCGCGCTTTCCGCGCATATGGGGTTCTCCGAAACCCAGATCATCGTCGCCGAAGACCAGCGAACGCACACCGCCTCGTTGGCGGCGGCATTCGACCGTGCGAGTGCTCAGATCCGGCCGGGCGGCCGCGTTCTTCTCGTCGCCGCTGGAACAGGTATCACTGCCGGAGCCGCACTGTATCGAATGCCGGACGGAACGGCCTCACGTCAACGGTAGACAGCTTCGCAGCGCTGGCACGGATCAGCCGTCACGCACGAGTCGCTGCGGTGCTCCATCCTTAGTCGAGTTTCGCCGCCACGACGTGATCTCGGCGAGTTGTGACTGTTTCGATCTCTTGCGCCGCCGCGGCCATCATTTGTCTGGCGAGGTCTGACAGAGCACGTGCCACAGCCGACTCGTCTCCAATACTGGCGACGACGCGATCATCTGTCTTAAGCCGCGACACACCAACGCCCACCGCCTCCTGGTCGCGCCCGCGCAACCGCGCCGTGGCCCTGGCTCGGCCCTCGCGCTGGTCAAGCGAGATCTTGATGGTCCAGTCGTCGCGGAGATGACCCGAGTTGTCTCTACTCATGGCAGCTCCTATGTTTGGCGGTCGGGCCGGTTAACGCGGGACGGGGGTGCCCGACCTCACACAGCGGTGAATTCGCGGTCGGGCTCGGAGCCAAAAGTGAATCGCCGACCTGTGACGCTCAGCGGCCGAATTCGAACGAAGTGTTGCTTCACCGTCGCCGTCCACGGCAGGAGTTGCGCACCCTCAGCCTCGTCGATCTCTTCGTCGGTACGAAGCAGCCGTGCCATGCCCTTCACGATCACGCTCCAGCCTTCTGCGACATTGTGATCGTCTGCCTCGAACAGCACGTTGTTGTTTATCGCCGCGCTGACCAGCTTGGTGCCCTCGGCCGTGCGGAGAAGCACTGTGCGGTGCTGGACGACGAAGTTGACCGGAAAAATATCTGGCTCGCCGTCGACACTCGTTACGAGGCGCCCCAATGAGGCGCTTGACAGGAGATTCCAGCACTCGGTCACCGACAAGATCGTGACGGGTTGAGACTCTTCAGACATGGCCACAACGCTATCGACCATCCGGTACCAGGCGTAGTGGTCCAAAGTCCCACAAACGACGAACTTACGACCCGAGAACCTCGCTGCCCTGCAAACAAAGATCCAGCGCGCCGGCGAAGGACGTTTGGCACCCAATCGATGGACCGATCACCCTGCATCAAGCCGCGGAACTTGGCGCAGCCTTCGGCGTCGGTCACACGCGGCGACACGGCCCCCGTGATCTCGGCGCAACGCTGCAGACATCCGGTAAACGTCACCGCAGCATCTGACCGACCCGACCCCTCGTTCACCCGGCCGGGCTCATCGAGGATGTGTGTCCTTGCGAGATGCCGACGGCCGCCAGGCGGCGCACCGCGTCCTCGATCCCGCGGGCGAGCGCGTCGACGTCGGGTGCGCTGTCGTAGTCGGCGGTGATGCCGAAGGAGAATCGGTCGGCGTAGCTGAGCATCGCGATCCCGGTGCGCAGGTGAAGGGCGATCGGCGGCACCGGCAGGATCTCCAACACGTCCCGACCCAGCACTCGCTGCCGTCCGCGGGGCCCCGGTACGTTCGTCGCCAGCGCGGTCACCGACTTCTGTGGCAGTCGGGTCAGGAGTCGAATCGCCCACGCCGAGAAGGCAAACGGAACACTACCGGCAGCCGCGAAGACGGCACTGCCGCCCTCCCGTTGACCACTCCCCTTGGCCTCGGTAAGCCGCCGGTGCACGATCTCCAATTGCTTTACCGGGTCGGGTTCGTCGACCGGCAACAACGGCAGCATCGCCGAAACCCGGTTGTCGGTCACGTCGAAGTGCTCCGCCGAGCGCATCGACACGGGAACCAGCGTGCGCAATGCCTGGGGTCCCGGCGTTTCGCCGCGATCGAGCAACATGGTCCGGTAACTGCTGGTGATCGCCGCCAGCGCCACGTCGTTGAGCGTGACGTCGAAATCCCGGCACACCTGCTTCATGACGGCGAGGTCCACCCGCGCGGCACTGAAGCGACGCATCTTGGTGACGGGCCCGTTCAGCGATGACTCCGGGGCGGCGGTGAGCACATGGGCCGTCAGCTCGGCTGCCCCCACCACGGCGTGTTCGGCGGCGCTGGTGGCGGCGAGAGTCGCCCGCCAGATGTCGTTCATCCAGTTGAGCGGGTTCAGCCTCGGCCGCAGTAAACCGAGGATGGAATCACCGGACCCCTTCGCGGCGCGAATGCTGCTCGCGAAGGTCTCACCGGCGCCGCCGTCGCTAAGCTTCGCCAGCATCTGCGCCGTGGCTATGCCATCGGCGATGCAATGGTGGATCTTCATCAGCAGCGCCCACCGATTGTCGGTGAGCCCTTCGATGATCCAGCACTCCCACAGCGGGCGGTCGCGGTCCAGCCGTTGCTCCATGATGCTGGCAATCAACCCGAACAGCTCGGCGTCATCGCCCGGATATGGCAACGCGACGCGATGAAGGTGATGCGCGATGTCGAAGTGGGGGTCATCCACCCATTCCGGTGCACCGAGGTCGAACGGGTGAGTATGCAGCACCTGGGTGCAGCGCGGGATAGCTTGCGCCCTGTCGGCGAACGCCGACACCAGATCGCCGTAGTCGGGTGGCGGCCCATCCACGATCGACACGCCTCCGACCGCCAGACTCACATGCGGGTCGGAATCCTCGGCTTGCAGAAAACTGGCGTCCAGCATCGTGAGGTGTTCCATGCGGTGACTATGCGCTCTGCGCTGGTCGTGGCGGCAGGGCCGCAAGTCCTCAAACCCCAGGCACAACGTCAGGAGGACTAGCGGCGCGCCGACAGAACTTCGGTCAACGGCCGACATCCATGCGGCCGGCAACGCTCGTTTGTTCGACAGGGCCACGCCGAAACGGATCAGCAGCTGCGGTGAGCCGGTTTGTCCGGTCAGCTGCCGGATGATGTCGCGGCTGGGCATCCGGGGTCGCTCCAGCCTGAGCAGCAGAGCACAAGGTCCTCGCTTTGAGCGTCGCGCTGCCCGCCGTCGGCCCCCATCGAATGACCTTCGGCCCTGTCTCCCCGCACGCAGGCTGTGGGAGGTTGACATTGCGACAAATACGGCGTTGTTAGCGCGACGACTCCGGCTGGGCCGCGGCTGCCTGACACGCTACGAGAGGACAGGTCATGAATACATCGGGGTACGTCCGCTTCTTTGAGGACTTCGGCATCGACGACGTGCCGCTGGTCGGCGGAAAGAACGCCTCCCTGGGCGAGATGATCCAGAAGCTGAGCGGGCAGGGCGTCCGCGTGCCGCACGGATTCGCCATCACCGCCGCGGCCTATCGCTACATGTTGGACGAGGCCGGTGGCTGGGACCGTCTGCACGCTGAACTCGACGACATCGACCCCACCGACGTAGCCGCGCTGGCACGAAAAGCCAAACGCGCTCGGGAGATCGTCTACGGCGCTGGTCTCCCCGACGACCTGGCCGCCCAGATTCTGGGCGCGTACCGCACGCTTCAGCAGGAGTACGGCGAGGAGGTCAGCCTCGCCGTGCGAAGCTCCGCGACCGCCGAGGATCTGCCCACGGCGAGCTTCGCCGGCCAGCAGGATTCGTACCTCAACATCAAGGGTGACGAAAGCCTGCTCGACACGTGTCGCCGTTGTTTCGCAAGTCTTTTCACCGATCGCGCGATCCACTACCGAATCGACCAAGGCTTCGACCACTTCAAGGTCTCGCTGTCGATCGGCGTGATGAAGATGGTGCGCTCCGACATCTCCTCGTCGGGTGTGATGTTCTCCCTCGACACCGAGTCGGGCTTTCGCGACGCCGTCTTCGTGACGGGCGCCTACGGCCTCGGCGAGAACGTGGTTCAGGGCGCCGTCGACCCCGACGAGTTCTACGTCCACAAGCCGACCTATCTCGCCGGCCACCGCGCGGTGTTGCGCCGCCTCCTCGGCGACAAGGCCGTGAAGATGATCCTCGTCGAGGGCGAGACGAAGAACACGACGCGAAACATCCCCACCCCGAAGGCCGATCGCGCTCGCTTCTGCCTCACCGACGAGGACGTTCTGGAACTCGCCGGCTACGCGTGTGCGATCGAGCAGCACTACGGCAGGCCGATGGACATGGAGTGGGCCAAGGACGGGATCGACGGAAAGCTCTACATCGTCCAGGCCCGCCCCGAGACGGTCGCCTCGCAGCATAGCGTGACGGCACTCGAGACGTACGTGCTCGAAGGCCGCGGCGAGATACTGGCCGAAGGCCGCTCGGTAGGCGAGCGGATCGCCTCGGGTGGGGTGAAGCGAATCGAGAACCTCACGCACCTAGCGGAATTCAAGCCCGGCCAGGTGCTGGTCGCCGACACCACCACACCGGACTGGGAGCCGGTCATGAAGACTGCCGCAGCGATCGTCACCAACCGCGGCGGTCGCACCTGCCACGCGTCGATCATCGCGCGCGAACTCGGCATCCCCGCGGTGGTGGGCACCGGCGACGCGACCACGAGTGTGCCCGATGGCGCGGTCGTCACGGTGTCCTGCGCCGAGGGGGATTCGGGCCGCGTGTACAACGGCGCGGTGGGTTTCCACGTGGACCGTACCGAGGTCGGCGACGTGGCCCGGCCGCGCACGCAGATCATGATTAACCTCGGGAACCCCGACCTCGCGTTCAAGACGTCGTTCCTGCCGAACGACGGTGTCGGACTCGCGCGGATGGAGTTCATCATCAGCGAATACATCAAGGTGCATCCCCTGGCCCTGATGCACCCGGAGAAGGTCGACGACCCCGAGGTGCGCCGGACGATCGATCGGATCACGCAGGGCTATCCCGACGGGAGCGCCTTCTTCGTGGAGCGCCTCTCCGAAGGAATCGGCACCATCGCCGCCGCCTTCTGGCCGAAGCCTGTGGTGGTCCGGATGTCGGACTTCAAGACGAACGAGTACGCCAGCCTGCTCGGCGGACGGGGCTTCGAGCCGTCCGAGAGCAACCCGATGCTCGGCTTCCGCGGCGCGTCACGCTATGCGCATCCCGCCTACGCCGAAGGCTTCGCGCTGGAGTGCCGCGCGATGCAGCGCGTGCGCGACGAGATGGGCCTGACCAACGTCATTCTGATGCTCCCCTTCGTGCGCCGAATCGCCGAGGCGGACCTGGTCCTGCAGACGATGGCCGACCTCGGTCTGCGGCGGGGGGAGAACGGGCTCAAGGTGTACGCGATGTGCGAGATCCCGAACAACGTGATCCTGATCGACGAATTCGCCAAGCGCTTCGACGGCTTCTCCATCGGCTCCAACGACCTGACTCAGCTGACTCTCGGGGTCGATCGGGACAGTGAGATCGTGGCCTTCGACTACGACGAGCGCGACGAGGGCGTCAAGGAGATGATCCGGCTGGCCGTCGAGGGCTGTCGCCGCAACGGGATCCACTCAGGGCTGTGCGGCCAAGCACCTTCGGATTACCCGGACATGGCCGAGTTCCTAGTCCGGGTCGGCATCGAGTCGATGAGCCTCAACCCCGACACCGTGGTGAAGACCACCCGCCAGGTCCTGGACTTGGAGCGACAGCTTGTGCCGAATGCCACGGTCGCGTCGTCTATCTGATGCCCGGAACCACCGTCCGATTCCCCGGCTGATGGCTGGTTTCGAGGACGTCACGCCGCTTCCGGACCTGAGTCAAGGGCACTCTCGGGCCGGGCCGGTGCGCGAGCGCCGACCTGTCTACGTCGATCTGATGCCGCCGTGCAATGCCGGATGCCCCGCCGGCGAGAACATCCAGGCCTGGCTGGCACACGCCACCGCCGGTCGGCACGAAACCGCGTGGCGACAGCTCGTCGAGGACAACCCATTCGCCGCTATCCACGGCCGGGTGTGCTATCACCCGTGTGAAACCGTCTGCAACCGAGCGAATCTCGACAGTGCGGTGTCGATCCATTCGGT
>Ga0105245_10003430_pt1 | contig 14205 bp, 12 predicted proteins | sample KBSM54metaG_FD_81523 | JGI IMG/M metagenome (GOLD analysis project Ga0105245, IMG submission 81523) | Miscanthus rhizosphere microbial communities from Kellogg Biological Station, Michigan, USA - KBS M5-4 metaG | ecosystem: Host-associated > Plants > Roots > Rhizosphere > Soil | place... | reverse complement strand
GACAAGCACAACCCCACCACCAATGTCCGGCAGCTCGCGGCGCCCGAAGGTGCGGTCAACATCAATATGGGCACATTGGTCGGCAGCTATGAGAGTGTCGCGCGCATGCTCGACGAAATGGCCGAAGTGCCCAATACCGGCGGCGTGCTGCTGACCTTCGACGATTTCCTCGAAGGCGTCGAGAAGTTCGGCACCCGCATCCAGCCGCTGATGAAATGCCGGCCAGGCGTCGCATGAGGCGGTTCGCAACCATGCGCATGCTCATCCCAACGCTACGTGCGGCGGCCGTCATCGCCCTGGTTGCGACGGCGCCGGCCTGTGCGCAGAATGCCGAGCCGGCGAGGATCCCGGTTCATGTTAGTGGCCGGGTGGCGGTCGATCCCGACGGATCGATGCGGTTCGGCTGGCCGGGCGTCTATTTCGAAGGGCGATTCAAGGGCACCGGGCTGCGCGTCGTGCTCGAAAATGGCCCGGATCGGCTGCGCCTGTTGATCGACGGCGTGGAAAGAAAACGGTTCGAGGAGGCTGGCGCCAGGGTCGACAGCAAGATCGAAGGGCTGGCGGACAGCGAGCATAGCTTCAGGCTTGAAAAGCTTGCCGAAACCCAGGGCGGCTTCAGCCGGCTGATCGGCTTCTACCCGATCGATGGCGCCCATCCGCTCCCCGCGCCTCCGGGAAATGCGAGGCAGATCGAGATCATCGGCGATTCCTGGTCAGTCGGTTACGGCGACACCTCACCCGCGCGCACCTGCCCGGGAGAGGGCGTCCACAACAGCACCGACACCCAGCAGGCCTATGGCGCGCTGGTCGCGCATCATTTCAATGCCGATTACCGCATCAACGCCTTTTCGGGTTTCGGCATTTCCCGCAATTATGGCGGATCGAGCCCGGGCATGAATCTGCCCGCCATCTATCCGCGCCTCATTCCGGGCGCGCTGACCCCCGTGGAAACCAGCCCCGGCGACTGGCACCCGCAGATTATCGTCATCAACCTCGGCACCAATGATTTCTCGACGCCGCTCCATGCCGGCGAGGCCTGGCCCGACGACAAGGCGCTGCGAGAAGCGTACCGCACGCGCTATATCGAATTCGCGCAGCGGTTGATCGCGAACAAGCCGGACGTCAGGCTGATCCTGATGGGATCGGACGCGTTCATCGCCGATGTCGAACAGGTCGCCGCCGCGCTTCGCGGCGCGGCGCCGGGACGGATCTCGACCATTCACATGGGCGGCCTCGAGCTGACCGGCTGCGACTGGCACCCCTCGCTCAAGGACCAGCAGCATCTCGCGGACCTGGTCCAGGCCGAGATCGAGCGCATTCATCCGCCGGCGCCCTGGCAGTGAAGCGTTAGCAGCTTTCCCTTTCTTCTTTCCCGGCGCAGGCCGGGGTCCAGTTGAGATGGCAGAGGTAACGAAGCGTAACGCGCGTCACCAATACCCCCAACTGGATCCCGGCCTGCGCAGGGAAAGCACGGAAAGGCGCGCGCGAAGTGGTTTGTCAGCCCCGACCTACCCATGATGCCCCCGCGCGATCTGGAGTTCGATCCGTTTCAGCTCGCGCATCAGCCGGTTGGTATGGATCACCGGAAACAGCGCCGTCTTGATCACCGTCGATATCACGAGCAGGACAGCCGCGGGCAAACCCCAGTGCAGCGCGGTCAGCGTGTCGCCGGCTTCGAAGAACCGCCACGCCGCCCATGCGCCGCCGATGGCGAGCAGTATCTGGGCTCCTATCAAGGCAATGCTCACCCAACCCGTCCGGCCGTGAAATATGCCGAACATCTCAGTGAAGAAACCCTGTTCCTCACCGATGCTCCGCAACAGCTCGCGCTCCTCGGCATCGAGAGCCTCGTCGATCAGCATATCAACGTCGCGCATCATTCGTCTCCTTCCAGCGCCACGCGGAGCGTGCGCCGGGCATGCATGAGGCGGGTCTTCACCGTGCCCACCGGTACGTCGAGAGCAACCGCCGTCTCGGCGACGCTCATGTCTTCGAAATGGAACAAGGCGACCGCCGCCCTTTGCCCCTCGGGCAGCGACCGCACCGCGGCGCGGAGCCTGAGCATCTCGTCGCCGCGATCTTCCGGCGGGCAGGTCTCGGGCTCCGCGGCGATCGCCCTATCCAGCGCCCGCCGCGCCTGCACCCGAGAGATCTGGGCGGCGCATCGTCGCGAGACGATCCGGTACGCCCAGGCCGGAAAGGCGCGCTCGTCCTTGAGGCCGGCAAGGCCGCGCACGATCTCGATCCACCCTTCCTGCGCCGCCTCCCGGGCGATCTCGCCGTCCCCGGTGAGGCGCCAGGCATGGGCGACGAGCTTCTTGTGCCAGCGCCGGGCGAGCAGATCGAATGCCCGGCGGTCCCCGGCTTTGGCCGAGACCACCAGATATTCGTCAAGAACCCGGGCGCTCGAAACCAGCATTTTTGCCCCATCCAACCTGCTCGACTGCAAAGGTGGCGCGGACGACCCGAAAGGTTCATTCGCCGAACGAAAAATCACAGGGCCGCCTTCCGGTCAGGCAGGAATCGCATCGACATCGCATAGTCGTAACGATCGTCCTTGAAATCAGGGCGGCGGTAGTTTCTTGCTGGACCTCCAGGAGACGACTCGAGCGAGCAGGTGAAGAATGAGCGGAATCGTCTTGATAGCTTTGGCACTGGCGATGGGTGGCGCCGGCGAGCAGGCAGCCCCAACGCCACCGGCACCGCCCGCTGCGGCCAGCCAGATCGAGGATGGCAGCCACGGCTCCCGGCTGTTCATCAGCCCGATGGGCGAACCCTTTCGCGCCGACCATGATCCGCAGGATATCTGGTTCGACCGGGCCGATACCAATCATGACGGAGCGCTGAGCCGCGACGAATTCAACAAGGATGCGGCCCGCTGGTTCGCGACGCTCGATCGTCGGCATGATGGCGAGATCGATCCCGACGATATCGAATATTATGAATCCGTCCTCGCGCCGGAAATCCGCGTCGATGCTTATGAGGGCGCCACGGCCGGCGGCGGCGATGACGGCGGATCGAGGCCCGTCGCCCGCCTCAGGATCGGCGCGGCGCATTATGGCTATTTCGATTATCCAGAGCCGGTGATGGTCGCCGACACCAATTTCAACCGCGGCGTCGACCCCCGGGAATTCCAGCGCGCCGCGGACAAGCGCTTCGACGTGCTCGACCTCAATCATGACGGCAAGATCGATCGCGCCGAACTGCCGAAGATCTCGGCGGTGACGGTCGGGCGGTCGGAGAAAAAGGACAAGCACCGCCGCTAAGGGCGCCCCGAAGACCTTGAAATCGCCACACAGCTGGCCGCTCCTGCAGCTCCGGGAGACGACTCGAGCGAGCGGGTGAAGGAATGCGTAAAATATATATGGTTGGCCTGGCGGTGATGATCGCCGGAGCCGCCAACGGCCAGTCGTCCCCGGCCGGCCCCGAACGCCAATCCGGAAATTGGGGGCGCGGCCGCCTTTTCATCAGCCCGATGGGTGAGCCCTTCCGGAGCGAAAAGGGCGGCACCGATCCGGTCGATCTGTGGTTCCAGCAGGCCGACAACAACCATGATGGTGCATTGAGCCGGGAGGAATTCGAGAAGGACGAGGCGCGGTGGTTCAGCGTGCTCGATCGCGGGCATGACGGCGAGATCGATCCCGACGACATCGAATATTACGAGACGGTGCTCGCCCCCGAAATCCGTGTCGGCGGTGGGAGTGGCGGCTCGCGCAGCGGCATGCGTGGCGGTGGTGGTCGCGGCGGCGGAGGCGGTCATCGCGGTGGCGGCATGGGCGGAGGAGGCGGCCACCGTGGCGGAGGATCGCGCGGCGGCGACGGCGACGACGGCGACGTGCAGGGCGGTGGCGAAACCCATGTCACCAAGGGCAAGCGGGGCGCGGCGCGCTACAGCTGGTTCGATTTCCCCGAGCCGATCACGGTCGCCGACACCCATTTCAACCGCGGCATCGATCCGCGCGAATTCCTAAAGGCGGCCGACGATCGCTTCGACATGCTCGTCGGTGGCCATGACGGGCTTATCCACCGCGGCGACTTGCCGAAAATCTCCGAAGCGCCCGCCGGGATGCGAGGGCGTGGCGGCGGATCCGGCGGCGGGGGCCGGCGGCCGATCCCACCGGACCAGCGGTCTGGCGGCGAGGATAGTGAGCCGACCGATCTGTCGAACGCGTCACGCTGAGACTGCTTTTCCTCCCATGGTGAGAGGCGAGTTGGGCGAGGGGCGCACCACGCAGCTCGGCTCGCGCCGGGCAAACGAACGACCGACGCTGGGCCTGCTTAGAACCGGTGGGCAGTTAGTCTTTCCACTCAACGGCAATGACAAGTAGCATCCATACAATCATGCCTGCGATGATGAGGATCTCCGTGGAGCGTTCACTAATGCGTCTCATCGCGCGTTCCGGTCATTTACGGCAATTGGCATCGGGTGCTCCTCATGGCGCCCCGTATGCGTATAGCCGACCAAAGTGCTTGCGCCAGCACGCTCGCGAAAGGTCATTTTATAATCCTTCTGGAGCGCAAGCCTCATGAAATTCCACGCTGCCGGCTGCCCCTCGCTCAACATGGGTTCGCGCACGAACACATAACGAGGCTTGGTCGCCATGGTTGCTCGCAACTCAGTCATTTGATCGCGGCCCAACGAATTTGCATCGGGTTTCTCGCTCAGCAAACTCGGAAACACATAAGCGGTCGGCAGGCAGCTGTTCGTAAGATGATAAAGCACCGGATCACCGCCAAAAACAAAGATGCAATTTTCTGGAGCAGAGCCAACCAGCCGGGCGGCTGCATATACCGCATCTCCCGTTCCGCGGCTGAGCCTAGTACCGATCATCGTACCGATGCCCAGTAACAGGCCGAGCACAATCACGACATGACCGACCCGCGGCCGAAAGGTCCTGAGTCGCAAGCGCGCGTGCGGGTTGCCATAAATAGGCGCGCCGGCTGCCGCCAATGGCGCGAACAGCGGTAGCGCGTAGTGATTGTGATAGGTGCCAAACCCCAGCACGGCGAGGATCGCCGCAAGCGCCCAGGCTCCAATGAAAATTTGTGCGCCGCGCGCGCCCTCGCCGATGCGAATAGTCATGCCCCAGATTGCGACGGCCAAGGGCAGCGCAATATGAATCCCGATGGCGAATAGACGCCCCGGTATATTGAGTTCATGTGACGAGCGTACGAAGATGGAGATGAAATTCTGGAACAGGAACTGGTCGGCAAACCCGCGGTGCCAGTACATGGCCCAGACCAACAAGGTCGGAACCAGTGCGATGCCGCACCAGATTAGCGCTAGCGCGGCCAGAGGAGCGGGCCTTATGCCGCGTCGCCAAGCGAAACCAACCAGCCAGAGCCCAAAGAAAGCGCCTTCGAATATGACCGTGTATTTGATCTGGATGGCAAGCCCGAGCAGCGCCATCGCGCCACATGCCTGGGAAATCGCGGAAACGTCGAATGAAGGACGCGCCTGTATTCTAAGAACAATCAGCGCGGCAACCGCAACCGGCAAATTATAAAAAACCGGAGCTTGACCGCCATCGCCACCGCTGGACAGAATATAGACCAGGTAAACGATAGCGGCGATGATTGCGCCGCGCCGACCCGTAATATGAAGGCTGATAAGCGCAACCGTGACGGCTGTTGTTGCCGCGAACAGCGTCGCGACGATTTGGTACTGGATGATACCAGTACCGCCAAGCTCACGGATAGCCGCGAACAGGGCAAAAAGGCCAAAAGGTTTTCTGTCCCATATGTCCACGAAAGGCAGTGCGCCGCGCAGCAATCTATCCCCCGCAAGAAGATAGAATTGCTCATCAACCTGTATGACGGGATTGCCGAATTGCAACGCTCTTGTAGCAAACGCAATGGCGAATATCAGTACCAGGGGCGAGACGCCAAGAGTCTCGTGCCGATTTTTACTTGGCAACATACAAACAGTGCTTGAAAAAACCTTTTCGTCGAGCTCCATCGACACCCGATAGCGAATGACCGTACCCGTCGCAACCCCACCCAAGGCGACCTTCCTGGGGCCTTGAGAATAGCATTTAGATCGGATCGAACTCGGGCGACATGGCGGTCGGAGCGCGACCCCGCGCCGCTCGCGCTGAAGGTTGCCGCCATCTGGCCCCATGAGGTGATTAGGCGGGGATGGAGCAATCGCACCCCGGATAGGCTAGGGGGTGTCATGACGCCCAGGATTACGCCTCGGCGAGCAAGCGTGCCATGAAGGCTTCGTATTTCGCCAGAGCTTCGCGCGTCGGATCAGCCTGCTGCCATCGCCGGTGCGGCGCTTCGACGCCTCCAGCACGGCGCGGCGGCCACGAACCAAGGTCACCGTCAACGCGGGGAGCCCGATTGGACGTGATCAACCGCAAGCTCAAACGCAGCGCGTCACGCGGCAAGCGCTTTGGGCGAGTATCGCGGCGAGGAGCCCGGCTAGCGCCTCGTAGAGTCATGAGCCGCAGAACCGAGTTCGGATAGCCTTTCCGACGGGCTACGGCAATATTTCCGCGACGTCGATAAAACAACCAAAATGAATGCTTTTTTCTGCTGTACTATTTATGCGTGTAATATGTTCGTGTATAATGCGCGATCGTTTCGTGGGCGTATTAAACAAAAAAGTTGTATATAGTTTTATTGACTGATATTTATAGAGCCCGTACGTGTGATCTCTGCCAAGAGTATTTGGCAGTTTTGTTACGAGTAGGGGTATCATCTGTGAATATTGTTAAATCATTTATCGGCTGTGCAGCGGTTTTGTTGAGTGTGGCGAGTGCATCGCCTTGTGTTGCTGCATGTATACAGGGGCCGTATGCTTCTGTTCCTCCGGTTACGTATTCCGGGAGTGTTAATGCCTCTCAGAATACTACACTGTACCCGGACTCTACCATTTATTCGCCGAATGGAGTGTACAAGTTGATCTTCCAGGAAGACGGTAACTTGGTGGAATACAAAAATAACACCCAAGCGGTTTGGGATATTAATGCTACGAATTGTATTCCGACTCCGTATATGGCGTATCGTACTAGATTTCAGCCGGATGGTAACCTGGTAGTTTACTGGGCATTGCAGAGCAATCCCACGCAAGAGATTGCCATTTGGGATACTAACACCCAAGGACATCCGAATGCTAGACTTGCGGTACAGGATGATGGGAACGTTGTAATCTATAACGGTACTAAGGCGATCTGGGCTCGTACCTGGTAGTATTCAATGCAACTCGATTGGGGTGCCGCTAGTGAAAGCTGGCGGCACTTCCAACCGTGCGCCGTATCGTACGAGATATCGGATAAGTAGAACGTGTATCTAGAGTTAGAGATGAAACGCTGCTTTTGTCGGGCGGCACCATCGTGGGTATAATCTGGGTCTTCGCATTGGCAGGGGCGGGACAGAATGGAATGGGAGCGCGGGAGAGGCTTGCGCCGCAGCAAAGTGCCGCACTGACCGCGAGCGAGCATTCGGACGAGATTGTCGTCATCGGTCGACGGGGCGATGCGGCGGTACCCGCCGAGACCGAGTTTAATGAAGACGACATAGCCGCCGATGGTGCGGATAGCATCCGGGAGCTACTATACAACCTCCAGCCATCCATCGACCCCACCGGCGCCGAACCGGTCATCCTGATCAATGGCAAGCCCGCAGGATTTGACACTTCGATCCTTTCCTACCCTGTCGGCGCGCTGGTTAGAGTGGCGGTCCTGAAGCGAGAAGCAGGCACCCGCTACGGCGCGAGGAAAGGTGTTCGCGTCGTCAATCTCGTGCTCAAGCCGAAATTTGCGAGCCTAGAGGTAGAAGCAGGAACCAACGCTGCGACCGCGGGTGGACAATATGGGGGCAGTGCGGGGGCAGAGCGGACTGCGATAAGCGGGGACACGCGTTGGAGTGTGCGCGCCCGACTCGATCGCCAGGGTGCGTTACTCAAGAGCGCGCGCCGGTTCCCGCAACGCGCCGACGAGTCTAATCCTGGCATTGCTGTTGCCCTACTTGACCGCGTGGAGGGCGATCCGCCGCTCGGGCCTCTCGCTGCGACGAAAAACCAGCATTCGATCGACCAGGACGATTTCGAGACGCTCGAGCCGGCGAGCCGCAATATTGCGCTCGGCATGAACGTGGCTCGTCCGCTAGGCGGTGTGACGGCATCCTTCTCTCTCGATGCTGCGCGGAGCACGAGCACCGGATTACGCGGCATTCCGATGGTTTCACTGATCTTGCCAGGTGACAGCCACTGGCCGCCGGATGGAGGCACCGTGATCCTGACCCGTCCGTTCGCGGGAACGCGCCCTCTCCGTAACGACAACCGCACGCAGACGCTAGGCGCGTCCCTGACGCTGACCGGAAGGATTGCGGGCGTTCAAACGAGCCTTGCCGCCGATTTCTCGAGTAGTGACAATTACGGCCTGCTGGAAACCGGAGTGGATGTCGAACGACTGCAGCACTTGGTGGATGTCGAAAACCGGGATCTTTACGCACCGTTCGATGACTCCTTGCTGCTGGTCCAGCGCAGCCGATCGCGTGCGACCAACGTAAATGTTCGGATGAATCTACAAACATTGTTTCTGGAATTACCCGCAGGACCGCTCTCTTGGAGCTTCTCAGCAAATGCGGGCCGTACACACAGCGCGATCACGCAAAATGACAACACAGCTTCGCTGTCGAATCGTTTCACCCAGTTTCGGTCGACGGGCCAGACATCGGTCAACCTGCCCATATCGAGCCGAGGGTCATCGTTCGCCGCGCTGGGGGACCTCGCGGTGGATATCTCGCTCGGCCTTCAGAGCATGGCGGGCAGCACCGCCCAAACGAGTTATGGCGGCGGTATGACATGGACACCGTTTGCGCAGATCCAGCTTCGTGGATCAATCGATCGCTCACAAAGCTCACCCACCTTCGAACAGCTCAACGGGCCGATCATCACGACTATCAACCGCATCTTCGATTATGACCGACAGGAGTTCGTTGAGGCCGCTTGGACAACTGGTGGCAACCCCCTGCTCGGCCGCGGGAGCCAGTCCAGCATTTCGGTTTCGATGACGGTGCAGCCGCTCGCGCGGCAGACGTTAGCGATCAACTTCGGTTATCGTCAATTCGTCGCGAAGAACAGTCCGACAGCGTTCCCAGAGCTGACACCGGCGATGGAGGCGGCCTTCCCCGACCGCATCACCCGAGGTGCCGCAGGCAAGCTACTCGCGGTCGACGCTCGCGCGATCAATATCGAACGCCAGCAGGACGCAAATCTTAGTTCGAGTATCGACTGGCGCTTGGGCGGAAGGAGGCACGGCGGTTCGGGCGTAACGCCGCTTAACCTTGCTGCAGACCGGCTTCAGGTCAACTTTGCGCTCAGCTATCAATTGCATTTGCGAAGTGAGAGCTTGATCCGCCGCGGGCTTCCAATGATTGACCGGCTAGCCAACTCCGGGGGGTCGCGCCATGCGCTGGATCTTCGAATCAACCTGGGTAAGCGCGCTTTCGGCGGTAGTCTTAGCGCCAGTTGGAACAGCGCCTCGCGTATAGTCGGTACGGATGAGGTATTTCGGCTTACCCCGCCGCTGAGGTTCAATCTCTCTTCGTTCGCCAACCTAGACCGACTGATGAAGAGCCGGCGTGGCGCCGCGTGGCGTCGGGGTCTGAAAATCTCCCTGGATGTCCAGAACCTGTTCGAAGGCTATCCTCGTGTCACATTGCTCGACGGAAGCGTGCCAGCTGGATACTCGCGCAACGAAGCGGATCCGCTTGGGCGCACTGTGCGCCTGGCTTTTCGAAAGCAATTCTAGGGGCGGAGGGGCTGCATCGGCCCTTGAGCCCAGGCCGCAACGACGACCTCGCCGGCGAGAAGCGCCGCCCTTGCATCGATGGACCTCCGCATGAGCCATTTACGAGCATAGCCGATCAAAATGCTTGCACCGGCACGTCGCTGAAAAGCCGATATATAGTCTCGCTGGAGAGCCAGCCTTATGAAATTCCAGGCCGCGGGTTGGCCCTCGCTCAACATTGGCTCGCGCACGAAGACATAACGGGGGCTGGTCGCCATCGTTGCGCGCAACACAGCCCCGGTCATTTCAGCGTAATCCGGGGCGGTCAGGCAAGTACATCCAGCTCTGGGCCCGAAGGACGACGAACGAACATCGCGCTTTGGGGATGCCTGGCTGCCGGCGGAGCAGTGAGTGATTTTGGCTCAGAAAGCGGGCTGAGGCGCTGGCTCTTCTTATCCCCCTCCCGCTTGCGAGTTTCAGGTCGGTCAGGCCCCCGGCCTGACCTGAACGATGCGGGGCATCGTTCACCTGAAACTGGGTTAGGGCTGGGCGCCCGGCGTCGGCGAGCGCACCGTTTGGGGAGAGCGCGAGCCCACCCCCGACCCCTCCCGCAAGCGGGAGGGGGAGCAGAAGAGGCCGCTCACACCTCAAGCAAGCGCCCAATATGTCGCATACCGCTCATGCGCGATCCGGTAGTACGGAATCATCCGAACCGGCTCCTTCCCCCGAGACTGGCCGATAAACTCGAGCGGCTTGTCCCCCGCGCGCAAGCCCCTGATAACCTCATCCGGCTCCCCCGCCAGAACCGGCGGCGTAAACGGCGTGTTGTTGTAGCTCCCATATTGCCGCTCATTGACGACAATGTCCGCCCCAGGCGCCAGCCCCTCCTTGCCCAGCGCCCCGGCGAGCACCAGCGGACCATAGGTAAAGGCAACGATGTCAGGCGCGGCGGGCGCAGCTTCCGCCCCAAGCTCCATCGCCAGCTTCAGTTCGACCCGGTCGCCATCATGCCAGGTCCGCGTAATCTCGATATAGCTGCCCGGCGCCGACGACTGCGTCACCTGCGCGCCGTTCACGAAAACGGTGGCGATCCGGCTCCAGCGCGGATGGCGCAGCTTCAGCGTCAGATCGCTCGGCTTGACCAGCTTCCACTGCAACTGGGTCGAAGGCGTTTCCGGAAAGCCAGTCGTCTGGGTCAGCATCGCAGCCTGTTCTTTCCACGTCACCGAGGAGGGAATGAACAGGTTCACATAGAGCGCGCGATCGTCGTGGAAATAGATCGAATCGCGATATTTGACATGGTTCTCCATGCCCGTCCCGGTGCAGCACCAGAAGGAATCCACGGGCGTGTGATAGAGCTTCATATAGCCGGGCCGCGCACCCTGGAAATAGGTCGCCATGCCTGTGTCCGGGTCCTGCGAGGCGAGGATGCCATTGTAGAGCGCTCGCTCGTAATAATCCATATAATCGGCCTGCGGATCCTGCAGGAACAGCGCGCGCGTCAGCTTCAGCATATTATACTGGCAGCAGGTCTCTGATCCCTTTGCCGAGAAGACGTGCTTCGCGAAATCGGCCATCGGGAAGAAATGCTCGCCATCACCAATGCCGCCGGTCGCGAAGGAACGGGTGTGCGCCACCGTCCTCCAGAAAAACGCAGCCGCATCCCGGTATTTCGGGTCGCCATTCGCCTCGAAGACACGGCTGAAGCCGACGATCTTGGGCACCTGGGTATTCGCGTGAAGCCCGTCCAGATGGTCGCGGCTCCTGGCGAGCGGCTCAAGGATCGCCTTGTGCGAGAAGCGCTCGGCCAGGGTGCGATACTCGGCATTGCCGGTCATCAGATAGAGATCGGCGAAGATCTCGTTCATGCCGCCATGCTCGGTCTCGAGCATCGCTTCGAACTGAGTGTCCGACAGCGGCTTGGTCGCGACCACCGCCCAGTCCGCCAGGCGCAGCAGCACCGCCCGCGCCGTCGCGCTGTCCGCCATCAAATAGGCGTCGCGCAGGCCGGCATAGACCTTGTGAAGCGTATACCAGGGCACGCCCGAGATCTTCTCGCCCCTGAGATGCGCCGCGACCAGCGCAGCGCCCGCGGGAAAGGCGCAGACCAGGCCCGTGTTCGTGGCCTTCTGGCAGGCATCGAGCTCGCCCGCGATATAGTCGACGCGCTGCCTGAACCGCTTGTCGCCCGTCGATCGGAAAGCCATCGCGCAGGCCGAGAGATAATGCCCCAGCGTATGGCCATGGCAATTGATGTCGGCCCAGATCGCCTCGGACTCCCAGCCGCCATAGACCGGCGCCTTCGGCTTGAGCCCGGCATTGACCCGGAAATTGTGCAGCATCCGGTCGACATCGAGCGAGAGCAGATATGTCTCGGTCATGCGCTGCGCGTGCAGGAACGGGCTTTCCAGAAGGACGATGTCGGCAAAGTCGAACGGCTGGAGCTTCGCGGCTGGCGCTGTTCCTTCACCCGGTAGAGCGAGCGCCGCCCCCGGCGCGAGCGAGCCCCATCCCGCGAGAACCCCCGCCATTGCCGCCGAAGCAAGGAAGCGCCGACGCGACCGGCCGGCGCCAGTCAGGGTAGGGCAGCAGGGTGGGGTCATTGGCGGCCTCGCAGGATTTTGTCAGCAGCTGCCTAAGCGGTCGCTTTTGCGCTGACAATGATCCGGCTTCGGAATCGAGCGTGAGCGGCCATCTCGGTGACCTCCGACCATTCTCGGGCCGGCCGCCGGGTTCAAACCGGCAAGAGGCCGGCACTGTCGCCGATCCGCGCCACCGGCACGTCGAGCCGGTCGGCGATCGTTCGCAGCAGGTTGGCGAAGGGCGTTCCGGGCGCGCAGACCACATGTCGCCCGCCTTCTATGGCGCCATCGGCATGGCCGGCCAGGAAAACGGGCAGGCAGCCATGGGCATGGACATGTGAATCACCCATCGGGCTGCCATAGAGCAGGAGCGATCGCTGGAGCAGGCTTGCGTCTCCATCACCGGTCCGCTCGAGCCGGCCGATCAGGTCGGCGATCCGGGCGACATGATAGGCGTTCAACCGCGCGAACGCCTCGATCCGCTCGGGTTCCTGGCGATGATGCGAGGCCGTGTGGAACGGCGTCGTCACGCCGCTTTCCGGATAGACGCGCTGGCTGCGATCCAGGCCGAGCTTGATGGTGGCGACACGGGTGAGGTCAGCGGCGAACGCCAGTCGCACCAGATCGCCGAGGATGCGCACATGCTCCGAAAAGCAAGGCTGATCCCCCGCCTCGCCGCTGGCGGCAGGCCGCGCTACGGCCTCGAAATCGCGAATGCGCCGCTCGAGATCACGAATGTCTTCAAGATGTGCGGCCAGCCGATGGCGATCTTCGCTGGCCAGGTCGCCATGCAGCCGCCGGGTGGGGTCGACCAAAGCGTCGAGAACGCTGCCGCCTGCAACCCCGCCGCCTTGGCCGGTGCCGAATAGCCTGGCAAATGTCTTTTCCGGCGAGGCTTCCGGCATTGCCGGGGTACGGGCATCGATCCAGCTGATCGCGTGCCGATAGGCCGGGCTATAGCCCTTCGGCCATATCGGACCGGACGGCTCGGCAAGATCCTCGACGCTCAGTTCGAGCGAGCCGATGGGCGTTTTGCCCTGCAGCGCATGCGCGAGGAGTTGATCGATCGAAGGCCCCGCGTGGATCTTGCCTTCGGCGCTCCGCACTGGATGTGCACCGGTCAGGAAAGCGGCGGACGAGCGGGCATGATCGACGCCGTCCCCGTCCTCGGCCGGCGACAGGGATCCGGCCGGGCGGAGTTCCGTGTTGCTGACGATCGTCACATGCTCGCGAAAGGGTGCAAGGGCTGCGAGGCTGGGCGTGAACGCGAAGCCGCGCCCCGCGCTTTCGGGTGACCAGAGATAGCGGGAACGGCCATAAAGGGTGCTGCCGCCCGCGCCATGCACCATTTCGATCGCAAGCAGTCGCGGCTGCCTGGGTCGATGGCGTGCCGCCGTCGATGCGCTGAGCGGCACCATCGCCTGCAGGAACGGCAGCGCCACCACCGTGCCCGCGCCGCGCAACAGCGTCCGGCGCGGCAATGCGCCTCGAAAAATCGACATCATCGTCTCCTTGCGGCGCCGACGTTTCGGTTCGTCGGCAGACCATGCGGTTCACCGGAGCGATGCTACGCATTTCAATCCGGCAATCTTTCGATAGATTGACAATCAATGTCGAATCATCGCCAATCCTCAAATCCGGCAAACGGAGCACGGCGGGAAGCAGGGGTAACCAGCTTCGTGCACGATTATGCGCCGGGCGAGACGATCGCGATGCATGCCCATGATCGTGACCAGCTGGTCTATGCCTCGGCGGGCGTCATGACCGTGCGCACCGGGGAAGGGGCATGGGTTACACCGCCGCACCGCGCGGTCTGGATTCCCGCCGGCACGCCGCACGCCATCGCCATGTCGGGGCGGGTCGCCATGCGGACGCTCTATTTC
>Ga0105245_10003427_pt1 | contig 14208 bp, 9 predicted proteins | sample KBSM54metaG_FD_81523 | JGI IMG/M metagenome (GOLD analysis project Ga0105245, IMG submission 81523) | Miscanthus rhizosphere microbial communities from Kellogg Biological Station, Michigan, USA - KBS M5-4 metaG | ecosystem: Host-associated > Plants > Roots > Rhizosphere > Soil | place: Michigan... | reverse complement strand
CGACCACGTGCTCCACGGAGCACTTGAGGCCCTGGCTCGAGGGCAGCAACTCGCGCAGCCGCTCCATGGCTTCCCCCTGGCTGGCTGCTTCCCGTTCTACGACGTCGGTTCCGGGATACCAGAAGGGCCCGATGTACTCGACCGGCATCGGCGAGACCAGATGCAACAAGATCAATTCTCCACCATTCCTGTTAGCAAAATCGATCGCATAGGGCAGAGCATGCAGCGAGGCAGGGCCAAAATCGGTCACGTACAGGACTCTGCGAATGGGACGGATAGGCGCCGCCGCCGGTCCAACGGTCAACACCGGGCACGATGCACAACGGAATAATTCTTCGGCTACCGATCCGAGTACCAGCTTTCTTAATCCTGTACGGCCGCGCGTCCCCAATACCAGCAGGTCGATGTCCTTTTCCCGTATGACATCTGACACCACGTTCCATAGCGGGCCCCTCCGTAAAAGCTCTTCGTGATTCAGGCGATCCAGAGATTCCGACGAAATCAACGCATCCAGGTTGTGTCTAGCTGTGGTGAACGCCGGATCGACTCCGGGCGGCAGAGGGTCCAAGGGGACCGGTAAATGCGTTTCCGGATGGATGACGTGCAGCAAGGAAAGCCTCTGGTTGGGAGTTGAGATGAGGGTTGCAGCCGACTCTACGGCGTGTCTGGAGGCGTCAGAAAAATCAGTTGCCACGAGGATATTCTTGAATGCGACATTGTTTTCAATCGCCGAGGTGGTCATAGGGTTCCTCCTCACATCCTGGGCGTTCCAAGTGGCTGGACCGCCTTGTCTATGAACTGATTCTCGCCGGGGAGGGATCTTGCAGCAGTGCGCAGTCTTACGCCCTTCTGTGATTGGAATCACATGGGGTGCCGGAGGGACCAACCCTCAGTCGGCCCGCAAGTAGCTCCATGCTACGTCGGCGGTATGCAAGTACTGGGTGCTCTTGACCGCACGGATATATTGGGCACGCTCATAGGCGGAAGGATCGGCACACCGCTTTTGGCTCATACTCCCCTGCATCTGCCGAACTGAGGCGTATTCGTGGTCCGCCATCCATTGCTGCAAAAGGCGCTCGACCATGCGGATGTGGTCCGGGCCCTCGCGCAACAGAATGGAACACATCATGGTGGCGTTTGCACCTGCCATCAGCATTTTCACGGCATCTTCGGCCTGGTGAATGCCGCTGGTCGCGGCCAGGTCAGCCTTTATCCGGCCGAACAGGATTCCAATCCAGGTCAGCGGCAGGCGCAGATCCTGGGGAGTGCTCAACAACACATTGGGCCGAATCTCCAGGGTTTCCAGATCGAAATCCGGCTGGTAGAAACGATTGAACAACACCAGGGCGTCGGCGCCAGCCTCGTCCAGGCGCTTCGCCATATTGGCCATGTTGCTGAAGTAGGGACTCATTTTTACCGCAACGGGTATGCGCACCGCGATCTTCACTGCCCGGACAATGTCCAGGTAGGTATTTTCTATTTCCAATGAAGAATCATCCAGGCCCGATGGCAGGGAATAGATATTGCACTCAATCGCGTCCGCCCCGGCCTGCTCCATGCTGCGGGCATAGTTGGTCCAACCGCCAAGCGTGGCACCATTCAAGCTGGCAATGATCGGAATGTCGACTGCCGCCTTGGCCCTGGCGATATGCTTGAGATATTCCTCCGGCCCGGTGTGGAACTCGGCAGGTTGCGGCAGGTAGGTCAAGGCCTCGGCGAAACTTTCCGTGCCCACAGTGAGGCTGTACTCAATGTTCTGCTTCTCGCGCCGCAGCTGCTCTTCGAAGAGCGAATACAACACTACGGCAGATGCACCTGCATCTTCCAGGCGGCGAATACCATCCAGTTCATGGGAAAGGGGAGAGGCAGAGGCCACCAGCGGCGTGCGAAGATTCAAGCCAAGGTATTTGGTGCTGAGATCAATCATAAGTCCTCACTCATCGATAGGTTTCTTCATGCGGCGCCGCGAACCACTTTTTCCGAATGCAGCTTTGAACTCTTCCTGGGGTCGTCGTTGCGGGCACTTTGGGCCGGCAGAACGTCAACCACGATTAGCGTGGCATCATCGGCCATTTGAAATTTGCAGAACTCTTTGACCGCCAACAGCAACCGGGCTTTCAATTCCAACGACGAGCTACGCGGAAAGTCTTTAGCAACTGCAATCAGACGCTGTTCGCCGAATTCTTCGCCATCCGGCTGCATGGCCTCGGTAATCCCATCGGTGAACAACAGCAGCCGGTCGCCAGCCGCAAGCTTCACGATGGATTCCTGATATTGCCAGTCAGGGAATACACCCAGCAAGGCGCCGTTGTCATCAAGCGGATAAGTTCGTCCCGAGGAGCTGAGCAGAATCGGTGGCAGGTGCCCGGCGTTGCTGTAGCGGAGCGTGTTGAGCTTTCCGTCCAGCAATCCGTAGAACAAGGTTACGAATTGACCGGCGGAAGTGATGTTGCAGAGCGCCGAGTTTACCCGCTGGCAAAGACTGGATGGAGATACCGATTCCGCGGCGAACGCCCTCACCGCCGCCTGTACGTTGGCCATCAGCAGCGCCGCCGCCACGCCCTTGCCGACTACGTCGGCAATGCAGATGGCAAGTTTGTTATTTCCCAGCTCGATGACATCAAAGTAATCTCCACTGACAGTGCGTGCCGGTTCCCATGCACCCGCAACCTCAAAGCCCTGGATTTGAGGTATCGTCTTCGGCAGAAGTCCCTCTTGAATTTCGCGGGCCCGTTGCAGTTCCTGCTCTTGAGACTCTCTTTCGGCGGCTCCCAGGTTCACGGTGTCTTGCAATTCGCGGTTGCTGTTCTCCAGGCGATCCTTTGTGACCCGGTAAAGCAGAGCCGCGGCCCCAAAGATCAAAGTGGCCACGGCGGGAAACTTCCATCCGTGCCGGAGGTAATCCCAGAACAATGTACGGAATGGAGCAAGCTGGAACCTTCCTCCGCCGGCATTGCCATCAGCCCAGAACACCAGGGCGGTCGCTATGGTGACCATGACCGGCGTCAGTAAAAGCAACCCGGTGAGATAGTGCAGCAAAAGGCGGCGGCTGCCTCGCTTGCAGGACACCAAACCAACCTGCTGCAACAGACTGCTCGCGAGATTGCCCAGGCAAAACGAATAAATCAGGGTTGCGCGCAAGCTGACGGTTTGGCCTATGGCCCAGAAGACCGCGTAAACTGCAGCCGCAACGCCCAGATACAGCGACTGCCGGCGAAGCCAGTTTCCCACGGATCGCGAGATGGAAACATGGTTCATCACCCTAGTCTCCTTACTTTTTGCTGGGCGTTGCCACTGCCGGTTCAGGTTTAGCTTTTCCTCCGTCCTCAGCAACCTCGTTCTTGCGATGGGACAGATATTCATAAAGCCGGTAGCGCAAGTCGACATCTTGCTGCGCCTGCTCCCACAACCGCTTGGCATCTTCGGGCTTGCTCTTGGTCAGCATCTGAAACCGGGTTTGCTGCTGCATCAGCTCTCTTACCTTGCGGGTCGGAGTCCGGGAATCAAGCATGAGCGGATTCTCTCCCAGCAGCGCCCGCTCCGGGTTGTGGCGATAGAGCAGCCATTGACCGGAATCGACTGAGAGTTTCTGATCCGTCATCGCCGTCGTCATGTTGATGCCGTGGGCGATACAGTGCGAGTAGGCAATGATGAGGCTCGGCCCGTCATAGGCCTCGGCTTCCAGAAATGCCTTCAGGGTGTGTTCGTCTTTCGCACCCATGGCCACGCTGGCCACATAGACGTTCCCGTAGCTCATGGCCATGAAGCCCAGGTCTTTCTTGCGGCCCGGCTTCCCGCCGGCGGCGAATTTGGCTACGGCAGCTCGTGGAGTGGATTTGGACGCTTGTCCTCCCGTATTGGAGTAAACCTCGGTATCGAGCACCAACAGGTTGACGTTGAGTCCACTCGAAAGTACGTGATCGAGTCCGCCGTAGCCAATGTCATAAGCCCAGCCGTCGCCACCGACAATCCACACGCTTTTTTTGACCAGCATGTCGGCGACCGCAATCAGCTGCTTCGCCTCAGGCCGGGTAACCGTTTGTAATCTTTCTTTCAGCAGAGATACTCTCTGACGCTGTTCGAAAATGTCAGCCTCATCCATTTGCGTTGCCGAAAGGATTGCGGTAACCAGCTCGTCCCCGATCTCGGCCGACAGGCGGCGAGTCAGTTCGCGGGCAAATTCGGTTTGCTTGTCAATCGATACCCGGAATCCCAGCCCGAACTCGGCATTATCCTCGAACAGCGAATTCGACCAGGCTGGCCCGCGGCCTTCCGCGTTCTTGCTCCAGGGGGTGGTAGGAAGGTTGCCGCCATAAATGGATGAGCATCCGGTCGCATTGGCGATGATCGCGCGCTCGCCGAAGAGTTGCGAAACCAGCTTCAAATAGGGGGTTTCGCCACATCCTGAGCAGGCGCCTGAGAATTCAAACAGCGGTTCCTGCACCTGCTGCTGGCGAATCGTGGTCAGCTTGATGTTCCTGCGATCGAGTTCGGGAAGCTTCAGGAAGAATTTCCAATTCTCGTTTTCCGGCTCTCGCAAAGGCGGTTGATCTTCCATATTGATCGCCTTCAGCCGGGTTTCACTCTTGTTCTTGGCCGGGCACACGTCCACGCAAATGCCGCAGCCGGTGCAATCTTCCGGTGCAACCTGGATGGTGTACTTCAGTCCCTGCCATTCCTTGTCGCGGGCGTCGCTTGATTTGAAAGTTGGCGGCGCACCGGTGAGTTCTTTGGAATCGTAGACCTTGATGCGAATCACGGCATGCGGGCAAACCATTGCACACTTGCCGCACTGGATACAGGTCTTGGTGTCCCATACCGGAATCGAGAGCGCGAGGTTACGCTTTTCCCATTTCGCCGTTCCGGTTGGAAAGGTACCGTCGGCAGGAAAAGCGCTCACGGGAATATCATCGCCGCGGCCGGCGTATATGGCGCCGAGCACCTCGCGCTCAAACTTGGGGGCCTCCGCCGAAAACGGCGCAGGCATAGGGATGGTGCTGCTGCTCTTTTCCGGAACTCTGACCTCGTGCAAGTGGGCCAGAGTTTCGTCCACCGCCGTCAGGTTCTTCTGAACAACATCTTCCCCCTTTCTTCCGTAAGTATCGCGAATGGACTTGCGAATCGCCTCGATTGCCTCTTCCCGGGGCAGCACTTTAGAAATCGCAAAGAAGCAGACCTGCAGGATCGTGTTCATCCGCGAGCCCATGCCGGTGTCGCGAGCCACCTGGTAGGCGTCGATGACGAAGAACTTCGCCTTTTTCTGGATCAGATGCTGTTGCACCTGAAGGGGCAGATGGTCCCAAACCTCTTCCCGACCGAAGGGGCTGTTGAGCAGAAACACTCCGCCCTCGACGAGGGGACTGAGCATGTCGTAGCGCTCAAGGAATATCCACTGATGGCAAGCCACAAAGTTGGCTTTTGAAACCAGATAGCTGGCATGAATGGGTTCGGGTCCAAAACGAAGGTGCGAAACCGTCATCGCACCCGACTTCTTCGAATCGTAGACGAAATATCCCTGGGCGTAGTTGCTGGTATTCTCCCCGATAATCTTGATGGAATTCTTGTTGGCGCCCACCGTTCCATCGGCGCCGAGGCCGTAAAACATAGCGCGCACAACGCTGTCAGGCTCGATCGAAAACTCCGGATCGTAGCTCAGGCTGCTGTGACTGACGTCGTCGTGGATGCCAACCGTGAAATGATCTTTCTGTGATGCCGGTGCAAAGTTGTCAAAAACCGCTTTCACCATGGCGGGGGTAAATTCCTTGGAGGACAGTCCATAACGTCCGCCAAAAACGACGGGCGGCAGTGTCGGTCCGCTTACCCGCAACTTCAAACCTTCCTGAAGTGCATTGACGATGTCGAGATAGAGCGGATCGCCGGCTGAACCGGCTTCTTTGGTACGGTCCAGAACCGCGATCTTGCGCACGGTTCGAGGCAATGCTTTCAGGAAATGCTCCACTGAAAACGGCCGGTACAACCGCACTTTCACCAGCCCGACTTTTTGTCCCGAGTCGACCAGATACTTGACGGTCTCCTCGGCGGTTTCCGCGCCAGAGCCCATCATGACGATGACGTTTTCAGCGTCGGGAGCACCCACATAGTCAAACAGGCGGTAGGAGCGGCCTACGACCTTTGCGAACTTTTCCATCGTCGCCTGGACGATACCGGGGCAGGCTGCGTAATAAGGGCTAATTGCCTCACGTGCCTGAAAGTACACGTCCGGATTCTGGGCCGTGCCACGCAATACCGGATGGTCAGGCGACAGGGCCCGCAGGCGGTGCTCAATGATCCGGTCCATGTTGATCAGCGCGCGCAGATCATCTTCGGCGAGCACCTCGATCTTGTTCACTTCATGCGAAGTGCGGAAGCCATCAAAGAAATGCAAAAAAGGAATACGGGATTCGAGTGCGGCAGCATGCGCGATCAGCGCCATGTCCATTGCTTCCTGGACCGAGTTGGAGCACAACATCCCAAACCCCGTAGTCCTGCACAGCATCACATCCGAGTGATCACCAAAAATCGAAAGCGCATGGGTTGCAATGGTTCGCGCCGTTACATGAAATGCCGTCGGGGTGAGTTCGCCCGCGATCTTGTTCATGTTCGGGATCATCAGCAGCAGCCCCTGCGATGCAGTGAAGGTGGTTGCCAGCGCCCCTGTTTGAAGGGCACCGTGAACGGCGCCGGCGGCGCCGCCCTCGCTCTGCATTTCCACCACGCGTGGAACCGTTCCCCAAATGTTGGGTACCCCTTCCGAAGCCCACTGGTCAGCCCATTCGCCCATTGTCGAAGACGGGGTGATGGGGTAAATGGCGATGACTTCGTTGAGGCGGTACGCGACGTTGGCTACCGCCTCGTTCGCGTCCATGGTTTTGAATTTGCGACTCATTAGACCACCTGTGGGCTGCCTCAAGGATGGCAGCCACGATTCAAGTGCAGAATGCCAGATACGCTAAAGGCCTGTCGGCATTCTGCTTCACAGGGGCGTGTGATTTCGATCACAAGGGCGCCAGTTGCCAGGGAAAAGTAGCTGACAGTTTGAGCCTTGGAAGGGTTGGGATAACCCCTGGATGAACGCATGCTTCCCAATATGGCAATGGTCGGCCCCTCATTCAGGTTGGAATCCAGTCGCTTGCCTGCCAATCAGCCCACCCGATACATTGGAAACCGGGCTTCATCCATGATTCTGTTGGTCTCATTTCAACCAAACAAGCGCTCATGCTCCCCCTTGGGTGGACCGCGGTGAATACATTGGAGTTCACCGCGCTTGTCGGAACGGGATCTCTGGCGGCAGGGCTTTTGGGATCATTGACGGGGCTGGGGGGCGGTGTGGTTCTGGTTCCTCTGCTCACGATTCTGTTTAAAGTCGACATCCGTTACGCCATCGGAGCCTCTCTGGTATCGGTAATCGCGACTTCCTCCGGTGCCGCAGCTGCCTATGTAAAGGAAGGATTCTCCAACATCCGGATCGGTATGTTCCTTGAGATTGCTACCACCCTGGGAGCCCTTTTGGGCGCCTTTTTGACCGCCTGGGTGTCGGGCAGCGCCATCGCCACCATTTTTGGACTGATGCTGATAGGTTCTGCCTATCTTTCTCGCAAGCCGCGATCCGCCCTCGAAAGGAATACTCCGCCAGACCTGATTGCGACTCGCCTTTGTCTGAATGGCTGGTTTCCAGAGGTAGAGGGCAATCGCAGCTATAACGTGCAGAATGTTCCCGCCGGGTTTGGCCTCATGTTTGTCGCCGGGGCTCTATCGGGGCTGCTCGGCATTGGCTCGGGCGCAATGAAGGTCCTGGCCATGGATCAGACCATGAAAGTGCCCTTCAAGGTGTCCACGACCACGAGCAATTTCATGATCGGGGTAACGGCAGCGGCAAGCGCTGGTGTGTACCTGACACGGGGCTATGTCGACCCCGGACTGGCCATGCCTGTCATGCTGGGAGTTCTGGCTGGATCCCTGCTCGGAGCCCGAATCCTGGTGAAAGCGGAGACCAAATGGCTTCGGCTGGTCTTCAGTGCGGTGATTGTGCTTCTGGGAATCGAGATGCTCTACCAGGGCCTGACGGGAGGAATCTAGCATGGTTCGAACGCCAGCTTGGAGCGACCGGAGTATCGAAAATGTTGTGGGGAATCTTCTGCGCGCCGGCGTATTGCTTTCGGCCCTGGTCGTCTGCTGCGGCGCGGTAATCTTTCTTGTTCGGCACGGGCGCAGCCCGGCAAATTATCGAGTCTTCCAGGGGGAGCCTGCCGAGCTTCGGAATGTTTCCGGAATTATTCATGGCGCCTTGGACATGCATGGAAGCGGCATTATCCAGCTCGGATTGCTGCTTCTGATCGCAACCCCGGTGGCGCGCGTCGCCTTCTCCATCTTTGGATTTGCCGCCGAGCGCGATTGGCTTTACACAGGCTTTACCTGTCTGGTTCTTGGCATCCTTATATTTAGCTTGTTCGGATGAGATTCAACTACCAGACCCCCGAGGCCCCGACGGGACAGCGCCTCGAAGCAGGACATCGCCTGTTCAGAAACAAGACAAGTTGCAGGAATCGACCAGCCAGGGGAGGACCCTAGCGGCAAGATTGAGAACAGGGACGGTATCGGAAGGCGCCATCCGCACCTGCTATGAGTAAAGAGTTACTACAGTACAGACCCGATGTGAGTTTTTCTTTTATTCTGAATCATTATCTGGAAAATACCTACATGAGCCTGAGAACTTACCTAGCCGACCTTGAAAAGCGTCCCCATTGGCAGGCCACAGTGGAAGACAAGCACGGTCCTTTGGCGGTCATGTCCGGCTACCCAGGACACTTTGAAGGACATTATTATCTCTACAACGGCAAAAACCATGATGGGCTTCGACCCTACCGGGCGAAGTGGGTTCAGGATCGGATTGCCTCTGGAGAACTCCGATTGCTCAAGGGCACCTTGCCGGTGCCAGCGAACGAGGCGTAGCTATTCCGAGGTCATTCACGGCTGACACTGGACTGCTAAGTGTGCAGACCATCTGCCAGAGGCATGGTTATGCCAGTGACTCGGCCCAAAATGTCAGCTTCTCCGGGATACTTGAATCTCATTGCCTGCTTTCCCGACTGGGGCGAGGGAATCAGGATCAACTGCCCGCGATCGATCTCGCACCAGCTGCAAACATAGAAATCGCGGAGGTCCACGAAATAGACAGGACGATCAAATTCGCTCCGCCATCCATCGGGTGTGACTTTACACTGATGAGGGTCAATTTGCACGAGTGAGCCAGGGCGGATGATTGGATCGAGCGTGTAGTCATTAGTTCCGATGTAGCCATAAAGAGCATGTTGCCAATCTATCTTTTGGAGCATAGGAACTGGAACCTCAGCATAACGGTGAAACAGCCGCGACACCAGATTGGTGCGCGCCAATTCAACTCCGCCTTGCAGCTCAACCGGAATTGTTATCGTCTGCTGACTGTCAACGGGCGGCTTGATCAGGCAAGTATTCGGTAAGCTCACCAGACCTTGATCTTCGCTCGATCGGCGGATGTCGAGGCCATAAAATCCCATTAACTCATGCAGATCACGCCCATAGATGAGACTCAAGCTGTGAAGCTTGAATAGTTTGGGTCGCAGCTTTCCTGTTTCAATATCCGAGACCCAGGTGCGTGAGATGTAATATTCCGCGTCATTTCTCTTGCGCGCGATCGCTTGACTCAATCGCTGAACGTCATAGGTCGACAAGCGCAGGCTTTCGCGCAGGGCTCTTAGCCGCCTGCCAGCATCCGGGGCCGATGTCGTAGTCAACATCGATTCCTATACCTCAGGATGGCGCATGTTACTCCAAATTGGATTCTTGTCTACAAAAGAAAGCGAAGATTTACAAAATCGGGGCAGGAACCCCGACGCAAGCCAATACCGTGGCCGAAGGCTCAGGGAAAGTGACCGGGATTCCGACCAGAGGCTGCCATGAATCCGGAGTTGGGAACAAAGGCAAAGCTATATTGGCGAAGGAGTACTGCTGCCTCTATCCGCGATAGAGGCCAGTCCTTCGAAATCCGTGACTCGGGAAAGAGTTGCAGGTTATATCGAGTAAGGGGGTATAGGTCGGTTCGGAGCGACCAAACAAATGCGGCGTCATTGCCCGCCTGCAGTGTGGGAGTCGGTAGTTCGCGAGAGGTGGTCTGGTCCGGAACAGGTAGAAATGTTTCAGCTCGACCAATCATGAATGAGAGTTCCTGACCTGGCAGATCGAATTCGATCGATCCTTCAAAGCAAGGAGCTGACACTCAACCAGTTGTCCCGCCAATCGGCCACACTCTATGGACGCCACTCCCGTTTCTTCTTGCCTCACAATCTTTATCACGAAATGCAGGCGAGCGCTTGCAGCCCTAGTCTCTACCAATTCATGGCCCTTAGCCGAATTTCAGGCTACAGTCTGCCAGACTGGCTGAGAGTATTTGGATTTCATCTGGAAGAAATTCCTCGTCTCCAGGTTGGGTTACCGGCAAAGCGCACCATCCTTATTGACTCATCCATGGACGATTCCAATGCCTGGATTCCCTGGCCAGAGAATCGTGCGGGCGCGAACTCGATCCCGCCGGTGGCTCCCCTGAGCGCGCTCCTCGAATTCACTCACAGTAGACGACTGCGCAGTTTGCTGCGCATAACGGGCCAGGGTAGTGTTTACGCAAAGATCGGACAAGAAGATGGGCTAGCCTTTCCGGAGCTGCTCCCCGGCAGCATCGTGCGGGCAAATCCGCAGTGGGGGACCTACCTGGATGCCGCGAGGAATAGCGGTGTCACCCGGCAGATATTTCTTATTCAACACTCGCAGGGACTCTTCTGTTGTCGATTGCGGGTGGGAGACAAGTTCATCGTACCGGTGAGCCGGCAGCTCTCCTATGCCCAGGTGGAGCTCCAGGTCCCAAACCAGGTGCGAATACTGGGAATCATCGACCTCGAGATCCGACCTGCTCTTTCCGAGACGACCCCGGAGGTGCCCAAGCAACTAGGCCGACACTGGGTGCCGACATTGCCGAGATCGCCATCACGGGTCGGAGAACTACTTGCCTTCAGCAGATCCAGAATGGAGCTGTCGTTGCGAGAGGTGTCGGCCCTGAGTCGGTGTGTCGCGGAAGAGTTGGACGATGATCGCTACTTCATCTCCCAAAGTTCCCTGTGTGACTATGAAGTGTCAGATACCTCACCGCGGCATATTCATAAAGTAATCTCACTGTGTATCTTGTATGGACTGAGATTCCGGGAGTTCCTGACGGCCAGCGGGCTTGCTCTTGACCAGAGTGGCCCCCAACCGATCCCGGATCATCTTATCCCCAGATTGCGGCCCCCATTGCGGGAAGCTTCGCTTGAAGATTCAGATCCGTATCAGTCTGGGTTTCTCGGACACCTGTTAAGCCAGTGTGGCGAAATTCCGGTATTTCTGCGGCACTCGATGGCAGTCATCTCAGGCCTGCCTCATGCTTCGCTCGATGCCTTGTTCTGGACCGGAGCAGAGCAGAAGCCGTTGCATCCCAAACTGGTGAATGCTCTGGTGGTTCTGGTTGACCGGCGAAAAAAACGGCCGGTTCACTACCGATCGAAACCTCTCTGGCAACAGCCCATTTATCTCCTTCAGAAGCGGGACGGCAGCTATCTGTGCGGGTGTTGCAGTGTAGAAAACGGCTTTCTCCTCTTGCATCCCTATTCTTCACATCTCTATCGCCACCTCAAACTTCGCTATCACGACGAGGCGGAAGTCATAGGTCAAATCGTCACCATGGCGCGCCGGCTGCTGTGATTGTGCCGAAATTCCGGACAGATGCTCCGGAAATGACCCTCGACAGAATCGAGGGATCGCAAGTAATGCGACGAGTTGATGGAAAGCTGGATGCGGCACTCCTTTGCTGGACAAAGCTTGCGGCAGCGGTCTAGGGTTCCCGCAGTTGGGGACGAGAAACTTGTCAGTCAAAACCACTCCCAGGCCAGCCTGGCTTCCCCATGAACTTGACTGGCTGCGCGTCCAGATTCGTCCTCTCTTGTACTGGCACGTAGCCAGTTTCCTTTGTATGGCGGGCGGGAGCCTGCTGGCTCTGCTGAACCCTTTGATCCTGAGGTGGATGATCGATGAAGTCATTCCCAAACGCGAGACCGCAGTTCTTGCCGGAGCGGCTGGGCTGATTTTTCTCGGATACGAAGGAAGAATGGCGCTCAACGCCGGGGGCAATTTCCTGATGTTGACCGCGGCGGGAAAGTTGGGACTCAACCTGAGATCGCAGTTGCTGCACCGGCTCAACACGTTGTCGGCTGAATACTTTGAACACACCCCGCTCGGTACTGTCATCTATCCCTTAAAAGAACCAGTCGAAGAGATCTCTTATTTCGGATCCGATCTGTTGCCGGCCATACTGCGAACGCTTCTTGCCGGTGGAATGACATTGTGCACCATGCTGATCCTGAGTCCAGCGCTCACACTAGCGGTGGTTCCTCTGGTTCCTGCATTCGTGGTGATCAGGCTGCGTTTCCGACAGAGGCTCGTCTCTGACTCAGAGCAGGTCCAGGCGGCGCGCCTGGCGTGGAGCAACTTTTTGGAAGAACATCTTTCCGCAGTTATAACCGTTCAACTGATGGGCCGGGAGCGTCAACAGGAACGAAAAGCCTTCCGTTTGCTGGCCAGATCCACTCGCACGAGCCAGCAAATGCTGGCCAGCAGTGCCTGGTTCAGCATTGCTACGTCCTTGTCAGTTGTCCTCTCCATGTCGGTTGTGATCGGCTATGGAGGGTGGAGGGTGTTACAAGGCGGTTTGAGCACCGGAAGCCTGGTGGCGTTTTACAGTTTGCTGACCCAGCTGTTTGAGCCAATTTCCGGAGCGGCGGAACTTTATGCGAGAACGCAAAAAACCTTTGCCAGTATCCGCCAGCTCCAGGCCGCGTTGGCTTTAAGACCCGGGATCGTCGATGTCGTCACGGCCAGCCCACTCGGTCCGCAGGATTGCGGACGCATCGAGTTTGTGGGTGTGGAGTTTGGCTACCGGCGGCAAAAGAACATGCTGCGGATTCCCTCGCTTTCGATTGAGCCGGCGGAAAAGATTGCACTGATCGGAGACAATGGGGCGGGGAAGAGCACGCTAACCAAGCTCATTGTGCGCTTATATGACGTAGATTCGGGTTCGCTCCGAATTGCCGGCCGTGATATTCACTCTATCTCCCTTAAGACGCTGAGGCGGTTTGTCTGTTACCTGCCGCGCGAACCTGTGCTTTTTGAGGGCAGCTTGGCATCCAATCTCCGCTTTGCCAAACCTTCGGCTTCAGAGGGGGAATTGCGCAATGCGATTCAATGTGTCGGACTCTCAGAATTTGTTTCGACCCTTCGCCAGGGTCTCGAGCAGCGAGTGGGGCCGGGGGCATGCCAGCTTTCTGGCGGGCAACGTCAACGGCTAGCCATCGCCCGGTCACTCTTGCTTGATCCTGCAATCCTGATTCTCGATGAGGCTACCTCTTGTCTGGATGCTGTTTCCGAGGAAATCCTGTTACGGACGATCCAGACTATTCTCAATGACTCGACTTTGATTGTGGTGTCTCATCGGCCGTCGACCATTTCTTTGTTGCAAAGAATTATCAGACTATCCGGAGGGCAAATCATCGAGGACCGGAGCGCCGCCGGGCGTTCCAGCCCACATCTGGCGGGTGGCAAAATCTGAACGCCTATGCCAGGGACCTTACCTGATTTTCTATTGCCCTTGAACCATGCATCGGCCTTGAAAGTTGAGCCGCTGCGGTCAACGGTTGACATAGCCGGAGCGAGCCGCCGCGCAGGCGCCCATTCCGTCGCAGCTCCTGATGACTGGCGTGTAAGGGACTTCGGCGCGATTTATGGGACCCTCGTGCCGAGCGTCGAAGTTGCTGCCGTGCCACGCTGCCGCGGCTACGACGTGAAAGAAGGCTCTCTAAATGTCGTCGCCCATCCTGCGCCGTCAAACCGCGACAATGCCCGCGTCCTCCAGTAGATGGGTTGCAAAGCGATGACGAAGCGGTTAGTAAGTTTAAAAACCGGCTGATATCAACCCTATGGTGCGGGTGTGCAGTCCATCCCTTGCGCTGAGTCCTCCGTATTTCCACTCTGTCGAAGCAGGAAACCGCGTTTCCAAGACATCGACGTTGTCAGTATCCAGCGCGTATCGTGTCTGTGATGAAACCATTGACTCGGATTACCGTATGGATTGGATTGGCGGTTTTGGCGATCTTG
>Ga0105245_10003423_pt1 | contig 14211 bp, 14 predicted proteins | sample KBSM54metaG_FD_81523 | JGI IMG/M metagenome (GOLD analysis project Ga0105245, IMG submission 81523) | Miscanthus rhizosphere microbial communities from Kellogg Biological Station, Michigan, USA - KBS M5-4 metaG | ecosystem: Host-associated > Plants > Roots > Rhizosphere > Soil | place... | reverse complement strand
TACTTCGCGGTCACCGGCGCCGAGCCGGGGATCCTCGCCGAGCTGCTGGCGGCGACGTTGAACTCGGTCGGCTTTCTCTGGCGTACGGCCCCGGCCTCGACCGAGCTCGAGCTCCTCGTCTGCGACTGGGTTGCACAGCTGCTCGGGCTGCCGGCCGGCTGGCACGGCCACATCGAGGACACCGCGTCGACGTCGACCCTGGCCGCCCTGATCGCCGCGCGGCACACGACGGGGCGCAACGTCGTCGTCTGCTCCGAGCACGCCCATTCCGCCGCCGACAAGGCCGCTCGGATGCTCGGCATGGACCTGCGCAAGATCCCCGCCGACGAAGCCTTCCGGATGCGCCCCGACCTGCTCGACCTCGAGGACGTCGCCGCCGTCGTCGCCACCGTCGGGACCACGTCGACGACGTCGGTCGACCCGGTTGCGGCGATCGCAGACCGCTGCGAGGACGCCGGCACGTGGCTCCACGTCGACGCCGCCTACGCCGGCTCGGCGATGGTCTGCCCGGAGCTGCGCTGGGCGTTCGAGGGGGTCGACCGCGCCGACTCGCTCGTCGTCAATGCACACAAATGGATGTTCACGCCGATGGACTGCTCGCTGCTCTGGACGAGTCGCCCCGACGAGTTCCGCGACGCCTTCTCGCTCGTCCCCGAGTTCCTGCGCACGACCGACGAGGACGTGCTCAACCTGAGCGAGTACGGCCCGGCGCTCGGCCGCCGCTTCCGCTCGCTGAAGCTCTGGGCGGTGCTGCGCTGCTACGGAGCCGAAGGGTTGCGCGGCCGCATCCGGGAGGCGATCCGACTCGCGGAGCTGTTCGAGGACTGGGTGCGCGACGAGCCCGGCTGGGAGCTCTGCGCGCCGCGGCCGTTCTCCACCGTCTGCTTTCGTCGCGACGGCTCCGACGAGGAGAACGCTGCGATTCTCGAGCGCGCGAACGCGAGCGGCGAGATCTTCATCTCCCACACGAGGCTGAACGGTCGCTACGTGCTCCGCCTCGCGATCGGCAGCGACCGCACGACCGAGGCCGACGTGCGGCTCGCGTGGGAGCTCCTACGTGACCTGGGGTAGGAGGGCGATCACGGCCGCGTAGACGGCGACCAGGGCGATCGAATCGATCCCGAGCCGGACGAACGTGTGCTTGGGCCGGGCGATGACGGCGGTGGCCACGATTCCGGTCATCAGCAACCCAGCTCCGCCCAGCCAGACGTCCGAGCCGCGCTCGGCGACGATCACCGGTGTGCCGGCGAGGATGTCGGCGAGCAGGAACAGGGTGAGCTGGAACGAGTTGCCGCCGAGGATGTCGCCGACCGCGAGCTGATGGTCGCCGAGCCGGACGGCTGCGATCCCGCTGGAGATCTCCGGCAGCGCGGTCGCTGCCGCCAGCACCGTGGCGCCGAAGATCGCGCCCTGGAGTCCCATCCGGTCGGCGAGGACGTTGCCGGATGACTGGAGCGCGACGCCCGCGGCGAGCGTGATCCCGGCGGCTGAGGCGAAGACGCCGACGACCAGCGCGGTCGACCGGTTCGCGAACGGCCGCCGCTCCTGCGGGTGGTCCTCGCGGACGTGCCGCCGGCCGGGCCGGCTGCCCGGCATCTCGATCGTCCAGTCGGTCCGCGTGCGCACGCGGTTGACGATCCACACCCCGCCGAGCCAGAAGAGAACGGCCGCGATCGAGGTCGGGCTGACGCCGCCGACACTGGTCGAGGCCGGCAGCGCGGCGCCGGCGAGGACGGTGGCGAGGCAGACGACGACGATCAGCGCTTCGAGCACCGGGGTCAGCGAGCCGACCAGGTAGCTGAGTGGCCGCTTCGGCCCGGAGGTGGCGTCGAGCACGACCAGCACGAGCGTCTGCATCGCGACTCCGCCGATCAGGTTCCCGACCGCGATGTCCAGGTGGCCGGCGACCGCCGCCGAGGCGACGATCGCGATCTCGGGCAGCGTCCCCGCGATCGCCAGCAGGATCAGCCCACCGAGCTCCTCGCCGAGCCCGAAACGCCGGTCGAGCGAATCGGTGCTCTTCGACAGGGAGATACCGGCGATCCACGTCGCCACCGAGCCCGCCACGAACACCAGCACGATCAGTGGCGTGGAGAGGCTCGCCACGCGTCTAGCGTATGCGGCGATGGTGCCGAGGGAGGTGACAACTGCTCGGCTGCTCCTACGGCAATGGCGCGACGAGGACGTCGAGCCGCTGTTCGAGATCTACCTGCAGCCCGAGTACCTCGCGACGATGCCTGCGAAGTCGCTCGACGAGACGCGGGAGCAGGTGGCCCGCTTCCGCCGGGCGTGGAAGGACGACGGGTACTGCCAGTGGGCGGCGTGCGACCTCGCGACCGGTCGGTTGATCGGCCGGATCGGCATGCTCTGCCATCACGACTGGCCGCTCGTCGATCGTCCGGTTCCCGAGGTCGGCTGGGTCCTGCATCGCGACTTCTGGGGCCGCGGCCTGGCCACGGAGGGCGGGCGGGCAGGCGTCGACGCCTGGCGCCGGTCCCTGCCGGACGAGCCGCGCCTGTACTCGTTCACGACGCCGGACAACCGGCGGTCGCGGGCGGTGATGGAGCGTCTCGGTCTCACCCACCACGGCAAGGCGCACTGGCACGGCTACGACGTGGTCTGGTACGCGCTCGACCGTTTCTCGGGATCTGACCCCGTGGGCTGAGCTCGCTGCGGTTTCTGCGGGGACGGTCCCCTAGGCTGATGTCCGCCCGAGCTCCGCGGCCGCCGCGTCGTGTAGTGCCACCCGGTAGCGCCAGAACGCCCGCCCCGTCGCGAGCAGGCGCTCGCGCAGTGGGCCCTCCAGCTCCTCGAGGGTTCCCCAGCGCGCCTCGGCGATCTCCACCGTGTCCAGCGGAGCGATCGCCTCGTCCCCGGTCGTCGCCGAGAACACGTGCGTTCGCCAGTCGAGGACGCGTCCCTCGTGGACGAAGCGGGCGCGCGTCTCGACCAGGTAGCGGTCGAGCTCGACCCTCAGCCCCGTCTCCTCCAGCGCTTCCCGGCGCACCGCGGTGACGAACTCCTCGCCCTCCTTGACGCCGCCGCCCGGCGGACGCCAGACGTCCGGTGGGAACGGATGCTTCCGGATCAGCGCGAGCCGTGAGTCTTTGAGGATGAACAACGTGACGTCGTGGGTGCGGAGCGGGTCGTAGGTCGCGAGCGCGAGCTCGCGCTCGGAGATCTCGCCGTCCCACTCGAGCAGCGCCGGCTCGCCGTAGCGCGCGCGGATCGGTGCGAGCACCTCGTCGGTCAGATGCACTAGAGGGTGCGGAGCAGGTCGGCGAGCTCGCGGGTGCCGCCGACGATCACGTCCGCCTCGCGGCCGAGCTGGTTCGGCCCCTCGTCGGAGACGACCGCGACCCGCACCGCCAGGTCGAGGCCGTCCAGGCCGCGGAAGGCCTCGAGGTCGGTGGAGTCGTCGCCGGCATAGAGCGCCCGCCGCAAGCCCCGCGCGGAGAGCAGCGCACGAACAGCCGTCCCCTTGTTCGCGTCGACGGGCGGCAGCACCTCGAGCACCTTGCGACCCCAGCGCGCCCGCAAGCCCAGCTCGACGGCCCGGCGCTCGACCTTGCGGAGCGACGCGACGGCGGCGGACTCGTCGTCGGCCATCCGGTAGTGGAACGCGGCGGAGTAGTCCTTGCGCTCGGGCTCCCAGTCGCTCTCCTCGACGAGACTGTCCAGCTCCTCCGACCACTGATCGACGCGCCGGTCGAGGCCCATGCCGTGCTCGCCGACGTAGACGAGCTCGTCGACGCCGACGACCCGGCGGGCGTCCTCCTCGGTCCGCCCGCTGACGCAGGCGACGAGCGCGTACCGGCCGGCCAGCCCGTGCAGCACCGTGCGGGTGTCCTCGGGGACGGCCGCCGCCTCGGGGCGGTCGACGATCGGCGCCAGCGTGCCGTCGACGTCGAGCAGGAGACCGGCCGCCTCGGGCTGCTCGGCCAGCCGCGCGACCAGGGTCGTCTCGTCGCCCATCCTCCATGGAGAATAGGCAACGTGCTGCAGCTGGTCCTGATCGGCGTCGCGGCAGGCTTCTTCAGTGCCCTGTTCGGCGTCGGCGGCGGGATCGTCGTCGTCCCGTTGCTGCTGCTCCTCGGCCGCTGGCAGGAGCGTCCCGCGATGGCGACGTCGCTGGCGGCGATCGGCATCATCGCGCTCGCCGGCACCGTCTCCTACGGCTTTCACGGGGAGCTGAAGCCCGGTGCCGCCGCGCTCGTCGGCCTGCCCGCGGCCGCCGGAGCGATTGCGGGCACGGCGCTCCAGCAGCGGCTCGCCGGCCGGACGCTCTCGCTGCTCTTCGCGGTCATGCTCGCGGGCGTCGGGATCAAGCTCCTCGTCTGATGGACGTCACCCTGCTCGCGATCGGGCTCGGCGTGCTGGCGGGCGTGCTGGCCGGCCTGTTCGGCGTCGGCGGCGGCATCCTCTTCGTCCCGACGCTGACGCTCGGCCTCGGCCTGACCCAGCTGCACGCGGAGGCGACGTCACTGCTGGCGATCATCCCGACGGTCGCGGCCGGCACCTGGCGGCAGCGGCGCTACGGCAACGTCCGCTGGCGCCCGGCGATCGTGATCGGGCTGGCGGCGATCGGCGGGGTCGAAGCGGGCGTGGTCGTCGCCGAGAGCCTGCCGGAAGCCGTCCTCGAGCGTCTGTTCGGGGCGCTGATGATCGTCGTCGCCGCCCAGGTCGCCTGGCGGGCCCGGCGGCGCGGGTAGCCTCCCGCTGGGCCGCATCCCGGAGGTTTCCCCATAATGCAGAGGCGGTGAAGGGGCGTTTCAGCCTTGCTCTCGGCCTGGTCGCCGCCTGCGCGGTGCTCGCGGGCGGCGCCTCCGGCACGCCGCCGATCGCGCCGGGCCCCCCTGCAACGGCAACCGGGCTCGCGGTCCAGATCGTCGCCGGTGACCAGACGCTCGCCGGCGCGACGTCCCAGGTGAGCGCGCCGCCGGACGCGGCAGCGCCGCAGGCCCCATTCGCGTACCCCGCCGACGGCTCGGTGATCTCGGCTGCATCGACGTCGGTGAGCACGACCGCGAGTCCCGGCGACGGAACGGCGAGCGCGACGACAAGCGTGACCGGCGTCTCGCTCTTCAACGGCGAGATCACGGCCGACGCGGTGCAGGGCTCGGCCAGCTCGGCCGGCACGGTCGGCGACCTGTCCCAGTCCGCCCTGAGCAATCTCGTCGTGCTCGGAGCCCCCGTGGCGGCGACACCGAACGCCCGCATCCCGCTGGCCGACTGGGGCTACGCACTGGTCCTCGCCGAGTCGGCCAAGGCGGGCGGCTCGACCTCGCCTTCCTGGCGCGGCACGGTGACCGCGCTGGTCGTCCACCTCGACGCCGACCACGGCGGCCTGACCGCCGGCAGCGAGATCCGGATCGGATACGCCGACGCCTACGCGCGGCCGCCGGCGCCGACCGGGACGACGTCGGCGGCGACCACGACGCCGGCGACCACGACGTCCGGGCCCTCGCGCCTGCCCCACCGCCCGCGCGGAGCCCAGATGCCCGCGCCGACGCTCGCGCCGGGCGCCGCGGGCACGAAGAAGTCGGCGAAGAAGCAGTCGAAGGGCGGCCCGGTCGTCCTCACCCCGCCGACCGTGACCCCGAAGCTGACCTCACACGGGTACGTCTTCCCGGTCTACGGGCCGTCGGGATACGGCGACTCGTTCGGCGCGCCGCGCGGAGACGTGTCCGGCGGCTGGCACCACGGCGACGACCTCTTCGCGCCGCTTGGCGCGCCGATCCTCGCGGTCACGAGCGGAACGGTGTTCTCGGTCGGCTGGAACGAGATCGGCGGCTGGCGTCTCTGGCTGCGGGACTCGGGCGGAAACGAGTTCTACTACGCCCATCTGTCCGCCTACACGAGCCTCGCCGTCAACGGCCGTCACGTCACCGCCGGCCAGGTGCTCGGCTTCGTCGGCAACACGGGGGACGCCCAGGGCACGCCGTTCCACCTCCACTTCGAGGTGCACCCGGTCTCGATGCTCTTCCTCGGCTACGACGGAGCCGTCGACCCGACGAAGTACCTCGATGCCTGGAAGCGCCTCGAGGACATCCGGATCCTTCCCGCCGTGCCGCTCTACGCGTCCCAGCAGGTCGGCGCAGCGAGCATCGCGCCGGCTCCCGGCGCGATGCTGCTGGAGTCGAGCGACATCTCGACCGCGAGCGGTCTCGATCCCGGCTCGCTCCGCCGTGCGATGCGCGCGCCCGTCGCGGTCGAGACCCGCGGCAGCTCGCTCGGCCAGCTGCCGACGCCGCTGCCGGTGCTCGACCGCGCGTAGTCGCGCGGGGGGTTACGCCGCTCCGATGCCTCCGTTGCCCGTCTGGGGCTGGTCGTCGAACCCGAACTCGTCCGAGCCGCCGAACAGCTTGTCCTTCAGCCAGCGGCGCGTGTCCGGCCCCGTGAACGGGTTGAAGAGCACGCCGACGGCAACGCCGATCAGCAGCAGGAACGCGCGCCCCGCATGCTTCTCCTGGCGCTGGCTCTGCAGTCGGCCGGCCGCCTCACGCAGCTCGGCCATGGCCACGCGGAAGTTGTCCTGGAGATCCTGGTCCGCCGCCACGCGTTGCGCGGCGGTGACCACGCCGCGTGGTGCAATCAGCTCGTCGTAGATCGTCCTCGCGGCCGCGTAGGCCTGCTTGACATGGTCGCGGAGCTCCTCGTCGTTCAGCGCGCGATCCACGTAAGGTTTCGCTGTCCCGGCCATCGAGGCCACCTTTTCCGTCGTCTTCGGCATGTTCCGAGTCCTTTCGGTCGTCGATCCGAGCCGAGTGTATCCCCAGCGAAACAGGCGCAAACAGACTGCGTGTCTCGCCGCCGCGATCCTGCTCGTCCTGGCCGCCGCAGGCTGCGGCGGCGGAGGAGGCGGTGGAACGACGGAGACGACTGCGACCGGTGGGCAGGAGGTGAGGGGCAACGGCTTCGTCTTCCGCGCGCCCGCGGACTGGCAGAAGACGGTGCGGGCGACCTCGGCATCCGCGCGGCAGGGCTCGTCGACGCTCGTCTCGGTGGTCGCGTTGCCGCTCGTGAAGCCGTACCGCATCGCGCTCTTCCCGCAGGTGGCGAAGGAGCTCGACCGCGTTGCCGACACCTACGCGGCCAATCTCAAGGGCACCGTCGGCTCGCGGCGCACGGTCGAGGTCGCCGGTCGGCAGTCACGCGAGTACCGGATCGCGCACGGCGGGCTCGTCGACCTGATCACGTTCGTGCTGCGCGGACGGCGGAGCTACCAGCTCACCTGCCGCTGGCGCGAGTCGGACGGCGAGCCCGCTGCCTGCGCGCAGCTCGCCGCCAGCTTCGCGTTCCGCTAGCCTGCCCGCCTTTGTGCACGGCCGGGCTTTGCCCGGGCGCGTCTACGAGCCGGCTGCGGCCTGTCGCTCCGCGGCGGGGCGCGGCCGCGCCGATGCGCCGTTCCCGAGAGCCGTGTCGAGCACCTCGTCGGCGGTCTGGGCGAGCACGAACGTCATCTCCTCGCGCGTCTCCTCGGGGAGCTCGCTGAGGTCGGCCTCGTTCTCCTGCGGCAGGATCACCGTCTTCAGGCCGGCCCGCTGGGCCGCCAGCACCTTGTCGCGCACGCCGCCGATCTGCAGAACCTGGCCGGTGAGGGTGATCTCGCCCGTCATCCCGACCTCCTCGGAAACGGTCCGGCCGGTCGCGAGCGAGACGATCGCGGTGGCCATCGTCACGCCGGCCGAGGGGCCGTCCTTCGGCACCGCGCCCGCCGGGACGTGGATGTGGACGTCGTGCTCGGCGAACCAGTCGGGGTCGATGCCGAGCCGCTCGGCATGGCTGCGCACCCACGAGAGCGCCGCCTGGGCCGACTCCTGCATGACCTCCCCGAGCTGCCCGGTGATGCGGAGCGCTCCCTTGCCCGGGTAGGCGGTCGCCTCGATGAAGAGGACGTCGCCGCCGACCGCGGTGACGGCGAGACCCGTGGCGACGCCGGGGTCGGACGTGCGCTTGCGGGCCTCGCCGGAGAACCGCCGCGGGCCGAGCGCCTCGCGCACGGCCGCGTCGTCGATCCGGACGTCTCCGGTCTCGCCCTCGGCGACCCGGCGGGCGGTCTTGCGCAGGACGTCGGCGATCCGCCGCTCGAGGTTCCGGAGACCTGCCTCGCGCGTGTACTCGCGCACGATCGTCTGCAGCGCGCCGTCGTCGATCTCGACGCGCTCGGCCGACAGCCCGTGCGCGTCGAGCTGCTTTGGCACCAGGAAGCGCTTGGCGATCTGGACCTTCTCGTCCTCGGTGTAGCCGGAGAGCTGGATCACGTCCATCCGGTCGAGCAGCGGCCCCGGGATCGTCTCCAGCTGGTTCGCGGTGCAGATGAACAGCACCTTCGAGAGGTCGAACGGGAGGTCGAGGTAGTGGTCGCGGAAGGTGGAGTGCTGCTCGGGGTCGAGCACCTCGAGCATCGCGCTGGCGGGATCGCCGCGCCAGTCGGCACCCATCTTGTCGATCTCGTCGATCAGGAAGACCGGGTTCCTCGACTCGGAGTCGCGGATCGCGCGGATGATCGTGCCCGGCATCGCGCCGATGTACGTGCGGCGGTGGCCGCGGATCTCCGACTCGTCGCGGACTCCGCCGACCGAGATCCGCGTGAACTTCCGTCCCAGCGTGCGCGCGATCGACTGGCCCAGCGACGTCTTGCCGACGCCGGGCGGGCCGACGAAACAGAGGATCGGCCCCGAGACGTCGCCCTTCAGCTTCGAGACGGCGAGGTATTCGACGATCCGGTCCTTCACCTTGTCGAGGTCGAAGTGGTCCTCGTCCAGCACGCGCCGCGCCTGCTCGAGGTCGAGGTTGTCCTCCGTCGTCTTGTCCCAGGGGAGCGTGAGGATCCAGTCCAGGTACGTGCGGATGACGCCGTACTCGGCTGCGGCCGGCGGCAGCTTCTCCAGTCGGGAGAGCTCGCGCTCCGCGGCCTTGCGGACATCCTCCGGCAGCTCGAGCTCGGCCAGCTGCGACCGCAGCTCCGTCACCTCGGCCTGCTGCTCGTCGCCCTCGCCGAGCTCCTCCTGGATCGCCTTCAGCTGCTGGCGCAGGAAGTACTCCCGCTGGCCCTTCTCCATCTCCGACTGGACCTGCGACTGGATCTTCGAGCCGAGCTCGATCACCTCGAGCTCGCGGCCGAGGATCGCCGAGATCGCCCGCAGGCGCTCCTCGACGTCTGCCGTCTCGAGCAACTGCTGCTTCTCCCCGGCCTTCAGGCGCATCGTCGAGGCGACGAGGTAGGAGAGAACGGTTGGGTCGTCGACGTTCGCCGCCGCGATCTGCAGCTCTTCGGGCAGGTACGGGACCGCGCCGATGATGCTCGCGAACTGGTTCTGGACGTTGCGCGTCAGCGCCTCGAGCTCCTTCGACTCCTCGACCACCTCGGGCACGTCGGCGAACTCGCCGACGAGGTACGGCTCCTCCTGGACGCGCCGCTCGAGACGGATCCGCTTCACCCCCTGGACGAGGATCCGCAGGGTGCCGTCGGGGATCCGGATCAGCTTGTGCACGACCGCCGCCGTCCCGATCTCGTGCAGGTCGTCCCAGCCCGGCGTCTCGACGTCCTCGTTTCGCACGGCGACGAGGGCGAGCATCCGGTCGCCCGACGCCACCTCGTCGACCAGCGCGATCGAGCGCTCCTGGCCGATCGCCAGCGGCGTCATCGACTGCGGGAAGACGACCGTCTCCTTCAGCGGGAGGACGGGGAGCGTCGAGGGAACCTCGATCTCCTGCTCGTCGACGACGATCTCCTGCTCGAGCTCGCTCACCGTTGGCCTCGCTCGTCGCCGAGCACGATCATGATCCGGCCCGCGCACGGCTTGCGGGCGAACGGCAACACGATCGTCAGCTGGCCGCGCTCGTAGTGCGCCTCGGCACGGTCGGGGTCGACGTCCTCGGCGAGCGAGACGCGTCGCTGGAACGGCCCGTACTCGAGCTCCATCTGACGGTAGGAGACGCGGGCCCTGCGCTTCGGGCGGCGCCGCTCGCCGACGATGTTCACCGTCCGCTCGGTGACCGTGATCTCGACGTCGTCCGGCTCGACGCCGGGCAGGTCGACGACGACGGTCACGGCCGGCGGCTCGTCGGATCGGTAGCAGTCGACCTGCGGCCGGTAGCCGCGGCGCGTGCCGAAGCCCGGCAGCTGCCACAGCTCGGAGAAGAGCTCCTCGAGCTGCTCGGAACTGGCCTTGCGTCGCTTTTCCATTGGCTCTCTAGGGTACCCTCGCGCGGTAGGTCGGAACATGGTTAGCAGTCACTAAGTTAGCAGACACTAACGTAAGATGGTGCCGTCGACGAGAATCGCGATGAGGCTGCGCTGGCCGATCGTCGTCGCCTGGCTGGCGGTGGTGGTCATCGGCATCTGGGCCTCGAGCCGCCTCTCCTCGCTGCAGTCGAACGTCTTCTCGGTTCCCGGCACCGACGCGGAGCAGGTGCGGTCGGTGCTCCAGCACCGCTTCGGCGATCGCAGCGACGGTGCCTTCACAGTCGTGTTCCGCGTCGGCAACTCGGCCGATCCGGCGGCCCGCGCACGGCTCCAGCGTGTGCTCGACCGCGGCGCTCGCGCCATCCCGACCGGTCGTGGGACGCCACTGTTGCCGGCCGGGGAGCACGTCCTGTACGGCAACGTCATCTCCACGCTCGACCTCGCCGACGCGAAGACGAGGTCGGACGACCTCCTCCGTGCGATCGGGCAGCCGGCCGGCACGCAGGCGTACGTCACCGGCGCCCCGGCCATCCAGCACGACCTCGACCCCATCTTCAGCCGGGACCTGGCGAAGGGCGAGTCGATCGCCCTGCCGATCGCGCTCGTGGTGCTCCTGCTCGTCTTCGGCCTGTCCTGGGCGGTGCTCGTCCCGTTCCTGTTCGCGGCGAGCACGGTGCTCGGGACGCTCTCGCTCGTCTACGTGATCGCGCACTTCATCACCATGCCGACTTACGTCACCAACCTGATCTACCTGATCGGTCTGGGGATCGCGATCGACTACTCACTCTTGATCGTCTATCGCTTCCGCGAGGAGCTCGCGCATGGACTGGAGGTCGAGGCCGCGCTGGTGCGGACGATGCAGACGGCGGGGCGCGCGGTGATCTTCTCCGGGGCGACCGTGGCGATCGGGCTCGCGCTGCTGATCTTCATGCCACTCCCGTTCATCCGCGCGATCGGAATCGGCGGCTTCCTGCTTCCGGTCGTCTCCCTCCTCGCGGCTGCCACGCTTCAGCCGGCGCTGCTCTCGATCTTCGGGCGCAGAGGCATGCACCGCCTTCCGGTGGCGGCGTTCCTCCGCGACCGCCTGCGGCTGCCGGTGCACGCCGCCGAAGAGCCGGACGCCATGGAGCACCGCTTCTGGGCGCGCACGGCGCGCTCGATCATGCGGCGGAAGTGGCGTTACGTGCTCGCTGCCGCGGCGCTGCTCCTCGCCATCGCGGTGCCGGTCGCCTGGCTCCAGCTGACGCCGGGCGCGACCGCGGGCATCCCGCAGTCCCCGCAGTCGGTGCGCGGGTTGAACGCGCTCAAGTCGGCGCTGGGACCGGGCGCGATCGCCCCCGCACAGGTGCTGGTCGACACCGGCAGGCCGGGCGGCGTCTCTACCCCTGTCGTCCAGTCCGCGATCGGCCGGCTGGTTTCGGAGGTCAGGAGCGATCCGGAGGCGTCGGCCGTGTACTACCTCCCGGGCGGCCGCTTCATCGACAGCACGGGCCGGTACGCCCAGGTGATCGTCGCGACGAGGCACGAGTACGGCTCGGAGGAGGCGCAGGCGTTCGTCGCTCGTCTGCGCGGCGTTCTGATCCCGGCCGCGGCGTTCCCTCCCGGCGCCGCCGTGTTGGCGGGCGGCGCGTCGCCCCAGGGCGTCGACTTCCTGCACGTTGCCTACGGCGCGTTTCCGTGGCTCGTCGCCGCCGTCCTCCTGCTCACCTACCTGCTGCTCATGCGCGCGTTCCGGTCGATGATCCTGCCGCTGAAGGCGGTGGTGCTGAACCTGCTCTCGGTGGCGGCGGCCTACGGGGCCCTGGTCGTCGTCTTCCGGTTCGGGCTCGGACACGACCTGCTCGGCCTCTACCAGTTCCCGCAGATCGAGGGCTGGATCCCGATTTTCCTTTTCGCGATGCTGTTCGGCCTCTCGATGGACTACGAGGTGTTCCTCGTCAGCCGGATGCGCGAGGAGTGGGACGAGAGCTACGACAACGAGCGGGCGGTCGCCCTCGGCCTCGAGCGGACCGGGCGGATCATCACAGCGGCAGCCGTGATCATGGTCGCCGCCTTCTGCGGCTTCATGGCCGGCAGCATCGTCGGCCTGCAGGAGTTCGGGGCCGGCCTCGCTGTCGCCATCCTGCTCGACGCCACCGTCGTGCGAGCGGTGATGGTGCCCGCCTTGATGGCGGTGATGGGGAGGTACAACTGGTGGCTGCCGGCGGGGGTGGCGCGGATCGTCCGCGTCCGGCCCTCGCCGCTCCGCGACCGTGGTACAAGTTCCGCGTGGCCGAGTCGGCCAGTCTGATCCTGCCCGATGGGACCGAGCGACCGCTCGCCCCCGAGTTCGCGGTCGGCCGCGCCGAGGACAATGACCTGACGATCGAGAAGCCGACGGTCAGCCGACACCACCTGGTCGTCAGCGAGGAGGGCGACCGGTGGTTCGTCGAAGATCGCGGCAGCTTCAACGGCACCTTCCTGAACGGGTCGCGGATCCAGGCGGGCTCGAAGGTCCCGCTGCGGCACGGTGACCGGATCGGCCTGGGCGCGGAGAGCGTCGTCTTTTCTGCCCCCGCCTCGCTCATCGACCCCGAGGTGACCACAGCGTTGCAGGCGGGGCCGCCGGCGATGACCCGGCCCCTCTCGCCGTTCCAGCGGCAGGTGGTCGAGGCGCTCTGCGCCGGCTGGCTCGCCGGCGGCTCGCTCGATGACCTGCCGACGAACGATGAGATCGCCGCGCGGCTCGGGACGCCCGGCGCGACCGAGACGGTGAAGGCAGCGCTGCGCCGCGCCTACGCGAAGGCCGGGCTGACGGAGGGCTCTCCATATGCAAAGCGGCGCGCGCTCTGCAAGATCGCCCGGCAGAGAGGATGGGTCTAGACAGGCGGGTCGGGGTCGTACTGGATGTAGCGGCGGACGTCGCGGGCGCGCTCTGGCGAGTGGAGCCGGGCGACCAGGTGGAGGGCCATGTCGATCCCGGCCGACACGCCCGCAGCCGTGATCACCTCACCGTCGTCGACGAAACGGTCGTCGCCCTTGACGTCGATGTCGCGCCCCAGCGAGCCAAGCAGGTCGAGCTGTGCCCAGTGGGTCGTCGCCGGACGGCCGTCGAGCAGGCCGGCGTCGGCGTAGACGAGCGAGCCGGTGCAGACGCTCGTCATCAGCGTCCCGTCGCGCGCGAGTCCGCGCACCCGCTCGCGGATCTCCTCGTTCCCCAGCTGTGGGCGCGTGCCCATGCCGCCGGGGTAGACGAGCACGTCGAGTCGTCCCGCCGTCTCCCACGTCGCGTCCGGCAGGACGCGCAGGCCCTTGGCGCAGCGAATCGGCTCGAGCATGTCGGCGACGGTCAGCACCTCGACGCCATCGTCCGGCCACTGGCGCGACCACGCTGCCAGCACCTCCCACGGCCCCGCGAAGTCCAGCTCCTCCGCGTCCGCGAAGAGCGCGATCCCGATCCGCATGGCTGTAGCATCGCATTCCGTGAAGGGAGTGATCCTGGCGGGCGGGACCGGGTCGCGGCTCTATCCGCTCACCCGGATTACGAACAAGCACCTGCTGCCGCTCCACTACCGGCCGATGGTCTCGTTCGCGATCGAGGCTCTCGTCCGGGCCGGGATCGCCGAGCTGATGCTGGTCACGGGCGGGATGCACGCGGGCGAGTTCTTCCGGCTGCTCGGGAACGGTCACGAGCACGGCATTGACAAGCTGCTGTACGCGTACCAGGAGAAGCCGGGCGGGATCGCGGAGGCGCTTGGCCTGGCCGAGCGGTTCGTCGACCGCGACCGCGTGTGCGTGATGCTCGCCGACAACGTGCTGGAGCGGTCGTTCCGTCCGTCGGCCGAACGGTTTGCCGCGCAGGAGCGCGGCGCCCGCGTGCTGCTCTCGCGCGAGTACGACTCGGAGCACCTTAGGCACCTCGGTGTCCCCGAGCTGGACGGCGACGGACGGATCGCGCGCATCATCGAGAAGCCCGAGCAGCCGCCGAGTGAGTACGCGGTCACCGGGATCTACTTCTACGACGAGACGGTCTGGGACGT
>Ga0105245_10003422_pt1 | contig 14212 bp, 10 predicted proteins | sample KBSM54metaG_FD_81523 | JGI IMG/M metagenome (GOLD analysis project Ga0105245, IMG submission 81523) | Miscanthus rhizosphere microbial communities from Kellogg Biological Station, Michigan, USA - KBS M5-4 metaG | ecosystem: Host-associated > Plants > Roots > Rhizosphere > Soil | place... | reverse complement strand
ATGGACCAGGATTGCCCCAAACAAAATATCAACTTGGGAATCGCCGCCAACCTAAATCGGGTTTGCCAGGGAGCCACGGCGACGCTGTCGCCGAGCGGCCCAATGCCGGAAGGCGCTGTTGCTCAGTGGATGATAAACGGCGAAGCGGTTAGCCAGGCGCCAAAGTTCGAGTTCGGTGCAACGGGCCGCGATCCGGGAGCTTACAGAGTTGGACTCAAAGTGACGGCTGAAGGATATAATGATGCCTCGGCGGAGACGACAATCTCCGTGCTTGGATACCTGCCCCCAACCGGAACTCTCACCGTGACCCCATCCGAGATCTCACATGGCGATAAGGCGACTCTCAGCGCTAGTTTCAGTCCTGGACAGTGCGGGGGCGTTTTGGGCCCTGTGATGTTCTCGGCTGCGGAAGGCGCGGTCAGCGGGGATCAGTATGACTCGACGAACGTCCAGTTTGCGCCCCCCAGCAGTTCCGAGCAGCGTAGGACGATCATGCTCGCCGCTAAGGTGTCCGACGAACGCGGGTCCGGATCTGCGCAAGCGACTGTGGTAGTCAAACAAGGGGCTCTCCTCTCCGCAAAACAACTTCCCGATGTCCTGTTTACGCAACAAGGTGATCGCGTAAACAACTGCGGTAAGCGCGTGTTGCTGGAACAGCTGCGAGGTCTAACGGATGGTGACCCGACCGGAACGGTGGTTTTGGTTGGCCATTCTGCAGAGGGGGAGCGGTCCTCTCAAAACCTGGATATGAAGCGGGTCCTGAACGCGGCGGCCGTGATTAGCGCAGGACAGGGCGTATGCACTGCGTTTCCCGCGTCCCAGATTCTTGTGAATGCCGCCGGCGCAAAGGACAACGGATCCGCCTTCCAGTCAAATTTCTGCGGAGGCTCAACGGCCGTTGCGGAACGATCGGGCCAGACGGTGGCCGCGAGTGACGATGCGGCCAAATACCGGCGCGTGGAAGTCTGGTTCGTCCCGACCGGCGGCGCGGTCCCGCCATCGGCGGAAGGCGCCAAAAGCGCAGCGACAACCACCGTGCGCAACCTCGGCTGTCCGAGGTAGTCGAGTTGAGCCATGGGCCAGTTGAGCGGCTGGCCCAGCGAAACGGTTCTCCGTATGCGACCACTAATTCTGGCGTGCATAGCAGCCACCTACGCCATCGGAGGAGGGTGGGAACCTCTTGGTCCCTTCGGAGGTTCGGCGGCAATCGTGCAGGTCGACGGGCAACATCCAGGCACACTGCTGGCCGCTACCGGCAACGCTCAAATCTTCCGGTCTGAGGACAGCGGCGAGTCATGGAAAGCTCTTCCCTTTCCAGGTGAATTGCGCGCTACGCTGCACGCCTTGGCGATAGACCAACGCAACCCAGGCGTGTACTTTGCGGGCTTGTCTGGCGACACGCCGCAGTACTCTGGGATCATGCGGACCTCCGACAGCGGCCGCACATGGAAGCGAATTCCCGTTGCTGGCTTGACAGCCATATGGTCTATTGCAATATGCCCGCAGGATTCTCGAGTGATCGCTGCCGGCGGCGAGAATGGACTCTGGTTGACACGCGATGGAGGAGAATCCTGGGAACAGACTACGCCCTGGAACGATTCAGAACTGACACCCATAGTCGCCCTTACCTTCGACCCTTGGGACTCCAAGATCCTTTATGCCGGGACCCCTCACCTGGCCTGGAAAACTGCCGACGGTGGAAACACCTGGCAATCGATCCACGAAGGGATGCTCGACGATTCAGACATTTTCTCCATCCTTGTCGATGACCGGAGGCGGCGCCGGGTTTTTGCGGCCACTTGTGGGGGGATCTACCGGAGCCTCGAGGGTGGAGCGGGCTGGACGAAACTGATCGAGGCAACCGGCGCATCGTACCGCACTTACCACATTGCGCAGGATCCCTTTCAGCCAAATGTTCTGTTGGCCGGCACATCACAGGGTTTGGTCAAATCCGTGGACAGCGGCAACACATGGCGGACTCTGTCGGCACTGTCGACGCGGTGGATTGCATTCGACCCAAAGCAGCCGAATCGCATATTCGTCGCAACCGATGAGGCAGGCCTGCTTCGTAGCGACGACGGCGGAGAATCTCTCCAACCCATAAATAAGGGATTCAGCAACCGGGCCTTCGCTGCTCTTTCGGCCGTGGCGAATGATCTGTACGTGACAACGCTGTCTGCCAGTGGCAGCTTGATTCTACGCCGCTCAGACTCCGCAGCGGAATGGGAAGAGCTGCTCAACCTCGGCCCTGAGCCAATACAAGCCGTGCCCGCACCTTCCGACAAGCTGGTTAATGGACTCTCGCTGCCCGTTCTGGACGATCTTTCGGTCCACGACGCCGTGATAGCGGAAGGCAGCGACCTGTTGGCCGCAACCTCCCGTGGATTGGCAAGGTCGCACAACGCTGGGGTTACCTGGCAGCTCGTCGCAGGAACGCTGGACGGTTCCACGGTGAGTGCTCTCTGTAGACATCCAACGCGCGCCGGGTTCCTCTTTGCGTCGGTCTTCGGCAAGATCTTCGGCAGTCGCGATGGCGGGCGCAGTTGGACACCGCTGATTACCGGTGATGAACAGCCTGGCGACTTGACCGCATTGCTGGTACTTCCTGGAAATCCTGACCGGCTCCTTGCTCTCAGCCGGAGCCGTGGCGTCTACTCAATGGACCTACCGGCGGAATGGCAGAATTGACAGCTCGCGCTCTCAAGGATAGGTCTCCCGTCGCGCCACCGCCGCGTCCGATTTGAGTGCGGGATACTTCTTGAACAAGGCTTGCGCTGCCTTGTTGATATCTTTCTCAAGATTCGTTGGCTTTCCCAGCGCGCGCGTTGAGATGCCCAGCCAGACGCTCCGATTCGTCCGCGGATCGATGAGATTCACATAGAGGGTCCCCTCTTTGTTGTACCGGCCCAACATGGCGAGGGGAGCGGTTCCTATGTTGGAAGTGCCATCCGCGATCCAGTTATAAACTAACGCCTCAATCTGTGGAATGGATACCGCCGTTGCGGCAGACGCAACTTCCAGATCTGCGCCCTCGGAGAGCGCAGTGAGGCCCTTGCCCGCAAGTTCCCTGGCAAGAGCCTCCCGAATTAAGGGACCTACGGTGGGTTCGTCTTCGTGGAGTCCAGTCTTGGTAAGTACTTTGGGAGGTAGCAGGCGGTAGGTCCGATAAGCGGCAAGATCGACTCCGTTCATCGGGAAGGTGCGCACATCTCCAGCGTTGCCTGGCGCGGGGGTCGAAATCAAAAGGGCGAGACCGTAGGCCACAACACCTACGGTCCTTAGGATTTTGCCAGCATCAAAGTTGGACTTCGTGCTGTGTGAGCAGCGCCGCTTCACCCTTTTCTTTGTCGGCTGCCGATCGCTGTCAGTGTCTTGCATCAGACTTTTACGGCGCGGCTAATTCGACGCAAACCCAATCCGCCAAATGTGAAAAGAACTCCCAGGACACCCACTAAAGGCAGATTACTGCCTGTAGTTGGCAGCTCAGCCGGCGCTGGCTGCGCCTGGGCAACTTCGACAGGGACTGCGGCTGGAGCTGGAGCGGGAGCCGCTGCCGGAGCCGGCACTGGACGGGCCTGGGCCACTTCTTGCCTGGGAGCGGGGGCCGGCGTGGCCTGTGCGACAACCGCCTTAGGCGCCGGCGGCGGAGGCGCCTGCCCGGTCACTACTGTGTCGGAGGCAATCTCAGTTCTAGGCTCTTCCACGATCCTCTGCGCGGAGACCTTCATACCTTTTCGCAGGTGGTCGACCGTGGCCTCTTTATTGCCGTCAACGTTGAACTTGTAATCGCTTGTCACCTTGTACTCCCGGTTCTCGCCGTTCGGCAGTGTCAGGATCACCGTCTGTCCGGCAACCCACCACACCGTACCTGTTCCGACCGTGGTAGTCCGTTCAATTGTGGGGGTCCTAGTGGTGGTGACAGTCGCGTTAAGTTTCGTTCCCGGCTTTAAGTCGTGAACCGTCACTTCTCGACCGTCGATGATGAACTTCCTGATTTCTGGCACATTGAACTCGCGGATACCGCCATCCGTCATGCGAACCAGGAGGGTATTGCCTTCGACATATTCCACGGTGCCATGTAGTTGCTCGGTTTTGATCGACGCGCTGCCTCTGATAGTTTCCTTCGTCGTCTGCGGCATCTGTTGCTGCGCTACCGCAGTCATCGAAACCATGGTAAAGGCGGCGATGAGTGCGATTAACACCGGCAGAATTCTGTAGACTTTTGTTGTCATTTTCCTGTTCTCCTCTTTTTTAACTAAGTTCAGATCGTTCACCCATGGATGAACCGATACGTAAATATCTAGTTCCAGAACTTGTCGATCTTTACCTGTCTGCTCAAGGCCGCGTGGACAATGAACCGCTGAGGGGCCTCGCCGACGAAATAGAATGGATAGCAAGTAACTAGCGTTAGGGACGGTACTGGGCGGGGCTGGAGAACAGCGATGTCTTCGGGGCCTACGATTTCGATCTGATCTACAGTAAATGTTGCCCTGCTAGCCGCAAAATCAAGCTCTATCACATCCCCTTTGCTTGCATCTCTCAGCACGCGGAAAAAACTATCTCGGTGCCCGGCAATCCCGACATTACCCGTCCCTCCTGGTCGTGCGGTGCCCTTTATCCATCCGGCGCCACGGTTGAGTGTCCAATTGTCGGTTCCTTCAAATACGGGAACACGGAGATTCAGCTTCTCGAAACGCAGGACGGCTACGGGTAGGCCTCTCTTCTTCTCCCGTAGATCCTTGCCGTACGCCAGAATCCGCTCCTCGGACCAAAGTCTGAAATCCACTGGTGGATGGACATGCAATTCGATCGGAGCTTTCCGATATCCTGACCCGACCATCACGCGCGTCTCGTCGAAATCCCATAGCGCCAGACGCGAAGACACAACCCGATAAATAATTGACCCCACATAGACGCCCAAGAGGAAAACCCCAATAGTGGTTAAGCAGCGTCCGGCAATGGACAGCCGCGCACGCCGTTGGACCTGTCTAAAATCGCTACGCAGAATCATGTCACCACCCGACAGATTCGCCTTTGGGCCATGGGACTTCTTTTTTCTGGCTGGCGCCGCCTGGCAGGAGCGAGCCCGACCAGATCCTTGCGGCTCGCAGATGGCTTAGGAGTTCGCGTCAGTGACCCAACAAAAAGAGTCTGAGTGATCAAAACTGCATCGCAACCTGTGGAATCGAGCTGGCCGGCCTTCCTGCTGGATCCACTGACGAAACAAGCCATGATTTCGAATATGCATAACGAGTGGTCTTACTCAGCGGCTGTCGTGCCAGCGGCGCCAGTGCGACGTACAGAGAGACAAATAATGAGCCTTCTGGACGCTTAGGGAATCGAGAGAACACGCGGCGACATGCGAATGCTCGCGTGACCAATAAAAAGGGTTCTGACCAAGGGAGAACACGATGACGTCACAAAGCGTTCTATTAGCGACCTTGCTAGCGACAGTTTCAGCCGTGCCGCTGTCCGCGCAGGACGGAACCTTCACATTCAACACGGGCGCCGGTATATCAACGCCCTTGAATCCGACGTCCCAGTACGCCGGCACGAGTGGAAATTTCCAGGCCGACGCCGGAGTCAAGATTAGTCAGCGGAGCTCGATTATCGGGGAGTTTCTGTGGAGTGGTCTTCCGCCCAATAACTTCGTTCTTCATCCGATAAGCGCCCCCGTTGGACACATCAATTTGTACACGCTGACAGCGAACTACCGGTATGGAATCGACCGGATCCATGGTTCCCGATACGGTATGTACGTCATCGGTGGCGGGGGCTGGTATTACCGCTATGCCTCAGTCGATAAGAATTACGTTGTGCCACCCGGTACGGTTTGTCAGCCCATCTATGGCTATTGGGGGTACGGCTGCGATCCCAGTGGCTTCGTGTATTCGAGCACAGTCGCCTATAAAGGCACGAGCGTTGGAGGCGTAAACGGGGGATTCGGCTTCACCATCGGTATTGGGGACTCTCCCTGGAAATTCTATACCGAAGCCCGGTATCACCACGCATTCAATTCGACAATCGCGACAAACATTGTGCCGGTCACAATGGGCATTCGGTTCAATTGAGACCCGCGGAAAGTTCCGCGAAGGAGATCGACCATAATGTTTTGTGGCCGGAAAATGAACAGCAAAAGACGAGATGGCCTGGACACGGACACTCCGCGCTCGGCGGGAGTGTCCTCAGGTTGGGCGGCGAACGAAGAGACCAGGGAGACAACTACATCACTGGTCATTCGCCCGACCGATGCGCGAGCCAACCGTAGCCGGTGGGGCGTTGTTCTAGCGGGTGGTGACGGGACGCGCCTTAGATCGCTGGTGAAATTGATCTACGGGGAGGAACGCCCCAAACAATTTTGCTCCCTCTTCGGGGACGGAACATTACTGGCTCAGACACTACGGCGAGCGGAACTGACGATTCCGCGTGAGCAACTGCTGGTCTCCGTCGCCGAACACCACCGCAAGTGGTACCTGCAGGAAGCCGCGCTCCCTGCCAGCCAGCTCATCGTGCAACCTGCGAATAGAGGAACCGCTCCCGCGGTTCTGCATAGTATTTTGAGCATTGCACAGTTGGACGAAAACGCTGTCATCGCCGTTCTTCCCTCTGACCACCACTATCTGGATGAATCGCTCTTTGCTTGCACGCTGGATTCAGCCTTCGTCAGCGCATCAGAGTCTCCTAGTGCAGTCCTACTGTTGGGCGCGCAGCCGGACTATGCGGAAACAGAATATGGATGGATCGAGTTAGGCGAACCCTTCCGCCAACGGGACGAGCTGTTTGGAGTACGCGCTTTTCGAGAAAAGCCTTCCCTCGAGACTGCGCGGAAGCTGTTATTGAACCGGGATTCTGTTTGGAATACGTTTGTGATGGTGGGACGGGTAGAGGCATTCTTGGCGATGCTCCGCGCGGCCCTTCCAGAACTGAGTAACGTGCTCGCCACGGCGACTCTGTGGAACGGTGCGGAGACACATATCGAGCGTTCGATCTATAAGCGGATTTCTTCGGCCGACCTTTCGAAGCAGGTACTTTCAACAGAAACAGAGCGACTGATGGTGTTGCGGCTGGGCGATGTTGGATGGTCCGATCTTGGAGATCCGGGACGCGTTCTGGCGACGTTCAAGTCCGACTCCATGCCGGAGTGGATGGCGGAATGGCGGCGGGCGAATGGCGCGCAGGCAATGGCGTGAGAGGTCGCGTCTCTTGAAAATATGGGATGCGCTAGCTGCTTTCCCAGGATTCCTGTACGTGCGCATTACGGCTCCGGGAGTCCAGCGGTGGGCAGTTCTGCGCTACGACCGATGACTCGCAATGGTTTCCAATCCGTTCCCCGAATGACAAAAGCGTGGTCCCAGACCGAAAGAAACTCGCCGCGAGGACCCAGCAATCTGTAGGTGTACTGAAGTTCCTGACGGCCCTCTTCGATCGCGCGCCGCAGTCGTTCAATGGTAGCGGTGCGGTCCGCGGGATGAATGCGCTCAACCCAAGTCGTGAACTCTTCCCGCACGGGAAGCGCGACAGACAGAGTATCCTGCCAACTCGGCGTGCGGATAATTTCCCCAGTGTCTAGTCCCCATTCCCATATTGTGTCTCTAGAGATGGCCCGAATCGCCGCAGTATCCTGTTCTCTGTTTATGGCCCCCGCCATGTAAGCTCGCGTCCTGGCCGAAGCGTTGGCCGCGAGGCGCTTCACCTTCGCGTGTGATTTTCCCAGAAGTGCGACGATTAATCCTTCTGCGACAAACAAGCCGACTCTGATTGAATCGGCGTGATTGCCGACCGAAAACGAGTAGACCGGCTCCAGGAAAAGATATCTCGTCACACCGGCCAATAATCCGATTGCAATAACACCGGCCATCAGCCCTCCGCTCCATGCGCAGGCGCAAACTGCCGCGTAATTGAATGCGAATGGCAACTTTCGGGCGAGTCCTGGAAAGACCAGCTTCAGGACGGTAGCGGCACCTACGGCAAGAGGAATTGCAAGATACCCTTGTAAACCGACATTCGGACTTTGGAATTTCTGCTGGTTACGGATAACATGCGCCACCAGGCTCAACAAGGCACCTTCGAGAATAAACACCATGAGACGTTCTAGCGCACCTGGAGCAGCGACAGTTATTGAGAACTGTGGTGCCAATGCAAAGTATGAACTGCTCAGGCCGCCGAGCACCGTCGCCACGAGTCCCGGGCCAAGACCTCCGTACAACGCGCTGATGAGAACAGCTGCCATGAGAGAGAAGTAGTGGCCATCCTGATTTGATCCGCTGGGCCAAGTCAAAAGATTTAGCAGAGTAGCAATCGCGACCGACCCCGCCGCGACCCCGAAGGCTAAAACGCGGTGCCCTATATTGATTCGCCGAGCCCAGTTTCGCAACCTCTTGAGAAGTTTCATTCCAAATGCTCCGGTTTTACACCTTCATGATCGATATCCGGCCGATTGCCGAAAGTAGTCGCAGGACGACCGTCCCCGACCGCAGGAATGATGCGAACGCGGGCGTCGCGACTCTTTTACCGCCCCGCCGAACCAAGTCGCGCGATTAGTGGGGAAAGTCGGCTGCGAGGCTACCGCGCGACTGTCTGCAACTACACGGTCCAAACGGGCCCAATAACACAAATAATCTGAGTCGACTCCAAACGAACCCTCATCTCGGCGTTATGGACCGTAACGAACGCAATCGTGTCGTGCCCCCTGCCGCTAAGCGCCGACTGTCTGAAGGAGGCCAATGATGAGAATTACGTTTTTGCCTGCCATAGGTTGGTTGGTTGCCGGCGCACTCTCAGCAGGTGAAATCTCTAGTATCCGCGCCTACGTGGATTCTGACTTGTGCGCGCGTCTCAATCTTGGGCCTATCACCGCATCCAGAATCGAGTGCAGCCAGAGCACGATCAAGGAGGGTTCCGACCCGGTGTTGGTCAACCTGCACAACAACCTGGTCCTCACTGTGAACAAGCAAAAGATGATTCGGCCCCTTGCGGGCCAACTGGTGGAGGTCTCTGGCGAGATCAAGGTTAAGAACGGCACTGCAAAGCTAGAGTCGGTGAACGCTATCACCGCTGATTCCGTGCCCCACGGCGACCCGGCTCGAAAACTACTCGACGTTCGCACTTATCGAACCAACCACAAGGCGGAACTCCACGAGAAGATAAGGCATGAGCTCGCAATGATGCCCTATATCAGCGAATTCGATTTCATTTCCTTTAGCCAAATGGGCGCCGAAGTTGTCCTTAGTGGGTGGACCGTCCGTGCGACAAACCGGAGCACCGCCTACAACGTTGTCAAGGATATTCCAGGCGTCGAAACGGTCATCAACAATATTGAAATTCTGCCGCTAGGTAGCTTCGACATGCAAATCCGCGCTGCTGCGCGAGTTGCACTCCAGCGTTTTTTGTCGAGGTACTTCTGGGGTAACGGCTCCGATATCAAGATTGTCGTCAAGAATGGGCAGATCATCCTGCTGGGTACAGTAGCGAGAAAAGCTGATTCCGACCTTGCCTTCATTCAATGTAACTCCGTACCGGGAGCATTCAAAGTCTTCAATATGCTGCGAGTTCAAAGCTCGCAGACCAAAGGCGCCTAGGCGCCTCCCGCAGGAAGGAACAACTATGTGGACTAAGAAGAGCAACCTTATATGTTTGGCCGCCGCGTTGATGGCGGTTTCGTCTTGCTCGCGCCCGGCTAGCCAGGAAAGCGTGAGAAAGATGCCGCCAGGCGACCAGTTCTCCGGGTTCTTGAGTACCTACGCGAACCTGAAACCGAATCTAGAATTTGAAAACACCGTATCCTTCGTGTCGCAGGACCCCGTTAAGAACCTCCACAAGTACGTCGCCGTAATCGTCGAACCGCCTGTGGTTTACCTTGCGACGGATGCCGATGGGAAAAATCTGCCAGATCGCGGCCGGACTGCACTGACGGAATACTTTCGGCACTCCATTGATGAAGCAATAGAGGACGCTTTCCCTGTTGTGCAATCGAGCGGACCGCTGGTACTGAGGCTTCGCTCGGCCATTATCGGGGTCGACGTGGGACCGGCGATTCCGGTGGATCAGAAAGAAGACGGATCCCTGGACCGGACGATCAATATCGGTAAAGTTGGCGTAGAAATTGAGTTGGTCGATTCAGAAACCGGTGAACAGATTGCGGCGGTTGTGGATCGGCAGCACCTAGGGGAAGGCGCCATGGTTAGCTCGGCCATGTTCTCCCGCGAAGAGAAGTTCCGTGCGGCCACAGAAGCGTTCGATGGCTGGGGCAGGCGACTTCGGAATTGGCTAGATTCGGCAGAAGAGTTATCGAAAGACGACATCGCCCGAGTCGAGGGGACAAACTTCCCATACGCATCGGAAAATTCTCCTAAGTAACACAGTCGCTTCCCCCGCCTCGCCCTGCTCGTCGCCGCGAACATGCGGATTCGCCCGATCCGCCTACCCACTTCGGTAGAAGCACAGCACGCCGATTAAGAATGCCAGTTATGGTCGCGCGACCCACGCATGGCGCTTCGCCAGAACTGCGGCGACAGCCTTGCGTGCGGCCGACTGTGCGCGGCCGGCTGTGCGCGGCGCTTAATATGGCCACCTCCAATTTACGACTTCCGGCTTGTCGATGCCGTGCTCGTAGGCGTAATTGCGGCAATCGGTCTGAAGATCACGGCACCTTTCCTTCGCGGCAGCCCCGATCACTCTAAGCTTAGGAGTCCGATCAATTGCATCGATCACCAGGCTGAAGCGGTCGATCTCGTTGTTGATGGCAAGTTCCATTGGCGTATTGATGTTGCCCTTCTCTTTGTAGCCGCGCACGTGCATGTTGCTGTGGTTCGTGCGCCGGTATGCCAGCCGGTGAATCAGCGAAGGATAGCCATGGAAATTGAAAATGATCGGTTTGTCGGTCGTAAACAGAGAATCAAAATCGCGATCCGTCAATCCGTGAGGGTGCTCTGTGGCAGGTTGCAGCTTGAACAGATCCACTACATTGATAAAACGGATCTTGAGTTCCGGGAACTCCTCGCGCAGCAACGCTGTCGCTGCCAGAGCTTCCTGCGTGGGAATATCGCCGGCGGAGGCCATGACTAAATCAGGTTCTTCGCCTTGTTCGTTGCTGGCCCAATCCCATATGCCGATACCTTTGGCGCAGTGTTTGATGGCAGTGTCCATATCCATGTACTGCAAGTGCATCTGCTTGTCCGAGACGATTACGTTGATGTAGTCTTCGCTACTCAAGCAATGATTGGCGACCGACAGGAGGGAGTTAACGTCCGGCGGCAGATAAATGCGCGTCACGGCCGCGCTTTTATTTACCACCACGTCCAGGAATCCAGGGTCCTGGTGCGTGAAGCCGTTGTGATCCTGACGCCAGACCGTTGATGTAATCAGCAGGTTCAGGGAAGCAATCTCTTGGCGCCAGGACAACTTATTGCAGATCGAAAGCCATTTGGCGTGTTGATTGTACATAGAGTCAATCACGTGAACGAAGGCTTCGTAAGTCGAAAAGAAACCGTGCCGGCCCGTCAACAGGTAGCCCTCGAGCATTCCCTCCATGGTGTGCTCGCTCAGCATCTCTATAACCCGCCCGTCGGTGGCTAGTTCTCCACCGTCCGCGTCTTCCGGAAAGTACTCGGCGATCCAGAATTTCTTGCTGACCTCATAGATATCCTGCAATTTGTTGGACGTGTTCTCGTCCGGACCGAAGACCCGAAATCGATCCATGTTCGCTTTCATTACGTCGCGAAGAAATGCGCCCAGGGGGCGGGTGTTTTCCGCTTCGATTTGTCCGGGTTTGTCCACGGTCGCGCGATACGCTCTGAAATTCGGCATGCGCAGAGGCTTTTTGATGAGTCCTCCATTGGCGTGAGGACTCGCACTCATGCGGTGGATGCCCGCCGGCGCCAGTTCTTTGAGCTCCGGAATCAGTTTGCCATTCTTATCGAACAACTCCTCGGGCTTTTGTGCGCGCATCCACGTTTCGAGTATTGCGAGCTGTTCGGGCTTGTTCTTCACGTCCGCCATCGGAACCTGGTGTGCTCGCCAGAAGCCCTCCAGCCTGTGACCGGCGACTTCCGCAGGCGCCCCCCAGCCCTTGGGTGTGCGGAGCACAATCATCGGCCAGCGGGGGCGCGAAGCAACCCCTGCCGTGCGGGCTTCGTGCTGGGACTTCCTGATCTCCGAAATGCACTGCTCCACGGTGGCCGCCATCGCCTGGTGCATACTGTCGGGGTCAGAACCTTCCACGAAGTACGGCGTCCATCCATAACCACGAAAAAGGTTTTCAACTTCTTCATGGCTGATACGAGCGAGCAACGTCGGATTGTTGATCTTGTACCCGTTGAGGTGCAAAATCGGGAGGACTGCGCCATCGCGAATCGGGTTCAAGAACTTGCTGATGTGCCAGGAGGTGGCGAGAGGCCCGGTTTCCGCTTCCCCGTCTCCTACCACCGCCGCGACGATGAGGTTGGGGTTGTCGAACGCCGCGCCGCACGCGTGAGACAAAACATAGCCGAGCTCTCCTCCTTCATGGATCGAGCCTGGTGTTTCTGGCGTGCAGTGACTCCCGATGCCACCCGGGAAGGAAAATTGCCGGAAGAAATCCTTCATCCCGGCTACGTCTTCGCTTTTATCCGGGTAGATTTCGGAGTAGGTGCCCTCCAGATATACCGGTCCCAGGACGCCAGGGGCGCCATGCCCCGGCCCCGCAAGGAAGATCATGTCCTGGTCGAGCTTCTTGATCATTCGGTTCAAGTGAATGTACGTGAACGACAGGCCCGGGCTTGCTCCCCAGTGTCCGAGGAGCCGGTTCTTTATGTGAGCTGGCTTGAGGGGCTCACGCAACAGGGGGTTATCTTGCAAATAGATCATGCCGAGGCTGAGATAGTTGCAAGCCCGCCAGTAGGCGTGGGTTTTACGCAATGCCTCCGCGCTTAGCGGTGATCCTGTAACTGTCGATCTGGCCTTGCCGTAAGCGCTGAGTGAATCCTTCGCCACAACTGCAGGAGCAGCCGATCCAGTTGCGTTGCCCTTGATCTCCATAGTTTTCGTTGCCATGATTATTCTCCTTACGAATGCTTTGAACCTTCCTGAAATCCTGAGCCCGAGATGAGTACCACTACGGAGCGTGGCCCGGCATGGTATCTAGGGGCGGCAACCGGCGCCGCTGCTTGCCATTCGACGATTTCACGTGGCGGGTCCAGCGCGGTGTCGATCCATAAGCGCCACGGAGCCCCGTGATCGCTCAATGGGGGTAGCTCAAAATCCAGCGGTTGCCAAAACGCATTCAAGATGATGTGGAGTCGCAGGCCTTCTTGGCGCAGTTCCGCACTGAATGCCACGCTGTGAGAATTGGAGCTCCAATCCGGTTGCCCCAGATTCACACCGTGCCAGGCGTGACTCGAATTCTGGATCAACTCGCTTAAGCTCGTGCGCTGCCGCTCGTGATGTACGTCCCGCAGGAGACGGCGCGCCATCAATAGTCTCGCGAACCGGTGAACGTCGGCGTGTTTGGAAAGCAGCGTCCAGTCGAGCCAACTAGTCTCGTTGTCCAGGCAGTATGCGTTATTATTGCCGTGCTGCGAACGCCGCACTTCGTCACCCATGACGATCATAGGTACACCCAGGGAAAGCATGGTCACCGTTAGAAAATTCTTGACCTGCCGATTGCGCAGGTTCTCAACTGCAGGATCGTTCGAAGGTCCCTCGACTCCGCAGTTCCAGCTTCGGCTATCGTTAGCGCCGTCCCGGTTATCCTCACCGTTTTCTTGGTTGTGCTTTTCGTTGTAGGAAACCAGATCGTTAAGCGTGAAGCCGTCATGGCACGTGACGAAGTTGACGCTTTGCTCGACTTCGCGTCCCTTGTGACCGTAGATCTCGTGGCTCCCAAGCAGGCTGTCCGCCACGAGCGTCACCGAGTCCCGCGCGCCCCGGAAGAAGTCGCGGACGTCGTCGCGAAACCGTCCGTTCCATTCTTTCCAACTGTCTCCAATGAAACTACCAACCTGGTAGAGGCCAGCGGCATCCCAAGCTTCCGCAATCATTTTGGTCCCGGCGAGTGCCGGATCGGATTCGATGTCCCATAGGACTGGCGGGCTAGACATCACGTGTCCGGACGAATCGCGGGAAAGGATGGATGCAAGGTCGAACCGGAAGCCATCGACGTGCATTTCCTCGACCCAATAGCGAATACTGTCCAGGATCAAGCGCCGGACAATCGGATGGTTTGCGTTAAGGGTGT
>Ga0105245_10003421_pt1 | contig 14212 bp, 15 predicted proteins | sample KBSM54metaG_FD_81523 | JGI IMG/M metagenome (GOLD analysis project Ga0105245, IMG submission 81523) | Miscanthus rhizosphere microbial communities from Kellogg Biological Station, Michigan, USA - KBS M5-4 metaG | ecosystem: Host-associated > Plants > Roots > Rhizosphere > Soil | place... | reverse complement strand
TCCCCGGTCAGGACTGGTGGGTGCTGAGCGATGGCGCCGAGGAACTCGAGCCCGAGCCCGACGAGTCGGAGCCGGAGCTCGACCCGGACGAGTCGAAGCCGGACGAACCGCTCGAGTCGGTGGACCCGAGCGAGTCGGTCGAGCCGGATGAGCCGCTCGAGCCGCTCGAGGTCGCGGGCGACGCGCTCTGCGTCGCGCTGGCGTGCTTGGCGGTCAGGCCGGGGTCGTGGCCGCTGGCCAGGACGCCGAAGATCAGCGCCCACAGGCACAGGAACAGCGCGACGGCGAGGGCCACGATCGTCAGGCGGATGCTGCGCGTGCGCGCCCGGCGCGCGGCGAGGCGGGGGTGGGGGACGGCTGCGGACATGGCGGAAAGGCTCCGGCCCGACCTCAAGGGCAGCCTTAGCGCGGTGTAGGAGCAACGTAGGAGCGGCGCGCGCACCACCGCACCGGATTACGGTTGCGGGTCATGCGCCTGACCGTCGCCACGCTCGTCGCCGTGCTCGCGACGCTGGTCGGCGCGCCGGCGGCCTTTGCCCGCGACGACAGCGTGACCTCGTTCGACGGCACGAAGGTCGCGCTGCACTTCTTCCCCGCACCGCAGGGCGGCAAGGCGCCGACGATCCTCGAGGGGCCGGGCTGGTCGATGTCGGGGGCGACCGACACCAGCTCGCCAACCGATCCGACGCTCGGCGTCGTCGGCCTCGCGCCGCTGCTGAAGGCGGGCTACAACGTGCTCACCTGGGATCCGCGCGGCTTCGGCGCCTCGGGCGGCACGGCCCAGGTCGACAGCCCCGACGCCGAGGGCCGCGACGTCCAGGCGCTCATCGACTACGTCGCGCGCCAGCCCGAGGCCCAGCTCGACGGGCCCAACGACCCGCGGGTCGGCATGGTGGGCGGCTCGTACGGGGGCGGCATCCAGCTGGTGACGGCGGCGATCGACCGGCGCGTGGACGCGATGGTCCCCGACATCGCCTGGAACTCGCTGTACACCGCCCTCTACAAGGACGACACGGTCAAGAGCGGCTGGTCGGCGATCCTCTACGCCGCGGCCACGGCGGTGGGCGCGCGGCTGGACCCGCACATCACGAGTGCATTCACGTCCGGTACGACGATGGGGCGCCTGTCGCCCGACGACGTTGCCTGGTTCGAGTCGCGCGGGCCCGGCGATGCGCTGATCAACCGCATCCGCATCCCGACCTTCTTCATCCAGGGCACCGCCGACACGCTGTTCACCCTCGACGAGGCGCTCCGCAACCACGCCGTCGTGGAGCACAACGGCGTGCGCACGAAGATGCTCTGGTTCTGCGGCGGCCACGCGGCCTGCCTGACCGATCCCGGCGACACCGGGCGGATCGAGCGCGACACGCTGGCCTGGCTCGCGCGCTACCTGCGCGGCGACACATCCGTCGACACCGGCCCGGGCTTCGAGTGGCTCGACCAGGACGGCCGGTCGTTCAGCGCGCCCAACGTCAACCTGCCGGCGAGCACGCCGTTGACCGCCGACGGCAACGGGACCCTGCCGCTGGTCAACGCAGGCGGGTCGGGGCCGGCGGTGCCGCCGCCGGGCGCCGGGGAGATCGCGGCCATCGCGGCGCCGCTCGCCGCCACCAAGGCGCAGAACGCGGTCAACGTGCCCATCGCCGCCCCGTCCAAGCCGACCCTGGTGGTGGGACCGCCGCAGGTGACGCTGACCTATTCCGGCGTGGCGCCCAACGCCGACGGGCGGGTCTACGGCCAGATCGTCGACGACGCCAGCGGCAAGGTGCTCGGCAACCAGATCACGCCGATCCCGGTGACGCTGGACGGCGCGCAGCACTCGGTGACGCGGCCGCTCGAGGTCGTGTCGGCGACGACGAAGCCGGGCGAGAGCCTGACCCTGCAGATCGTCGCCTCCACCACCGCCTACGACATCCAGCGCCCGGGCGGGGCCGTGACGCTGTCCAACGTCCATGTCGAGCTGCCGACGGTCGACCCGGCGAAGGTCGATGCGGGCGGCGGCGCGCCGCCCTCGCCGGCGGCGTCGCGCCCGTGCCGTCCGCGCCGGAGCGTGGTGGTGAAGGTCGCGCGGCGCTACCGGCGCCAGCTGCGCAGCGCGAAGGTGACGGCGGGCCGGCGCGTGCTCGCGCGCATGCACCACGGCCACAGCCAGGCGCGGGTGCGGATCCCGGCCGGGACCTCGGCGGTCAAGATCGTGACGAGGCTGCGTGGCGGGCGGACGGTGACGGTGCGCCAGCGCGTGGCGAGCTGCTAGTGACCTGAGTCGGGGGTCCAGATCTTTCCCTCCAGCGCGTAGGCGGGCTCCTCGGCGAGCGGGCCGAACCCGCGCTCCATCGCCAGCGCGGAGATCGCCGCGTCGAAGGCGTCCTCGCTCGCCTCCGCGTGGGCGTGCAGGGCGGGCGGCAACGCGCCGTCGGCGAGGTAGCGCGCGCGGGCGGCCTGGCTGCTCTTGACCACCGCGCGCGTCAGCAGGCGGGGGAAGATCTCGACCACGAGCGGCCGGGCGGGCGGATCGAAGGGCCAGACGGAGAAGCCGGCAGCGGCGAGGCGGTGCAGGGCCTGCATCCCGTAGAGCGAGCCGCGGCCGACCTGGCCGGCGCCGACGAGCTGGAACACCGACTTGGGCTGCACGCCGGGCGCGCGGACGTCGAGCTCGGTGCGGCGGAACGGCTCGCGGTCTCCGAGCGCCGCGTGGCCCGCGGCCGTGGTCCAGAACGGCGGCTCGGGGCGGTTCATCCAGGCGGCGAGGCCGGCGTGCTGCATCGCCGGCGTCAGGGCCTCGTCGGCGAGCGCGGACCAGAGCTGGCGCGGCGCCCGCCGGTGCTCGCGCAGGTACCAGGCCGGCAGCGAGAACGCGAAGTCGAGCCCGACGACGAGATCGGGGTCGCGGTCGGCCGCGGCGATGAGCAGGTCGACGAGCTCGGCCCGCGTGCGGCCGCCCTCGAGGCGCACGAGCGCGCCCTCGCGTGCCGTGCCCAGCCACAGGGCGCGGCGCTGGTCGGCCCCGCGCCGCCCCGACCAGTCGATGGCGACGAACACGAGACGAAACCGTAATCCCGCGCCGTCGTCGAACCGGTTAGGTTGCGCGCCATGGCTGCACCCGGCTGGTACGACGACCCGCAGACCCCCGGCGGCAAGCGCTGGTGGGACGGCAACCAGTGGACCGAGCACGTCGCCCAGCCGGCCGCGCCGCAGCAGGCCGCGCCCGCGCAGCCGGACGCCACGCGGATCGCGCCGGCAGCGGGCCAAGCCGGGGCCGCTCCACCCGGAGCCGGGCAACCTCAGGCTGCGCCCGCTCAGCCCGATGCGACGCGGATTGCCCCTGGCCCTGCCGCAGGCGCGCAGCCGGCCGCCGCGGAGCCGGGTGCCACGCGCATCGCTCCCGGCGCCGGTCAGGCCGGCGCCGGGCCGCCGCCCCCACCCGGTCAGTGGGGGGCTGCGCAGCCCGCGGCCGGTCAAGCCGGCTATGCGCAGGCGCCCGCCTACCAGCGCCCCGCCCGGACGCCCGCCGGACCGTACCCGCCGCAGCGCATCGCCGTCGTGGCCGTGGCCGCGTTCTTCGCCGTGCTCCTCATCGTCGGGTCGATTGGGACCTGGGTCTCGGTCGAGACCACCGGCGCGTTCCATCTCTCGGCCAGCCGCGGCGGCCTCAGCCGCGACGGCGCCGTGACGCTGACGCTCGCGATCCTGATCCTCATCCTCGTTGGCGTCTGGGCCGCCCGTGTCGGCCCGCCGGCCGCCCGCATCTCGCTCATCGCCGTCGCCGCGTTCCTCTCGCTGCTCGCCGTGATCATCTCGATCGCCGACGTCATCGACGTGCAGAGCAACGGCACGTCGGTCGTCGACTCCTCCGCCGGCTGGGGCCTCTGGCTCTGCGTGATCTCCTCGCTGGTCCTGCTCGGCACCACGCTCGTCGGCGTGCTCGTGCCGCGGTTGCGCTGACCGACCAACGCTCGTCGCGCGAGCCGCACGCCCCCTTGACGCGCGCCGACATTTCGCATTAGTCTCATTGACATGAAAGCGGCAGCGCCGAGGCGTCCCTACCGGATGGTCGCCCGTGCCGAGGCCGCGGAGGCCACCCGCGACCGGATCCTCGACGCCGCCGTCGCGACGTTCTGGGAGCTCGATGGCGACGGGGTCTCGCTCGAAGCCGTCGCGCAGCGGGCCGGCGTGACGGTGCAGACCGTCATCCGCCGCTTCGGCGGCCGCGACGGGTTGTTCGCCGCTGCGGCCCGGCGCGAGGTCGACCGCGTGCGCAGCCAACGCGACGAGGCTCCGGTCGACGACGTTGCAGGAGCGGTCCACATCCTCACCGACCACTACGAGCGCCTCGGCGACCGGGTGCTGCGCCTGCTCGCCGAGGAGCACCGCGTTCCGGGGCTGGACGTCGTCGTCGACGCCGGCCGCGCCTATCACCGCGGGTGGTGCGAGCGGGTCTTCGGCTCGGCCCTCGCGGGACGCGCAGGGGTCAACCGCGACCGTCGGCTCGCCCAGCTCGTGGCGGTGTGCGACGTCTACACGTGGAAGCTCCTGCGTCGCGACGCAGGCCTCAGCCGGCGCCAGACCGAGCGCGCGCTGGTCGAGCTGCTGGAACCGTTGACCGGGCTCAGCTGATGCGCATCCTCGCCTACACCTCACCGGCCCGCGGCCACCTCTTCCCGGTCACGCCCATCCTCGACGAGCTGCAGCGACGGGGCCACGACGTCGCACTCCGGACCCTCGCCTCGCAGGTCGAGTCCCAACGGGCGCGCGGATTCGACGCGGAGCCGATCGACCCCGCCATCGAGCGGATCGAGCCCGACGACTACCGCGCGCGCACGCCGCTCGGCGCCCAGAAGCGGGCGATGCGCACGTTCGCCGCCCGCGCCGAGCGCGACGCGCCCGATCTCCAGCGCGGGCTGGATGCGGTCCAGCCCGACCTCGCCCTGATCGACATCAACACCTGGGGCGCGATGGCCATCGCCGAGCGGTGGGGAGGCCCGTGGGCGACCTGGTGTCCCTACCCGCTGCCGCTGCCCTCGCGGGACGTGCCCCCGTTCGGTCCCGGCTTTCCGCCCGCCCGCGGGCGCGCCGGGCGCATCCGCGACGCGGCGTTGCGGCCGCTGCTGTTCGGCGCGCTCGAGCGCATCGTCCGGCCGCGCGTCAACGCCGTGCGCGCCCGCGTCGGCGTGCCGCCGGTGCGCGACGCCACCGGCCTCCTCCTGGCCGCGCCGCTCATGCTCTACCTGACCGCCGAGCCGTTCGAGTACCCGCGCACCGACTGGTCCCCGCGCGTGCGCATGGTGGGACCGTGCGACTGGGATCCGCCGGCTGAGCCGCCCGCCTGGCTCGACGCGGTCACCGACCCGATCGTGCTGGTCACGACATCGTCGGAGTTCCAGGACGACGGGCGGCTCGTCGCCTGCGCGCTCGAGGCGCTGGCCTGCGAGTCCGTGCACGTGGTCGCCACGCTGCCCGCGAACGCAGCCGAGGGCGTCGCCGTCCCCGCCAACGCGCGCGTGCTGCCGTTCACCCCGCACGCGCCGATCCTCGACCGCGCCGCCTGCGCGATCACCCACGGGGGCATGGGTGCGACCCAGAAGGCGCTCGCGCGCGAAGTGCCCGTGTGCGTGGTGCCGTTCGGACGCGATCAGCTCGAGGTCGCCCGGCGGGTGGAGGTGGTCGGAGCGGGAACGCGGCTCCCGGCCCCGCGCCTGCGCCCCGACCGTCTGCGCGCAGCGGTACGCGAGGCGATCAGCCGGCGCCACGGCGCCGCCCGCGTGGCCGCGGGCTACCGCGCGGCGGGCGGCCCGCCCGCCGCGGCCGACGCGCTCGAGGCGCTGCTGCACGCCCGCCCGAACGCGCACTCCGTCACACCCAGCGCGTAGCCAAGGCCGCAGTTCCGGACGCGGTCCGGACGTACGGTTCTCAGCGTCATCGCAGCGCACCCAAACGGAGGAGGTCACTCCAATGCAGATCATCCGCACCCTGCGCATCCTGCCGGCCCTCGTGGTCGCCCTGGTCGCCCTGTTCGTCGTCGCCAGCGGCTCCGCCATGGCGTCCACCAACAGCGGTCACCACCACGGCCCCGTCGCTTCGGCCGCACACCACAAGAAGAAGAAGCCGAAGAAGAAGAAGGCGCCCAAGCCGCAAGCGCCGAAGGGCCCGTTCGTCGCCCGCGACGCCGGCGCGACCAGCATCGGCACCGGCCCCGATGACACCGTCATCGAGACCCTGAGCCTGCCGGCCGGCGCGAACTACATCGTGACCGCCAAGGCCGAGCTCGGCAACAACGGCTCGTCCGAGAACACGGTGCGCTGCCAGCTGCTCCAGGGCTTCAACCCCCTCGACAGCAGCAGCGAGGCGCTGACCCCGCAGGCCACGTTCAGCCGCACGATCACGCTGAACAGCGCCGTCAGCGGCGGCGGCTCGATCAAGCTCGCCTGCCAGGCCGACAAGGGCGCTCAGGCCCGCAACCGCGTCATCACCGCGGTCGTCTCCTAGCACCCCGTCGCACCCGCAGCAACGCGCCCGTCCGCGCCCCCGCACAACGCTGGGGGCCGGGCGGGCGCCGCCGTGTGTCAATACCCGTTGCTACGACCCGCCGTCGACCGGCGGGTCACCTGCGTCCCCAGGCGCCGCGAGAAGGGGGAGTGCCCGTGCGAAGGGGATGTGACTAGAGTCGCACCGATGGCCGCTCCGAACTACGGGCTCGAGGGCAAAGTGGCGCTGGTTACCGGCGCGGCGTCGGGAATCGGGCGCGCCACCGCGACGTTGTTCGCCGGTGAGGGCGCCCACGTCGTGGCGTCCGACATCAACGCCGAGGCCGGAGCGACGACCGTCGCGGCGCTCGGCGGCGACGCCCTCTTCGTCCCGGTCGACGTGCGCGACGACGACGCCGTGCGCGCGCTCGTCGAGCGCACCACGAGCGAGCACGGCCGCCTCGACATCGCCGCCAACTGCGCCGGCGTGGGCGGCGGGCACGGGTCCACCCACGACTACGACCCCGAGACCTGGAACCGCATCGTCGACATCAACCTGCGCGGCACATGGCATGCGATGCGCCACGAGATCGCCGCCATGCTCGCGGGCGGCACGGGCGGTGCGGTCGTCAACACGGCCTCGACGCTGAGCCTGCGCGGATCCCCCTTCGGCGGGCCCTACAGCGCCAGCAAGCACGGGGTGCTCGGCCTGACCCGCACCGCCGCGCTGGAGTACGCCACCCTTGGGATCCGCGTCAACGCGGTCTGCCCCGGCGCGATCGACACGCCGATGATGGACGAGACCTTCGCGCGCTTCCCCGGCTTCCGCGAGATGCTCATGGGCCTCGTGCCCATGCAGCGGATGGGGACGCCGGAGGAGGTCGCCCAGGGCATCGCCTGGCTCGCCTCGGACGGCGCCTCGTTCGTGACCGGCGAGGGGCTCACGATCGAGGGCGGGCTGCTCTCCCGCTGAGCAGCACCACCTTCCCGACCGTTGTCCGCCCCTCGATCGCCGCGTGGGCGGCGGCAGCGTCGGCGAGCGGGAACGACGTGATCAACGGCACCAGCGACCCGTCGGCGGCCGCGGCCAGCGCCCGCTTCTCGAGCTGCCGCTGGCCGGCCGGGCGGCCCAGCGCGCCGGATACGGTCAGCCCGCGCGAGAACAGGTCGCCCGCCGACAGCGGCGTGGGCTCGCCCGACGCGAACCCGAACAGGATCAGGCGCCCGGCGGGCCGTAGGGCCTCCAGTGCCCCGCGGCCGATCGCGCCGCCGACGCCGTCGAGCGCCACCGTGACCTCGCCGACCTCCTCGGTCCAGTCCGGCGCGGTGTAGTCGACCGCCCACGCGCCCAGCTCGCGCACGCGCGCCGCCTTCTCCGGCCCTCCCGCCGCGCCCACCACGGAAGCCCCGGCCGCGCGCCCCGCCTGCACGAACAGCGCGCCCAGGCCGCCGGCCGCCGCCGTCACCAGCACGACGTCGTCGGCGCCGATCGCCGCCACGTCGAGGATCCCCATCGCCGTGCGCCCGGTGCCGATCATGGCCACCGCCACCGCGTCCGGGATCCCGTCGAGCCGGTGCACCGCCTCCACGTCGCGCACCGCGAGCTCCGCGTAGCCGCCGCTGGCCGGGCCCAGGTGGGCGACCACGCGCCGCCCGAGCCACGCCGCATCCACCCCCGGCCCGAGCGCGTCGACCGTGCCCGCCACCTCGCGCCCCGGGATCTGCGGCAGGTCGGGCGGCGGCATCGGCCCCATCCGGCGACCGGCACGGATCGCCGTGTCGATGAAGTGCACGCCCGCAGCGGCCACCGCGATGCGCACCTGCCCCGGCCCCGGCTCGGGGTCGGGCACCTCGTCCCAGATCAGGTTGCCCGGGGGGCCGAATTCGTGAAGCCGGATCGCGCGCATAGACTCGCTCCCCATGATCCACGACCTCCGCGACAACGTCGCCCTGGTCACCGGCGGCGCCGGCGGGCTGGGCAGCGCCACGTGCCGGGCGCTGGCCGACGCCGGGGCCGAGGTGGTCATCGCCGACCTCGACGAGGCCAAGGGTGCGGCCCTGGCCGACGAGCTCGGCGGCCACTTCGTCACGACCGACGTCACCGCGCTCGAGGCCAACGAGGCCATGGTCGCCCGCGCCGTCGAGCTGACCGGCGGCCTCGACTTCGCCTACCTGAACGCTGGCGTCACCACCGGCTGCGGCGTGGGCGAGGACTTCGACCTCGAGCTGTACCGCCGGGCCATGAGCGTCAACCTCGACGGCGTCGTGTTCGGCGTCCACGCCGTGCTGCCCGCCCTGCTCGCGCGCGGCGGCGGCGCCATCGTCGCCACCGCGTCGCTGGCCGGCCTGACCGGCGTGCCGCTCGACCCGCTCTACGCCGCCAACAAGCACGGGGTCGTCGGGCTGGTGCGCTCGCTCGGCCCGACGCTGTCCGCCGAGGGCATCCGCGTCAACGCCGTGTGCCCGGGGTTCGCCGAGTCGGGGATGATCGCGCCGTTCCGCGAGGCTCTGATCCAGGACGGCGTCGCGATCATCCCCGCCGAGGACGTGGCGAGCGTCGTCGTCGGCCTGTTCGCCGGGGACATGGCCGGCGAGTGCTGGTTCGTCCAGCCCGGCCGCACGGGCGCCTTCGCGTTCCGGCACGTGCCCGGCCCGCGCCTGGAGCCGGCGGCATGATCGACGTCGACGCCCTGAGCAAGCGCGTGGTCACGGTCGGGCCGCGCGAGGAGATCGAGGTCGAGCAGCCCTTCACGGGCGGCCGCCTCGGCACCACGCCGGCGTGCACGGCCGAGGACGTCGCGGCGGCGATCGAGCGCGCGCGCGAGGCCCAGCGCGCCTGGGCGCGCACGAGCTTCGCCGAGCGGCGCGCGATCCTGCTCCGCTACCACGACCTCGTCCTCGACCGCCAGGACGAGATCCTCGACCTGCTCCAGCTCGAGTCGGGCAAGGCGCGGCGGCACGCGTTCGAGGAGGTCCTGGACGGCGCCATCGTCGCCCGCTACTACGCCCACACGGCCGAGGGCTTCCTGCGCCCCAAGCGGCGCCAGGGCGCGTTCCCGCTGCTCACCGCCACCTACGAGTACCACCACCCGCTCGGCGTGGTCGGGATCATCGCGCCGTGGAACTACCCGCTGACGCTCAGCATCTCCGACGCCGTGCCGGCGCTCGCCGCCGGCAACGGCGTGGTCATCAAGCCCGATCGCCAGACCCCGTACTCGACCCTGTGGGGCGTCGCGACGCTGGAGGAGGCGGGCCTCCCGCCCGGCCTCGTCCAGGTGGTCACCGGCGCCGGGTCCGAGCTCGGGACGCCGCTCATCGACGGCGTGGACTACATGATGTTCACCGGCAGCACGGCGACCGGGCGCCGCGTGGCCGAGCAGGCCGGCCACAACCTCATCGGCGCCTCCATGGAGCTCGGCGGCAAGAACGCGATGATCGTGCTCGGGGACGCGAACGTCGGCCGCGCCGTCGAGGGCGCCGAGCGCGCGCTGTTCTCCAACGCCGGCCAGCTCTGCATCTCGATCGAGCGCTTGTACGTGCACGAGTCGATCGCCGATGAGTACACCCGCGCGCTGGTCGACCGGATCCGCGGCATGAAGCTCGGCGCCGGCCTGGACTTCGGCGCCGACATGGGCTCGCTGGTCTCGCGCTCGCAGCTCGAGACCGTCGAGGCCCACGTCGAGGACGCGGTGGCCAAGGGCGCTCAGGTGCTCACCGGCGGCAACGCCCGCCCCGACCTCGGTCCCTACTTCTTCGAGCCCACGCTGCTGGGCAGGGTGGGCGAGGGCATGACGCTGTTCCGCAACGAGACGTTCGGGCCGGTGGTCGCGGTCTCCCGCTTCGGCGCCGAGGACGAGGTCGTCGATCGCGCCAACGACAGCGACTACGGGCTGAACTTCAGCGTGTGGACGCGCGACACCCGCCACGGGCGCGCGCTGGCCACGCGGCTGCGTGCGGGCACGGTGAACGTCAACGAGGGCTACGCGCCGGCGTGGGCGTCGGTGGATGCGCCCATGGGCGGGATGAAGGCCTCCGGCCTGGGCCGCCGCCACGGCCAGGCGGGCATCGTCAAGTACACCGACGCCCAGACCGTCGCCATCCAGCGCCTGCTGCCGATCGCGCCGCCGCCGTTCGTGGGCATCGGCCTGTGGCGGCGTTCGATGACCGCCGCACTGCGCGTGCTGCGGCGGGTCCCGGGTATCCGGTAGGGGTGGCTCCGCGCTCACTCTGGAACGGCACCGTGACCTTCGGGCTGGTCAACGTGCCGATCAAGCTATACACCGCCACCGAGTCCCAGTCGGTGTCCTTCCACGAGGTGCACGCCCGCGACGGCGCGCGCATCGAGCACCGCCGCATCTGCGCCAAGGAGGACCGCGAGGTGCCCTACGAGGAGGTGGTCAAGGGCTACGAGATCAGCGAGGGCAAGTACGTCGTGCTCGAGGACGACGAGGTCAAGGCGGCCGTGGGCGACCGCGGCAAGGTCGTGGCGCTGGACGAGTTCGTGGACGCGTCCGCCATCGACCCGGTGTTCCACGACCGCACCTACTACGCCGGCGCGGGCGACGCGCCCGAGGCCTACCGGCTGCTGCACGAGGCCCTGCGGCGCTCGGGCAAGGCGGGGATCGGCCGCTTCACCTTCCACGACCGCGAGTACCTCGTCGCCCTGCGCGCCCACGACGACGTGCTGGCGCTGCACACGCTGCGCTTCGCCGACGAGGTTGTCGACCCGGGCGACCTCGAGATCGACGCCCCCGGGCGCAAGCCCGCGCGCAAGGAGGTCGAGATGGCGCGCAAGCTCATCGACTCGCTGCACGAGGACTTCGACCCCGCCGCCTACGCGGACACCTACCGCGACGCCGTGCTCGACCTCATCCGCCGTAAGGCGAAAGGTGAGGACATCGATCTCGATGCGCAGGAGGAGCCCGAGCACGGCGACGACCTGGCTGCCGCACTCGAGGCGAGCCTGGGGAGCTGACCGTGCCGCGCACGCTGTGGAGCGGGTCGCTGAGCTTCGGGCTCGTCAACGTGCCGGTGCAGCTGGTGAGCGCCGTGCGCGACCTCGACTTCCACTTCCGCCAGCTGCACGAGAAGGACAAGGCCCCGATCGAGCAGCGCCGCTACTGCGCGGAGGAGGACATCGAGGTGACGTGGGAGGAGGTGGCCCACTCCTACGACCTCGACGGCAAGCAGGTCGTGGTCACCGACGAGGAGCTCGCGTCGGTGCAGCCGCGCAAGACGCGCACGATCGACATCGAGGGCTTCGTCGACCTCGCCGACGTCGACCCCATCTTCTTCGACCATCCGTACTTCCTCGTTCCCGCGGGCGAGAGCGAGGGCACGCGCCGCGCCTACCGCCTGCTGGTCGAGGCCATGGGCTCCACCGACCGCGCCGCGCTGGGGCGCTTCGTCATGCGTACGAAGGAGTATCTGGCGCTGGTGCGCGCCCGCGACGGCGCGCTGTCCCTGACGACGCTGCGCTTCGCCGACGAGGTGCGCCCCACCAAGCCGGTGCCGAGCGGCGGGCGCAAGAAGCCGGCCAAGGCCCAGGTCGACCGCGCCGTGGCGGTCATCGAGGAGCTCTCGACCGACTGGGACCCCGGCCGCTACGAGGACTGCTACCGCGAGCGCCTGCGCCGCGTGATCGAGGACAAGCGCAAGCGGCGCAAGATCGAGGCGCCCGAGCCGACCAGGCAGCCCGCGCCGGCCGAGGACCTCATGGAGGCGCTCGAGCGCACGCTCGAAGAGGTCCGCTCCGGCTAGGGGCCCGTGCGGACGACCGAGGGCGGCAGCCAGCGCCCGCCGACCGCCGCCGGCTTGGGCTCGTAGAGGCGCAGGTAGAGCAGGAACCGCCCACGCGGGGCCGGCAGCCAGTTCGCGCGGTCTTGGCCGGGCGGCGGGCGATGCGACACGAACAGCCGCAGCGACCGGCCCCTGCCGTAGCGCAGGCCCTTCGTGCGGTCGCCCAGCGTGAAGCGGTTGAGCGGGTTGGGCGCGAAGTAGCGGTCGGCGCCGTACAGGGTCAGCGACCAGAAGGCCTTGACCGGCGGCAGATGGCCGGGCGCGAAGGTCAGCACGTAGTCGTGGCGCCCGTCGAGCAGGCGGCCGTCGCTGTCGGTGTCGGTGTTCGGGTAGACGGCCTGGGCGGCGGTGTTGGCGGCCAGCCCGATGTTCGCGGTCACGGCCCGGCCGGCGTAGTCGGCGCCGAAACGGCCGGTGTCGCCGGCGAGCGTGAACCAGCCGTTGTGGCGGCCCTGGCTGTCGCGGCGCATGGCCGTCGAGGCGGCGTCGACCAGGCGCGGGCCGGCGGTCGCGGCGGCGGCGAGCGCCTCCGTGACCAGCGGGTCGGTCCCGGTCGACGGCGTCTGCCCGGGCCCGATCCCCACGGAGGCGAAGGCCTGCAGCGCGCACGCGTCGGCGGCCGAGGGTGGCGTGGCCGCGAGGTCCTGCCCGAGGGTGTCGTAGAAGGCCAGCCCGGTGGGGACGGGCGGCGTCATCTGGTTGCCCGGGAAGGCGTCGAGGATGAGCGGCGCGCCGCGCGCGCCCGCCGCCCACCGCGCCAGCGGCGTGATGGCGTAGCCGGAGAGGACCTGGCGGGCGGCGGGCAGGTCGGACTGCCCGTCGATGAGGGTGCGCCCGAGCAGCCACACCAGCGTGGTCGGGCTGTCGAGGCGACGCACGCCGTCGGGCAGCGTGCCCTGCCAGCCCGGCGGCACGAGCGCGACCGACTCGGCGCTGTCGCGCTCGGCCCCGGAGCCGATGTAGGCGAAGTCGTTCGTGTAGGCGTCGAGCAGCTGCAGGACCGAGTAGCGCCCCGCCGTCGCCGGGGCGTCGATCACCAGCGGCCCGTTCTCCAGATTGAGCTGGCTGACCGAGTACAGCGTGTCGTGGTTGGGCGCCACCACCGCGCGCGCCGACGCGCCGGCCAGTTGCGCGATCCCGACGAACTGGTTGACCGGGAAGCGCGAGACGGTCAGGCGCAGGATCACCGGCGGGTAGCCGTAGACGTAGGCGGCGGCGCCGATCGCGTACGCGACCTCGGCGCGGGTGCGGTCCGCCGCGCTGACCCCGCGCAGGGTGGCGCCGTAGCGCCGCTGGGCGCCGACGATGGCCTCGGGGAGGAACGTGCGCAGCGCGGCGGGCAGCTTGCCGAGCGCGCAGGCGGGGAGGCCGGGGGGCGCGGCCGCCCCGGCGTCGGCCGCGGCGCCCGCGGCCAGCGCGACGGCGGCCAGGGCGGCGACGAGCAGGCGGCGCATCAGGCCCGGCCCGGCGCGACGTACTCGGTGGCGGTTGCGCCGACCAGGAGCTTGACGATCAGGTAGCGCAGCGCGTCCTCGAGCTCGAGCAGCGCGTCGATGCGGCCGGCGCGGACCTCGGCCTCGGGCGGCAGCTTGTGGCCACCGCGCGGGAGCGGGTCGCCCATCCAGGCTTCGTCGCTGGCCTTCTGGCTCACGGGGTCGCTCATCCTTGCAGTGTTTCGGCCCTTGACTTCTAGCGGGCGTGGTCGGCGCCCAGCGCGATCCGCTTCGCTCGGCCTGCCGCTTGAACGGCGGCGACGAGGGTGGGCGGGTTCGCGCGTGGTCGGAGCCCGGACTCGGCGTGTGGCGTATTTCGGTTGACTATCAGCGGGTTTTCGCCACACGTCGGTGCCCCATGCGCATGACGCTCCCCTTTGTGTCGGAACCGCGCCGAGTCGGACACCAAATGGACGTGAACCACCTCGGGTCGGACTATCAGACCTCGCGTGGTCCACG